>Ga0247838_1000029_pt1 | contig 177728 bp, 153 predicted proteins | sample LaCruzMarch2015__5_FD_189097 | JGI IMG/M metagenome (GOLD analysis project Ga0247838, IMG submission 189097) | Freshwater microbial communities from meromictic Lake La Cruz, Castile-La Mancha, Spain - LaCruzMarch2015_15m | ecosystem: Environmental > Aquatic > Freshwater > Lake | place: Spain...
TGTATTTCCTACCTGAGCATTGAATTGCGCGCCGAAATACCCTCGGAATTCAAAGATCAAATGCAAAACTGGATGTTTGGCTGCGATGTTTGCCAGGACGTTTGCCCCTGGAATCGCTTTGCAGAACGCCATAAAGAACCCGCTTTTGAGCCCCACCCGGAGATGCTACCCATGCGAAAATCAGCCTGGGAAGCGTTAAATGATGATACTTTTGGCAAAATTTTTAAAAAATCGGCAGTAAAGCGCATCAAATACGAAGGATTAAAGCGCAACATCCAATTTTTAAAACCAGATCAATAACCGTCCCAGCGGGACGACGCAATCCTTGTAACCCAGCCAAACCGTCCCAGCGGGACGGCATCTTTGTAACAACGTGAACACTGTCAAACCGTCCCAGCGGGACGGCATCTTTGTGGCACTTATCCGGGTTTTTCCGAATCCGTAATCCGTTTTAGCACATCAGGCAATTGACGCAGCGCCGTAAGTTCCCGGAATTTTTCCCGCATTTCCTCCGCAGGCGAACCGAAATACGTTTTTCCACCTTCCAAACTTTTAGAAACCCCCGATTGGGCGGCAATCAACGCGCCTTTGCCAATCGTCAGGGCTTGCGCGATGCCCGCCTGACCGTACATCACCACATTATCCTCCACGATGGTTTTGCCGCCAATGCCTACTTGGGCCGCAAGCAGGCAGTTTTTGCCAATGACCACCCCGTGTCCGATGTGCACCTGACAATCCAGTTTGCTGCCTTCCCCGATGATGGTATCCCCGCTTACGCCCTTGTTGATGGTACATCCAGCGCCGATATCTACCTGATTTTCGATGATTACCCGGCCGCCAGAACGCCATTTTTGGTAAGTCCCGTCGGGCAACTTTTTAAAATAAAAGGCATCCGAGCCAATCAGGGCGCCCGGACCGATCGTTACATGGTCGCCAATAATCGTATATTCGCCGAGGTACACATTGGCTTGAATATAACAATGCGCGCCGATGGTCACGTGGTTGGAAATGATGACACCCGGCTCAAGAATGGCCGTCGGATGAATTTGAGCGGCATGGTGTACGGGTACCGTGAGCGGTTCAAAAGGGCGATGTTCCCGCACCAGCGTATCGTACACTTCAAAGGGGTTTGCTACCACTAAAATCACCTTTCCAGGCGGACAATCGGCTATTTCGTTGAGTAAAATAACCGTAGCGGCACTTTTGAGCGTTTTATCAAAGTATTTTTTGACATCCGAAAAAGCGATATCGCCGGCTTGCACCTTGTGGATTTCATTGATGCCCGTCGCGAAAAGGGTATGATCACCAATAATTTGGGCGTTGAAGCGCGCCGCTAAGGCAGATACTGAAATAGGATGTGGAAAAGTCATGCGTAGAATAGATTGTTGCTAAGAGGGCCAAAGTTCCGAAAAACCAGCGAGTAATTTGATGCCATGGGATACCCGGTGCCGGAATATTACGCAAGTCCAACAAACCGTAGATCATAAATTACGGCCGAATCTTATACCAATTCACACATATCTTATACTTTTACCGCAAAACCGATATTATATGAAAGCGTTGTTTCCCTTTATTTTAATTGGTATTGCCCTTTTATGTTCGTCTCCACTCGCCGCGCAACGGGAGCAAAAACTGCCCAGCGCCGAACTACGGGGCGCCTGGATAGCCACCGTTGCGAACATCGACTGGCCTTCCGAACCGGGTTTGTCGCCCGAGCGGCAGCGCATACAGTTTGACAGTATTTTGGATGTGCTCAAAGCGATGAACATGAACGCCGTGTTTGTGCAGGTTCGTCCAGCGGGCGATGCTTTTTACAATTCACCCAATGTACCCTGGAGTAAATATTTAAGTGGAGAACAAGGCGTTGCACCCGAGCCCTTGTACGATCCGATGGAGTATATGATCAAGGCCGCGCACGACCGCCGCATGGAGTTTCACGCCTGGTTGAACCCTTATCGGGCGACTTTTGACCTGGACACCGCCGCGCTTTCGCCTTTGCATCCCTTGCGCGCCTTGCCCAACGAAAACAAGGCAGAATGGTTTTTTCGGTACGGACGCCGGTATTATTTTAACCCGGCCAGTGCCAAAGTGCGGCAATATTTGAACAATGTAGTCAAAGATATCGTGGTGCGGTATGATGTAGATGGCATTCATTTCGATGATTATTTTTATCCGTACAAGGAAAACGGCGAAGAATTAGAAGATTACAACGACTTTGCCCGCAACCCCAGAAAATTCAACACTATAGAAGACTGGCGCCGCGACAATGTGAACCGTTTGATCCAGGATGTATCCACCACCATTAAAAAAATAAAGCCATATGTGCGTTTTGGTATAGGCCCATTCGGCGTGTGGCGCAACAAAGACCGCGACCCGATCAATGGTTCGGATACCCGCGCAGGCATCATGAGTTACGACGATTTGTATGCTGATGTATTGTTATGGCTCAAAAACGACTGGATAGATTATGTAGCGCCCCAAATTTACTGGAGCATTGGTTTTCCGCCCGCCGATTATGAAGTATTGGTAGATTGGTGGAGCCAGCATACCTATGGGAAGCAACTATACATTGGCCATGCGGCTTACAAAATCGCCAACAACAATATTGATGAAAACTGGAACGAGCCCGATCAAATCAACAAACAAATAACGCTCAACCGCGACAATCCAAACGTGCAGGGCAGCATTTTCTTTTCCGTGACGTCTTTGCTGAATAATCCTTTGGGCGTACAGGACTCGCTGATTACCAACCAGTACCGCACCCAGGCATTGCATCCGGGTATGGATTATTTATCGACCGTATTGCCTGCTGCGCCGCAAATTTGCAAGGTAAAAGGCACCGAAAGTTCCGTAAAAATTGCCTGGAATGTGTGTAATGTGCTGAATGGGGCGGAAATGCCCTATTACTATGCCGTTTACCGTTTTGAGGGGGAAAAAGTGGGCGATTTCAAAGACCCTCGGCATTTGGTGTACATCAGTCCGTACAACGATGAAAAATGGATATTTGAAGACCAAACAGCCGTGGAAGGCGAGTATTATACCTATGTAGTGTCGGGTTTCAACCGGGTAAACATGGAAAGTTTCAGCAGCGCGCCGGTGTTTATCAAAAAAACCAAAAGCGGCGCCAAGAAAAAGCGGAAGGTGTGGGGGTATTTGTTCCGGGCTTAAGGGGAGCACCACAGATTTCACCGATTTTCACAGATTTCTTATATTTTTAAAAAAACATACGTCAATTGGTTTTAACTATTGATGAAGAGCGGTATGCTTTGCTGCTGCAATTCTCACAAACGTTGGACTATGTTAAAATAACAGCGTCCGACGTAAATCTGCCGGAAATGCTTGGGCAACCCGGATTGAGCCAATTAGCATTACTTCAACAAAAATTGGACAGCCAAACCAGCACTTTGTTTTCAAATATAGGTGATCCGGTAGCTTGGCAAAAGTTGCAACAGGATGAGTGGTCGTAAGTTAAAACAGTAAAAGGAGGTACTTAAAGCACCTAAAAAATCATCGCGGAATTATCAGAAACCTATTGATATTTTCCTTTCTATATCTAAAAACGTTGTATTCAACCTTTCCCCACCCCATCTGCCCATATTGAAATTTGCACTTCTGTCCTTTTGTTGAAATGTCTGTAGGAATATCTTTGTACTGTTAATTTAATCTTCTTTAAATCCATATTTCACTCTCTGTTAAGTTATCATGAAGTCCAATTTCGGATGTATATAAACTATATTTTTCCATGAAACACAATTTTCCACTTTCCAGAAAAATGACTAAGGCGCTCTTACTATGGTGCCTTCTGATTCATTTAACCAATTTTACTGCCGCACAGCCTGGCTCAAATTGTCAGCCAGGCACTGAAAACAACAATTTGCCAGGTTCATGTCCCTCTGCCAAAATAGATGCAGGCATCATGATAGATCAAGCGTTTGTAAATCAGTATAGCGACTTGAATGCGGCAAGAGCGGCAGCCACAAACATATTTAATACTATGGCACCAAGCTTGTCAAGTTTATTAGCGCAGGCGGGTTATGCTGTTAATTTTAAAATCGTTCACTTCCCAACTGTAATCGTACCAAATTCTTGGTTTGTATCAGGAGAAGTAAGTGTATCGGCGACTAATATACGAGATATATGGTTTACACCAGCTCGTAATTGCATCAAACCAGATGGGATTATTCTTTTGTCAGGACAAAACCTCCCTTATGATGGCGTTCAGACTACTTCATTTTTTTGTGAACCTGGTACTTTTGGGAATGCTCAAGTCGCGGTAATCAGAAATCAAATAACTAATCCGGTTGGCACCGGAAGATCAATGGCACATGAAATGATGCATAATTTTGGGCTTGATCATATTAATAACTCTAATAATCCCACCTCATGTGCTCAACAATGTGGCACATCACCTTTGCCACTAATGTGCACAAATGGTGGTGAATATTATTTAACGACTTGTGATTTAAAATGCGTTAATCGATTTTTTGATCAAACAAAGTGCGAATGTTTGAAAACGGAAAGCGTATACCGTGCGCCTGAATATGTTTGTCCGGTTTCTTCAAATATCAGTTTCGACTTTAGTAATGATAATCCTAACCCTATTCGAAATTGTTTTTCTGGTAAAGATGAAATGACCATAATGGTCAAACTAAAAAACAATGATCAAGCCACGTCTCGTAATATTCGCTTAAGACTAAATGATGACAGCAAGAACTATTTAGAACTAATACAACTGTCTACTAGCTGTGTTGATCAAAATGGAAGAACTATTTGTTTCAATTCCGAATCTCTGATTCCAAATGGTGGAAAGGAGTTTAAAATACTAAAAATGGATGGATCAGAACAGTTTTTTGATTTAATTGCGAATGCAGAAATAAATGTTACGATTAAAGTCCGATACATTCGTGCAGATATACCAAACTTCCCCCTAAACTATAAATTCTTTATCAGAGCATATAGTGGGACAATTGGTTCGCCTGGAACAACTGACTTTGCTATCCAGCCTTTTGTAGAAGTAGATGCAGCTCCTTCAAAAAACTTCTCTACTATTTATAATTCGGGTTTGTGGCCAACTTCGCTACCCATTTTTATTAAAGGAAATCTGGTTTTAGATAATGTTACCTCCCTACCCACGTATGAACTTTCTCAGCATAAAAACATTCTTTTCGCGCCTGGGGCTGGCATAGATATAGCGAATACGAAGACAATTATGAATCAAGTAAGTATGAGCGGTTGCAACCAAATGTGGGAAGGAGTTGAGACCCGAAGTGGTTCTGAACTTATTGTCGATCAATCAACCATTTCGGATGCACAAATTGGTCTATATTTTAGAACTACATCAAAAGGTACCGTTACTGGAACTGTTTTTAACCGAAACAATTATGGTATATTTACAGAACCAATGAGTACGCAGGGTGGTGGAATACCTATTAATTTGATCGCTAACGGAAATAATTTTAAATGCTCCGAAACGCCTTTAAAGCCACCATATATTGGCCAAACCCCAATACCTACAGAAAAAGGTTATGTCGGGCTGTATTTGAATGATATTCCTTCAATGGCAATTCAAAAAGATCAAAACGGGTGTTATAACGTTTTCAACAACCTTACGATGGGAATAATTGGCGTAAACAGCAACTTTAGTGTCAATGATGCACTTTTTAGTGATATAACGCCTCCGTTAAATGCTTACCAAGGTTACCCAACGGACCAGAATGGAAGCGCCGTGTATGCCAATAATAGCCTTGCGAAGGTTACCGGCATGGGGTATACCACCACATCGCCTCAAAACTTTGAAAATTGTGATTATGGCGTACAAGCCATTAACAGCACCCTTAATGTGCAGTATAATAATATGCACAACGTGCGCACAGGTGTAGATATGTTTGGCGGTGTGAACAAATCCGTTAGTATCCTTGAAAACCGAATTGATGCCACCTACATTGGGATTGGACTGTATTATAATTCTTTGCTAAATACTAATCACGGCGTATCTAACAATGTCATTACCATGTCGGGTTTAGATTATGCCACAGGTATCCTGGTGAGTGGAGGAAAAGGCCATCAGACTAATATAAACAATATTCGAGAGAATTTCATTACGATGAACAACGGTTCTGCTGGAATACGGGTAGAGGGTGCTGCTAAAAACAACCTTGTCAACAATACCATAAACCTCACCAATCCTGGAAATAACAGGTTTGGTATTACGTTGAATGGTTCACAAAACCTTTCCAGCAGTTGTAACAATATTATAGGTGCCAACGCTGCCAATGCTACGGGTATCCGGACAAATAGTACGTTTCAATCAACCATTGGTTGCAATAATATTTCAGGTACCGCAACCGCAATGAACTTTTCAGGAGATTGTTCGCTTTCAACCGTGCGCGGTAATACCGTACAAAATGCTTCTATTGGAATGCTATATGGCCTTAATAATGGTGTGAGTTCGGTTTTGGTAGGAACACAAGTGCAAAGAGGGAATATTTGGGAAAACGGAACATTAGGAGCAGGCGCAAAATATAATGGAAATGTTAACAGCCTGAGTCAAAATTTATATGTAGTTGATCCGGGTCAAGATTCGAGATTTCTTCCTGCTGTAATTAACGGACCTCAAGACTGGTTTCAACTACAGTCATCAAATTCCTCTTATCGCTGCCAAATTGGGGGAGCAGATTGTCCCTTCCCGGTATTGGCGGGCGATGTTACAAAAGAAAATGATAAAGATCGTATTGCTACCGGCAATATATATGCAAGCAACTTTGAAAGTACCTTAAAGGCGCAGGCGCAAAAACATTTTTACACGTATTTGGCCGAAACTGGTTTGCCAAGTGGTTCGAGCAGCAACATCCAGCAGTTTTTCAATAACACCACAAGTGCGATATACAAAAGTTTTGGTGATATGGATCTGGCGATCCGTAATATTTTCAGGATTAGTGGGCTTAATGAATCCATTTTAAGCAATTACGAAAGTCTTTTAGGTAGCAAGCTTACCCAATTGTCCGATGTGGATCGGCAACTTACACGTCCAGATCTTCTTTCTTCACAGCAAGCAACACTAAGTGCTCAAAGAGATTCCACTTTACAGGCAGCGCAGGTAATCAAGTCAAATTGGTTCAATTTAACCAAAAGCCTTGATCAAGCGCGCCAGAATGGTTTAACAGCCCTGCTTTCACAAAACAATTCTTTGAGTGATGGTTCCACCTGGAATACAAATGAAAAGGCTGTAAATAATATTTTTTTAAATACAATGGGTATTGGTGTTTACCGATTCACAACCAGCCAACTAAGTAGTTTGCAAAGTATTGCAGCACAATGTCCTTTGTACGGAGGAGAATCTGTATATTGGGCAAGAAACATGCTGGAAGGTGTATTGGGCGTAACGACCTTATATGATGATGAAGCGCTTTGCCTACAATCCATTGATCGACAGGATTTGGAGCAACATGGCGACCAGTTGGTTCGGATTTACCCCAACCCCAGCACAGGAAGTTTTACCCTATATTATCAACTTGAACAAAATCAGGGTGCGTCCTTTTTATTGTACAACGCACTGGGCCAGGAAGTATACCAAACGACACTTCCGGGAGATACGGGCAATATTGCCATGCACCTGAATCATTTAGCACCCGGAACCTATTTTTATGTGGTTCCTGCAGGTAGCGCGCGCATTGCGGGTAGAATGATGATTACAAACAAATAATTCAAATGTTAGGGCTGGATCTGTATAGATCCAGCCCTAACCAATTTTAAATAACATGAAAAACTTTATATATTTTTTTTTCATTACAATAGGTATTTCTCTACATGCGCAAAAGCATGATTACATATGGGTAGTAGGTGTTGCTAATGAAACTGCCGTAATACCTTATGGGGGTTCAACCCTTGATTTTAACCAAATACCTGTAAATGGTTATTTTAAGCCCCGTTTACTTAATCTTAGAGGTAGTAGTGCTAGAATTTCGGATGCCAAGGGAAATTTAGCCTTTTACACTGATGGATGCCGAATCTGCAATGCACAAGATTCAATCATAGAAAATGGAGAAGACCTCAATCCAGGTGATTTGTACAATCAATTTTGCGCTTGGCCTTCCTTAGGAGGGTATATTTCAGGTTTCCAAAGTTCGGTCATCTTGCCCTTTCCTGGCTCCGACCACGAATACATCCTTATTCATACTGGTATAGAAAATATCCCGGATGCAACGGTTACCAAATTATATTACTCCAAAATTGACATGAGTTTAAATAATGGGAAAGGAAAGGTTACCGAAAAAAACGTTGTTATCTACGCTGGCCCCATGGGGTTTGCAGAAATGAGCGCGGTAAAACACGCAAATGGGACCGACTGGTGGGTTGTTAAGCCAGCACCTTACAATAAAAACAGTTATTTTAAATTCCTCATCACCCAAAATGGACCATCTCAACCTGAATTTCAGAACTTTACTTTTAATACCCTAACTTTTAGCACACAAAGTCAAACATGTTTCAGCCCGGATGGGAAAAAGTTTATTCGGTATAGAGGATCTGAAGGGGTGTATATTTTTGATTTCGATCGACAAACCGGTTTGTTATCTAATCCCGTTTTCATTGACCCTCCGGAAATAACGATTAAATATGGTGGCTGTGCTGTATCGCCCAATAGCCGATTTTTATACCTCAGCAACCTTACCGATTTGTATCAACTGGATCTTGAAGCTGTGATGAATCCGGCATCTTTTCGGCACATCGCCACCTATGACGGGTATATTGATAATCTTGCTGCCAATTTTGGGTATTGCCAACTTGCGCCCGACTGCCAAATCTATATATCGCCCGGCAATCCAAGCAAGGTTTACCACATCATCCACCGCCCTGATGAATTGGGCGAAGCTTGTGATTTTGAGCAACATGCGCTGAAAATGGATGCTTATCAGGGCTCTATGGTACCTCCATACCCCAATTACCGCCTCGGCCCCAGCGGGATGGAAGGCCTGCCTTGTGCTCCTACCGTGTCTACTTTTGGTCCGCTCGTGGAGCAATCAAATCTTAGGGTTGCCCCCAACCCCAACTCCGGAAGTTTCACCCTATATTACCAACTCGAACAAAACCAGGGTGCGTCCTTTTTATTGTACAACGCACTGGGCCAAGAAGTGTACCAAGCAGCACTTCCCGGAACTACGGGCAATATTGCCATGCACCTGAATCATTTAGCACCCGGTATTTACTTTTATGTAGTTCCGGCAGGTAGCGCGCCTATTTCGGGTAGATTGATGATTTCTAAGGAGTAACCATAAACTTGTACAAAAATCAAATTACACACATGAGACAAATACTAATACCTTTAATGTTTTTAGTTTTTTTTGAAGCCTGTAAAAAAAATACAGACCCTAAACCTTCTTTGCCGGAAGGTTATTTTGGCGAAGCAGTTACTGAAAGAAACGGTAAAAAATGGACTGGATACACGGCTTGCTGGATTGACATTGTTGACCAGAAAAATATAAATATAAATCTAGATTCTTTTGAAAATGAGTATTTTTTAAGAGAATCCCTTACACTTTATACAATTCCTCCAAAAACAGGAACGTATAAAGTCTACAGACTAGCACCTTCAAAAACTAACCTTCATTCAAGTTTTGGCGTTTGGGAAGGAGATTTGCCCCTTGGAGAATATGAGATTTTGGAAGCCGATAGTGCAACCAATACGGTCACTTTGTCCACTTATGACACCCTTTCTAAAGAAATAAAAGGGACTTTTAACCTTTCATTTATCGTTACGGACAAGCCTTATCCTTCCTATCCGGACACCATTCGATTGAAAAACGGAAAATTTTCTGGTAAACTGATTAAAAAGTAAGCACCGCTCTACACCCCACCAGGATAACGCATCGCAAAATCTTTCGCAAAATACGTCAAAATCACATCAGCGCCTGCCCGGCGTATACTCAAGAGCGTCTCAGGCATCGCGCGTTCAAAATCAAGCCAGCCGTTGTTGCAGGCGGCTCGCAGCATCGCGCATTCGCCGCTCACGTGGTAGGCTGCAATGGGTAAATCAAAACGCTCTTTGAGCAAATGGATCACATCTAAATAGTGTAGAGCCGGTTTTACCATCAACATATCGGCGCCTTCCACCGCATCCAGTTCGGCTTCGATGAGCGCCTCGCGTTTGTTGGCCGGGTTCATTTGATAGGTCTTTTTATCGCCACTTTTGGGCGCGGAGTCAAGGGCATCGCGGAATGGGCCGTAAAATGCACTCGCATATTTGGCACTATACGCCAAAATACCGGTCTGGGTAAATCCGCGTTCATCGAGGGCTTCCCGAATGTAGCCCACGCGGCCATCCATCATATCGGAAGGGCCCAGCATATCAAATCCGGCTTCCGCCTGCGCTACGGACATGCGCGCGAGGATGGGCAGGGTTTCGTCGTTGACAATCGCACCGTTGCGCACCAGGCCATCGTGACCGTCGCTGCTGTAAGGATCCATCGCTACATCGCTGATGAGGCAACACTCGGGAAAACGTTGTTTGATGGCGCGGGCCGTGTGCAGGTAAAAATTATCCGGATCGGCACCGTAATCGGCCGTCGGGGTTTTCAAATGATCGGCTACGGCTGGGAACAACACAAAATTGGTAAGTCCAACCGCCATGCACGCTTCAATTTCGAGCAGCAATTGGTCGGGTGAAAAACGGAACACGCCCGGCAAAGACTTGATTTCCTGCTTGATGTGCTGTCCATCCACCAAAAAAAGCGGATAAATCAGGTGTTGCGGGTGCAAATGGGTTTCAACGGCCATGTTTCGGATGGCGGCAGACTGGCGGTTGCGACGTGGACGTGCGAGCATAAGGCAAGAAATAGTTTAATAAAGCGCAAAGGTACGGCGGTATTCATGGGATGGCGTCCGAGCACACGAATGTGACAAAGAACTGTATAAAAAAACAGGGCACCGACCAATTGCTTGGTAGCACCCTGTATAACCCCAAAAAACCAAATGAAAACTTCTTTATGAAAACGCTATAAAAGCGCCATGTAGCATATTTATATCATTTCGAAAAATGATGGGCAAATGTAACAGTGTTTTTAAAAAATCCTTATCCCTACAATTATTTTTTTTCAAAAATGACAATACCCAAATGGCACGGTTTGCATGTCTGGGTTGATCCGCTAAATGCGTATCTTTGCAAGGCTAAGCATATACAATGAAAAACTTAACCAATAGTTTACATTTCCGCCCTTTATTTAGCCAAACATTCGGTTTAAGCCGATTTGGGCGGCGTTTTATCCTTTTAGGAGGAATCTTTGCGTTGGTGGGCTTAAGTTGCGGACAACGCAAGGAAGCCATCGTTCAGCAAAAAATTGCAGAGAAAACACAGGCATTTCGCAGTAAAAAATCGGCAGAATGTCGGGAATCGCTGTTAATGTTGGCTGAAAAAAGGGTCGATTCCTTGTTGCTTGCCGAGGCCCAACAGCAATTATTAGACTCTTTATCCCGTTCCAAGCCGGGCCGACCTGCCCGCCCGGTGAAAGTGCCGCCCATTGATTCACTGGCGGTAGGGCCCTTATTTGATCTGTAGGCTTGTTCCAGTGGCTGTCAGGCAACTTTAAGGCGGTATAAAACGCCAATAACACAATGCTTTTCAGGGACGCTTGCTTGGTTTTCGCATATCATGGTGTTTTGTTGCTGCTTGCCGGGCTATTTAACCGCGCAAGAGCACATCGAGGTATGCGCGCGATGGGGTTTTGCATCGTTTTTGGAGCGCTCCCGAGTTGGGTTTCAGCCCAGTCTGACATACCCCGTTCCAATTTACAGTGGAAGGTGATGGATGCCCTAATACCTGTTCAACTTATTGACAGTCAAACCATTTATTTATTTAGCAACCAGATATTCGATGTCCAAAGTGGCAATCCAATCGATCCCAAAAATTGGAAAATTCAGAACAATCAACTTTTTCTGGATACCACTTTGTTGAAACAACAATATCCCAATTGTCGGCAAATCAAATTGCAATACCGGCGGATGCCTGTTAACCTGGGCGCTCCGATTACACGACTGGACTCAACGGCGTTGCGCAAAGCAAGCCGCAGCGGCGATATCGCGTTCGACTATACGCCTTACGAACCGGATTTAAAACCCTGGGAAAGCGCAGGACTGACAACAGGTGGGGCATACACCCGGGGTTTGTCGTTTGGCAACAGTCAAAACCTGGTATTCAATTCCAATTTAAACCTGCAACTCAACGGAAAACTCGGCAATGACCTGGAAATCGCAGGTACTTTGTCCGACAACTCCATTCCGCTACAACCTGATGGCACCACCCGCCAATTGCAGGAATTTGACCGGATTTTTATCCAAATTAAACGAAAAAGCACTGTTTTGAGTGCGGGCGACTTCGACTTGGTGCGCCCCGCAGGCAGTTATTTTAGCAATTATTTCAAACGCTTGCAAGGCGGCATGGTCACGTACCAGGGTTCCGTCCAGGGCTTGACGCAATTTTCCGAACAATTAACAACGCGTAAAAATGCCTGGAATGCATCGGATAGCATCCGTTTGCAATTTGCGGCAGCCATTTCAAAAGGAAAATTTTCGCGCCAACTCATTCAGGGGCAAGAAGGCAACCAGGGGCCATATCGCTTACAAGGCGCTGAAGGTGAACGCTTTATCATCGTTTTGGCCGGAACAGAAAAGGTGTTTATCGACGGACAATTGTTACGCCGTGGTTTGGCCGACGATTATATTATAGACTATAACCTGGGCGAAATCACCTTTACGCCGCGACGACTCATTACCAAAGACATCCGAATTATTGTGGAGTTTGAATACGCGGTCCAGTCTTTTTTGCGGTCTACCATCACAGCGGGCGCTTTTTGGACCCATAAACAGTCGAAAGTATATTTTAACCTGTACTCCGAGCAGGATGGGCGCAGCAGTAGCAGTGCCCAGGATTTATCGAGCGCCGCCCGCTTACGCCTGTCGGAAGTGGGCGATAACCTGCGCAATGCCTTTTCTTCCGGCGTAGATACGCTGGAAGGGTTCTCAACCGATCGGGTGTTGTACACCTATATAGATACGGTGGCTTGCGGCAACCTAATCCGTGTTTTGCGCTACAACACCAATGCCGACAGCGCCCGGTATGCAGCGCGTTTTTCGGAAGTGCCTGCCGGTCAGGGAAATTATGTGCAAGTACTTACTGCCGCGAATGGTCGGGTGTTCCGCTGGGTTGCGCCCGATCCGCTTACTTGCCAGCCAACAGGCAATTACGAACCAGTCGTGCGCCTCATTGCCCCCGAACAGCGCCAGTTGTACACCCTGGGGACCCAGTTACAACCCGTAAAAGGCAGTGCTTTACAGGCAGAATTGGCCCTCAGCAGCCGCGATTACAACCGTTTTTCCGCCTTGGATGATGCGAACAATCAAGGCCTTGCTGGCTATTTAAGTTATAAGCAAACCGTACTGAAAACACCGGGAAAACAAGGTTGGCTGGCCTCTGTGCAGGGCAATTATGAATACACGGCCCGCACATTCCAGGCGCTGAACCCTTACCGTGCGGCCGAATTTGTGCGCGACTGGAACACCAACACCGCCCAAGATACCGCAGCAGAACAGCTGGCCAAGGGCGGTTTGAATATCCAAAAAAGCGATTGGGGCAATTTGCGTTACGAATTTGGCACGTTTAACCGCAAAGGCGTTTACGAGGGACAGCGCCATTTCGCCCAAATGCGCCTCCAGCAAAAAGGGTTCGAATGGATGGCCGAAATCAACTTGTTGCAAACCGACGGACGCCTGGAATCCAGCCGTTTTTCACGTCCCAAATTAGAAATTTCAAAATCCTTCTTTTCAGGAAAAGACAAAACACCCCTGGTAAAAATTGGCGTTTACGCCGAACGCGAACGCAACGAACGATTCCTGAATGGCCGGGACACCCTCAGTTTGACCAGTTTTTGGTACGATTTATACCGCGTTTATTTTCAAACACCCGAAACAAACAAGGCCTGGCAGTTGAATGGCGCGATCAGCCAACGCAACGACTATTTTCCGGTGGATCAATATTTCAGGCAAAATACCGCAGCACGCGAGGGCAACCTGAATGGTCGGTGGAATGGCATTCCCAAAGACCCGCGTACCCAACCCACGCAAAACCTCAGCTGGACCGTAACTTACCGGAACTTGCGCATCCTTGCCCCCGAATTGACGACTTTGAAAGCCCAGGAAACATATTTGGGCCGTATTGACTATACCATATCGGCCTTTAAAAACGCTTTTTCACTCACCACGGGTTACGAAATTGGCGCTGGGCAAAGTCCGAAAATTGCCTTCAATTACATCAAAGTAAATCCTGGTGAAGGCCAATATACCTGGGTAGACCGCAACCGCGATAGTTTGCTGCAAATTGATGAAATGGAAACAGCCGTATTTTTGGATCAAGCCAATTATGTGCGGGTGGCCGTGACAACTACCGATTATATTCGAACCAACAACCTCGCATTTAACCAAAACCTGCGCCTCGAACCGCGTTTGATCTGGGGCAGCAAAAAAGGCTGGAAAAAAACCTTGAGCAAATTTTCGACCCAAAGCACTTTGCAAATTAACCGACGCACCATTGCCAGCGCGCAAGCAGTCCAGGCCTGGAACCCGTTTCAGGGAAATATTGTCGATACTAGCTTGGTCACACTCAGCTCTGTCGTTCGAAATGTACTCTTTCTCAACCGCGCAAATCCGGCCTGGGACGCTTCGATTACGCAAAGCAACCAGGGCAATCAAGTCGTTTTAACCACTGGTTTTGAGCAACGCCGCAATTCCGAACTGATTTTGCACGGACGGATCAACATCGGAACCAAATGGAGCATTGAGTCCGATTTGAGCAATGGCGTGAAAACAAGTGACAACCAGACCTTCAATAACCGTGATTTTAACATCGTGTATCAGGCAGCAGGCCCCAAAATTTCCTGGTTGCCCAGCCGCAGTTTCCGCATGGCGTTTAGTGCGCAATACCGCGACAGCAAAAACAGCGGCGAGGGCGGCGAAAAAGCCTTGCAAAACCAATGGAACGCTGAATTAGCCTGGAATCCGCAGTCCAAAGCCAACCCGCAAGGATTTCAAGGCGCCAATTCCTTACGACTAAAAGGCGCTTACACCGACATTCGCTACACCGGCCAATCCAACACAGCCATTGCTTTTACCATGCTGGACGGTCTGCAAAATGGCAAAAACTTCTTATGGAGCCTGAGTGTCGACCGACAACTTTCTAAAAGTATGCAGCTCAGCATCAGTTACGATGGCCGAAAAACGGGTGAAAACCGCATCGTGCATGTGGGCCGTGCACAGGTACGCGCGGTATTTTAGCAAGGCTTGCATTTATACAAAAATTCCAGATAAATTGCAGGCTGAATAGGCTTGGCAAGTATTTCAAGGCTATTTCATTCAACCATGCGCGAGACCAAATTCATAGAACAAAACCAGGAAAAGTGGCAGGAATTTGAAAACATGCTACAGGCGGATCGGCATGAACCGGAGCGGCTGAATGATTTGTTTATTCAAATTACCGATGATCTGTCGTATGCCCGTACATTTTACCCAAATCGATCGGTGCGGGTGTATTTGAATGGTTTGGCGCAACGCGTATTTCACAATGTTTATCGCGGAAAACGGTTTCCAAAGGAGCGTTTACGGCTTTTTTGGACCGATGAGTTGCCCCAATTGATGTGGGAGCAGCGCCGAGCCTTATGGCTTTCCTTTGGCATTTTTGTGTTGGCGTTCACCATTGGGCTGGTTTCGAGCATGATTTATCCGGAGTTTGCGCGCGTTATTTTAGGGGATTCGTATGTTGACATGACGATTCAAAATATTGAGAAGGGCGATCCGATGGCGGTTTATAAAGAAAGCAAACCGCTGGGCATGACCCTGGGCATTGCCTTCAACAACTTGCGGGTGGCGTTAATGACTGCCATCCTGGGCGTATTTGCCGGCATTGGCACCGTGTACATTATGTTGTACAATGGCATCATGGTTGGGGCCTTTCAGTATTTTTTTGTGGAAAAAGGCGTGTTTTGGCAGTCTTTTTTAAGTATTTGGATCCACGGCACACTCGAAATCGGGGCGATTATCATCGCCGGTGCAGCAGGATTGGTGGCTGGTTCGGGTCTTTTGTTTCCAGGCACCTACCGACGGGCGCAGGCGTTTCAACGCAGTTTGCGCAAAGCGCTCAAGATCATGCTGGGCATTGCGCCGATTATCATGCTGGCAGCTGTTTTTGAAGGCTATTTTACCCGATTTACCGAGACACCGGCCTTTATTCGAGGAAGTTTTATTGCCATTTCGCTGCTTTTCATGGTGTGGTATTTTGTTTGGCTGCCCTGGCAAAAAGCACGTACCAAGGGTTTTAAAACCGCGAATATTGAAAAGGAACTGCCACCCGACCGTTTGCAAGTCTTGAATTTCAAAGCGATCAAAACCTCGGGCGCAATCCTTGCAGAGTGTTTTATGGTCCTGCAACGGCATGGAATGCGCATTGGCTGGGCAGTTGTGGGGGCAACCAGCCTATTTTTAAGTTATACTTTTGCGTTTTCACCACTCAAACCCATTGATATTTTTTCGATAGAGCACGGATTTATGGGAAAAATAAGCAGCACAGGCTCCTTTTTTTCAAATGAAACCGCTCCTTTGCTTGCTTATGTGCAGGTAGGTCTGCTTGCTTGCTTGGCTTTTGTGGCACTTTTCAGTCTGGAACAGGAAATGCCGGAGGAAGACCGGGCCTTGCGCAGTCCATTACAGAGCATCACCGCTGCGGCCATGCTTATCCTATCGGTGGCACTGTTTCCGGTGCTTTTAAAGGCAAATATTGGATTTTTCGGTTGGATGATCGCCATTCCACTTTTTCCGGCCTTGGGTTTATTCAGTGCCGTTTTGTATTTTGAAACAGCCAACCCTTTGCAAGCCTTGTTGCGGAGTGCACAACTGCTGGATTGGCGTCAGGCCATTTTATTAGGTTCATTGACCGTCAACCTGAGTTTATTATTGTTTGTCTTTTTAGACACGCCCATTTGGGAAATCATCTTAACATTATTCAGTTGGATGGCCCCTTCCACGGAAGTAGGTGCTCAGATTTTTAACCAAATCGCCAATGCATTTGTTTCGAGTGTACTGCTTTATGCACTGTTGGTATTGCAGGTAATAGCGGGCGGACTGCTTTATTTTTCCAGTAAAGAAATGTTGGAGGCCCACAGTTTAAATGAAGCAATTAAAACCATTGGCACCCATCGAAAAATCAGAGGTTTGGCCCGCGAGTAGGCTTTGTTTTATCTTTACAACATTTTACATGCATCGATTTTTTTATACTTTTTTGCTCTTCATGTTTGTTTCAGCGTTGTACGGCCAGTCGGTTCCGATACAACAACGCGATTGGCAAAAAGCGACGCAAGGCCTGGATTACAGTCGAGATTTGCCCAAGCCACCCGCGAAGATGCCCAATATGAATTTTGGCGATGGCGCTGCGTGGACCCAGCAATCGGCTGCATGGGGAAAAGTATTACAAATTATTGCTGCGGTGTTGGCCTTTTTGGCCATCGTTTATGGCATATACCGCATGATGCAGGCCCCAACCAATAAAACCATCGCGCGGGATGGCGTAGAAATCACCCTCGACAACCTGGAAGATTACCTGCATGAGTCGGATTTAGACCAGTTTTTGCGCACAGCGAAAGCCCAGGGCGCTTTTAGTTTGGCTTTGCGCTTATACTATCTCAAAATTATAAAAAAACTCTCCGAAAAAAAGATTGTGCAATGGACCCGGGACAAAACCAACTGCGATTATGTGCAAGAATTGCGGCAACATGCCCGTTATCAAGGCTTTAAAAATGCCACCCAAACTTACGAACAGGTGTGGTATGGCAATCTTTCGCTCAATATATCCGAATTTGAGCGCATGGAAATCGATTTTCAACAATTACTAGCACAGATATAGCGGTGCCTTATGGCTGGAATTTACCTGCACATCCCCTTTTGCAAACAGGCTTGTCACTATTGCAACTTTCATTTTTCTACCTCTTTGCACGCCAAATCAGCAATGACCGCTGCCATTTTAAGAGAAATTGAACTGCAAAAAGATTATTTGCAGGGTGCGCCCCTGCAATCCATTTATTTTGGCGGGGGTACGCCTTCGCTGCTTGACATTACCGAAATACAACAAATATGCGCGGCTATTTACAAACACCATACCGTGGATGTCGACGCCGAAATTACCTTGGAGGCCAATCCAGACGACCTGAATGCCGAAAAATTACTACACCTGCGCCAGGATACCCCCATCAACCGCCTCAGTATTGGCATTCAATCGTTTAGTGAAAAAGACCTGCAATGGATGCACCGTGCGCACTCGGCAGCGGAGGCACGCGCAGTGGTTGCACTCGCCAGGCAGGCAGGGTTTAAGGACCTAACCATTGATTTGATTTACGGGGCACCCACTACTTCCGACCTCGATTGGGCACAAAACGTTGCCATTGCACTCGATTATGGCATCCCCCATTTGAGTTGTTATAGTCTGACGGTAGAGGATGGAACGGCCTTGGGGGCTTGGGTAAAAAAAGGCCAACAGCCGCCCGTCGATGAAGAAAAGTCAGCGCGCCAATTCGAATTTTTACAAATGGCGACCGAAAAAGCGGGCTACGAACAGTATGAAATATCCAATTTTGCCCTGCCTGGCCGTTACGCCCGACACAACAGCAGTTACTGGTTGGGAAAGCCCTACTTAGGGGTCGGCCCCTCTGCCCATTCGTTCAACGGCATTTCCCGCCAATGGAACATTGCCAACAATGCGCTTTATATGCAAGCCATTGAAGCAAACCGGGTCCCGTTCGAACTAGAAATCCTGAGTCCCACCCAACGGTATAATGAATACATTATGACCACTTTACGCACCATCTGGGGCAGCGAAACAAATAAAATTGCGCAAATGGGCGCCAAATACCTACAACATTTTCAGCATGAGATCGCACCAATGATCAGCGAAGGATGGATGGAGGTGCTGCCCGGGAAATACCGCCTGAGCAAAACCGGAAAACTGGTCGCAGATCGTATTGCCCTCGAACTTTTTTACCCGGAATCAGGTGAGAATCCTTAGTCGTTTGACAAAATCCTGACAAATACTTCTTACTTTTGCGCCGTTCTATTACGCCCCGGCCATTTTCTATTTGCAACATAACTTTTATTAGATAGATAGTACCTATAACCCGGGGCGTTCGTTGAAAAACGAGCGCCTTTTTTATTGGCAAATTTAATTTTAAAAATCCTTAACAATAAAGCAACAAACAGATTTATATTCTGTGGCTAGTTTTTATTTAATTTTGCAGTCGAATTAAGTACCTAAACAACACTTCTCTTATGGAATTGAAACAACTTTTAGAAGCGGTAGATACCCAGGTTTTAACTGGTGATATCATCGGCGCATTCGATCAATTTGCTGCCGACCATTGCGTTACCTTGAGCAACGCCCAGGACAAGACCCATTCAAAAGCGCAAAAAATAGAAGCCCTGCGTTGGTTCTTTGACAATGTAGCAAGCATCAACCGCATTGAACGCCCTACTTTCCTGATCCACCAAAATACCACGGAATCGGAATTTTTGTTCGACTTCACGTCGCGCTCCGGCAACCCGATGGTGTACACGGAGGTAATTCGCCGCACCTGGGAAAACGGCCAAATTGTGGAAGAACAATACCTGATTGGCCAATCCCTCGACCAAAGCGAACCTACCCCGGCTGCTGCTTCGGAAGTGCAACCAGCGGCTAATGAAACACCTGCGAAGGCAAAAAAAACCACGAAAAAAAGTCAAGAAAACACCACCGATAACCTGGTGATCATTGAAGGCATCGGACCTAAAATCGCTGAACTGCTCAACAAAGCAGGCATTAATTCCTTTGCCGAATTGGCCGACAGCAAACCTACTGCCATTAAAGACATCCTCGAGGCGGCCGGAAAGCGTTACCAAATCCACGACCCTGCAACCTGGCCACAACAAGCCGCACTTGCACGCGATGGCAAAACGGCCGAATTGAAAGCCTTGCAAGATGACCTCAAAGGAGGCCGCAAATAATAAACATCAACCCAATTTGGTTATAGCCTGCTCCAATTAAATGGGGCAGGCATTTTTTTTCGATGAATATCAGCGCGCAGACTAATTCCAGTCAGCGTATTAGATCGCTTTTGTCCCGTAAATTGCATGAAACTTTGTAAAATCATGCTTATTCTCGTTTTTGGATTACCTGGATCCGGAAAAACTACCCTCGCCAATGCATATGCACAACAATACCCGTGCACACGCCTGAATACCGATCAGGTGCGTATTAGCATGGGATTATTAGGACATTATACTGTAAAAGATAAAGAAACCGTGTATAATACCGTGCTTGAACGCGCAAAACAGGCCCTCTCTAATGGTAAAAAGGTGCTGATTGACAGCACGTTTTACCAGTCGGCCATGCGCGAAAAATTTGTGCATTTGGCCAAACAATGCAATGTACCGATTGTTTGGATTGGTACTTATGCCGATGAAAACAGCATTCAAAAAAGGGTAAGCCAACCCCGCCCCGACAGCGAAGCCAATTTTGAGGTGTACGAAAAAATCAGAGATGCCTTCGAACCTTTTCAATACCCCCATTTAAAACTACAATCCGATCAGCAATCCATCGAACAAATGGTAGAACGGATGCACCAATATATCCAACAACATGACGCGCGAACAGCTTGAAATCATGGTTCAAAAAGGATTGTTTCCAGGGATCCAATCTCCGGCAAGCCTTGTTGAAACCCATATTTCGTGGGTCATTCTGAGCCCTGAATTTGCCTTTAAAATTAAAAAGCCCATTCAACTACACTTCCTCGATTTTAGCACCCTCGAAAAACGACGGTTTTATTGCACGGAAGAACTTCGACTCAATCAAAGACTAGCACCCGATATGTACTTGGCGGTACGGGCTATCTTTAATGGCCCCGAGGGTCCTTTTGTAGGCACCAGCGACCATCCTGCCGACGTAATAGACTACGTGGTACAAATGCGCCGACAAGACAATGCAGTGCAAATGGATGCTTGTATAAAAGAGCGCACCATCACAACCAACCAAATGCAAGCGCTGGCCGCGGTAATTGCACCTTTTCATCTGAATCACCGTATCCAAGCGCCCAAGGCCCCTACCCTGCTGGAAGACTTTGAAGATTTGTTTACCCTGCGCGACAACTTCAAAAATATTGTTGGTAAAATTGCCTTGCTTGAATTTGACGGACTACCGGAAAGCATTGCCTTTTTCTTGAAAAAACATGCGCTGCGACTTCAGGAACGGGCCGATTTAAAATTTTGGGTAGACGGGCATGGCGACCTGCACACGCGCAATATTTTTTTAACGCAACCGCCGTTGGTATTTGATTGTGTTGAATTTAACCCGCATTTTAGACAGCTCGATATCCTGAACGAACTGGCCTTTCTTTGCATGGAACTTGAATTTTACCAACAACCGGCATTGGCCGAAGCCTTTTTGAATGCCTATCAGACATATTGGTCCATTATGCCCCAGCCAGAAGACCAACTCCTGTTTACGTATTTTAAAGCCTACCGCGCAAATGTGCGCCTGAAAGTAACCTTGCTGGAATTGGAAATGCGCCCTTCCGAAATATTGGTAGAGGTCGCCAAAAAATATTGGAGCCTGATGGCTGCTTATTGTCGGCGACTCAACGAAACTTAAACCAGTCCTTCCCGAAGCAAATCATGCAGGTGCACAACGCCCCGATATTGATCACCTTCCAGTACCAGCAATTGGGTGATGGAGGATTCCCGCATTTGGGCAAGCGCATCTACCGCCATGGCATCAAAAGCAATGGTTTTGGGATTGGGGGTTAAAATATCTTGTGCCAGCAAGCCCTCAATCGGTTGATTGCGCGCCAGCATACGCCGTAAATCGCCATCGGTTATAACGCCCAACAAATTTCCACTTTTGCCCAAAACGGCCGTGGCACCCAAGCGTTTGGAACTAATTTCAAAAATAACTTCCGATAAACTAGCCGTTGGCCCCACAAAAGGCTTGTCGTGCAAAACGGCCAAGTCACTTACCCGCAAATACAATTGTTTGCCCAATGCCCCACCCGGATGAAACTTGGCAAAATCAGCCACCGTAAAACCTTTCAAAGCCAATAAGCTGATCGCCAGGGCATCTCCCAAAGCCATTTGCGCGGTGGTGCTGCACGTTGGAGCCAGGTTATTGGGGTCGGCCTCCTGATCAATTGGTGTCCATAAAACATACGTGGACTGTCGCGCCAAAAAAGAATTTCGGTTGGCCGTCATGGCAATCAGGCGATTACCCATGTTTTTCACAAGCGGCGCCAAAGCCTTAATCTCGGGGGTTTCGCCGCTTTTAGACAGGCACAACACCAAGTCATTGGCCTGTACCATGCCCAAATCGCCGTGAATCGCGTCCGCAGCATGCAAAAACAGGGCAGGTGTACCCGTAGAATTGAGGGTGGCAGCGATCTTTTGCGCGACAATTGCGCTTTTCCCAATGCCTGTAATGACCAACCGCCCACTCGACGCGGCGATGGCCTCCACACAGGCATGAAAGTCGCCCGTATCATCCAAACTATCGGCCAAAGCAAGTAAAGCATGGGCCTCCATTCGAATCGTTTGGCGTGCAATCTCTAAAGTGGATAAAACAGGTTCCAAGTCTTTCAATTACCAATTTTTATTTTGTCCTACAAACCAAGCGGAAATTATTTCCGAATTATCGCCGGAGCGCGATTTTTTTTCGAAAAAAAACCGGCAAAAACTTGTCAGTATTTCAAGTTTTTTTTTTCTATCTTTGGCGGCTTTTTGAAATAGGCCTCAAAGATCACGCTTTTTTCGACCAAAAAAGCGTTAAACCCTTACCCAAAGTTAAAAAAATCGCTTAATTTCAACGGGCCAAATTCAATTTGGTAAACGTGCAGTGAACACCCGGTGTTCCTGTATTGCCAATGTGATGAAACACAGCGTTTTAATATTAGATTTTAAGAAAAGAATACCAGAAAGAAGATGAGTGCGATTACCACGGAGCGGGATACACTGCTCGAAAGTTTGCAAAAGCATTTTGGATTTGATGCATTTAAAGCAGAGCAACGCCTGATCATTCAGAGCCTGCTCGACAAAAAGGACACTTTCGTCATTATGCCTACGGGCGGTGGCAAAAGCTTGTGCTACCAACTACCGGCCCTGATGTTGCCCGGTGTTGCCATTGTAATTAGTCCGCTCATCGCCCTGATGAAAAACCAGGTTGATAGCATTCGTGGGTACTCCGACGAAGACGAAGTTGCCCACTTTTTGAACTCTTCGCTGACCAAAGCGCAGATGAAGAAGGTTAAACAGGATATTACGGATGGCAAAACAAAATTGCTTTACGTGGCTCCTGAGACCCTGACCAAGGAAGAAAACATCGAATTTTTTCAAAATACTGAAATTTCATTCGTAGCCGTCGATGAAGCACACTGTATTTCTGAATGGGGGCACGACTTCCGGCCAGAATACCGCCGCATTCGCGTGATGCTCGATGCAATTGCCCGCGATGTGCCCATTATGGCATTAACCGCCACTGCAACCCCTAAGGTGCAACAGGACATCCTGAAAAACCTGGATATGAGCGCTGAAAACACGTTCGTTTCTTCGTTTAACCGCGATAATCTTTTTTACGAAATTCGACCGAAAATCAAAAAAGATACCACGATTAAACAAATTATCCAGGTAATTAAGGAAGAGTTTCGCGGCGAATCGGGCATTATTTATGTGCAAAACCGCAAAACCGCCGAAGATATTGCAGAAATGCTGCTGGTCAATGACATCAAAGCAGCACCTTACCACGCTGGTCTCGACCCCAAAACCCGCTCTGGTACCCAGGACGCGTTTTTGATGGAAGATATTGACGTGATTTGCGCAACCATCGCCTTTGGTATGGGCATCGATAAACCCGATGTGCGTTTCGTGATTCACTACGATATGCCTAAGTCAATCGAAAACTACTACCAGGAAACGGGCCGCGCAGGACGAGATGGGATCAACGGCAAATGCATCGCGTTTTACAATTACCAGGATATTCTGCGTTTGGAGAAGTTTTTGCGCGATAAACCCGTGGCTGAACGCGAAATGGGCGCTCAATTGATGCAAGAAGTGGTCGCTTATGCCGAAACATCCTCTTGCCGCCGCCGATTCCTGCTCCACTATTTCGGAGAAGAGTTTCAGGTAGAACGCTGCGGAAAAATGTGCGACAACTGCCGCAACCCGAAAGATACGATCGCAGTGCAAGACGACCTGGTGAGTGTGGTACAAAGTATCCTCGACCTGAATGAAAATTACCTGATGAAAACGATTGTCGACTTTATCCTCGGACGCGAAACCAAGGAAATGAAGGACTATGGCTTTTCAGAATTGGACAATTTCGGCGTCGGTGAAGGCAAAGATGAGCACTACTGGAATTCGATCTTGCGCCACGCCATGATCAACAACCTGATTTTCAAGGAAATAGAACAGTTCGGTATCCTTAAAGTATCAGACACAGGACGTGCTTACCTTAAAGATCCACAGCCCATTGCCATCACCATCAACCATAACTTTGATGATGCTGAATATGATGTAGACGATGAAAAAGGAGGCACTGCTGTACTAGATGAACCTTTGATGAATATCCTCAAGGACCTTCGGAAAAGCACCTCTAAAAAGCATAACCTGCCGCCTTACGTTATTTTCCAGGACCCTTCTTTGGAAGAAATGGCTACGAATTACCCGATTTCAATGGACGATATGTCCAAAATTGTGGGTGTTTCGCTGGGCAAAGCACAAAAATACGGTCAGCCTTTCGTAGATGCGATCCGCAAATATGTAGAGGAAAATGAAATTGAACGGCCGATGGATATCACCATCAAAACCGTTGCCAATAAATCAAAAACAAAAGTCAGCATCATTCAGGCCATCGACCGCAAAATTCCGCTGGAAGACATCGCGCAATCGAATGATATGAGCATGGGCGAATTGCTGGAAGAACTGGACATCATCGTTCAATCGGGCACCAAGGTAAAACTTGATTACTTCCTCAATAAATACATTGATGAATATGTGCGGGATACCGTGATCGACTATTTCAAAGAAGCCGATTCGGATAGCGTGGAAGAAGCCTTCAAAGAATTGAAAGACGACGAAATTACCTGGGAGGAAATCCAGCTGATGCGGTTGAAATTCTTAAGCGATTACGCAAACTAATTTTACCTGATATACCTATAAAGTACGCCTCAAGTAGCGCGCATTTGCACCAATGGATGTTTTCCTGTGCAAAATGGCGCTACTTGGGGCGTTTTTCGTTCGCAACTATTGACCAATCAGCATGCGGCTGCTTACCAAGGCATTTTCGGTTTGTACGCGTACTACATACACGCCCGTTGCCCAGCCCTCGGTCGCCAAAGACCACTGCTGATACCCGTTTTCAATTTGAATCTGGCGCTTGAATATCAGTTGGCCTTGTTCGTTCCAAACCTCCAGCGCTCCCATATTGGCTTGTGCATCTGCACCATCCAAACCCACTTGTACGGGGCTACCCGCCACAGATAAACTGGGCGACAACATCAGATGAAGGCGCTGTGTCTTTAATGTATTGCCAGCATCCAGCACCGAGCGGATACAAAAATCACCCTTTTCGGCATTGACGGGCAACACGGCCCCAGTTACATCTTCAAAAACAAGTCCGGAAGGGTCATTTGCAAACATAACTTGCGTACAAGTATCTGGCATTCCGATACTTTTGAAGCAAACCTGCAAGAGTGTATCGCCATTCGGCAAAGTGATGCTGGTCCCGGGATTTTGTGTATTATAAAATAACATACTCAACTTACCAGCATAAACCTGATCCAGAAAAATGTTTGCCCCTCCTACAAAATCTGCAATGTTGGGATGCAAGTCGGTTATTTCCTGAAATTCGAGCAAATTTGGGTCCCATTGCAGGCTAAACGTTATGGCTGCTGCATCAAATTGCTGTACAACCAAGGGCTGGCATACTACCTGGTTTTTCAAACTTTGAACATCCGCCAACGCCAATTGTATATTATTTACACCGTCGCACCCACCCATATTTACCTCAAAAGCACCTTCACAACTTTTTCCATCGTTCAAACGTACCCGATACTTTCCAGGCTGTGGCACAGAAAAATACACAAAAGCATTGTTAACGATTTGTTCATCGGCGGTAAGTTGCTGTCCATGAATGGTTGAATCACTCATCAACTCAATCTCCATGGTGTAACGCGCTGACAAATCCCATTGTGGGTAGCCCCCACGCGGACGAAAACGACACACGCAAGGATTGGCGGGATCAATAAATGCCCCCACGCCTTCAATTGGATTTAAATAAATGACATTGAAGGAAACATCGGTATTTACATTGACACATGGTCCGGGAGGCAGGCCAACGATAGTCGACTCAAAACCTAAATCAGCCGCGTCAAGGGTAATGGGCGCAAACCAAAGACCAACAGGATTACCCGCGTTGAAGGTATTTTGCAACACTCCATTGTTATAAAACCAAACACTCCCCGACGTGCCCGCAAAATATACCCAAATATTACTACTTCCCGGCGTTAAGCAAGCATCCCCCTGAATGGCACTTAAATCCGGGCCAGTAATACTGGGTGGACAATCATAAAAAGCATAAGCAATCCCGGACGGTGTAGCAGGAACCGGGTCGCCACTAAAATCAGCATCACCGTTGTGCTGCACATATATCGAGTCATTAAAGCACAAATAGATCGTATCTAAATCGTGATCATTACTTTGGCCGATAAAAGTGCCCAATTCAAAAGTGCCCGCAAAATTGCAGGTAGCATCACGCAATGGAGCAGGCTTGGCCGTAGTACCTGGAATAAGTTGAGGTACTTGTGCAGGAAGCGCACTTAGAAACAGTGAAAATGAAACAACAAAGAGGAAGTAAGGCGGTTGCATGGTTTAAGATGGATATAATTTGAAAAAATTGTGGATAAATTCCAATATTTTAAATGTCAGAACCCCAATAATCGGCCCAAACACCTATTTAAATGTTAATTTCAAGTTCAATAAGAGCAAATATAGAAATATCAAAATGGGGTATCTACTTTTGTCCAATCAAATACTGTCAAATTTTAACATTCAATTCAAATCGCCGTGAAACAACTCATCGAATGTGTTCCAAACTTTTCTGAAGGCCGCGATATGGCTGTGATCAAACAAATTACAGACCAGATTGAAAGCGTCGAAGGGGTAAAACTGTTGGATGTCGACCCGGGCATGGCGACCAACCGCACCGTTGTTACGTTTGTGGGCGAGCCGGGGCCGGTCATTGAGGCCGCTTTCCTGGCCATTCGAAAGGCCGCCGAATTGATTGACATGAGCAAACACACAGGCGAACACCCGCGTATGGGCGCCACCGACGTTTGCCCCCTTATTCCGATCGCAAATATTTCGATGGAGGAAACGGCAGCATGGGCGCGTAAACTGGGTGAGCGGGTTGGTTCCGCGCTGGAAATACCCGTTTACCTGTATGAAAGTGCCGCCAGCAGCCCCGAACGCCAAAACTTAGCCGATATCCGCGCTGGCGAATATGAAGGATTGCCAGAAAAACTGGCCAACCCAACTTGGAAACCCGATTTCGGCCCGGCAAAATTTAATGCTAAAAGTGGCGCGACGGTCATTGGTGCCCGCGATTTCCTCATTGCTTATAATGTCAACCTCAATACCACCTCTACCCGCCGCGCAAATGCCGTAGCGTTCGATATTCGCGAAAAAGGTCGGGTACTCAATGATCCCGCAACTGGCAAACCCATGAAAGATGCCGCCGGAGAACCGGTGCGCGAACCCGGCTTATTAAAAGGCGTAAAAGCAATTGGCTGGTTCATCGAAGAATACGGTATTGCCCAAATTTCGATGAATATTACCAATATCCAGCAAACTACACTGCACCAGGCCTTTGAGGCCTGCCTTCAAAGTGCCGATCGCCGGGGCATGCGGGTAACGGGCTCGGAATTGGTGGGTTTGGTGCCTTTGAAAGTAATTTTGGATGCTGGTCGCTATTTCTTGACCAAACAACAGCGCAGCGCAGGCGTAAGTGAAGCCGAATTGATCAAAATTGCGGTAAAATCGATGGGACTTGATGAATTAGCACCTTTCGATCCACAACGCAAAATCATTGAATACAACCTCGAAGCAGGCAACCCCAATCAGGCAAAATTATTGGTTAAGCAAAACTTAATCGAATTTGCCAATGAAACAGCCAGCGAAAGTCCGGCTCCAGGCGGCGGCTCCATCAGTGCTTATGTGGGCGCTTTGGGTATTTCGCTTGCGACCATGGTGGCCAATTTGAGCAGCCACAAACGCGGCTGGGATGAAAAATGGGAAAGTTTTTCGATTGTGGCGGAAAAGGGGCAATACCTCAAAGATGCCCTGCTCCGTATGGTAGATGAAGACACCAATGCATTTAATGCCATCATGAACGCGTTCGGATTGCCCAAAAATACCCCGGAAGAGAAGGCCGCCCGTTCGGAAGCTATTCAAGCAGCTACAAAAGGTGCCATTGAGGTCCCTCTTAAAGTAATGCAACTGGCTTTTGATTCCTTTGATTTGATCTATCAAATGGTGGAATCTGGCAATCCAAATTCCGTTACCGACGCAGGAGTAGGCGCTTTGTGCGCACGCGCTGCCGTAAATGGCGCCTATTTGAATGTGAAAATTAATGCGATCGGACTCCAAGACAAGGTTTATGCCCAGGAAGTCATTGAAAAAGCAGAAAAAATGACCCTTGCGAGCAATCAACTGGAACAGCAAATATTGAAAATGGTACACGCGCGGATGTAATTTACCGCGGCACCTCCACTTTCTTAACTAAATCCGTAATCACCTCACGCGTAGTGTACCCCTCCATTTCACGCTCCGGCGTAAGAATCACCCGGTGGTTGAGTACAGGAAAGGATACATATCGGATATCATCGGGCGTTACAAAGTTCCGTCCATCCATAGCAGCCACCGCTTTGGCCGTTTTCATCATCGCTAAAGATGCCCGCGGACTAGCGCCCAGAAACAAATCGCCATTCGAACGGGTGCTGTGTACAATGGCTGCTATATAATCGAGCAATTCTTCACGGATATATACTTGCTCGATAATACGCTGACAATCAGCAATGTCTGCTGGGTGTAAAATCGCTTGTACGGTATCGCGCAACACGCCTTGAAAATCATTTTGGAAACGACGCAAAATGACTTGCTCTTCCTCCAACGTAGGATATTCCAAGATAACTTTAAACAGAAAACGATCCAGTTGCGCTTCTGGCAACTTATAGGTCCCTTCCTGTTCAATCGGATTTTGGGTGGCAACCACAAAAAAAGGCTGGGCGAGCTGATGCGTAATACCATCCACTGTAACCTGCCGCTCTTCCATCACCTCAAACAAAGCCGACTGGGTTTTGGCCGGAGCACGGTTAATTTCATCAATCAGGATAATATTGGAAAAAATGGGCCCGGGCTTGAAGGAAAACTCGGCGTTTTTCATATTAAACACCGTCGTGCCCACCACATCGGCGGGCATCATATCGGGGGTGAATTGAATGCGGCTAAAATCGGCCTGAATAGTACGAGCCAACAGCTTGGCTGTCAAGGTTTTGGCAATACCAGGCACCCCTTCCAGCAACACATGCCCGCCCGTAAACAAGGCGATTAACAACTGATCGAGCATGGCTTCCTGCCCTACAATCACCTGACTAATTTGAGATTTTACCCGTTCTGATCTTTCCATAACCGGGCTGACATCTATGCTGGCCTTGGTCTCGATGGGAACTTGTTCCGGATTTGGTGGAAATGCTTCTTCTGAAAATTGCATTTGATCTATTTTTTATTGCTGGATGGTCGGTTTGTAATCTGGTGATTTATCGTGCAGCCTTCCAAAAATTTTCCATGGCGGCATGCAGGGATAACATCATCATTTCGTTGGGTTCGTATTGCTGTGTATTGGAATATTGAATAAAAATAGCCCGAATATCGGCTGCTGGCACTTCCGAAACCAAAGCAAGGCGTGTAAAGAATGCTTCATCGGTTTTGGGCAATTGAAACGCCGGATCAAACATCACTGAAAAACCATAGCGTTCCCGTACCTGCGCCAAAAACAACCGCATATGAATGCTGCATTGACCGCGGTAATTGCGCTTTTTAAAATGCAAGTGCGCAATAGTACGGATAAATTCGAAAGACGAGTTTTCATTTTGGGCCAAAATTGGAATGATGCGTTGCCGCCTTTTACCTCGAAAAAACACCCATAAAACACTCAAAATCACCAGCAAATACCAGGCCCAGGCCAATGCAGGCTGTCTTAAAATATAGGTTAAAGGATTAGCGGCCTCCTTTTGATCCTGTGCCGGAGCCTGACTGGCAGCATCCCAAAACATATTTCCCGGCTGCAACCCAGCAAGGATTTCTGATATGTAGGACATGCTGCCCGGCCGTAACAGGCTGTAATTCGTAAATACAATAGGCGTGCTCATCAACAGGAAACGGCCCTTTCCATGCTTGAAACGGATAAAATTGACCAACGAATCATTCAGGTAGCCTCCAATTTCCAGGTCGGGCACAGCACATAAAAAGGGCGCATCAAAATAAAGCCAGTCGTAGGGTTGCGCCTGATTTTGAACCACATAACTTAATTGAAATGTGTCCAACGCCTCCGAATTTTTTATCTGGAAATTTGCAACCAATGCCTCTTTTTTTTCAAAATCAGCGGGCATCGTACCATCGCAGCCAGTTCCATACAGGGTTTGCAGCAAGGATGGTGGCATCTTTTTACTTGCAATCAGTGCCGTATTGCCTTGTGCAACAAAACGCAATAGCTGCTGGTTTGCCAAAGAATCGAGAAACATTGCAGCACCAATGAAAACATAACTCGATTGACCACTCGAATCAAGGGGCAATTCGCGCAATAAACTGCGCTGTATTTTTGTAAACGTCTTGCCTGTATGTGTATTTTCCAACAATCGGTACAGCGCCAGCGTCCCATAAGGCTGGTCGCTGGTTTCGCCATATGCCCGCTTCAGCCACGACGATTCATCCCAATCAAATCGTCGGTTTCGATCCTGGTAATACGTGAAAATACCCACCAGCAATGCAATGGCGAGGATCACAATCAGTATTCCGCTGCGGTTAGACATTTTAAAAAGTTATATTCAACACGGCATCAAGTTCTCAAATGAGTCCGCGTGATTTTAATTCCAGGTACTTGTTGATGGTATTTAAGGTCAAATCTTGCGGCTTAGTCAGCATCGCCTGAATGCCAAACTGCTTGAGTTTTTGAACCATTTCCTTTTTTTCCTGTAAAAATTGTCGTGCTACCGTTTGAAGATACACGTCTTCCGTCTGCTGTACCTCCGCTTGGGCAAGTGCCTTGATGTCGGTATTTTCAAAAAACACCACGACCAATAAATGAAAGGAATTCAAACGCCGCAGGGTTGGCAATGCACGGTCTAAGGCATAACTACTTTCAAAATTGGTAAACAACAACAACAGGGACCGCATCCCGATCAAACGCCGCACTGCTTCATACAGCAATTCGTAATTGGCTTCCCCCGGACGCTCCTGCTCCCGGTACAACGCTTCCAAAATTCGATGCAATTGCCCCGAATCACGCTCTGCTTTCAACGTAGCGCCAATGACGTCAGAAAAGGTAAATAATCCAGCCTTGTCCTGTTTCCGTAAAATGATATTGCTGATTGCCAGGCTGGTATTGATCGCATAATCCATCAAACTCAAGCCGTCAAACGGCATGCGCATCACCCGGCTTTTATCGATCAAACAATACACTTGTTGACTGCGTTCATCTTCGTACTGATTGACCATCAAAGCATTGCGACGGCCCGATGCCTTCCAGTTGATGCTGCGGTAATCGTCACCCGAAACGTAATTTTTTATTTGATCAAACTCATAACTATGCCCGATTCGACGCATTTTCTTGATACCTGTTTCGTGGGCAATTTGTCGCATCGCCCGCAATTCGAAGCGTTTCATCTGAATAATGGACGGATATACAGCCACTTCTTGCGACTGCGCAACGATCAACCGGCGTTCAATTAAGCCTAATTTCGTAGAAACAAAGAGATTTATGGCGCCAAAAGTATAAACACCACGCGATAAGGGCAATAATTCATGCCGAATCGTGTAAGCAGCCCCAGGGCTTAAATGAAGTCCTATTTCAAAATCGCGACGCTGAAACTGTTCCGGTAGTTCATCCGTTACCTTCAGGTGCAGGTGCATGCCGGTTTTATTCTCCAGGTAAATTTCTACCGGATTGGGGTCACTCAAGGAAAAAATGGGATTTAAGATCCGTTTTGCCTGCAATTCCGGCCGACGCCAATAAAGAAACAAAAAATCAGTAAGCGCCAGTGCCAGCGCGCCAACGATAGCCGCTTGTGCCACTGGAAACAACCAGGCAAACGGAAATGCCAGCGCAAAAAGCGCAACGACCACGCCAAATATCCCAAAAAAACGGTTTGTCAGAAACATGCAGATTCTAAATATACGAAGCGCCTCCCGAAAGGCAGCATTCATGGCTTGCGCATTTTACGCACAAGTATAAGCCTTATTTTTCAACAGACCATATATATAGGTGTTCCTTGCAAATCGTTTCCATATTATACCTTTACGTCCGATTCAAAGGCATTTTGGCACCAATGCGTATAACACATTGATTATCAGACACATTAATACATTGCTATAAAATCAACATTTTACACCCCGTCCATAAATCAACTCATTTTCAATACATTACGCAAAAAAGCCTTCAAAAAACTTTTCAAATTACTTGTACAATTAAAATAGTCAACATACCTTTGCGGGCCTTTTGAACAAAGGATTATTTTTTTTCTACACATCAACCATTTTCTATAGAATGAATACGCTGAGCTACAGGACGGATTCCGTCAGTGCCGAAAAAGCGGAGCGCAAGTGGTACGTTATTGATGCTACCAACCAGGTTACGGGCCGCATGTGTGCCCAAATCGCGAGCATCCTGCGTGGCAAAAACAAGCCCTCCTACACACCGCATGCTGATACCGGTGATTATATCATCGTGATCAATGCCGATAAAGTACGCTTTACGGGCGATAAATGGAACCAAAAGGAATACTTGAACTACTCCCTGCACCCAGGTGGTTTGAAAGTGACCCTTGCTTCTGAAATGTTGACCAAATTCCCAATCCGCATCATTGAACGCGGTGTGAAAGGCATGTTGCCAAAAACAAAATTGGGAAAAGCGATGGTGAAAAAACTCTTCGTTTACGAAGGCGCTGATCATCCACACGCGGCACAAAAACCAGAAGTGCTGATTCTCAAAACACCGAAACCAAAAGACACGTACTAAACTACCTGTCGGCCTGGACCGCACTAAATTCTATTCATTCGCACATTCATTCATCGTTCATATATGGAAATGATTAATGCCGTAGGGCGCCGCAAAACTGCTGTTGCCCGCGTGTATTTGATGAAGGGAGAAGGAAAAATCACGGTAAACGGAAAAGATTACCGCGAATACTTCCCACAAACACACGTTCAACACAATGTTGTAGATCCATTCACCGTAGTTGGTGCTGAAAATATCTACGACCTCAAAATCAATGTACGCGGCGGTGGCTATAAAGGCCAATCCGAAGCCATCCGGATGGGTGTCAGCCGTGCCCTGGTAAAACTCAACGAGGAGTTCCGCAAACCGCTGAAAGTCCGCAAGTTCCTCACCCGCGACAGCCGCGCGGTAGAACGCAAAAAATACGGTCAGCCAAAAGCGCGCAAACGCTTCCAGTTCTCCAAACGCTAATCGGAAAACTGGCTGGGTCCTGCTTTTTTGTTGCAACCAACGATCCAACGCTTTTTGTTGTTTCTAAACTTTCAAATTCTAAAACTTGCTTTTGACAATGCAAAAGCCTACTTATAAAGAACTCCTCGACGCCGGTTGCCACTTCGGTCACCTGCGCAAAAAGTGGAATCCTAAGATGACTCCCTATATCTTTATGGAGCATAAAGGTATCCACATCATCGACCTTAATCGCACCGCTGAGTGTCTCGAACGCTCCGCAATCGCGATGAAGGCCCTGGCAAAAAGTGGTAAAAAAATCCTTTTTGTCGCCACGAAAAAACAAGCACGCGAAATCGTACAAAAAGCAGCCGAAAGTGTAGGTATGCCGTATGTAACAGAACGCTGGTTGGGTGGTATGATGACCAACTTCATGACCATTCGCAAGTCCGTGAAGAAAATGCAAAACATCGAGCGGATGTTGAATGACACCACGCTTACCAGTATCACCAAGAAAGAACGCCTCACATTGAGCCGCGAACACGCGAAAATGTCGAAGCACTTCGGTGGTATCGAACAACTTAACCGCCTCCCTTCTGCTGTGTTTATCGTGGATATCCACCACGAACACCTTGCATTGGCAGAATCTAAAAAACTGAATGTCAAAACATTCGGTATGGTGGATACGAATTCGGACCCAACCTTGGTCGATTACCCGGTTCCAAGTAACGACGATGCGTCTAAATCAATCTATTTCATCACGAACTACCTCGCCGCTGCAATCCGCGAAGGCCTGGAAGAACGTAAAGCGATGAAAGGTGATGAAAAAGACGGCGTGGCTACTACAACCCCGGCTGTCGAAGCTTAATAACCCGCGCAGGTTTAACCCAAAGTTAAAGTGGCTTATTCTTCTTGTAAATAAGCGCACCAGTATCTTGTGGACTTTACTGCGCGTAAGCGTCAATCAATCCTATTATTTCAACATTCATTTTTCCGCATAATGGAAGTTAAAATTTCTGCCGCCGATATTCAGAAACTCCGTGAAATTACCGGAGCTGGTATGATGGACTGCAAAAAAGCCCTTCAAGAATCGAATGGCGACTATGAAGCAGCACAAGATTACCTGCGTAAAAAAGGCATTGCCAAAGCAGCAAAACGCGAAGACCGCGAAGCAAAAGAAGGCGTTGTGGTAGCACTTACTTCGCCTGACCAAACGCAAGGTATCATCATCGCGCTCAACTGCGAAACGGATTTTGTTGCCCGAAATGAAAATTTCATCAACATGGCAAACAAAATTGCTGGAATCGCACTCGAAACTTTCCCGGAATCACTCGAAGCATTGCTCGAACTGCCTTACGAAGGCGCAATTACCATTCGTGAAAAAGTAGGCGAACAAACGGGTATTATCGGCGAAAAAATCGATTTGAGCCGTTTTGAACCGGTTACTGGCGCACAAATTCTGATCTATAACCACTCGAACAACAAACGTTCTGTATTGGTTGCCCTCAATAAAAAGAGCGAAAACTTCGAACAAGCCGGCCGCGACGTAGCCATGCAAATTGCTGCGATGAACCCGGTTTCTGTGAGCAAAGACGATGTGGATCAATCAATTATCGAAAAAGAAATCGAAATCGGTAAAGAATTGGCGCGCAACGAAGGCAAAGCAGAAGAAATGCTTGAAAAAATCGCTTTGGGGCGTTTGAACAAATTCTTCCAGGACAGCACCCTCCTGAGCCAAAAATTTGTTAAAAACAACGACCAAACGGTATTACAATACCTCCAAAGCCTGGATAAAGAATTGACGGTTACAGCGTTCAAACACGTTTCGCTGTAATTCAACCTCTTTTACCCAGTGCAATTTGAATATGGCTGTCTCGAAAGGTTCCTCTCGAGACAGCCTTTTTTATGGCCAAAATGTAAGCATAGCCCCTTTTTTGAAGGCTTCCATCTAATTTATGCACATCTGGCCTAAAGTTTGCCAACTTACGCGTAACCGAAACGACATTTTTACGATCTTCGCGCTAAAATGCTCCTTCTTCGGACCTAACATGCTTTTTTTCGGTCAAACGCACAATCCAAAATCATGAGTCAACTTAAATACAAACGTATTTTGCTGAAACTCTCCGGTGAGAGTCTAATGGGCAAACAAAAATATGGCATCGCTGCCGATATGCTTCAGCACTATGCCAACCAAATTAAAGAACTCCATGATATGGGTGCCGAAATTGCCGTGGTGATTGGCGGTGGCAACATTTTCCGGGGCATTCAATCAGAAGGCGCTGGTATTGAAGGGGTTACAGGCGATTATATGGGCATGCTTGCGACTGTAATCAATGGCCTGGCACTCCAAAGCGCACTGGAAAGCACGGGCGTACTCACCCGCCTCATGACCGCGCTGAAAATGGAAAGCGTGGCCGAACCGTACATCCGCCGCCGCGCCATCCGCCACCTCGAAAAAGGACGCGTGGTGATTTGCGCCGCCGGAACAGGCAACCCGTTCTTCACCACCGATAGCGCTGCTGCCTTGCGCGCCAGCGAAATCAAAGCAGATGTGATCCTCAAAGCAACCCGCGTAGATGGTATCTATACCGCCGACCCGGAAAAAGACCCGATGGCGATCAAATTTGACAAACTTACCTTCGCAAAAGTGATCAGCCTCGGACTGGAAGTGATGGACATGACGGCCTTTACACTCTGCCAGGAAAATAATATGCCGATTATTGTGTTCGACATCAACGAACCAGAAAACCTGCGCCGCATTGTACTGGGCGAACAGGTTGGAACCTTGGTGGAATAATACTTTTTTACTTAAATCATCCGCTGTATGACTTCCATCGTTTCCTATAATGTCAACGGTATCCGTTCGGCAATCACCAAAGGCTTTACCGATTGGGTTTCTGTGGAAGCTTATGACATCATTTGCCTCCAAGAAACCAAGGCACGCCTAGAAGATGTGATCACCACCGATCTCGAAACCCTTGGCTATCAACACTATTGGGCTTCCGCCGAAAAAAAAGGATACAGCGGGGTGGCTATTTTTTCTAAAACCACCCCAAAACAAGTCATCGTGGGCTCTGGGATGGAACGCTACGACCGTGAAGGCCGCTTTATTCGCGCCGATTTCGAACATTTTTCGGTCCTGAACTGCTATTTTCCCTCTGGAACTACCGGCGACGAACGCCAAAGTTTTAAAATGGAATTCCTGGATGACTTTTTCAAGTGGATTTCTGAACTGAAACAAACGATTCCCAACCTGATCATTGTAGGCGATTATAACATTGCCCATACCGAAATAGACATTCACGACCCGAAAGGCAATAAAAAAACATCAGGCTTTTTGCCTGAAGAACGCGCCTGGATGACCAAATGGTTTGAAAGCGGATTTACCGATGCATTTCGTTTCAAACATCCCGCCTTGGTAGAATACAGCTGGTGGAGCTTTCGCGCAGGCGCGCGGGGAAACAACAAAGGCTGGCGCATTGACTATCAGTCTGTTGCAGATCCGTTAAAAGACAAAATTACCGAGGCTCGGCAACTGATGGATGTGGTGCATTCCGACCATTGTCCGGTACTGGTACGACTCGATATTTAACCTGCAGCAGGGCCAAAAGATCTGCCCACAGACATTGTTCTTTTGTTTAACTTTGCCGAAATTTTGCCCAAAACCCGAACTGATTCCCATTTTTATAGCTCATCTGTTTACTCCTTTTCGGCATGAAGATAACTGCCGCCCAACTTGCCCACATGCTTGAGGGCACACTTGAAGGCGACCCGAACGCCACCGCCCAACGCCCGGCCCGCATTGAAGAAGCCGTGGAAGGTGATTTTGCGTTTCTCGACAATCCGCGCTACGAATCTTACGCGTACACCACCAAAGCGTCCATCTTGTTGGTGAGCAAGGCTTTTCAGCCCGTGCAACCCATCACCGCGACCCTGATTAAAGTCGACGATGTGCGCAGCTGCTTGGCCATGCTTTTACAACAATTTGATCCGGCCAATCAGGTTAACAGCCCCGTCATTTCGGAGCACGCCTTTGTACACGCTACAGTCAAATTAGGCATTGGAACCAGTATCGGTGCGTTTTCTGTAGTGGAAGAAGGCGCGGTGGTAGGCAAAAACTGCGTAATCTATCCGCAGGTGTTTATTGGACGGAATGCGCGTATCGGCGATAATTGCCGCCTTTACCCCGGCGCAAAAATTCATTACGATTGCCACATCGGCGATTCCTGTACCCTCCATGCCAACGCCGTGATTGGCTCGGATGGATTTGGTTTTGCTCCTCAAGAAGACAAAACCTGGAAAAAAGTGCCCCAAGTGGGTAACGTGGTGCTCGAAAACGAGGTAGAAGTGGGTGCTAATACCTGCATTGACCGCGCTTCCTTGGGTAGCACGATTATTCATGCCGGCGCTAAAATTGACAACCTAGTACATATTGCACATAATGTTGAAGTAGGTTTTAACACCGTCATGGCTGCGCAGGTGGGCATTGCCGGTAGTACAAAAATTGGCGACAATTGCCTGCTGGGCGGACAAACCGGCATTGCAGGCCACCTTACCCTGGCCGATGGAACCCGTACGCAAGCGCAAAGCGGGCTCGGATCATCGGTAAAAGAACCTGGTAAAGCCCTGTTTGGCGCACCCGCCATCGACTATAATGATTATGTGCGCTCATACGTGGTATTCAAACAACTGCCCGATTTACAACGACAAGTGCGGGCACTCGAGAAAAAAATTAAAGAATTGGAAAGCAAATAAGGTACCCTCAAGGTTTTTAATTAAAACTTGAAGGCCGCCTAAGGTGTTTATATCCTGGAAGTTAAAAAATAAAGAAAATACCGATAAGCATGGCAAGAACGGATGTAAATACCCTGGGCGAATTTGGCCTGATCGATCACCTCACCCGCGATTTTCCGCTGGTGCAAGCAAGCAGTTTGAAAGGAATTGGCGACGATGCGGCTGTGATCGACAACGGTCCGTTTATGACGGTCGTCAGTACCGATTTGCTGGTGGAAGGCATCCATTTTGACCTTGCCTATACGCCCCTTCGACATTTGGGATACAAAGCGGTGGTCGTGAATTTGTCGGATATTTATGCCATGAATGCCTTTCCCCGGCAAATTACCGTGTCGATCGCCATCAGCAACCGCTTTTCGGTAGAAGCCCTGGAAGAACTTTACGAAGGGATTCGCGCGGCTTGTGACTTTTATAAAGTAGATTTGATTGGGGGTGATACGACCTCCTCTCCCAAAGGCCTCACCATCAGTGTAACTGCGATCGGTCAGGGCGAAAAAGAGCTACTTACCTACCGCAATGGCGCCAAAGTGGGCGATTTGATTTGTATCACTGGCGATTTAGGGGCGGCTTATCTGGGCCTGCAATTGCTGGAGCGCGAAAAACAACTTTGGCAGGATAACCCACAACTGCAACCCGACCTGGAAGAGCAGAAATATGTGGTTGGCCGGCAACTGAAGCCGGAAGCCCGCAAAGACTTGATCGAAACCTTCCGCCATATTCAGTTGAAGCCTACTTCCATGATTGATATTTCAGATGGCCTGGCCTCTGAAGTTTTTCATATTTGCAAACAAAGCAACGTCGGCGCTTTGATTGAAGAGACAGGCGTACCGATCCATCCGGAAGCCCAGTTGTTGGCACTCAAATTCAAACTGGACCCGATCACCTGCGCCCTCAACGGCGGGGAAGATTACGAACTCTTGTTTACCATCGACCCGAAAGACATCGATAAAATCCGCTTTTTGCCTGAAATTTATATCGCAGGCGAGATTTTAGAGGCAAAAGATGGGATCAAATTGCAAACACAGGGTGGTAATATGCATCCGTTGAAGGCACAGGGTTGGGTGCATTTTTAGGAACAACCTACTTCGCCATCCCCAATATAGCCTCGTTCATCGCCAAACCCCAATTCGGGTGAATCGATGAAGCAGGCTTAAATGTTGCGAACATAGCCTTCGCTTTCAACAAAGATTCCTTGCCTTTTACCGGATCGCCGCCCCATTGTGCTGGTGTAAAATAAAGCGTCATCCCTTTCTGCATTTCTGCCCGTGGGTTACTTGGGTCCAATTGCATCGATTTTTCGAGCAACATGGAAGCCATCGGACCGTATTTTTGGCCATTTACCATCGGATTCAGGCGAATATGCATGCTGGCGGCCATGCTTCTGAGCACATAAATCTCCGAATTGTTGGGATTCAACGAATCGGCGCGTGCCAAAAATTGATCGGCTTTAGTACACAGGGCCTCCTGCTTGGCAGCATCTTTTTCTAAATTAAAAATGCGCACCTGACACAGCGCCACATAATACTGCGGCAACCATTCTTTGGTTTCTTTTTGTCCGATGCGCTCAAACGCATTCGATTTGGTTTGCCAGCCCTCAACGGTAAGGATGGAATCGAGGCCTTGCAGCGTTTTTTCCATCGTTTGGATGTATTTTGGGTTGGTTTGCGCCTGGGCAGCAAATCCCGAAACCAACAGCACGCAAAAGAACAGTGTATTTTTCATGGTGTATGTGGATAGATGATTGGTGATAAAATTACTGATTGTCAATGACTTCCTGACGCCGATCGACCCCCCAACTGGCAAAAGCCCCGATGAAAACAAAACGTTTGGCAGCCGGGGTAATGGTTGTGCGGTTGGCCCCATCCGCCGAATAACGGTAACCAAATACCTGTGTTTGACCGAGTACATTCTGAACGCCCAGTACAAAAACGACAAACGACTTTTTAATGGTCGCCAAATAATTAAAATTCACACTCAAGTTGTGATATGCCGGAGTACGGTCGCTTAAAAAACCGGTTTCAGATCGGTTCGGATTGAAATACGGCCGCCCGGTTGCATAATTGTAGGTCAAACCAGCACCCGTTTTTATTTTGGGAAAAAACTTTTTTAAAACCAAGGTGGCTACATGGTTGGCAGCAAAAGTGGGTTGCGCTTCACTTGGATACCACTCATATCGACGTTTGGTATCCAGCCAGGAGTAGGAAATCCAGTAATCTACGCCCGAAAAAGTGCGTTTATCGCGAAAAAAGAACTCAACACCTTTTGCATAACCCGTTCCATCATTGCGCAATTGCTGACGCGTTGTGATCAGATCCTGATATTTTTTGTAAAAACCTTCTACCCTGAATATTCGGTCTTTCAGGATGTACTGATAATTGAGGATAAAATGCTCGGCCCGTTGAAAGCCCGGAATTTGCTGAAATTGGGACTTCCAACGCAACAAACTGTCGCCTTTTTGGTAAAAATGCCCCCAAGCGAAGGAAATTTGATCGCCCGGTCCCAGTTTATAGGCCAGGGAAACCCGAGGTGCCGCGTTCGATTGTTGCAACAAACTGGAGTGTTCGGCCCGTACACCAAGCCGCGCAACCAACTGCGTGGTGATGTATAAATCCGTTTCCACAAATGCAGCAGGGTAATGGTCGCGGATGCTGCTTTGCCCATAAACCTGGCTTTTGTATTCGTCTGTCAAATATTGGTACTCGCCGCCTATGCGTACAGAAGTCATGCGTCCAAAAAAGCGCGTTGCAACCCCGCGAATTTGGGTCAGGGAGTTTGAAATATTGAAAGAATCAGCAATTAAATACCCTACATTATATGAACTTTCAATCTTGTTCCAGTCTTTGGAATACGAAGTACCCAAATTTATCTTCCATTTATCGCGCAGCAAGCCCGACCAGGTCAGGTTGGTATAGAGGTTGTCGTTTTTCACTTTGAAGCCAAAATTACCGCCGTCCGCCGTATTCGTATTCAACCCTACGATACCGTGGTTGTAATAGCCATAAAATTTAAGCATGCCATTTCCACGCGTTTTTTTGCGCATAAACAGTTCATTTCCAATAAATTCAGGTTTACGCGTAAAATTGGGAACCTGTTTTACCAGCAAAAAATAAGGCGCCAAATTGGTGTAATTGATGTTCCCGCCAATCGCCAGACCTTTTGATTTCCAGAGCTTCTGCTGGCCATATCCCAATCCCACACTCGAAACACTTATTGAGCCTGTGGAACGATCGGGCAAATCCTGGGTTTCGAGCACCAAAACGGAAGACATACCTTGACCATATTGGGCCGAATAACCGCCCGTAGAAAACACGGTACCTTTAAAAAGAAAGGGATTGAAGCGACCACGTGCCGCAAAATCGGGGGTGCTGGCAAAAAAGGGATTGCGCACCAGCAAGCCATCAATCATGGTGGGTGCCTCTGAGCCGGACCCACCCCGTACAAACAACCCGTTCTGATCGCCCGATGATACCTGGGTGCCTGGTAGCGTGCGTAAGGCCCCATAGGTGTCACCTCCAGCAGAAGCAGTGGTTACAATATCCAAGGGTTTGAGAATCGTTACCTTTTTTTCATCGCTGGCTTCGAATGAACCGGCGGAAATGACGACCATTTTAAGTTCGTTAAAACCCTCTTTCAAGATCGGGTTGACAACGACTGAATCGCCTTTCAAATCGACTTTTATGATTACCGTATCAAATCCAAGGTAGGTGATTTGTAAAACCTGGGGGCCCGTTTCATCCGTTTTAAACTGAAATTTTCCCGTGGCGTCAGAAGTTGCGCCGTCATAGGTATCGCGCAGGAGGATGTTGGCACCCACTACCGGTTCTTTCGATTTATCCGTGATCTGGCCTTTTACGAGGGTCGTTTGTGCAAAAATGCAGTTGGAAATGCAACAAGAAAATGCAAGTAGTAGAAGGTTTTTCATAACAGAAGTTGGTTGCTGCAACAAAATTAAGACTCATAAAATTTTAGCCTTCTAAATTATGGCTAAACCGTCTTTTTTTACCGACCAATTTATTTCCTACCTTAAATGGCTGGGGGCCAATAATCAGATAAACCTGTCAATTCCAGTCCTTTGTAAAATTCATCGTCAATTCCTGCATTTATTTTTATAGGCAGGCCAGTCACTGGGTGTTGAAAATGAAGCATTTGTCCATGCAATAACATCCGGTCCATAAACAACACATCGCGAAAATACAGGTTGTGTGGATGGTCGCCATGCCGGCGGTCACCAATAATGGGATGAAAAATATGGGCAAAATGCTTGCGAATCTGTTGGCGACGGCCGGTTTCCGGCTCCACTTCAACTAAGGAAAAACGCGCCGTGGTGTAACGCGACCCGATGGCCAAGGGCATTTCGGCCTGACCGATCCGCCAATAATGGGTAACCGCGGGTTGTAAGGATTGCCTTAATTCTGCATCTTCTAAGGGATAATCAATGGTGTCGCGCTCGGGCACGTACCCGCGTACGACCGCCCGGTACTTTTTTTCTACCTGTTTTTCCTGAAAACACTGTCCTAGCAAACTGGCCGACTCCGAGTTTTTGCCAAAAATAAGCACCCCGGAAGTGGCCCGATCCAGTCGGTGTACCGGGTAAATGCGCTGCCGGAGTTGGTTGCGCAACAATTGAAGCACAAATTCCGTGTCTTGGCTGATACCGGTTCGATGCACAAGAATCCCGTAAGGCTTGTTGATGGCAACGTAATATTCGTCTTCAAATAAAATTTCAAATGGGGGACGTGGCATGTTTTGTTTTCAACCAGTTGTACATATAAACATTGAACATAAAAACATTTATACATATAAAATCAAACCATAAAAGGGTTTTGAATGGTCAAAGATTGTTCAATCTGTTGTCCATTACTCATATCTTCTGAAAACAACAAAGTACAGTTATTTTCCAATGCTGAAGCGATAATAAGGGAGTCATACCAAGCATATCGATATTTATCTTTAATGTTCAAAGCCGATAAAATAGTAATATCCTCAATGACAACTACTTCAAAAAATTGCAAAAAGTCTCTAACAACTTGTCGGATGTCTTCGGATGGAATCAGGCTCTTTTTAAAACAAACTTGAACAAACTCATTAATAACTTGTGTGGAAATAATAAAATCAAAAGGTTGAAGCAACAAATTTTCAACTATGTAAGATTTCCTACTTTCCTTTGAAATTGAATAAATAAGTAGGTTCGTATCAATAAAAACTTTATCGCTCATTTGCTTGATTTCGATCAAATTTAAAATCTTCAGGTAATACTATTTTGATGCGGCTAAGCCTTTTGATCAAAGTGCTCGCACTCATTTTATCAGGAATCACTTGTTGCACCGTGATATGCTTATTTTCAAGCCATTGGCTAATTTCATCCAGATCACTCATCTTTTCAAATTGCAATACAATCTTCATTTTGTTTCTTTTTTACAAAAATACGGTCATTTTTTAAATTCACAATAGACTTATGCGGTGGTAAGTAAAACAACAGAAAAAATTTATTTCACGGCCTTATTCATATGAAAAGCACCAGAATAGGTTTTTAGCCGCACAACCTCAGATGGTTGCACCATCATTCGGACAAAAACGAACCCTGGTGCAACCATTTTTAATCAACCTGCCTACTACTTTTTCTGCCAGCCGCCCAGCACCATACCATATAAGGTAAACAGTACAAAGGCAAAACCGCCGTCAATCAAGGCCAAGGGCAATGGCAACAAAGAAAAACTATAACTCACAATGGTGCCCAAAAGGCCAAATAAGCCAATTGCAGCGCCGCTTTTCAGTCCGTCCATTAAAGAACGTACGCCCAGGCGTTGGAAAATTAAATTCAGCACGTAGGCGGAAATTAAAGACCCAACCACGCTGGTAATGTACAAGGTGGGCGATTGGTTGGCGGTGACACGCTCCATGGTCAGGCTGTGGCCTTCCATCCAGGGCTTGTCAAAGATGCTGTACCAGGTCATGCCCAAGGCCATGTTGATGAGTGGACAAACCACAATTGCGAGGTAATTTGTTTTGTTCTCCATTTTTCGTTTGTTTTAGGTGTGTGAATGAACGCCCAAAAATAAAAAACAATTTATTTTAAACAAAACTTTTATCCGAAAAATCTACGAAATGCGGCTCCAAATTTTTGATTCCTTGGCCGTAGCATCTAAATATTGCCTTAAGCGCGCATATGCTGGCGTGCGCAAACCCGGATCCTGTTGCAAAATCGTGATCGCAATTTCCCTGGCGGCCGTCAAAATCTGGCCATCCCGCGCCAAATCGGCGATGCGAAAATGCAACATCCCGCTTTGTTGAGTGCCTTCAATATTGCCTGGGCCGCGCAAACGCAAATCGGCTTCCGCGATCACAAAACCATCATTGGTCCCCACCATCGTTTGAATCCGCTCCCGACCATCGGCACTCAATTTATGGCCCGTCAACAAAATACAAAACGATTGCTCGGCGCCGCGCCCTACCCTTCCCCGCAACTGATGCAATTGCGATAAACCAAACCGTTCTGCATTTTCAATTACCATTACCGAGGCATTGGGTACGTTTACACCAACCTCAATTACTGTGGTAGCCACCATAATCTGGGTTTCCTGTCGCACAAAACGTTGCATCTCATATTCTTTATCCGCCGCCTTCATTTTACCATGTACAATCGAAATTTGGTATTCTGGCATCGGAAAATCCCGACTTAATGCTTCGTAACCCGACATTAAGTTCTGCAAATCCATTTTTTCAGTCTCTTCAATCATCGGATACACCACATATACCTGCCGGCCTTTGGCAATTTCTTCGCGCATGATCCCCTGTACGCGCAGGCGATGGGCTTCGGTTTTGTGCATCGTCGTGATGGGTTTCCGGCCTGGCGGCAATTCATCAATCACCGAAACATCCAAATCGCCATATAAAGTCATCGCCAAAGTTCGCGGAATGGGGGTTGCGGTCATGACCAATACATGCGGCGGCAAGCCCTGACTTTTGCGCCATAATTTGGAGCGTTGCTCTACCCCGAACCGGTGTTGTTCATCAATCACCGAAAGACCCAAATTTTGAAATACCACCCAGTCTTCAATCAACGCATGGGTACCGATCACAATTTGCATTTCCCCGGTACAGAGTTGTGCCAAGATGGCTTCGCGCTTTTTACCTTTAATACTGCCTGATAAAAAGCCAATATTGACGCCCAAATCGCCCAAAAGGGCACTTAAACCAATAAAATGTTGTTGTGCCAAGATCTCGGTAGGTGCCATCAGGCAGGCCTGAAAACCATTATCCAAGGCCATAAGCATGGTAATCAGTGCGACTACCGTTTTTCCGGAGCCGACATCTCCTTGAACTAAGCGGTTCATTTGCCGGCCGGCCCGTAAATCGACCCGAATTTCTTTCAGCACCCGTTTCTGAGCACCTGTTAGTTCAAAAGGCAGTTTTTCAGCATAAAAACGGTTGAAAAAATCGCCGAGTTGTTCAAAAACGAAGCCTTTTACGGTATCCTTGCGCAACTGCCGACTTTGCAAAATGCGGAGTTGCAGGAAAAACAGTTCCTCAAACTTTAACCGTCTGGCTGCGGCCTCCGATTCCTGCTGATTTTCAGGAAAATGGATTTTTTGCATCGCTTCCCAGCGGCCCATCAGGCGGTAGGCTTCCAGCAAGTTATCGGGGAGCGTTTCGGGCAGGTCTGCGGGCTTTAAGACATCCAACAACGTGCGCATGGTTTTGCGCAAACCCTTGGCGTCCAGGCCTTTTTGTACTAATTTATCGGTGGTCGAATAAACCGGTTCATAGGTGCGGGGCTTTTGCAAATTATCCGGGGTCGCTTCTTCCATTTCCGGATGGGTAATATTGAAGCGGCCATTGAAGGCGTTGATGCGGCCAAATGCAATGTATTCTTTGCCCACCATCAGGCTTTTTTCCACCCATTGAATGCCTTGAAACCAAACAAGTTCGATCACCCCGGATTCATCGCGCAGGGTAGCCGTCAAACGTTTGGCCCGACCTTCGCCCAACACCTCCAAGCGGCGTAAAATACCGCGCAATTGCACCTGTTCGCCTTCCGTTTGTAAATCGCGGATCGTGTGAAACCGCGTCCGGTCAATGTAACGAAACGGGTAATGCACCAGTAAATCCCCAAAAGTGAAGATAAACAGTTCCTTTTTCAGGGTATCGGCGCGCTGTGGACCGACACCTTTTAAATATTCTATGGTGGTATCGAGTGGCATAGACGGCAAAAATACAAAATGTTTTGTTTTTTCCACGTCCCGATAGTCCCGACACGTCGGAAGCGTCCCCCCCCCCCACGTCGGAAGGGTCCGGGACCCTTCCGACGTGGGGGGGACGCTTCCGACGTGTCGGGGACATAAAAAAAGGCGTTCCCGAAACTCGGGACGCCCTTCTTCTCTCATGGTACGTTTTGTATTGATGTGCCTGTGTTGGTCAGCAGACAATAAAAGCCCCTTACGGGTAAATAAATCTTAGTGGCTCGCCAATTGCGACCATTGCTGGGAGATTACATCCCGTGCAAACAAAATCTTGGGCTTCCAGTACTTGGAAGTATTTATATTTTCTACAATAATTCCTCGGCTGCAGGTGCTGTGAATCACAAACACCCCTTCTTCGGTACGGTCAACCACCATCGCAACGTGCTGAATGTGGCGGCCTTTGCCAAAAAATACCAGATCGCCAGGCAATACCGATTTCAAAGGAATTTTCATTCCTTGTTTGGATTGGGTGGCAGAACAGGAGGAAACTTTGATGTCAAACTCTTTCAGAAGAAAACTGGTAAAACCGGAACAATCGAAGCCCGTTTTCGGGGTAACCCCGCCGTGGCGATAGCGCAAACCGAGAAAATTGTGCGCGTAACCGGTAATGTATTCCCGCATTTGCATCATCTCGGCGTTTTCAGCCTTGGATGGAACACGGTCGGATGGCGTAAACGCCGAACCAAAAATAAACAATGCGATTAAAACTGGGGCAAAATACTGGTGAATCGTTGGAATTGTTCGATTGGATGTTCGTATTTCATTCATAAGTGCAATATTTCAACGTTTAGTCGGGAGACGCGACTATTCAACTCTACATAAAGAGTATGATACGTTGTTCGTGAAATGATTAGTTGTGGTCAAAGCCCTACGGTCGTTCTGCTTGTGTTAGAATCGAATGTTCAAGGGTGGGATTAAGATGAACAGACCGGCTAAATGACCTACTAAAAAGCACCAAGCGATGGCAAAGGTAGTAAAGGATTTTAAAAATCAAATATTTTGAAATAAAAAATGGCTATTTTCTTCAAATCAAACGAAAAGTATCGCCATCTTTCAAAAAAGGCAATTGCTGTCGGTAGGTAGGTAGTTTCTCCAATGATAGTTCAGTGGTAAACACGCCTTCGCAATGGGATATTTGGCATAAGTGTTGCCCCGAAAAATCAATGATCGCCGAGTCTCCTCCATAAACCAGCTGATTTCCATCGGTTCCAACGATGTTCACACCCGCCACAAATGCTTGATTTTCAATGGCTCGCGCTTGCAACAGCGTGCGCCAGTGCAACGAACGCGTTTGAGGCCAATTGGCGATGTATAAAAGCAAATCATAAGGCTGATCTGCCTCGTTTCTGCTCCATACCGGGAAGCGCAAATCATAACATACCAGCGGACAAATACGCCATCCCTTCCATTCCACCATCAATCGCTCGGTACCAGGTGTAAAGGTTTGATGCTCGGCTGCCAAGGAAAACAAATGCCGTTTATTGTAAAAATGAACGACCCCATCGGGCTGCACCCACACCAACCGATTGTAAAACAAGCCATTTTCTATACAAATAAAACTACCGGTGAGGGCGGCATCCAATTGTGTGGCTTGCTCCTGCATCCACGCTACCGTTGGTCCGTCCATCGGTTCTCCCAGTTCGGCTGCACGCATGGAAAACCCCGTGGTAAACATTTCTGGCAACACCACCAGATCGGTTCGGCCTTGCAATGGGGCTAGTTTGGCTGCAAGTTGACTTCTGTTTTCAACCGGTTGTTCCCATATCAAGGAGGTTTGAACAAGGGTAACAGCAAGAGATGAATTATTCATATTGAATTGGTTTGTACGCTTGCCCGGCGCAAACGGTCATTGATCGCACGCCCTAAACCAAGTTCTGGCATCGGCGCTGCGATGATTATATCAACATCGGATGTGTCCAACTGGCGCAATGCAGCAAATAGATGTTGGGCCGCTTCGTTTAAATCGCCCGTTTCGGACAACACGATTTCCAAAAAATGGGCAGGCAAATCTACCTGTTTTTCCAGGCTTAAAACACCTGTTTTTTGTGTTGCAAACTGTTTTGAGAGGACCGATAAATCGCCTAAGTACAAAGGCTTTGCTGGGGCATAGTGTGATTTTAACATGCCCGGCGCAGCAGGATTACTGCTCTGGTTGGGTTGTACCCGGATTTTGCCAATCACCGATTCAATAGCTTCCACGGATATTCCCCCTAAGCGATATAATACGGCCTCTTCCCCTTCCCAACCAACAATCGTCGATTCTACCCCAACTTCACAGGCACCTCCGTCCAGAATATAAGGTATTAAACCATTTAATTGATCGTACACATGTTGCGCGGTAGTTGGACTGATGTACCCAAACGGATTGGCACTGGGGGCCGCCAAGGGGAATGGCAAACTTTCCAACAAAGCGCGTGTAAGCGGATGCACCGGCACCCGTATGGCTACCCGGGGCAATCCGGCGGTCACTAAATCGGGGATATGGGGTTGTTTGGGCAATAAAAGCGTAAGCGGACCAGGCCAGAAATGGGCTGCCAAACGACGTGCAGCCGCTGGAAAATCAAGCACATGCGCTTCCACAGCCGCAACATTGGCCACATGCACAATGAGCGGATCGAAGGTAGGGCGATTTTTTACCTCAAAAATGCGGGCAACAGCGGCCACATCTAAGGCATTTCCGGCCAAACCATATACGGTTTCGGTTGGAATCGCCACCGGCTCAGATGCACGCAGCCATTGCGCGGCAAGCGCTACATCCAATCCAATTTTTGTGTTAATTTTTTTCAAACAAATTCAAATTTCTACTGCAAATGTCCAATAAAACCATCAAATCGTGCACAAAAGATTTATAAGCCCCAAAGCAATGATTTTTTCTGAACACCTACAATGATTTTACCTTACCTTTGCGTAAAACTTACACGATGGTTTATCAAGAGCAATCTGATGCGTCTTTAAAAGAGGCATTCAACGAAAAAGGCGAACGGATTAGTCCGCAATTGCCGAAACACGTAAAAAACTTTTTGATTGATATCGATGGCACCGTCTGCGACGATGTGCCAAACGAAGAACCTGAGCGCATGGGAACAGTACTGCCCTACCCGGATGCACTGCTCATGCTTAATAAATGGTATGAAGAAGGCCATGTAGTTTTCTTTTTTACCAGCCGAACGGAAGCACACCGCGAGGTAACCGAACAATGGCTTTCCAAACACGGGTTCAAATACCATGGTATCCTTTTTGGCAAACCACGTGGCGGTAATTATCATTGGATCGACAACCATATCGTGCGCGCCACCCGTTTTAAAGGGAAATTCACAGATCTGGTAGTTAAAAACCATGAAATTGAAGTTTTTTCCGAGTAATCGGTAGGCTATACCATTTAAACATGCGTTCTTTGCATGGGGCAAATTAATCATACTTGCCCATTACAATGATACCCACTGTGCACAATACGCAAAAACGATTCTTTCCTGCCTGGGCCTTGTGCCTGCTTTTACTGCAACATGCCGATTGCAAACTGCAAGATGCCAGCAAATCTGGGCCTAAGCCTGGAAGCGCACTTGCAATGCCTTACGATTTGGAAAATCCATCTTTGATTATAAACCTCGTAAGTGAAGATTTGCGTGAAATATCTGGCTTGAGTGCGGCAGATACGACAGGTCGCTTTTGTGCAATTTCGGATGAACGGGGAGAAGTATTTTTTATAGAAGGAAATGCTGGTGGGAAAATCAAAAAACGGGTCCTGTTCCGCGATAAAGGCGATTTTGAAGGCATTGAAATGGTCGGTAAAACCCTTTATGCCGTTAAAAGCGATGGAAAACTGTTCGAAATGAATGCCTGGCGAAACCCGAGTACAATGACGGTCGAAATATTCGAAACGCCCCTCAAAAAAGAAGACGACATTGAAGGGCTTGGTTATGATACCCGAAAAAATGAACTGCTCCTGGCTGCAAAAGGCGACCCAGCACAGGATACCATCCGGCTTGTTTGGGGTTTTAATTTGAAAACCAAGCAACTAAGCAAAACCCCTGTTTATCATATCGATCCCAAGCAGGTAAATGAATTGGTTCCTTACAACCAGGAGGAAAAACAACACTTTTTTAGCCCCTCTGGTATCGCGGTGCATCCTAAAACTAAAGATATTTACCTGATTTCAACGGCCCTCAAGAGAATGGTTGTCCTGAATGCCGCAGATGGTACGATCCGTTTTGCTGCCCGCCTTGATAAAAACCTGCTGCCACAGCCCGAAGGAATTGCATTTGACGAAACAGGTAATTTGTACCTGAGTAGCGAAGGCAAGAAAAAAGAAGGGCTTATGTTGAAATTTAACTACCAAAAATAAAAGACTTGTTGCGCGCTTAACCACGGCGCTTTTAATCTTGGAGCCTGTTTTTCCAATAGACTTGTTGCGGTGGGGAGTAAAACGACAAAAACAGTCCATTTTTTGGCCTTCAAGGCTTTTTTTCTTGTGCGTAGCAGCGCTACGGACAAGAAAAAAAACGCAGAAGGGCAAAAAATGGGCGTTTTTACGTCGTTTTCAACTTCTCACCGCAACAAGTCTAATTAATCCCGCTTAATTCGACGCGCTTGATTTGTAATCCGAAAGCAACGAATTATCCAACAACAACCGACTTACACACCCATGCGAATCGAAGACGAACTGAAAACTTCGAGTTTTTTAAATGAAATTCAGAAAGCGCAACTCCACATTATTTTTTGTGCCGGATGGATTAGAAACCGAATTAATAGCCGACTAAAACCGTTCGGGATTACTTTTGAACAATTCAATGTGCTAAGCATTGTGTTGGGAAAATTTCCAGAAAGTATCATGGTGAAGGAGATTACCCTCAAAATGCCCGACCGAAACTCGAACACCACCAGAATTATTGATAAATTAATCACTAAAAAACTGGTCTCCCGATTGCCCTCCGAAAAAGACGGCCGCGCCCGTTCGATCCTCCTAACAGCCTCCGGACAAGCCCTGATGCTTGAAATTGACCAGGTTTGGGCCAATAACTCGCCCTATCAAAGCGCCTTAAACAATGACCAGGCAAACTTGTTAAATAACCTGTTGGAGCAACTGCGCGACTAAATATATAGTTTTCTATATACTTTTTTTCACCGAAAAGCCTACTTTTGCACTGCCTGCTGCGGCAGGTGTCTTTTTTGTATTTTATAACGCTTTACACCTTACTGGAAAATGCCGGTCATTGAATTAAAAATCCCAAACTTGGGAGAATCCATATCAAGTGTAACTTTCTCCAAGTGGCTCAAACCCGACGGGGCAACAGTTTCCATGGATGAACCGCTTTGTGAAATTGAAACAGAAAAAGCCAACCAGGAATTGTCTGCCGATTCGGCTGGCAAATTAACTTGGGTTGCCAAAGAAGGTGAAGACCTTGCGGTAGGGGCGCTTTTTGCTAAAATCGATACAGATGCAGCCGGAAGCACCGCGGCGACGCCCGCTGCAACCGCACCTGCTGTTGCAACGCCAACACCAGAAACAACCAATACCAGCACAAATTATGCAACCGGGTTTCCGTCTCCTGCCGCTGCTAAAATTTTGGAAGAAGGCCAGGTAAGCGGCGATCAAGTGAAAGGCTCCGGAAGAGATGGCCGCATCACGAAAGAAGATGCACAAAAAGCCGTAGAAAACAAACCCGCGCCTACGCCAACACCCACCGTAGAAAAGGCTACACCCGTTGCTGCACCCGCTGCAACTACTGCTTTCTCGCGCAACGAACGCCGCGAACGCCTTACCCGCATGCGCCGCACCATCGCCAAACGCCTGGTAAGTGCTAAAAATAACACGGCCATGTTGACCACCTTCAATGAGGTTGACATGACAGCAGTAATGCAACTGCGCGAAAAATACCAAGAGGCTTTTGTGAAAAAATACGGCATCAAACTGGGCTTTATGTCCATTTTTGCCAAAGCTTGCGCGAAAGTGCTGCTCGAAATGCCCGATGTAAATGCCGCCTTGGATGGAGACGACATCATTTTCCACGATTTTGCCGATATCAGTTTTGCAATCAGCACACCAACCGGATTGGTGGTGCCCCCTATTCGCAACATTGAAAGCCTGAAATTCAGCGACATCGAATTCAAATTGAAAGAGTTGGCTACAAAAGCCAAAGACGGAAAATTATCGCTGGAAGAAATGAGCGGTGGAACCTTCACCATCACCAATGGTGGTATTTTCGGCAGCCTCATGAGCACCCCGATTATCAATGAGCCCCAAAGTGCTATTTTGGGCATGCATGCAATCAAGGACCGCCCAATTGTGGTAGAAGGAGAAATCAAAATCCGCCCAATGATGTACCTCGCCCTGAGCTATGATCACCGCGTGATTGATGGTTCTACTTCGGTAACCTTCCTGGTGAAAGTTAAAAACTTGATCGAAGATCCAATCGCACTGTTGATGGATTTATAAAAAAAATCCGGCGGTTTATCTTTACAACAAACCACCGGAGCAACTAGCCACAGCAAAAATTATTCTTGACGGGTTTTGGAGGCAATTGCACTCCGAAACCCGTTAATTATTTACAAGGTCATTGAACTGATGTACCACCAAAACAGGGGTATGCGTGTTCAATACCATGTGTTTCGTTTGACTTTTGTGCAATAAATTTTGCCAAAATCCGCGCCTGGGCGTTACAAAAACGAACAAATCCGTTTTGTGGTAAAAAGCATATTCATGTAATTTTTCGGTTACATCCTCGCCTACCATCTTTTGAAAAACAAAGGGCTTTTCCGGATCACTGTATTTGTAATTGACCTCAAACAGTGCACGTTCGAGTTTTTCCCCATGCTCCTGCACCTTTCCTACGTGAACAAAATGCAACTGCGCATCAAATTTTTTAGCAAAAGCAACCACTTGCTTCACTTTTTCCGGATCGTTACTCTCAAAATTGCTGGCATACAATACATTTCGAAATCCGCTGTACTGCGCCCCCGGCGGAATAAGCATGACCGGACAATGGGCGCTCCGACTAAGTTCCAGGCTCACCGAACCCAACACTTGCGTTGCCAAATTACTTTTTCCACTCGTTCCCATCACAAGCAAATCATAACGCTGGGTCAAATTTTCCAATACAATTTCGGGAAAACCAAACTCCACTTTTGCCCGCACCCGGTATAGCGTGTTTGGGCTGGAAACTTCGCCCGGACCGGCCGCTACAGGTGTAATGGGCAAATCGTTTGGAAAAAACTTCCTAAACGTTTCGGTAACAAACGCTTGCAATGCTTGTTGGGTCGTTTGAACATGTTGCTCCAAAAGGCCAGACGTTGCTTGTGTATTTCCTTCAAAAACACCTTCCATGGCATGCACCACATCCAGTGTTGCATCAAAATGCCGCGCAATTTCCCAAGCAAAACAGAGCGCATTTTCAGCACTCGTACTGAAATCAACAGGTACCAGTATTTTGCTCAAACGATATAATTTTGATTTGTACAAAAAACGATTGCGCAATAAATTGGTCAATTCCTCAATCGATGGCACATTCCCCTCCGATATAATTTGATTATCAAACAACAAGGCCGGAGTTTCGGTTACACCCGATAAGGCGATCCGATTTACTTCCGAAACTTCTTCGATTTTTCCTTTTAGCGGGTATAAACGCAAGGCTGCATCAAGATTATCTCTTAATGCACGGGTTTTCAAATCACCCATACCCAATATTTTTATGTTCATGCTCATGCTGCTTGCTTTAATCGAGTGAGGTCATGAAGAATAAAAGCGACGGCTACTCGTAAACTTCTTCCGGATGTGCTGGTTTCTCGGCCTGAAGCATTTTCAAAATATCAAAAGTCGTAACCATCCCAACCAATTCGTCGCCTTGTACTACTGGCAATGCGTGAAACAGGTTTTTACAAAAAACTTCGATTGCAACGTTGATACGATCTTCCGGCTCTAATTTACCCAGCCTTTTCACCATTAATTCGGAGGCTTTCATATTCTTCAAACGATGTTCGTTCACAAATTGATCATCCTGAAAATGGCTCAATCCTCCCATAAAATGCTCAAAATCAGTCTTGCTCACCATACCAACCAACTGGCGTACATGCAAAACAGGGATATGGTGGATGTTGTGCTGGTCAAAAATCTCCTTTACCGTTGCCAGATTGTCTTCTGAACTTACAGTATAAAGTTTGGTGGTCATGATGCTGGAAACAGGTGCAAATAAATTCATGGTAGTGACAGGTTTTATAAATTTAAGATGATGCAAAATTGGCCGCTTAGACAATTTGTAGAAATGACCTCGATCATAGCACAAAATGACTTTGCTTATGATTGGATATCTAAATTATCCAGTATTTTGGGGCATGGATACAATTTCACGCGAAGAACTTGAACTTCGGTTTGAAGCCGTTTATGGAACCGCGGTAGATGGCATTATTATCATCAACCAACATGGCCACATTGAATCAGTCAACCCCTCAGCCTGCCGTTTATTTGGCTACGATAAGGATGAAATGGTCGGTGATAAGGTAACTAAATTGATGCCAAGCCCACATCGAGAGGCACACCATGGATATATTAACCAATATCTCGATACAGGAAATAAAAAAATTATCGGCACCGGAAGGGAGGTTTTGGGCCTGAAAAAAGATGGCACGACTTTCCCTTTTTGGCTGAGTGTCAGTGAGTTTCGACTAAAAGACCAGATCGTTTTTACAGGCTTCATTCATGATATTAGCCAACTGAAAAATGCCGAATATGAAGTAAAACAACTCAATGCAGCCTTAGAAGCAAAAGTCAGCGAGCGCACCGAACAACTCGCCGATGTCGTCAATCGCTTGCTCGCCTCCAATAAAAAACTGGAACGAGAGGTACACGAACGCCAAGCCGCACAACATGCCCTACACCAAAAACAGGAAGAACTCGTACAAGCCCTGGAACGTGAAAAAGAACTCAGTGAACTCAAATCGCGCTTTGTGAGCATGGCCAGCCATGAATTCAGAACACCACTGGCCACGATTCAGTCTTCGGCAGCCCTGGTTCGACGTTACACCGAATCTAATAACGTAGATCGTCAACTATTTCACCTCGAAAAAATTCGATCTACCGTAAATAACCTCACGAGCATCCTCAATGACTTTCTCTCCCTCACCAAATTGGAAGAAGGTCGTGTGGCCAACAACCCCGAATGGTTTGATATCGAAAAATTTTGCTCCGATACCATGGAAGAAATTCGCGGATTGGCGAAAACCGGGCAACAACTCCGCTTGGAATTTGATGGCGAAAATCGCATTGTCTATTTAGACCCACGTCTGCTTAAAAACGTGCTCTACAACTTGTTATCCAACGCAATTAAATATTCGGAAAAAGATATTTTGTGTAGCGTACTGTTGAGCCCAACCAAGTTATTGATTCAAGTCATCGACCAAGGGCTCGGAATCCCGCAAGCCGATCAAATTCATTTGTTCGACCGCTTTTTCCGTGCAAGTAATGTTACAAACATTCAGGGCGTTGGACTCGGTATGAATATCGTAAAACGGTATATGGAGATTCTACAAGGTGAAATTTCTTTTGACAGCACAGAAGGGAAAGGGACTACATTTACCTTACTGTTTTCATTGTAATACTTTCTATCTTGCCGCCTCAACCGTTTGTTACACCAGCCTATTCGTAGTATGAAAAAGATTCTCATTATTGAGGACAATGCCGATGTTCGAGAGAACCTGGCTGAAATCCTAGAATTGAGCAATTACCAAACGATCACCGCAGAAAATGGCAAAATTGGCGTAGACAAGGCCTTGCGGGAACTGCCAGACTTAATTCTTTGTGACGTAATGATGCCCGAGCTGGATGGCTTTGGCGTATTGCATATTTTGGGCCGAAACCACAAAACAGCCGATATTCCCTTCGTTTTTTTGACCGCTAAAAGTGAAAAAGAAGATTTTAGAAGGGGCATGTCTTTAGGTGCTGATGACTATATCGTCAAGCCATTTGATGACGAGCAACTGATGCAAACCATCGAAGCACGCCTGCGCAAAAGCGAACGCCTCCGTGCGGCAAGTGTTGCGGCCTCCGGTTCACTGGACTCCTTTATTAATGAGGCACGGGCCAATGAAATGCTGCAAACCTTATCAACCGACCGTGAAAGCCGCCATTTCAGAAAGAAAGATGTCGTTTTTAAAGAAGGTGAAATGCCGCGTTGGCTGTATTTTGTAGAAAGTGGGCAGGTCAAAATTTTCAAAACCAGCGAAGATGGCCGCGAATTGATCGTAAAAATTGCCAAAGCTGGCGATTTCTTGGGTTATCTGGCATTGCTTAAAAACGACTATTACCCCGAAAGCGCCTCTTCGCTAGACGATGCCGTTATTCGCCTGATTCCTAAAGACGATTTTCAAACGCTGGTTACCGGCAACCGCGATGTAGCCAGCTCTTTCCTCAAAATGCTGGCAAGCCACGTTGCCGAACGGGAACAACAATTGCTCGATCTTGCCTATAATTCGGTGCGACGCAGGGCTGCTACGGCGCTGATTTACTTATACAATCAGGGTAACCGCGAAATTCACCTGCTCCGTGAAGACCTCGCCGCATTGGCTGGTACCGCAAAAGAAACCTTGATACGTACCCTGACCGACTTTAAAAATGAAAACCTGATTGAAATTAAAGAAGGGGTCATTTTTATTACCCAAATCGAAAAATTGCGCAATATGCCCAATTAATCTGATGAAAACCTGGATTTCCATAGTCATGCTCGGGCTTTGCAACCTTGCATTGCTCTCCGCACAAGGCCCTTTAGATGGCTACTTAAAAGGAGCGAAGACGCTAGACCTAGCACCTTCCTTTTCATTTTTATCGGCCAAAACGTTTTTAGGAGCCCAACAGCAAAAATTTGATGCACCTTATCGTGGGAGCATGCTCAGCCTGTTTGCAGAATACGGACTTACTGAAAAAGTGGACCTGGTGGCTACTGCCGCAACCGTTTTTACTGCAAACCAAAGCGGACTGCAAGATGGAGGGCTGTATATAAAGTACCGACCCGTTTACGCCCAATTAAAAAAAGCAGGTAAACTTGGGATTCTTTTCGGGACGGGTGCAAGTTTCCCTCTGGCCAACTACTCCCCCACCGCAACGGGCGCAATTGGCCAAAAAGCAACTTCAGTACCTGCTCGACTAATCATACAGTGGGAAACCCCTTTAGGGCTGTTTTTTAACCTGACCGGTGGCTATAACTTTCGCCTGGACGATTTAAAAGAAAAAGATATTGCACTAATTAGACTCCAAAGGCCGAACTATGTGCCAATAGACCCTGTAAATTATAGTACCTACTTGTTTAAAGTAGGGTTTCCTGCCCGCTTTTATTACCTGGACGCCTGGATAGAACACCAATATACCAAAGGGGGCGCCGATTATGTGTTTAACGTCAGTGATTTGCCACAAGCATATGGGGTTAGTTATACCCAAATTGGGGGCACTGCCTATTATTCTGAATCGGGCAAGTTGGGCTTCTACCTGAGCGGGGCGTACACTATAAGTGGCCGGAATACCAGTCAAATTATGCGTATCACGACCGGAATTGTCTTAAAATTAAAATAAACCAACTACTTACGAATGTGAATTTCGTAGGTTTTACCCGCCTTATTCGTCAACTTGCCATCTATCAGCCAAGGGTTGTACAACTTTAACATCCGGTAACTGGTACCTTGTTCCTGTGCAAAATCGCCCCAACTCGGTACGGCCTTACTCACTTTTACCACTTTATAGTCATTCATCTGTGGATAAAGATGTTCCTTTTCGATGGTATACTCATAAAGGGCCGGATTTTCCATTACTTCCTTGATCGCCATAATCCGAAAAGGATAACGCATGGTTTCATCGGCGGCTAAATTGAGGTCAAAAAAGTTTTTCGCATGTTGTTTGGCCATTTCCTGACTGATCCGATCGGGGCCGCCATTGTAGGCTGCTGCTGCCAATACCCAACTTCCAAGCCGCTCTTTTTGCCCTTTCAGGTATTTACAAGCAGCATGGGTTGATTTTTCGAGGTGATAGCGCTCGTCCACTTCTTCGGTTACCTCCAGGTTAAAATCGGCGGCTGCACTTTTCATAAACTGCCATACTCCACGCGCACCTACCGGCGAAACAACGTTCGACAAGGCACTTTCCGCAACCGCCAGATACTTTAAATCTGCCGGAACACCTTCTGCCTTTAAAATCGGCTCGATTATCGGGAAGATGGCATTGGCCCGCTTGATTGCCAAAATGGTTTGCGAATGAAAATAAACGTTCCGCAACAATTCGGCGTCTAAGCGCTGGCGTACATCAAAATTATCCATGGGGAATTTTTCACCGCAAAAGACAAAATCTTTGTCGAGATCAATAGAGCGCACCCTTTGCTCCGGACCAGTTCCATCGCCGTTCCCTTTGAAGGAGGATACAAAAAAAAGACCAACACCAAGTGCCAATATTCCATTGAGTATCAACAACAAACGATTATTTTGGATCCAGCTCATATATTGATTGCTTTAAACCTGCCTGAAAAATTCAACACAAAGATAAGTCAAAATTTACCCCTAAAAAACCAGCGACGCACCTGCCCTTAAATTCAATGCGGGTGTATTTCTTGGGGTAAATACATTCGCCAAATTATCAGACATCAGATACAACTGAAAAGGGCCTGGCTTTAGGATGAATTGCATACCAATATTTGCAACGGAACGGTCGTCTACACTGTACATCGCCGCGATCGTTGCCCATTTAAGGGGTGACCACCGTGCACTAAATCCAAGTGCCGAATGCGTTTGTGCGCCCGATTGTTTGTAAAAACTCGCTCCAAAGGTCCAGCGCGCATTCAACATAAAGGAAAAACTCGCGAAATATCGGGTCGGCAGACTGGTACTAAATTCCTTAGGCGTTTTTACAAACTTAAAAATATCATTGAGCGTATCTATTTTAGAATCAAAGTCTAAACTATCGCCACCATTGATAATGTCTGTCCCTGGAAAGACGGCGCCTTCATATTCGTACGTGCCATTGCTTTTATAATAATTGGCGTTTTCGGTCCAATTGATCTTGCCTTTCCAATCAAGCACACTTGCACTCACCCGAATACGCTTGGTGAGTTGCCAATTAAACCCAAAATCATAGGCTATACCGGTGTTGGCGGTAAAGGCCTTTCCATTCAGCGAACCCAGTGAAACCCTAAATCCATAACCGGCAGTATCAAAGGCCGAAATAATGGAAGACGAGTTAAAAGCATAATCGGTATTAAGGGTCAGTTGATAAATATCGGGATTGGTGTATATCTCCGCTTTGTGGTGGTTTTCATCCGATTCCAACGCGCTTACGCCCGTGAGGAACTTCATTTTTGCACCAATGGTCAGATTTCCGAAGCTGCGCATTGCGCCGACGCTCCACTCATTCCAGTTAAAAAGCGCGATTTTTGGGCCAATATTTAAGGTTTGCCCAATATAGGGCGCATTTCCGTTCCACAACAAGGCGGGTAAATCTTTCGGATAGGTAACTGCACCCGTAAAACGATTGGCGTGCCCAGCTTGAAGCGCCCACTTTTTGGAGAGGCGCAAACCGATAGAAACCGTTTCAATCCGCTGGTCGAAGTGTACGGTATTTTCAGGGTCCAATTTGTCAATCGCTGCACCAAAATCGATATACCGAATGCCATTCCTTTTGGCATAAATGTCATTTAGGGTCAAATTGCCAGAATGTGCCGCATCCAGGGCATAGGCAGGCAAGCCGATCACCAGGCGTTTCTCTTGTGGAAAAAAAGCCGGATTGGTCGCGTTGCTGTGCCACAATTCAGGAGCAGATTGGAGCATCAGTTCCTGTTGAGCAGACAAATGCACACACAGGAATAAGAGGAGTAATAAGGTGCTTAAGCGCATAATAATGGGTAAATGTGGAATAAAAATGATGTTACAGCCTTGTTTTAACTTTCAATCCCATTTTGATCACAACCTGATCCGTTGCGAGCAATTTAACGGGAACTTGACCTCCATCGGCCGTAGTGAAAGCAGCCTGAAGCACTGCTTTTTTGGTGGCACGTACCCGTTCGAAACGGGCAATAGACATTGGAATGAAATTCTCTTTACGAGTAACGCCACTTACAATGCCTTGCGCATTCACCGGGGCTGCATTCATGATAAACTGCGGGCCACCGACAAACAAGGAATCAACCTTGTTTTCATTTTCATCCAAAAAGAAAATTTGTACCGCAGCAGAAATTGCCGTTTGGTTCTCTGTCACTAATTTGAATTCCACCGCTTCAATTTCAGTGGTATCAAGCGCCGAATAGGTTCCAAAATCCAAGTCCAGCGTCTGGTCGGTTTGGAAGTTATCCGCCGATCCCTCCAAGAGCAATTCTACGCCCACGCTCAATTTGATGTTGCTGCTATCGGTGAGAAAACCAATTACATTTGGATCCAGGTTGGCATTAGAAATACCCTCGACTTCATACACCAGCCTTGTAGGTTGTGCGTTGAAGATTTCTGCAATATTTGAATTGGTTTCATCCATTTTCAAATAGGTGTATTTCGTTTGCCCAACCTCATTTTTTGTAAAATCCGGGAATTCAAAATCTACCGCATCATCCACAAAAATGGTGCTGTTCAGTTTGTATTCGGTGCCATCTTTTCCGATAAAACTCAGGTATTTGATTTTACCACGGGTTGGGAAGCCCCATGAGTTGGAAATTTTCATGGTCACCTTCGGGTTTTTCACCTTTACATTGCCATCCAGGTTGGTTTGGTTCAGGTCAATTTCAATTGTATCGCGCGTGAGCGGATAGGAAGAATACCCCCAATACCCTTGCAGGTAAGAAAAAGTTAAGTTTTGGAAGGAAACAAACACGGGTGCAAAACCGCCATTGATGGATGGAAATGCGATTCGTACCCCATCCTTATTATAGGCATAGTACTTAAACTCCAGTAGATTGCTACCAGACAGCAAAATATTGCCACTCAAGTCGATCGGTGGAGAAATCCAAACCGTATTTGGAGTAGGTGGCACCGTAAATGGGTAATTAAAAACGACGCCATTGGCCGACATCTGGGTGATTTCAAAAATGCCGCTTACCGTATCGGTTGTATTGTTGTAAATGATCAGGGTAATCGTACCCGATTTGATATCTGCGCGCGTAACGGTAACCCCATCAGGTGCCTGAATGGGGCTAGAGCTTACAGAATCGGCAATAGGAACCAACCCATTTTCGAGAAAATTAAAGATATCCGTGGCTTTCTTTTCGGCAACATCCCCTGTATAAATAAGGGTCATCGAATTATCCGAATTAATATAAAGGGTATCCCCTGAAAGTGTATCATTTAAAATGTTCAGCATCAAATCTTTCATTAAAAGATCGGTGCTGAAAAGTGGGAAAGCAAACTCGGCGGTGTGATCGGATATTTCTACCTGCTCAAGGTCTTCTCTGGTACAAGCACTAAAAAAGCCTGAAAAAAGCGAAAAGGCGATTACAAAAACAAGGACAGTTTTTACACGCATTAGATGGGTTGTTAAGATTAAGAGAAGTGAACAGAAACGCTTCTGCAAATTTAAGGTATTATCGGTCGTCGGAAAGGATTAAAAAGGCAAAACCTGCAGGTTGTATCGCCCAACATGCAGGTTTCACACTGAAATGCTCAAAAAATACATTAAAAACTGAAGCCAACGGAGGCTTGAATTTGAAAATTGTGGTCTTTATCATCTAAAAAGCGGAAATTACCCGTATTATCCAAAGATACCTTGGAAGCGTCCGCGCTGTTGTTGGTCAGGTCGGCAAAGCCATATTGTACCCGTACGCCTGCATACAAAGAGGAACTGAGGTAATACGCCACACCGCCGATCAAGCCATAATCGAAGTTATTGAAAGCCTTGCTGTTGCTGTCCGGAAAATCATAATAAGCACCCAAGGTTTTAGGCATCTGAATGTTTCTGGCATCGACCTTTACCAATAATTGATCGGTGCCAATACCCTGACCCGGATCATCCCGGCGATAATTATAACTCAAATTATACTCCACATCGGCGACCGGGTTGTTCAAGGGTGCAGCAGTTTTTCCACCGGTATAACTCAACGAGCCTTCGCCTATAGTTTGAACCAATACGGAACCATAAACACCGCCAGACACTTCAAAATCACCTAAACGGGCAAATGCCATCACAGGAAGATCAAAATATGCGTTGTTGATCTTGAGCAAATACTTAGAATTGCCGGTAGTAATGGTTCTTCCACCATCATAACGAAAAACCCGGAATGAAGGGCCATCAAAGGAATACTTTACCCCTTTTTTGCTGTATAATAATTCGCCCCGTACGCCAAAATGATCCGTAAAATTGTATCCAAAGGTCATTCCAATGTGAAATCCGGTAATATTCTCAAAGGTTTCCAGGTTTTTGCCATTGGCATCCTGTTCGGATGGAGCCGAAAAACGTGAAAAATTCAGGCCGGTTTTAAATCCGTACCGCAATTGCGCCTGCAACCCGAAAGAAAGAAGGCAAAACAACAACACACCAGTAATTTTTAATTGCATGGTTCAAATAGATTGAATGATTAATTCGGTTTGGAAGGGTAAAAATAGCCACTTTCGGTCAACTTTCTTTTTTCAAATAAGTTAAAAGCGAAACAAGCACAACAGCGACCGCCGCAAAAGTACATTTTTCTAAACATCCGAAGATCGACCTTGCTTTTGTCCTGTATAGCTAAACGTTTGAAAATTCCAAGCTGCTGTTTGAGATACGGTCTTATCTTTGCAGGCGCTAACCAATAAATTCAAATATCCAACACATGAAAGACTGGCCGCTTTGGGAAGTTTTTATCCGGTCCAAACAAGGACTAAGCCACAAACATGTTGGCAGTTTGCACGCCACCGATGCTGCCATGGCACTCGAAAATGCCCGGGATGTGTACACCCGACGCAATGAAGGCATCAGTATTTGGGTTGTCGAATCTGCCCATATTCATGCATCTACCGAAGATCCTGAGGCATTCTTTGACCCCGCAAACGATAAAATCTACCGTCATCCGACGTTTTACGACCTGCCGGATGAAGTAAAGCACATGTAATATGCATAACCAACATTTAAAATATGTGTTGTCGCTCGCCGATAACGCCCTCATTCTTTCGCAACGACTCGGTGAATGGTGCGGACATGGCCCGGTGCTGGAACAAGATATCGCCTTGGCCAATATTGCACTGGACTTACTCGGACAAGCCCGAATGTTGTATGATTACGCAGGCGAAATAGAAGGCGCTGGCCGTACCGATGATGATTTTGCCTATTTCCGCGATGTGCACCAGTTTTACAATGTCATGCTGGTAGAACAAGCCAACCAGGACTGGGCCTATACAATGGCACGGCAATTTTTCTTTGATACGTTTCACTTCTACAACTGGCAGGCATTGTGCCACAGTAAAGACCCGCGTTTGGCTGAAATTGCAGAAAAATCACTCAAAGAAGTGACCTACCACCTCCGCTTTTCGGCTGAATGGATGCTGCGACTGGGTGACGGTACTGCCCTGAGCAATCAAAAAATTCAAACTGCGGTGGACGACCTTTGGATGTTTACTGGGGAGTTGACCACCCCCACTGAAACGGATCAATGGGCTGCTGCGGCTGAAATTGCCCCCGATTTTACCCTGCTTAAACAGGCCTGGGAGCAAAAAACGGATGCAATATTAGCCGAGGCCACTTTAACCAAGCCCACCAATGATTGGATGCAAACGGGTGGAAAAGATGGTCGACACACCGAACAACTGGGTTTTATCCTCGCAGAAATGCAACATCTGCAACGCACCTACCCGGGACAAAAATGGTAATTTACAATACTGCCTTTTCCAATAAACGCAGGGTTTGCGTATTGGTATCCAATTCAGCCAAAATGCCGTAAGGTAAAGTTGCCATGTGTGTAACATGCCCAAATGGAATACCATATTGTACCGGAATACCCAAATCACCCAAGCGATCCTGCAAGGTTTCCCGCAGCGACAAGGAGGCATCGCTTTTGGGCTGACAATCGTTAAACACGCCCAGCACGATACCGGCGGCTTGCTTCAAATCAGTCCCCATCAACAATTGGGTAAGCATGCGGTCTATTCGGTAGGGCTGCTCCCCGATGTCTTCTATAAAAACCAACTTGTTTTTAAAGGAAGGTAAATACGTCGTACCAGTCATGGCCGACAATAAGGCTAAATTTCCGCCCGTCAACACCCCTGTTGCAATACCTGGATGAATCACAAAAGGCATGAATGCTTCACCATCCAGCACTACTTCCGGTTTCGGTGCTGCGATCAACAGGGGCGCTTCTGGCTCCATCAAGGTGCTACGAAAATAATGCAGGGTATCTTCTGGAAAATCGGAAGCACCAACCGGACCATGAAAAGTTACCAGGCCCGTTTTTCCATGAATGGCCAAATGCAGGGCCGTCACATCGCTATACCCAATAAAAGGTTTGGGGTGCTTTCGAATCAGGTCATAATCCACCGCATCCAGCAAGCGCGTACATCCATATCCCCCTCTTACACACCATATTGCATCCGTTTCTGGATCGGAAAAGGCTTGGTGCAGATCGGCCAATCGCTCCGCATCGCTTCCGGCTAAATGCCCATTTTTTGCATAAACAGAAGCCCCTAACTTCATTTTCAACCCCAGCAATTCCAGGTTTTCAAACGTTTTCTCAAATTTCTCTGGTGCTGGCGGACTGGCGGGCGCAATCAATGAAATGGTCGCGCCTGGTTTGATGCGAGCCGGTTTAATCAATTTTAGCGTGGGCATAGTTGGATGATTTAGCAAAACAGACGGTGATGCCAAACCTGCTCCCAGTGCCAGCACACCACCATTGATTAAAAAATGACGCCTTTTCATCTTAGAGTTTGATAAAAATCTTTCGCGCATACAAAATTCGGCATACGCCCCAGCAAACCAGCATATAAACCAAGGCGAAAAGGAAAGAACCTATTTCGGCACCATCAATCGGCTTAAACCAGTTTAGATAAATCCAGTCTTTCAAATTCACATTTTTATCGCCCATCGGAACATCAATCACATACATAATCATCACCAAGGCTTCCGATAAAACATACGCAAAAAGCGAATTCGTCCCGATCGAAATAAAGAAACCTGAGCCATTCCACCAACGTCGAACGTCCAGCAACCAAACGGTCATGCCAAATAAAACCATGGAAATCCCCCCAGCATAAAGCACATAAGAACTACTCCATATCTTTTTATTAATCGGGAAAAACAAGTCCCAAAACAAACCAACAAACCCGCAAATAAGGCCAAAAACCAATAAATCACGTACCGCCTGGTCTTTTTTATCCCCACGGCTGGTCAATACACCGCCACTAAGCCAACCCAATACAACGGTTACGATGGAGGGCAGGGTACTTAACACACCCTCTGGATCAAAGGCAATTCGATAGCCAGGGGCCACTTGCTCATGGTACAAATGCGCCAAGCCAAACAACCAGCGGTCGAGGCGTAAAATAGCACTGCCCTCGGCTCCTAACGGATCCATGCCTGGTGCTGCAAAAGCATACAAAATACCCCAATATGCCAATAAAATACTGCCGGAAATCCAAATGAGCGATCGGGTATTGACATTCAAAACCAGGATGGAGGCCAGGCCATATCCCAATGCCAACCGCTGCGGAACCCCCATGATACGCCAGGTGTCCCAATGTTGCCAAACAAATGGAAAGTTATTCAATATTAAGCCAATCACAAAAAGCAATGCGGTGCGGCGTAATATTTTCAAGCCGATTGCAGCCGACCATTTTCGTTCAAATCGGGCAAAAGCAAACCACATCGAAACGCCAATAATGTACATAAACGACGGGAAAACAAGGTCGGTAGGCGTACAACCGTTCCAAATGGCATGTTGCAAGGGAGCAAAAACAAAATCTCCGGTACCAGGGGTATTGACAATAATCATAAAAACGATGGTCATACCCCGATAAAAATCAATAGCTAAGTAGCGATTCATTCGATTGTAACAGATTTTAAAGGCGCGCGGAAGGTGTGGTCCAATGCTGGAAATGCCCGGGTTAAAAGTTGGCCAAAATTAGTTTTTTTTGCAAATTATCATGCAATTCGTTGCACCAATCAAGCAATAATATGTTATACACTTCCATAAAGATAAGCCTACCTTTGGGTTTGTTCTTTTTAATACGCTTTAGCAATCGGTTTTGAACAATGCACCTGGCATAGTCAGGCTCCTTTGACCAAAACCAATCGCATCGAAATATAATGTTCATCATGCTGATAAAAGTCCATTATGCTTTTCGCAATAGGAACCAGGGTACGATTTAGATACACCGGCGAACGTGGTGTAATTACGGCCAAACTAGACGATGATATGCTTCAAGTGCGCCTTGATAGCGACCCTTCTTTGGAAATCCCAGCCTTTGAGGAAGACTTGACGCGCGATGAAGGCTCCGAACCGGTATTGGCAGGGGCCAAATTTGTCGCAGGCAAACAAAGTAAAAGTCCGGAAGCACCACCGCGGCGTGAAATCAAAATTCAATACCACATTCTGAAGCCCAAAGGTATTCAAGTGGCCTTTGAACCCATGCCCGGACGGGATGGCACCATCACCCGCTATAAAACCTGGTTGCTTAACGATACCAATTTTGAGTTTCTAGTCGAATTTGATCTCTATTCCAGCAAAAGGGACGTGATCGTAATCGATGATAAACTCTCCGCCACATCGGCCCTGGAATTGGGAGACTTGCTGTACGACGATCTCAATGAAGCGCCCGAATTGTGGATCCGGGTGCGCCGCATTACCACCGAAGGCCCGGATGCGCCAATTGAAAAACTCATCAAAATTAAGGCAAAACAGTTTTTCAACAACTTACAAACGGTACCAATCCTGAATTTACTCGCACATCATTTTTTACTCCTTGATTCATTTGAACCCAATGCGCCAACAGATGCAAAGGACGATTTGAAACAATATACGAAAGACCAAGCAAGTAAGCGCAGGGCAGCAGCTCCCGAACCCCATTCTGTGCCCTATAAGGCCTTTAATGTGGAAGAATTTGCCACGTTTGTCCCCGAAATTGATTTACACATTGAAAACTTGATGAACGGGCATGCCAAGTTGGACAAAGGAGAAATTCTGAGAATACAACTGATGCATTTTCACCGTTTTATGGACAAAGCCGTTCGATTGGGTGTGCCAAAAGTATTTATTATTCATGGCGTTGGCGAAGGGAAACTGCGCGAAAACATCGCCGAACAGCTAAGAAGGCACCCTGATGTGATTAAATTTAAAAATGAATACCACCACAAATACGGCTACGGCGCCACGGAAGTGAAATTGCAGTAGTTTTTTAAAATACAAAAAAAAGGGTTTTGCCAGATGTTCTGACAAAACCCTTTTTGATTCAGGTAACTAAATTCTAGTACTGCCACAAATCGTGCTCGAAGTTGAAAATCTCATTTTTGATTTTTTCAGACTCCATCAGCAAATCAACACCTTGCAGGTATTCTTCGATTTTGCGATCGTACACGTTTGACTCTTTGTAGATGTAGCTTGCGAAATAGCGCATTTCAAAGAGATCTTCCCAAGAAATGGTCGCATTTTGGTTGCCACCTGGCGTAAATACGCGGTGACGCGCAAACAATTCGCGTGCTTGTGGGTAGTACACCCAAAACATCGGCTTCTCAAAACGGAAGTTACCTTCGTTGTCTTTTACGTCGATCATTGGCGCGATACCCAGGATGCGCACTTGGAGGGTAGAAGTTTCTTTATCAAAGAACCATACTTCCTTCAAGCGGAAGCGCTTCACATCTTCCCAGTTGATATCATTGCGCACAATTTGTACTTTTTCTTCGTATGTCTCCGGGTCGAAAGTTACTACGGTGTCCGTTTTAGACAACATAGACAACACATCGTCGGTGCTCATCCGTTTTTTGAACTTGGCGCCTTCTTCGTCGGTGCTATATACAGGCAAATCGCCTTTGGTAGCCGCGTCGGAAAGAATTTTGAAGAAAGGTTCTTCCGGATACGCGAAAGGAAGGTTCATTTTTTCGCGTACGTCGATGATACGCCAAATGCGCTTTTCCCAAAAGATGTCGCTTTCGCGGATAGGCTGGTAGGCCAAAACGCGGCGTTCCAACATAATATCTTTTTTCACGATGTCATCAAGGGGAGCTTCGCCCTCCTGGATCACCTCAGTTTCTTCGGTATTGGTCGTGGTAGTTTCAACTTCTTCGTTGATCTGTGCCAGTACGGCTGTGCTCGTGGAAAAAACCAGCAACAGGCACAGGCAAGTCCATTTTATAAAAGTTTGCATGACTCGCTAGGTTGATTATGAGTTGATAGAATAGTGTTGTTGTGCGTAAGCGATTGTAAAAACTGCTTCAGCCGGAATTAAACGCCGACTGAAGCAGTGTATTGTAGTCTTAACGAATTTTGAACGCCAGACCGCCGATATTACGCGGTACAGCATCGCCAGGACATTTAGTTTTGATATCATCGAAGAAGTACGCGTCGCCTGGTTTCGCTTTATTGATCCAGTCTTGTACATCTCCGTTCCAGCGTGCGCCACCGTTTTGTTTGGTAACCGGATCCTGACGTTTAGGCAGGTAAGTTACTTCAAAACCAACGATATCGCATTTTGCTTCGAAGTCGAAGTTTTCCAGCACACCGGCAACACCGCCTTGCGCCTTGAACTCGCCATTTGCCATTGCTTTGCTTTTGTGCTTAGCGCCGAGCAATGGAACTGGGTCAGGGATACGTTTTACGCGGTATTTGAACGAAGTTGCTGGCAAACCACCGCCTGAAAGCGTAATAGTTGCTTCACCAGGCGTAGTAGCACGTACGATATAGTGTGCTTTACCGTCGTTGTTGAGGGTAACACCACTTGCGTTTACTTTCAAATCATTGGAAGAAACACCTGCAGCAGCCACCGTGATCGGGTTGTCTACACCGATGTAGAACACGTTCATTTTATCCAACTGAACAGAGCAAGAACGCTGACCAACTTCGTAAGAAAATTCTTTCGAATAGGTTTTGAGTTCATTGTTCAAAGGATTTTTCACATTGATGTTTACCTTGTACGTTTTTGTTCCAGTTGAGCTGGTTCCAGTTACGTATTTCGCTTTACCCGCTTCAACCGGAAGGTTTGAGCCATCCACATTGATGCTGATATTGTTGGCGGTAGAACTCCGTGCGCTCAGGAATACATCGGCTTCGTATTTGTCGCCGCTAATTACATAGCCTTTAGAGGCAGAAATCACTGGTTCAAATTCATCGAAACGAATTTCAACACCCCCTACTTTGGTAGCGCAGTAATTCAACACCGCAGTTGCAGAGTTTTTCGCATCGCTCTGAATTTTGCCCAAGATTGGGAAAATTGCAGCCACTGGCATTTGTTTGAATTTGAATTCAGACCAGTTTTTTGCTTTGGTACCTTCTGGCAACTTTTCAATATCCAATGGAAGCGCATCGGCTGTAGGCTTGTCGTTATCGGCAAGTTCAAGCAGTTTTTTGCGGGTTTCTTCCAGACGCTGTTGGATTTTGTCTCCCAAACCTTCGTTTACGAAAATGCGGGTGGTCAAATCTTTGTTACGGATATCTTTAGGCTGTCCCTCAACTTTTGGGTTCGGGCCACCTGCTTTTTCAAACAGGTCTTTGCGGATATCTTCAATGAATGTGATGAATTCGTCAGAAACCTGCAATGCTTGTTGGGCATTGTTACGATATTTTTCGTTTTCAGGTTTTTTGTATGCATCTGCTTGCTTGTTAATGCCTTCCATCAGTTGCTCATTGTTCTTTTGAACAATTGCAGTACTGGTTTTCATTCCTTTATCGAGCGAAAAGAAGGCATTCATCACCTCAGCAGATACGTTCAGTGCCAGCAGCGCAGTCAAAACCAGGTACATTAGGTTGATCATGAGCTGCCGCGGCTCCTTTGGTATAGACATAGGTCTTTAATTTTTTTGATTGTGATTGGATGATTTTACCAATTGTAGCGTCGCAAAAATTATTGACGACCGATGTTTGACATTGCAGACAACATATTGCCGTACACAGTATTCAATGAACCAAGGTTCTTGTTCAAAGAAGTCAATTGGTCTTTGTAAGCCTTCACGTCTTCTGTTGATTTAGCCATGTCAGACATAGCCTCATTCATTTTAGAATAGAAGTTGCTCATGGTTTTCATTTGTTCAGAAGTACCAGAGAAATCAACTTCTTGCAACGCTTTCAATGCGCCCATGCTTTTAGACATAGATTGCAATTCGGTCAACATACCACCCAACTGACGTTCTACAACGTCACCGTGCAATGGCTGGAATTCAGGCTGGTTTTGAACACCACCGGCAGTCAACGGCTGAAGACGTGCACCATAGTCGGCAAGACCTGGGTACAATTTGTCCCAGTAGTAATCTGGATCAGGTCCGAGGAGACCCAACATCAAGAAGATGAAGATCTCAATAGTCATACCGAGGATCAACATTTCGGATGCACCTTCCCAAGATTCGAGTTTGAAGAGTGCACCTGCGAGAACGAACGCGGCGCCAACGCCAATCATGAGGTTTTTGAAGTACTTAAAGCCTTTGCTTTTTACGAAACTCATTGTTTTTAAAACTTTTTAGCAGTTTACAAAAAGATCAGCGATCGATATTAGTGTTTTCTCGCCAATTCGGCGCAAAAATAGCAATCACAGGTGATGGATGGTATAAAAACCGGCTAAAATCGTGCCCCGACATTACAAATGTCCGCTATAAGCAAACAACCGTAATGCCTGGAGATTTTTGGACCGTATTTTTTTGACGAAATCGGATGATGGAGAGGAGGCCCCAAAAGGCGTATTAAAAACAAGGGGCAAAACGCGTTAAGATTTAATAAAATCTTGTTGCTCAAATATTTGCAAACGTTTTGCCCCTTGAAAATTAACCTTGTACTAGAAGTCGTTGATAGAACGGCCCAGGAAGGTCAATACACAACGGAAACCAATGTAGCATTTTGTGGTATCCTGGTATTCAAATGTGCGGTTACCTGTTTGCAGGAAGAACGCGATATCTTTCCATGAACCGCCGCGAATTACTTTGCGTTTTGCAGTGATTGGATCAGAATCTTTTGCATCATAACGGATGTCTGGATTCAAATCGTGCATGAAAGTATATGCATTTTCGTAGTAAGCAGTTTCAGTCCATTCTGCAACGTTACCAGCCATACAATACAAACCGTAATCATTTGGATAGTATCCATCGGCTTTCACGGTGTACAAACCGCCATCTTCTGGATAGTTACCGCGACCTGGTTTGAAGTTTGCCAACAGGCAACCTTTTGCATTGCGGGTGTAGTATGCACCCCATGGGTATGGCGCTTCTGCACGACCACCACGTGCTGCGTATTCCCATTCGGATTCTGTTGGAAGGCGGAAATCTTCTGTGTTGATCCCGTCTTCGCTATACATGTCCCATACTTTACTGCGCCAGTAGCAGAATGCTTTTGACATTTTCCAGTTCACACCTACAACGGGATATTCGTCGAATGCAGGGTGCCAGAAATAGTTACGCGTCATCGGCTCATTGTAAGAATAAGCATAGTCGCGTACCCAGCACAAAGTATCAGGATAAACCTTGATCTTTTCGCGGTGAATGTGACTCGTACGGTTTGATGAACGGTCATGTGCAGCCTGCTGCCAATCGTACCACTGGAACTCAAAGACCAGTTTTGTTACATCAATTTCTTTGCGACCTGCAAAGCGTTCGTTGCCCTGGTAGTACATGTCTTCCAAAGCGCTGCCGCCATCTTCGTTTTCGCCTTCCCAATCAATCTCCTGTTCCCAGTCGATCAAATTTTGTGGCGGTTGCTGATCGTTCTCGGTTTCTTCGATGGTGTGCTCCAGTGCGCGGTGCGCAATCGAGTCAGCAACCCATTGAACAAACTGACGATACTCGTTGTTGGTGATCTCTGTATCATCCATGAAGAAACCCTGGATAGAGATTGACCGTGGTCGTGCAACCATTTGTTTGCTGAGGTCTTCATCACCTGTACCAACGTGGAGGGTACCAGAAGGCACGTACACCATGCCATAAGGGTTGATACCTTTCCATTGTGGACGGTTGAGAACACCTACGAGCTGGCCGCTTTCCTTACGGCCACAAGAGGGAGCAGCAACTGCTGCGAAGAGGAGCAGAAGCAGGAGTAATTTTTGCATTTTTTTCATGTTAAACACCCGTGTTTACCTACTTTAATTATTCGGTTTGGAAAAAGTGGTCGTAAAGATATTGGATTAATCTTTCACAGAAAAAGAATTCCAAATAAAATTGGCTTATTGAAGAAAATCGCGTTGCGAAAGCAGGACAGAAACGGAATTTTAACGTTTCATTGTATGCGTCTTAACATTTTTAAGAAAAAACATATTTTTCCTGCAACAGCGAGCGCAAATATCATAAAAATCGGGGATTATATATCACCGGCGGTAATTTTCCTGCACCAATTGTTTTATTTAGGTCATACCGCAACAATAATTCGTGACTTCCTCGATTGACGGTATTAAGGGGCGACAGGGGAATATCGAACGAATAAGCCAAAATTGTTCTCTCATTCAACTTAAATCCACCAAATAACACTGCTGCGTCATTTCCTTTCGTGCCGATTCCCCTAAACGAAGCGCCGGCAAATATATTTTCTCTGTATCGCGCCAAACAAGAAATATCTGTTTGTGTCTTCGTTATGTCACTTTTAACTAATACGGACGGTTGCACCTGTACGTTTTCTCCTGCGTCAAACGCATAATTCACTGTCATCAAGTAATGCCGATTGGGTGTTAAACGAAATCCTCCACTTTTCGTCGTACTTAATGAAGGTGCAAAAACGGGTTGTACTGCTGCACCGATGCTCCATTTTTTTATTTTTAAATACAATCCAACTTCCCCGACGGGCGTCCCGGCGGTTACTTTCCCTTCCGGCAAATATGGATCGTTGTGGTCAAATATTCCCCCAGGCTCTACATAGGTGCCCTGCGGTGCCCGCAATTTGTCGCCATCCAAACTATATTGCAAATATCCGCCGCTTACCCCCATCGATAAGACCGTGTTTCGCCCCAATGCCTGATGGTAACTGTAACTTAGATACCCGGCAGTGGCGCGGTGGGCCCCTATTCCATCATTTTCGAGCCGAAAACCCAGGCCGCTGTTGATGCGGTATAAAGGTAAATGGGCGTTTATGTGCTGCGATAACGGCGCTCCTTTTAACCCCGACCACTGTTGTCGATACACACCTGTGGCAATCAAAGAGTTTTCCATACCCGCATATGCCGGATTAAGCCCGTACGGATTGAGCATGTACAAACTGTATTGAGTCAGTTGCTGGGCACAAACGGTACCCAATAAACCAGATAAGATCAAGGTAAAAATTATTTTCATGGCTTGGCGCTTTTGGCTTTTAGACTACTTTAAGTTGAAGTAGTTCCCGGAACGCATCCAAAGATACAACCGGGCGCTGACAAACAAAATTACGGCATACATATATATAGGTGTTGTCGTCGGCTGTCTTTCCTGCTAATAATGGAAGTTTATCTGTCTCAAGCACACTTGCGGCAATCACTTTATTGGGCACAAATATTTTTTGAAGGGCCATGGCTTGTGCAATTGCATCTTTCCCAACCACGGCTATTTCATGCGGCGGGTAAATTTCTTGCATCAAAGCGGTGGCCCAACGCTCAAAGGACAAGGGATACCGCTCAATAGTTTCCGCCATCGCCTGTAGCATCTGGCTGCCTTTGGCCCGCCAGGCACTTCGGTCGAGCAAAATGCCCAGCCTTTGCAAGTTTAAGACCATCGTACTATTCCCGGAAGGTGTTGCATTGTCGTACAGGTCCTTTTTCCTTAAAATAATATCTTCCTGTCCTTCGGCGGTGTAAAAAAACAGTCCGGTTGCCTTGTCTTCAAAATAACTTAAAACCACTTCCAGATATTTCGCTGCGTCTTGCAAATAACGGATGTCAAACGTAATTTGATAAACATCAATCAGTGCTGCGATCAAGTAGGCATAATCATCTATAAAGGCTTCGTACTGCGCCTGGTCGTTTTTCCAAACATGCAATAAGGGCCGTTTTGCCTCAATTTTAAATTTTTCTTCCAAAAATGCCAGGTTTTGCACCGCCATTTCCCGGTAGTTTTCATGACCGAGTGCCGTATATGCCCGTACACAGGCAGAAACCATCAAGGCATTCCAACCGAGGATGATCTTATCATCGAGGCCTGGGTAAATACGTTTGGAACGCACGGCAAATAGCTTTTCCCGACATGCTTTGAGGCGCGCTTTCAGCGTCTCGATGGGCATTTTTACTCCTGCTGCAAATTGCTCATAAGAAGCCAAACGCCAAAGAATATTCTGATGCTCCCAGTTGCCTTGTTCGGTTACATCATAAAATGCGTTGAACAAATCGGCATCCGGGCCCAGGATTTCATCTACTTCCGATTTTTGCCAAACAAAGAATTTACCTTCAACGCCCTCTGAATCGGCATCCTGTGCGCTGTAAAAACCGCCTTCCGGGTGGAGCATTTCCCGCTGAAGATACTCCATGGTTTCTTCCATGGTTTCGCGGTACAACGCTTTGCCTGTAACTAAGTAGGCATCAGATAACACCATCAGCAACAAGGCATTATCGTACAACATTTTTTCAAAATGCGGGATTAACCACTCACGATCGGTGGCATAGCGCGCAAAACCACCGCCTAATTGGTCATAAATGCCTCCCTGGATCATCTTTTCCAGCGAAAGTTCGGCATGCTCCAAGGCTTCTGTGTTTCCTGTAAAATAATGGTAATTCAGCAAATACTGAATGGCCATGGTAGAAGGGAACTTGGGCGCTCCGCCAAAACCGCCGTCGGCCCGGTCGAATCGTTCCCGCATTTGATAAAAAATATTTTCCAAAATACTGGGCACCAAGGATGCCTCCGTTTTGGCTAAATCGACTTCCAGTGCGGCATTTTCGGGGGCTTTGACAAACAAATCGTCGTTGCGCTGAATGTGGGCAAGGAGTTTATCGGCTTGTTCGTGGGCTACCTCAGGTTGGGTTTCCCAAATATTGGCCAAATGTTCCAGCAGTTGCACCCAGGAGGGTCGGTTGTGTGCGGGCGTTGGCGGGAAATAAGTTCCTGCGTAAAAAGGCTTGCCTTCCGGGGTCAAAAAGCAGTTTAAGGGCCAGCCGCCGCCGCCAGTCAGAATTTGGCAGGCCTCCATATAAATTGCATCCACATCGGGGCGTTCCTCGCGATCGACCTTGATGTTGATGTAGTGTGCGTTCATATAGGCCGCAACGTCCTCTTTTTCAAAGGATTCGCGCTCCATTACATGGCACCAGTGGCAGGTAGAATACCCGATACTGACCAAAATGGGCTTGTTTTCTGCTTTTGCACGGGCAAAGGCTTCGGGTTTCCAGGCATACCAATCCACCGGATTATGGGCATGTTGCAGGAGATAGGGCGAGGTTTCGTACTGAAGTTGGTTCATATAATATGGTGTCCTAAATCGTCCGGCAACTCCGGAATTTTATCCACAATTTTTTCGCGTTCGCTGATGAGTTCTACCAATCGGCGGATGGCTTTTCGGCGAATCTGGCGTTCGAGTTCTTTATTGGGTTCGTTGAGGATGTATTGAAATTTGAGGGAAACATTGTCTTTTCTAACTTCCGCTACCCGCAGGTAATAACTATCTTCTTTGATCAGGTCGTGGAAGGGGCGCAGGGCTTCTATCAATTGCTGTTCGAGTTCTTCCACGTTTTTGAGGTGGCGGAGGGCAATTTCGAAGTCAATGCTGGTTCTTTTGATTTCCCGCTTGGTATAATTGACTACATCGGTGGTGGTTACGACATTATTTGGGACATAAATCATGTCGTCATCGTCGTTCAGCAGGTGGATATTCTGGAGGGTAATGGCCGTGATTTTGCCCCGGTGTTGCCCGATTTTTACATTATCATGGATACTTAACTGGCCTGAAAAGGTAATAATCATCCCATTGATCATATTTGAAATATAATCCTTGGTCAAGATGGCTAAACCCGCAAAAATGATGGAAAGGGAGGTAAAAAGTTCTTTTACATTGATTTGAAAGAGCGATAAAACGCCCACAATAATGCCAATGGCCAGTAGAAGGGAATAAATATGGTTGACGCCAACGATAAAATTATCGTCCCCTTTAATTTTATGCCTGCGCCGGTACCACCAGGTGGTAAAAAACTGTACAAAATCAAGAAAAATCAGAAAAACCGCGATGCTGCTAAGGGCATTGACATAGTAGGGGATTTCATTGCGGTACCGGGAATGTTCATACACCCAGCGTACATCCCACTCACCTAACCGTATCAGGAGTAACGATACAAAAATCAGGGCCTTAATGAGCAGAACGAAAAACTTACGCATTGCAGGATTGGGTTAAGAGGATTGTGAGATCGGAGGAAATTTGGATAGGGCGTATGTTGATCGAACAAATATGCCCGCCCTATCCAAACGATTCCTTCGATGTCTTATTACAACACCGCTGTTACCTCGTGCAGGGGCAGGCTAAATGCATCGGCTACACCTTTATATACAACCTTACCTTTTACAACATTCAGACCGAGTTTGAGTTCATTGTTATCGGTGCAAGCTTTTTGCCAGCCTTTTTCTGCCAACTGAATGGCATAAGGCAGGGTTGCATTGGTCAAACCTACGGTAGAAGTAAATGGTACGGCCCCCGGCATATTTGCTACACAATAGTGCACCACATCATCAATAATAAAGATCGGATCAGCGTGGGTGGTTGCGTGGGTTGTTTCAATACAACCGCCCTGGTCAACGGCAACATCGACAATAACGGTACCCGGGCGCATCAATTTGAGCATGTCGCGGGTAATCAATTTAGGCGCTTTTGCACCAGGAATCAAAACCGCACCAACAATCAGGTCGTGGGTTTGGATGAGGCGACGGATGTTGTATTCGTTGGAATACATGGTGATTACGTTGGCTGGCATGATGTCGCTGAGGTAACGCAGGCGGTTGAGGCTTACATCCAGCAAGGTAACCTGTGCGCCCAAACCTGCGGCCATTTTAGCCGCTTGGGTGCCCACAATACCGCCACCTAATACCAATACTTTACCGGGCGCAACGCCTGGGATACCGCCAAGCAATACACCGCGGCCATTGGAGGGTTTTTCCAAATACTTGGCGCCTTCCTGGATGGCCATGCGACCGGCCACTTCCGACATTGGAATCAACAAAGGCAACTGGCGATCATGTGTTTCAACCGTTTCGTAGGCTAAGCAAATTGATCCCGCTTTAATCATGGCGTGGGTCAATTCTTCGCTGGAAGCAAAGTGGAAATAGGTAAAAATCAATTGATTTTCGCGGCAACGCGCGTATTCTTCTTTGATTGGCTCCTTTACCTTCATGATCATATCCGACTTTGCCCATACCTCATCCACATCGGACAAAATTTGAGCGCCATAGGAAATATATTCAGCATCTTCAAAGCCACTCCCTACCCCAGCTGTACTTTGAATATAAACCGTATGACCGCGACGGGACAATTCGAGTGCTCCGGCAGGGGTGAGCGCAACGCGGTTCTCGTTACTTTTAATTTCTTTTGGAACGCCAATAATCATGGTAATGGATTTGTTTAGTGAAAAATGGAACTTTTGGTTTGGGCAATTTAAAAACCGGGCAAATGTAAGAAAGGGAATTGGGATTGTAGAAATCTGCATCGCGGGCAAAAAAAAAGCGCGAACCTTTGTTCGCGCTCCGAATTTCTTCAATTCTAAAAACAATACTTACACACGGTAAATACTGTTTCGAAAACCGTGCCAGAAATGACGAATTTCTTTAATTCAAAAAAATATTTTTATCATAATTTGGAATAATCTGTTGTGCCTCGGCAATTCGAAACATTTCGAGGATTGCCGCCCTTCCGCGTGTCCCCAAATCGACCGTAAATTGGGAAACATATAGATCAATATGCGCTTGCATCACAGCATCTTCCATGGCTTGCGCATGTGCCCGTACGAAAGGCATGACCTCCGATGGATGCGCAAAAGCATACTCCACACTGCGGCGCATGACGCGGTTTATTTTTGCCTGATCTTCGGCAGGAAGGCTGCGGTGTACCACAATTCCACCCAATGGAATGGGCAATCCGGTGGTTTGTTCCCAGTGTTCGCCGAGGTCCATAATCTTAACCAGACCTTTTTGTTGGTAGGTAAAGCGGTTTTCATGGATAATCAGGCCTGCATCGGCCCGATTTTCGAGTACCGCGTCTTCTACGTCTGAAAAAAGCACCTCGGTTTTATTTTTTGCTGCCGGAAATGCCATGCTCAACAGAAAATTGGCGGTGGTCATTTTACCTGGAATGGCGATATGCGCGGCATTTACCTCGGCTTCCGTCATCGGCTTTTGGGCGATGAGCAAAGGGCCGCAATTGTTGCCTAAGGCGCTGCCCGCATCCAGCAAGGCATATTGCTCAGTGAGGTGCGCAAAAGCATGATAGCTGAGCTTTGTAATGGCCAATTCGCCCGCAAAGGCTCGGCGGTTGAGGGCTTCCACATCTTCCATAAATACTTCAAATTCAAGGCCTTCGGTGTCCACTTTACCGTGTAACATGGCATCAAAAATGAAGGTATCATTGGGGCAGGGCGAAAAGCCGATGGTATAACGCATTTACCTGAATTTTGTAGGCTTACAACGCTTTACACCCGCTGAATGTTCGCGCCAATGGCATTCAATCGTTGGTCAATGTACTGGTAACCGCGGTCGATCTGGTGTACATTGTGGATCAGGCTGCGGCCTTTTGCCGATAAAGCAGCAATCAACAAGGCTTGTCCTGCGCGAATATCGGGCGAAGTCATTTCGATGCCCCGCAAAGGATAACGACGGTCCAAGCCAATCACGGTAGCGCGGTGTGGGTCGCATAAAATGATCTGCGCGCCCATATCGATGAGTTTATCGACAAAAAACAGTCGGCTTTCAAACATTTTCTGGTGTACCAGCACACTGCCACGCGCCTGGGTCGCCACGACGAGCACAATCGACATCAAATCAGGGGTGAAGCCAGGCCAGGGCGCATCATAAATGGTCAGGATAGAACCATCAATAAAGGTGTTGATTTCATAATGATCCTGGGCAGGGATATGCAGATCGTCGCCTTGCTGGTGGATGGTAATACCGAGGCGTTCAAAGGTGTGCGGGATAATGCCGAGGTGCTGTACGCCCGCATTTTTAATGGTAATTTCAGATTGCGTCATGGCAGCAAGGCCAATAAAGCTGCCAATTTCGATCATATCGGGCAAACAGCGGTGTTCGGTGCCGCCCAATTTGCTTACACCTTCTATGTGCAATAAATTAGAGCCGAGGCCTTCAATTTTTGCCCCCATTTGGATCAACATGCGGCACAATTGCTGCAAATAAGGCTCGCAAGCAGCGTTGTAGATGGTTGTTTTACCTTCCGTGAGCACAGCAGCCATCACCACATTGGCCGTACCCGTTACCGAAATTTCATCCATGTGGATATAGGCCCCTTTCATGCCGCCATCGGGCTGCTGAATATAATAAATATCGGAAGTATCGTCGTATTTGAACTCGGCACCCAATTTTTGAAAACCTAAAAAGTGGGTATCCAAACGGCGGCGGCCAATTTTATCGCCTCCGGGCTTGGGCAACACCGCTTTACCATAACGTGCCAACAAGGGTCCGATCAGCATAACCGAGCCCCGCAAGCGCTGCGCGTCTTTCATAAATGCGTCTGATTGCAAATAGGAAATATCTACAGTGCCCGCGCAAAACTTAAAGGTATCATCGGCCAGTTTTTCTACCGTCACACCCAATCCTTTGAGCAACTCAATCAGTTGCACCACATCGCGGATATTGGGGATGTTGGAAATGGTTACATAGTCATCAGTCAGCAACACTGCACTGATGATTTGAAGGGCTTCGTTTTTGGCGCCTTGCGGTTGTAATTCGCCTTTAAGTGGCTGACCGCCAATAACTTCGAAAGTGTCGGACTGCATGGGTAGTGAATGTAAGTAAATAAATCGGTTACGGCATTAAGGTGGTAAAGGCGGGCGAAAGTAGGAAAAATTCGTTACTTCCAACTGGTATAGCGCAGTCCGATAAAAAAACGAATGCCTTGAATGGGGGCGTAATTGTAGGACGGATCGAAGGTGTAGCCATTTGGATTGCCTGCCGGGTCATTTGCTTGCTTGTCAAAAGGGTCGAAAGGCCGCAAAATTGGGTCTTTGGGTACAAAATTCAGCAAGTTTTTTGCGCCGCCATAACACTCCAGCCCTTTCCGAATATTCCAGGTGGCTTGAATATTTTGGATACTAAACCAGGGCGAATTGGCTGGACGAAAGTCATTGGGCACCACAGGAAGGGGCATGGGGCCATATACGTTGCCGGTGTAATCGATGCTCAGCAGGTTGCGATACAGCGGGAAACTGATGGAAAACGTGCCGGAAAAAGGCGAAGCGTGCAATTGCGGTGTTTTGACGGTATTTCCAGTCAAATTTGGTTCCTGCGTGTAAACATCCAATACCGTGATGCCTGCCATCATTTTTAAGCCATTGGTAAAATTAGCATCGCTGTTAAGGGAAAATCCGCGCGAAATGCCAAATCCATTGAGGTTATCAAAAATTACCTTTTGCGGATCACTCAAATAATCGGCCACAATGCGGTTGCTAAAACGGGTATAAAACAAGGTCGCATCCAACCCGACAAAGGCAACTTTGCTTTTTTGGGGTACAAATTGGCCGGTATAATTCAAATTCGTATTCCAACTGCGTTCGGGGCGCAAGGCTTCGGCAATCACCACCTCGCGCGCACCCGTGAGTGCCGCATGATCTTCACTGAATACATTGGCTACCCGGTATCCATTGCCAATGGTAAAACGCATAGTGTGGTTGGTATTGGGTTTCCATTGATAATTGATGCGCGGGGTAAAAATATGGCCATGGACCGAGTTGTAATCATAGCGCATCCCCGTCAAAAGGGTGTGTTTTTGTGAAAAATCGATTTGATCCTGCACAAAAATGCCGGGCAACCAGGTTATTGCGGGCGCTGTTTGACCTGGCTGATTGGGACGTGTGGTGATGGGCGTATTGTCATCGTACCAGGTATAACGCAGCGCAACACCGAATAAGGCATCATGCAGGGTGCCTATTTTTTTGTCCCAGGTCGTTTGACCGAACGCAATATGCTGCCGTGCATCAAAAATGGTTGTTCCATACGCGGAGGCCTGATCGTGTACGGTGTAGGACCAGGCAAATTTTATTTTTTCTGGTGCCAGGATGCTATGGCTGCCAAGCATTTCAAAGCGGCGGGTGCTGATTTGTTCGCCATAAATACTGTCGCCGCCCCTGAATTCGGGTTTCCATTGTAATTCGCCGCCAAAGCGATTTTCCCAAATATAGCGCAACGCCAGGCTGGTTTGGCTGCGGTCAGTTCGATCAAATTGCCATTTATTAAACAGGGTAAAGCGCTTTTGAAGGGTCATGTCGGTAAAATTATCGGCATTTCGGTCCAAACGCTGTTGAAAATGGAAATAATTGCCACTCAACAACACCGACGCCTTCCCTACCCTGCCCCGCACACCGGCATCAGCATTCAACTCGCCGTAAGAAGTTCCGTTTACATCCACACTCAGCGCGGGTGCGGTAGCCGGATTTTTGGTAATCACGTTGATTAATCCACCTACCGCTTCCGAGCCATACAAGGTGGATGCCGGGCCTTTTACAATTTCCACCCGGTCAATTAAGGTATTGGGAATGCCATTCAGGCCATATACAGTAGACAAACCACTCACAATGGGCATGCCATCAATTAAAACCATGGTGTACGGCCCTTCCATGCCATTGATGTGAATGTCGCCGGTGTTGCATACACTGCAATTGAGTTGGGGCCGTACGCCATTTACGTTTTCCATGGCGGCGAAAAGGCTGGGGGTTGGGTTTTTTCGGAAAAAACGCGGGGTGTACACTTCCACCGGTACCGGACTTTGCATCCTGGATACCGCTTTCATGGTTCCGCTGACAACCACCTCGTTGATTTGTGTTTGCAGGGGGCGCAGGCTGAACCGAACAGGTTTTGCCATATTTTCTATCAAAAAACTATCTTTTTGATAGCCAACACAAAGCGCTATGATTTTTGTCCCTGCTTTTACGCCGCTGCTACTTAGTTCAAACGCACCAGCATCGTCTGTAATGGTTTGTTTTCCGGTACCAGGAATGGCAATGGTAACTGCCGGAATGCCAGCGCCCGTTTCTGCATCCTGCACCGTACCCTTGATGGGTTGTTGCGCGAACAAAAAAACGGGGCTAACAGCCAGGAGTATTAAAAAAAACGGGGCGTTTTTCATTTGCTTGAATATTATTTTAGACTAACCTAAATAAAAAACAAAGGTAGGCGAAAATAATTATCCAGGCAAGCTTCAACGTCATTGCTATTTTTTAGAAAAGAAGGAATAACTGATGCCGGGCGTCCACAAATAAGAAGGTTTATTGCCTTCACCGTACACTGCCACCAAACCGACACGCAGGTTGAGTCCTTTCCACACCATCCAGCGAAAGCCAAAATCGGGCGAAAAGGCGTTTTTGTTTTCGTAAGAGCGGTTGAGTCCGCGCATGTAACTCAGTTGCAAATAAAAGGACGACGGATTCTGTTTTTTGCCAACCGGCAAAAACCATAAAGTGGTACCAAACTTCATAAATTGTGTAGTTTCATTCGGCTTCATGTTGGTATTGTACAGGCCACCGTGCACTGAAATTTGCTTGAACCGATATTCCAGGCCAATGGATGGGTTTCGAAAGCCATTGATGCTAAATTCGTGGGTTGAAAAACGACTTTGGGCAAAAGAAGCAGTGCTCAACATTCCGAGCAGCAGGATTAGTGTTGCTGCTTTGGGCAATTTATAACCGAGGATGGATCCGAAAAAGCCCAAAACCGGCATCACAAATTGCATCAAAAACTTAGGTAAATCACTGGGAATCATAATATTGTTAAATCGATTGATAAATTGAGCGGCAACTAATTTATTTCTTGGCACGCCTTGGGCATCGGTGGGCACTGTTTTTTCGAGCGCGGTAATGGTTTCTAAAAAAGTTTCAAAATTCAGGGCAGGCGATAATTGGGTCTTCACCTTCACAGTTTCTGCGCTTTCATTCCAATAACAATGGCTGGTGCCGGGCATCAAGGTGATTTCTTCACCGGCTTGCAAGGTTTTGACTTCATTTCCGACTTGTATTTTTAGGGTACCCTCCAGAATTTGAAAATATTCGGTTTGTGTCGGATGGTAGTGCAAGGGTCTGCGCTGGGCATTCGGCGCCACTTCAATATCTATTTCAACATAGCGACCTGCTGTTTCCTGGGTGTTTTTTTGAATGGTGAATGTTTCACCAAGTTTACTTGAAAAACTTTTTTTTGTGGATTGCGTTTGCATTGTCCTTTCTTTTAATGGTTAAAATGATAGGACAAAGGTATAGGGGGCGATAAGTGCGGTTCATGCACCTAAGTTAACAAGTGTTTTTTAGCCCAAAATTCTTTTACGAATTCGACTCAGGGATTGCGGTTGTACGCCTACATAAGACGCAATGTAATATTGCGGAATACGCTGTTGCATATCGGGGTATAATTCCATAAATTTGAGGTAGCGTTGTTCGGCGGTATCGACGTATAAGGAAGTGATTTCCTGTAAACTTTCAATAAAAACTTGCTCAATCACCATGCGACCAAAACGTTCGCCGTGTTTTAACAACTTGTAAAACTGCTGCAGATCGTGGTAGGAAATGGTGAGTATTACGGTGTCTTCCAGCGCCTGGATATTTTTAGTAGAGGGAATTTGGGGTATAAAGCTTTCGTAATTACAAGTAAAACAGTGTTCAAAGCCAAATGAATAGGTTTTTTCTAGTCCATCGGCATTGATATAATAACGAAGCAGTCCATGTACAATAAATGCAGCATGTCGGTTAATCTGGCCTTCTTGTAAAAAATGGTCAAATTTTTTGATATGTTTCTCATGAAAGAGTTGGCGGATGGTTGCTTCATCCTCAGGATAAATCGGGATTATTTGGGCGATTTTGTTTATGAGTGCCTGGATCATAGTAGAATACCTTTATTTTGCAAAGACAAAGGTATTGAAGACCGTTAAAATGGGCGCTAAAAACCTGATTTCCACTTTTGGGCAATGCGTAGGGCCGTTTCAAGCATGGCAGGGTGCCATTGTTCAACTTCCCAAGCTGTATTGGCCAGCGATGACGTACTTAATTGTTCCAGGCACTGTGCACAATTTTCGCAGGTTTCGAGGATCGTTGAAAGTTGTCGTTGTTGTTCAAACAACGGTATATCTTCCATAACAGGACCTAAAACAGGTAAATCTTGCGGTAAAAAGGTGTTTGTTGCTGGCTTTGAAAGCTGGCAGGCTTTTACGATTTCATCCATTTTTAAAAAATCGGCCTGAAACAATGCTCGACTGGCTTCCGTGCGCAAACCAACGCCCAATTGCTCCAGGACCACAAATTTCAGGTTAGGGCATCGTGGCAGGGCATATTCTAAAAACTGAAAAACCTCCGCGGGAACCCCGTCATCGTGGGTATCTCTGCGTACCATTTTTTCAGGTTGTACCGCAGTTTGATCCCAACTACCGCCTGAAATATGGATTTCGCGCACCCGATCAAGCGGATACAACGCCAATAATGCATCTACGGGCAGGTCAAAATTGTGGGTTTGGCAATAAAGGTTGTGTAAATCGAGGATAACAAACCCGTTGAGCGGGGCAAGCAAGGCTTCCAGAAACGCGCCATGGCGTTTTACTTCCTCTAATGTATAAGAGAAAGCCAGGTTTTCTAATCCGACCGGACAGGCGCAGGCGTCGTATATGCGGGCGAGTCGATCGCGGCCAATGGCCAGCGTTGCGGGGGTAAAGGGAATACTCATCGGCGCTCCGGTATGAAAATTGGCGCCTGTCATAAAACCGAAATGCTCGGTAACATGATCAAAATGAAAGGTTTTACACAAATTGTGCAGTTGCTCCAACCACCCTGTTTGTGCCTCTGACCATTTTCCGGAGAAAAGCGAAAAAAACACCCCATGCCCAATCAATCGTTGCTCGGCACTGTACGCATGAAGCAGTTGTGTAAACCATTCGGGTACCTCCTTTATTTTGAACAAGGTATCGAACGACCATTCAATGGCTTCAATTTTTTCTGCCTCCAAAAGTGGCAGCGCGGCCTGCAAAACATGCTGATCGAGGTTGCAGGCGATTGCCGAATAAATATTGCGCATGGGGTGCTTTAAGGGGTATTAGCCCATGCCGCAGGCTGGACAGTTGTCCAATTCGGGCTCAGGGTTTTCGGTATGATCAATTTGGCAGTTTTCATTGCAACTTTTGAGGTGAATTTGTTCTTTTTCGAACAATTCGCAGGAAGAAGCGGTGGTGCCGAGGGTAAGGCCAACCACAATGGCCTGAAGTAATGATTTAGAGATTTTCATAGGTGGGTTTTAATTTTTAACATGAATACCAGCAAGACGCAGTGAACCTGGTTTTCGTTGGGCCTCTTTGCTCTTTTTAAATAAATTTTTGAAAATAGGTCTTTTCGATGCTAAAATCAATCGCCGGATGCCCCTTTTCTAATTGTTCAATCAAGGTCAACTGGTTGCGGGCGAAGGCTTTGTGTGCTGGTGTATTTTGGTGAAAAGGTCGGTGCTGCACCGCTGCCAGTAATTTTTCCAGGGATTGATTTAATTGACGGGTACCCTCCGAAAAGTACAGCGCGCTGAATACCTCCCAAATATATTCCACTGCCTGGGCATTGGGATGGATCATATCTTCTCCGTAAAAACGGTAATCACGCAAGTCATCCATCAAAATTTCATAGGCCGGAAAATAGGATACATTGGGGTGCTGCCCACAAAGCGCTTCACAGGCAAGACTCAAAACGGCCTTACTGCGCTGGTTTTCGATCATGCCCTGGCGCAAATGCCGCACTGGACTTACACTCAGCACAATCTTCAAATCGGGGCGAAAAGTTTGAATTTGTGCAAAAACTCGGGTGTATTGATCCACAATTGCTTGTACCGACATGCGATTTTGAACAAACAGGGCAGCAGGCATTTTATGGTTATTGGCCACAATTTGGCCGTTTTCAAGCAAGGAAAATACATCGGCCGTACCCAAGGTGAGGCATAACACATCCGTTTGCAGCAATTGTGCGCGGGCGGTTGAAAACGCAGTGTGCATGCTTGCTTCCGCGGTTTGGCGGTCGGGGTGCCCCAAAGCACTATGGAACGACCAACTATTCCAAACTCCTTGATTTTCAAAGGTTTCTCCAATAAATTCATCCACATTTCCGGCACATAAAGCCTCCAAGGCATGCGCCATAGAATACGGATTATACACGATGCCAAAAGGGTTGCACAACACCTGAAATTTGCGCGTCTGCAGGTACCGGCCTATGTGTTCGGTAAAGCAAGAGCCCATCATTAGCATTTGCTGGGTGTGGTTCAATTTGAAATCAGCAGGAGGGCTCGAAAAAACAGTTCTAAACGTCATTTTTAAGGAATCATAAATTTACACACAAACTTCCTACTTTTGGCGCGCAATCAACTTATGAGTTTTTTAGAACGCCTTCTTGGAATTAGTACCGACAAAAAATCCACGCAACCCGAGGTTGTGTTTGGACGGTATAGTGATGCCTATAAAACAGAAGCACAGATCACTGCATTCGACCAATCCCTCGAAATATTTGAAAAAGGCGAATACCTGAATGCCTACCGCGAATTCCTGATTAGCCTCAAAGATCCGGATGTTGATCACCTGGAATGGGCGGAAGCAGACGGTGTGCTCACTTTTCAATTTTGGCAAGGATCACAGTTGATTACCGGTGTCGCCAATGCAGAAAAGGTAAAGGTACAAAGTCTGGTAGCACGCGCCGAAGATTTGAACGTTGGCGTATTACGTCGCCTGGTAACGGCCAATTTTACCTTAAAATTTAGTCGTTTTGCCCTTACTCCTGATAATTGCCTGAGTATTCAGTTCGACACCAGCACGGCCGATGGCTCGCCGCTGAAGTTGATGTATGCTTTGCGGGAGTTGGCCATTCATGCCGACAAGCAGGATGACCTGCTGCTCGACGAATTTGATACCCTGCAACCGGTGGTAGCGCGCACTTTTGGCGAAATACCCGAGGCGGAGAAAGAAGTAAAATACCAGTTTATCCGTTCTGAAATCGAGCGGGTATTTGCCGAATTAGACAAAGCCAAACCTGATCCCAATCAATATCCGGGCGCTTACGCCTATTTATTGCTGTCTTTAGCCTTCAAACTCGACTATTTGGTTCGGCCAGAAGGGTTTATGATGGATGTGCTGGAAAAAATCCACGGCATTTATTTTGCAAAAAATGAAAAAACGCCGCAGGTGAAGGTGGCCAATATGCGCCGGGAATACCAGAAATTATTGGACCGGAGCAAAGCCGATTTTTTCAAAGAAATGTACCGCACACGCAGCACTTTTGGCGTTAATCCGGCAGTAAATCACGGCAGCGTGGTGGCTTTGATTGATGGCGAATTGCCCAATATGGAATGGCCTTTGCAACAAAACCACGAAGTTTTGGCCTTGGCGGTCCCTCAATATATTGCTGGTTTTGCGTTGTTTCACTACGCGCCGCCGCAACCTGTTCGAGCCTTTTTCCACTTGTTTTTTCAGATCATGGAACCGGCATTTTTCAAAAACTTGGGCTTTACGGTTACTTTTGCAGATGGAGCGGGACGATTAGACAAACGTGCCATTTTACAAGGCATCAAGCAAATTACCGATCAATACCGGCCTCAATTCCCGCAGCTCCGACCTGACCAACATGCGTTGGATTTTGCTTCTCATACCCTTTTTGCCAAGTCTTACCTCCTGATGGTCAAAGATTTAAACCTTATCAAGGCCGAATGACCGATTTTGTTGAAATATATCGCCAGGTAATTGTTCAAATTGCCACGCCCAACAGCACCGGTACCGGCTTTTTTCTCCGGAACCAAGGCCTGATTGTCACCAACCATCATGTCGTGGAAGGCAATCGCTCGGTTGTAATTGAAGGTGCAGGTTTTACCAAACAATTGGCGCGGGTGTGTTATACCGATCAAAAGTACGACCTGGCTTTTCTGGAAGGCCCTAAAAATGGTCCGGAATTGCCCGAAGTTCACTTGGGTACGGATACCAATATTCGGGAAGGGGATCCAGTTATGGCCATTGGACACCCGTTTGGCCTAAAATTTTCGGTAAAAAGCGGCATTGTCTCAAATACCCGCGAAGTGATGAATGGCATCCCGTACCTGCATATTGACGCGGCGCTCAACCCGGGCAACAGCGGCGGCCCTTTGGTCAGCAACATTGGTACGGTGGTAGGAATCAATACTTTTGTGATTCAAAATGGCGATAATACCGGATTTTCTTTGCCGGTGCGTTATTTACAATCGGCCCTTGAAGATTTTGAACGGGTAGATACCCATAATGCCGCGCGTTGCCCCGCCTGCCTGAATGTGGTAACTGAAAAAACCGTGGAAAAGCATTTCTGCTCTCACTGTGGCAACAAGGTGGAACTGCCTGCTACGGTGGAAGAATTTGTACCTTCCGGGGTGCCCAAAACCATCGAATCATTGATTGTGCAAATCGGACATGATGTAGATTTGAGCCGGTGCGGCCCCAATGCCTGGGAAATTCGCGAGGGAAGTGCCAAGATTCTGATTACTTATCATGAAAAAACCGGACTGATTTCTGCCGACGCGATTTTATGTGAATTGCCCAAGGAAAATATCAAACCTTTATACGAGTACTTGTTGCGCGAAAACCACCACAATGAATCCGTCACTTTAAGCGTGCACGAACAAGACATTATCCTTTCCCTGCTTATTTTCGATCGATATTTGGATGAAACGACCGGCATGGCCAAATTGCGGATGTTGTTCGAAAAAGCCGACTACTACGACAATATTCTGGTGGAAACTTATGGCGCCAACTGGAAAGTAGAAGACTAAATTTTGCTGTGGCCTTTCCAGAACAAATAGATTAGGCCCCCCAAATTCATGAGTGCCGCTGCATAAAATACGGCTGGCATACGCCCGATTTGATCGGCAAAATACCATCCGCTTAAGGCTGCGCCTCCTCCAATTGCAATTTCCAGGGCCATAAACATGGTAGCCAGCGCCCTACCCTTCTTTTCCGGGTCGCCTAAATCGATCGTCCAGGCGTTTATTGCAGGTGAGAAAATGCCATTCCCCAAACCAAACACGGCAGAAGCAATATAGAGCATCCAAGGAGTATTGGCATGGGCAAATAGCAGCATCGAAATGCCGATTACCACCGCAGAGGCCTTCAGCACCGGAATGCGCCCCCATTGATCGGATATTTTTCCCGCAAAAAAACGCGTGCTAATGCTTGCCAGGGTAAAAATGGCAAAAAAAGTGCCCCGGTTGCTTAATCCCAAGGCATCGCTCAAATCTGGGGCAAGGGTAAGAATCACCCCATAACTGAAATAGCAAAAAATCATGATGATGGCCGCCGGGATCGCCCGTGGATCAAAGATGTCTTCCCGTTTAATCCGCAATAATTCCCATCGAAAAGGCTGGGTCGGGCTGAGTGTTTCTTTCAAACGCATCAAAATAACCATCGAAAGAAAGGCCAGTACCGCCGAGGCATAAAACATTACATTGATGTTGTGGAAGGCTTTCACCAACCAACTGCCTAATAAAGGGGAGGCAGAAGCACCCACACTCAGGCAAATACCCAAAACGCCCATCGCTTCTCCCCTGCGCAAGGGCGAAACAATATCGGCCACATACGCGGTGGTACCCGTCGGTTTGAAACCCGTAGAAAAGCCATGAAAAAAGCGCAAAGTCAGAAATCCGCTTACAAATGCCAAAGCAGGATACAGCATACTGCAAATAATACAGGCAAAAACGCCCACATACATTACCGGGATGCGCCCAATGGTATCGGTAAGGCGGCCGCTAAATGGCCTGGAAATGCCCGCTGTCAGGGTAAAAAGCGCAATAATCCAGCCTTTATATTGCGCACCGCCCAGAGAACTCAAATATGCGGGCAACTCCGGAATCATCATATTGAAACTGGAAGCAAACAGGGCATGCGACAAGCAAAGCAGTAAAAATGGCCTGGAATAAAGCGATTGCGGCACTGCTTCAGCCGCTACAGGGGTAGAAAATTGCATGCACAAAGGTAGGGCGCGCTTTACTTAAGGCGCAACGGGCGGCAATTTACTTTTTACAAAAGCAGCCACCACTTCAATTCCGGCATCAAACCGCGCATTGTTGTTGATTACGATGTCGGCTTCTTCTTTATAAGGCAAAATGTAGCGCTCGTAAGAAGGCAATACATGGTGCTGGTATTTGTACAAAACATCATCGATCGGATAACCGCGCTCCACCTGATCTCGGTAAATGCGCCGAATCACCTTCAGATTTTCTTTGGCATAAATGAAAATTTTCAGGTTGAACATCGGCGCTATTTTTTTGTAATGGAGCACAAAAAGCCCTTCCACAATAATCACGGGCGCTGGCAGATAGGTCAATAATTTGGGTTTGACGGCTGCATTATTAAAGGTGTATTCTTCCTTGATCACTGTTTTCCCGGCCACCAATTGTTCCAAATCGTCGCGAAACCGTTTTTTATCAAAACTTTTGGGCAAATCGTAGTTTTTTTCTCCTTTATCGTCCTCTTTTTGTTGATCTCGGGGCAGATAATATTCATCCATCGAAATGATACAAAGTTCTTGTTCGGTGAATCGTTCGCGCAAATGTTGGATAAAAGTAGACTTTCCGCTGCCAGAGCCGCCGGTGATACCAATCAGAAAAGGTGCATTCATGTGTAGGATGGTTGAATGCTGCAAAAGTAGGCTTTCCGGTAAATTTTTTTTGTAAACCAAGTGTGCTGCTTACTTTTAGCGGTTTTTTAACGCAATACTGTTTTCTTTGCCATTTGAAGGACAGCATCACCTGTCATACTCGTTCAACCAGCTTAAAATAGCATCAGCATGGATCGGTTTATTGGGCTTATTGGAATTGCCCTGATTTTGGGAATCGCTTATTTACTTTCGAACAACCGCAAGGCCATCAATTACCGGGTGGTGGGGATGGGCCTGCTGATTCAGGCGAGTTTGGCTGTTTTTATCTTAAAAACACCCGCCGGGAAGTCGATTTTTGGCTGGTTGGGCAAGGCGGTTACCAAGGTGTTGAGTTTTTCGGATGAGGGCGCAAAGTTTGTTTTTGGGGTATTGGGCGATGATGCCAAGTTGGCGCCTTTGTTTGGTGACCAAACTTTTATCTTTTTTGTGCGCATTATTCCGACCATCATCTTCGTAGCTTGTTTGGTCAATATTTTTTATCACATCGGTGTGATGCAGTGGATTGTAGAAAAATTAGCCATCGGGCTCAATTATTTTATGCGGGTGAGCGGTGCCGAGGCCTTGAGCAATATTTCCAGTGCATTTGTAGGGCAGGTGGAAGCCCAAATTATGATCAAGCCATATTTAAAGGGCATGACCAATTCTGAGTTGATGGCTTCCATGTCGGGCAGTTTTGCCTGTATTGCAGGCGGTGTGATGGCTACTTATATCAAATTTGGGGTGCCGGCCGAGTATTTGATTGCAGCCAGCATTATGGCGGCACCAGGTGCATTGGCCATTTCAAAAATCATTTACCCCGAAACAGAAGAATCAGAAACTACGGGCACGGTCAAATTAAAAGTGGGCAAACAGCATTCAAATTTGGTGGATGCGATCAGCGCGGGTTGTTCGGACGGCTTGAAAGTAGGTTTGAACGTGGTCGCCATGTTGATTGGTTTTTTGGCCTTAATTGCCTTAATTAATTATATATTGAGTGGTGCCGGTGCTTTGGTGGGTTACCCGCAGTTCAGCCTCAACACCATTTTAGGGGGCCTGTTTGCGGGTTTTGCCTGGGCCATGGGCGTGCCGGGCCAGGATGTGATGACGGCGGGTGCTTTGATGGGTACCAAATTGGTGGCCAATGAGTTTGTAGCCTATTTGCAGTTAAAAGACATCCTTACCACCATTGATCCCAAAACCTTGGTGATTGTAAGTTTTGCCTTGTGCGGGTTTGCTAATTTTGGTTCGGTGGGTATTCAAATTGGTGGTATTTCGGCCCTCGAGCCGAGCAGAAGGTCTGATTTAGCCAAATTGGGCTTCCGAGCCTTGATCGCTGGCACCCTTGCATCGTATTTGTCGGCCACGTTGGCGGGCATTTTAACCTAAACATGTTCACTGAAAAACAAAAACCGTATGATCCGCTTTTGTTTGCGCCTACCATTGCTATGCACCTGTTGGGTGTTGTTTTTGGGCACCCGGATGCAAGCAAATCCAGCTTCCGATAGTTTATCCCTGCTTCAATCAGCCGATTCGCTGATTTTTTTGGAAAAACGCAACATCGCAGCAAGTGGCAGGGACGTGGCTCAAAAAACCCTTGCCGTTGCAAAATCATTTCTGCGTACCCCCTATGTTTCGGGCACCCTTGATATTCATCCAAGTGAACGGCTGGTCATCAACCTGCGGGCACTGGATTGCTGGACATTGGTGGAAAATAGCCTAGCGATCGCACTTACCAGCCGAGACCAAGGAAATTTTGAAACCTATCAGCATTATGTCCAACAATTGCGATATTGGGGTGGCGTCATTAAAGGCTATGGATCGCGCATCCATTATTTTACAGGTTGGGTCATTCAGGCCCAGCAATTGGGTTTCCTGCGCGATTTAACCCAATCGTTTGGGGGGATCCCATTCAATAAAGAAATCAATTATATCTCGCTTCATGCCGATAAATACCCGAAAATCAGGGAATCCAATGCCTTGAAATCCATACAATTGTCAGAAAAAAGGGTATCTGCGCATCATTGGTATTTTATCCCGAAAGCAAAAATTAAATCCATCGAACACCTGATTCAGGAAGGCGATTTGTTGCTATTAACCTCCACCAAACGTGGGCTGGATATTTCGCATGAAGGTTTTGCTGTGCGTCAAAATGGGCGGATTCACCTGTTACACGCCTCTTCCTTACACCGAAAAGCCATCATTTCCGGACAGCCACTTGCCGAATATATGAAGGGCCAAAAGGGTCAATCGGGCATCATTATTTTACGATTAAACAATTAAAAATGAATACTATACGCAAATATTTGCTGTTCTTATGCTTGCTCGCATGGGTAGGTGCGCACGCGCAAACAACGTACCTGCATTGTGGCACGCTGCTCACGATGCTAGGTGGCGAGGACCCACAAACAGCCGTTACCCTGGTGGTGGTACAAAATAAAATTCAACGCATCGAAAAAGGGTATCTACCAGCACCCGCAGGCACACAAGTCATTGATTTAAAAGATAAAACGGTGCTTCCCGGCCTGATTGATTGCCATGTGCACCTCGAATGGGAGCAAAGTCGCAATTCGTACAACGAACAATATGTTTTTAACGATGCCGATGTCGCATTTCGCGCTGCCGTGTATGCAAAACGCACCTTGGAGGCCGGCTTTACGACCGTGCGCGACCTGGGCGGCAATGGCATTAATATTTCCCTGCGCAATGCCATTAACAATGGCTGGACCGTTGGTCCACGCATCCTTACAGCAGGACACGTATTGAGTGTTACTGGTGGCCACGGCGACCAAACAACCGGTACGCGCTGGGATTTATTTGATCCACCAGGACCGGAAATCGGCATTGCCGATGGACCAGATGCTTGTCGTTTGGCGGTGCGAACCCAGGTAAAACACGGGGCAGACTGGATCAAAGTATGTGCCACGGGTGGCGTGTTGAGCCTCGCGCGCGACGGCCGATTACCACATTACGCTGAAGATGAATTAGTTACGATTGTTAAAACCGCCCGCGATCTCGGAATTGATGTAGCGGCACATGCACATGGCGATGAGGGTATGCGGCGCGCAGTTAAAGCAGGGGTGCGCACCATTGAGCACGGTACATTTATGAGTGATAGTACGATGGATTTGATGGTGAAACAAGAGGCCTGGTATGTCCCCACCCTGACTGCAGGCTGGGCCGTAAGCGACAGCGCCAAATTTGCCAAGGGATTTTTCCCGGAAGTGGTGCGGAAGAAAGCAGAAGACATCGGTCCCAAAATTCAGGAAACCCTTAGCCGCGCCTACAAAAAAGGCGTAAAAATAGCCTTTGGAACCGATGCGGGTGTATATCCACATGGCCAAAACGGATTGGAATTTAAATTTATGGCCGATGCTGGTATCCGCAACCGCGATATTTTGGCATTTGCTACCCGCGAGGCAGCGGTAATGTTGCGTTTGCAGCATAAAGTCGGTACCCTGGAGCCTGGGAAATTAGCCGATTTAATCGCGGTTAAAGGCAATCCATATGACGATATCAAAGCGATGCAAAAAGTCTTATTTGTGATGAAAGACGGGATAATTTACCTGGATTAAGCCCAAACGGTGCAACCTTCTGTGCAATTTTGGCAAATATCAATTTGGTCACGCCCTTTTAAAAGGTCCGTTCTGAATTGTTGGTAGGCCTTGCCCTGCCACAAGTCCCGAAAAGGCGTTTTTTTCAAGTCGCCTAAGCGGTGAACAGCATCTTTGTCAAAACAACAGGGCACCACCAGGCCGTCCCAGGTAATTACGCAGGCGTGCCAGAGTTTCCAGCAGTGGTTGTACAGGGTATGTTTCACTTTCCAGGTGCCATCGTCTTGTTGGCGGTACCGTGCATAGCGGTCGATGGTGGGAATCAGTGCGTTACCGCCTTCATAATCATACACTTGTGCGGTTTTTAATTTCACTTCATCTACCCCGATTTCGCGCGCTAGTTTGTAAATTTCCGGAATTTGATGTTCGTTGGGCCGTACGACCAGGAACTGAAAAATGATGTGTGGATGCCTGGATTTGAGTTGCTTTTTCCATTTCACCACATTGCGTGCGCCTTGTAACACATGCTCCAGGTTACCGCCAATGCGGTATTGTTCGTAGGTATCCTGGGTGGTGCCATCTACCGAAATAATAAGGCGATCCAGGCCCGATTCCACCGTTTTGCGCGCATTTTCGTCGTTTAGAAAATGGCCATTGGTGCTGGTGGTGGTAAAAATGTGCTTTTTATGGGCATATTGCACCATATCCAAAAATTTCGGATTGATATAGGGTTCGCCTTGAAAGTAAAAAATAAGGTAAAATAATTCCCGGTGCAATTCATCCACGGTGCGGCGAAAAAAATCCTCCTTCAAATTGCCTGTTTCCCGCGAAAAAGACCGCAAACCGGAAGGGCATTCCGGGCAACGCAGGTTACAAGCCGTGGTTGGTTCGATGCTGATGGTCACGGGCAAACCCCACTGAATTGGGCGCCTTAGCCATTGCGTGAGGTAAAAAGAGGCAATGACCTTGGCAAAATTCAGGATGCGCCGCACACTCAGTTTGGAAATAAAATTGAAGCTGTCGTTGATAAAGAGTTTCATAAGTCAAAGGTAGACCAAGATTGAAATGGATTTAAAGGATGGATGGATAAAAAAATTGATTTTCAATGGATTAGAAGCCACCTGTTTTCATAAACACTTTGCGTTGACTATAAAGCGTGATGGATTGGATTTTCCGGAGTGTAAAAGACTAGGATAAAAACGAGCCAATTATATGATCGTCCAGAATGAAACATTGAATTTGGCGGAATAGTTAGGAGTAAAAACACATTTTAGTACCTTTACATTTAAATTTTAGGATAAAACAACGGGTTGACATGTCAAAAGACGCGCTTAATCAGGATATTAAAAATATCTCTATCGTGTATCCAAAAGGAAACCAACGGGAAACCATCATATTGGTCATTGTTGCAGTTATTGGATTATCGGGCCTTGCATTGCTACAGTTTTCGCGCAAAAGTCCTTCCAATCGTTTGGGCAACCGCGCCTTGGTACAGGCAGAAAACCAAAATCAGGTGAGTGAAGCAGCCTCGGCACCGCTTCAAAAGATACCGGGTGAATTATTACGCACCAGCGAAAACCCGGAAGCGTACAAACCATTCCGATTTTTAATGAGTAAATTTAGCCAGGGTGCCGTGTACGAAATGGATTTGGGCGATGGCACGCCACGCAAAGCTTTTGTGAACGGGTCGGTACAGCATATTTTCAAGCGCCCGGGCAGTAGTTATGTCACACTTTATGCAAAATACGAAGGTCAGGAAGTGCAACTGGATACCCTACATATCATAGTTGGCAATAAAAAAGAAGACCATATGTTGCTACCGAGCATAGATTATTAATTGCGTTAAAATTTGGTAGAAATACACTTTTGAGTAGTTTTGTCGCTGTCATGTACAGACGACGTTTGGGCTGCTCCGAGCGTTCCATTTAAACAGAGTATTTAACCAATTAAATCAAGCATGAAGAAAATCGGAATCCTGCACGGGAAGGAAAGCTCCTTTCCCGAAGCCTTAGTAGAAAGAGTAAACTCCAAAAATGTAAAGGGCATACACGCCGAACAAGCCTTGGTGGATGAGCTGATTCAGGGAGATCCTACGCCATATGCCGTTCTTTTTGATCGGATTAGTCAGGATGTTCCGTTTTATCGTGCTTATTTGAAAAATGCTGCCTTGAATGGCACGGCGGTATTGAACAACCCGTTTTGGTGGAGTGCAGATGAGAAGTTTTTCAACAACTGTTTGTCTACAAAAATTGGCATGCCCGTTCCACGTACCATTTTGTTGCCGTCCAAACAAATGCCGCCGGATACCACGGCGCAGAGTTTTCGCAACATGAAATACCCTTTGGATTGGGAAAAAATGATTGAGTACCTGGGTGGTTTCCCATTATTTATGAAGCCACACTCTGGCGGCGGCTGGAAAAACGTGTATAAAATTCACAATTTTGATGAGTTTTTCGCTGCGTACAACGAAACCAACACCTTGGTTATGTTGTTGCAGGAGGCTATCGAATTCGATGCATACTTCCGTTGCTATTCGCTGGGTGGAAAATATATCCGCATCATGGATTATGAGCCCCGCAATCCACACCACCTCCGTTATGTAGCCGACCATAAAGTGTCGAAAGAAAAACGGGCCGAAATGGAAGATTATGTATCGCGTATCAACAGCGCCTTGGGATATGACTTCAATACGGTAGAGTTTGCAATCCGCGACGGGGTGCCTTATGCCATCGACTTCTGCAATCCTGCACCGGATGCAGATGTGGCTTCCGTTGGGGAAGAAAACTTTGAGTGGGTGGTAGAACATGCTGCGCTCATGGCGATTGAAAAAGCGCAATCTCACAAAGAAGGTGCAAACAACCTTACTTGGGGTACCTATGTTTCTGGTGCGGTAGCAGGCAATCTGCCTATTTTACCGGACCAGGGTGTAGCAGAAGACAAACCTAAAAAAACAGGGAAGGCTTCGAAAGCGAAAAAAACCGCTTAGTGCGCTCTTTAGAAAAACTTACAACGTATATCCTTAAGCCCGCAGTTTTTTTGCATTTCGGACAAACAGTCAAAAGGGGCGTTTTTTAGTAAAAAAACACCTTTTAAAACGGCTCAAGTCCCGATGCAACCGACTGCGGGCTTTTTTATTTGTTAAATTTATACATAAATAAAAATCTTAACACACTTGTATTGAAAAAATATTCCATCTTTGCAGTCCCTTAAATTTACTTTAAAAACCATAATCAACAATGAAAACCACCCAAGTACCGATGCTGCGGCCTAATCCCTGCCGCCCCCACCTCCTGCCTTCCACCTGTTCAAGTTTAATGCCCTCCTCGTTCGTCCATACAGACGACCCTCCCAACTAATTTTTACCGCGACGCCACAATACCTGCCTTACCTTGTCGGTCCTAAGGCCGGCAAGGTGTTTTTTAACTAAAACTGGTGCGATTTTTGTTGTGAAGCGATCTCCTTTTTTTCAGGCCTGATCCGCTGAAGTCGCTGCTGTGGCAAGTTGCAGCCCATCGTTTTCTCCTTTCCATTTTCCAATTATTAAATTTTTTAGCCTGACTGGTCCTACCAAATTCAGGTTACGAAACCACATGATCATGTACTTTTTACGCGGAAATTTATCTGGTTTTGTTTTTTTTCGAAAAAACTTTTAAGCAGCCTCAAAACTGGCATGCTCCTTGCATAATGTAATGCAGAACCGAAAAATAAAACAAAACAACCATTTCCTTGGTAATCAAGCACACACTATCTAATCAACCATCAACCGACCCGATTATGAAACTGTCTTTCTCTATATCAACGCTTTTCTTTCTGTTTTTTACAGTGATCAGCGTTAACGCACAAACGCCCAACTTTCGGGAATTTTTAAACCAGTTCCCAACTGCTACTTTGCCTTATACTTTTAACGCACAAGAAATGCAGGTACAACTGGAAAGCGGTGTTGCTGCAAAATCAGCACCTTTGGCTTGGGAGTTTTACGAATACCTTCCAGAACTGGAGCGCAGCGCTCAATTCAGCAGCATGCCAGTTCGTCCAGAGCCTGTAGCGTCTTTCGAAACAAAAGAATACTACGCCGTACTTTACAACATCGCTCGCGGTTTGACACGCGGTACCAAAACATACAGCATCAGCGTTTTTGACAAAAAAGGAAATTACATCGGCACACACTTCGTTGCTGGTTCAAACCCTTCTATGTTGACGGTTGCTACCATCGACGAAAGCCTGAAAGCAAGCGTACAAGAATTCAAAATCAACTGGGCCAACGATTACCGCGCAACGGGCATTAAAGGCAACAAAGTAACTGGCCTTACCTTGCTGGATATGACTACCATCGAGTTGACAACAGAAGGAAATCCTGATCAGATCGAGTGGACCAACCGCATCGAAGCAGGTCAAGTATCTACTGGTGATCTTGCAAAAAGCAAATAATTAAACACAATACGAAATACAAAATCCCCGCTTGGAACTTCCAAGTGGGGATTTCTTTTTATCGGAACACCAAACTGGCTTTATAATCCGAAGGTTACGTTTTTGGTTTCTGTAAAAAAACGCAACACTTCCCAGCCACCTTCTCTGCCAACGCCCGAATTTTTTACGCCGCCAAATGGGGTGCGCAAATCACGCAACATCCATGTATTCACCCAAACAATCCCTGCCTGCAACGCACTGGTGATGCGCTGGGTTCGGGCCAGATCATTGGTCCAAAGGGTGGCACTCAAACCATAATTGGTACCATTCGCTTGTAAAATCGCTTCCTCCTCGGTATCAAACGCTTGTAAGGTCACTACTGGCCCAAAAATCTCTTCCTGATTGGTACGGCAATGCAAAGGCAAGCCTTCAATAATGGTTGGTGCAATAAACCATCCTGCGGCGTTTTCACCTGGGAGTTGCAAAGCATGCCCCCCACACAACAATACCCCACCCTCTTCCTGCGCCAATTCGATACAAGCCATCACCTTATCGAAGTGCATTTTACTCACCACCGCCCCCAGGTTACTATTGGGATCGCTTGGATTACCCACTTTTAGTGCCTTAACCCGTGCGATAAAATCGGTTTTGAATCTTTCATACAGTGGCCTTTCCACATAAATACGCGATCCACAAAGACAAATTTGGCCTTGGTTGTTAAAGGAGGAGCGCACCGTTGTTTCCAGCATTTTATCGTAATCGCAATCGGCAAATATCAGGTTAGGATTTTTGCCGCCCAGTTCTAAGGACATTTTTTTAAACATCGGAGCGGCAATACGCGCAATTTCTGCACCAGCGCGGGTACTTCCCGTAAACGAAATGGCCTTTACCTTGGGGTGTTTTACCATCGCCTCCCCAGCCACAGGGCCTAAACCGTGTACGATATTGAGCACCCCTGCAGGCAATCCGGCTTCTGTACATATTTCGCCCAAAATAGCCGCCGTTAAAGGTGTCACCTCCGATGGTTTGCCGACTACACAATTACCCGCCGCCAGTGCAGGGGCAATTTTCCAGGTAAAAAGGTACAATGGAAGGTTCCAGGGGGCAATGCAGGCCACCACACCCAGTGGTTGACGCAGCGTATAACTCATTGCTTCGCCTGGCAAGTAGTAACTTTCTGATCCAAAATGCATCAAGGCCGTTGCAAAAAATTTAAAATTCAGGGCCGCTCTCGGAATGTCAATGGTACGTGCGGTGGTAATGTTTTTACCCGAATCCATGCTTTCTGCGGCGGCAAGCCGATCTAAATTGCGCAAAATACCATCGGCAATGGCCCGTAAAATGTCGTGTCTGGTTTCGGGAGCAGTCATGGACCAGGCCGGAAAAGCCGCTTCCGCTGCCGCGATGGCCGCTTCCACATCATCGGCATCCGAAGCGGGCAATTGACTGAACACCTGGCCGGTTGCCGGGTTGTAATTATCTAAATATTGTCCTGCTTGCGGCGGCACAAATGCGCCATTGATGTAGTTATGAAGTAATTGCATGGTTTTCAATTGATTGCTGGGCATAGGTAACCCAATTTTGTATCATGTTCATTCCATATTGTGTCAGGATGGATTCCGGGTGGAATTGCACCCCCACCAAAGGCAAACTACTATGCTGTAAAGCCATTAATTCGCCCGCTTCCGTACTTGCTATGGATTGTAAATCTGTTCCTTCCAAGGACTCAAGCACCAGCGAATGATACCGCATGACCTCAAATTGCGGTGGAACATCTTCGAAAATTGGGTGTGGGAGATGGGTAATCAGCGAGGTTTTGCCGTGCATGGGTACCTGGGCTTTCACCAGTTTGGCCCCAAAAAACATCCCCAAGGCTTGCATACCCAAACAAACGCCCAGGATAGGTTTATTTTGGTAAAAATGCGCAATTAACGCAGGCATGATACCGGCATCTTCTGGGCGCTTGGGGCCGGGAGACAATACAATTGCCTGAAAATCAGCCCCTTTTAATTCATCTATGCTGATTGCATCATTCCGAACCACCCAACAGGCATGTCCAGTTTGCTGCAAATAATCATATAAATTATAGGTGAAAGAATCGTAATTGTCGAGCAGCAGAATGCGCATGGTTCAAATTCGAAGGTACACAGCATGATAAAAACCCCAATAATACAACCATCACCCCTTGTTATTCGATGCCATCGTCATCTTCCTGTGGATTGGATCGGGTTCGTGGCGTGGTTGTTTCTGGCGCGCCTTCAATTTTTGTATTTTTATCGGGCAGTTCGTATATTTTAGGCTGTCCCCCCGTTTTTTCAATGCCAAACTTTTCGAGGCGGCTCATCCAGTCCAATGAAGTTCCCCATATGTCTTCGGCAACTGGCTTGAAACGAATGGCGACATTTTTTGCCGTGGAGGGCAAGTTTGCCAAAAAAGGGTAGGTTTTTGACTCTGTGAGGGTGGCTGTGTTGAGAAACTGCACCTTTACCAGAAACCACAATAAGACACTATATATGAGTACGAAAAAGCCCCCTGTTAGGATTCCACCAGCAGCCCGGTTAAACAACCCTAAAAAAGCAACTTCGAACAAACCAGTGACTCCGGCACTTGCCATACGCAGCACCAACATAACTACCGCCAAATTAATCAAAAAACCGGCTAAAAAAATGGTTGGATTGTCTGAATTAAACGCAGTTTCGAGGATGTTGGTGGTGGTGGGCGTAATTTTAAAAGCCAGCACAATGCCAAAAACATAAGCGACTAGGTTAAAAACAGTACCAATGATTCCGCGATGGTAACCAATCCAGAATCCGTAGCTAAAAATCAATATAAAAATAACATCAATCGGCATGAGTTCGGTTGAAGGCGATTTTTGAAAATGCAGGCTGATGATCAAAGGCTTGCAACACCTAAAACAGTACAAAGATACGTATTTATTATTCACCATAGGGTCCGATTATCAGAATATCCATCTTTCGGCTATATGGTTAACCGCAGAACTAAATTTTAAAAACAAATTGAATACGAGGCCAGCTCCTTATATTTTTTGGCTAAAGATCAAATAGACATTTTTTATTCTAAAATTAAAACAAAGTAAAACATTGAGGACTTTCCGTTGTTTTAAAAAAGATGTGGGTCAATTGACAAAACGCACTTTTTTTCCTTGGCTTTACCATTTAAGCGCCTATATTTGGAACAAAATCCCGCATATGAGAAGCAGGTTTATCTTATGGTTGCTCTTGATTGTTACTGGAGGTTTGCAAGCACAAAGTGTACGGATGCCCACGCAAAAGGTAGGCATAATTTACAACCGCGAAACAGCCTTTAATTTCATGATTACCACCAACAAAGGCTATGTTGCCGGTGTTGAGTTTGGGCGTTTGCGTACCTACAACAAGACTAAATTTTTCAAGTTATACCTTGGTGAAATCAAACACCCTAAAGAGGTGCGTCAAAGTGCAGACCCTACGGTAAGCCGCTCCTTTCGTCCTTATATTTTTGGCAAAAAGAATAATTTGTTGGCTTTTCGGGCTGCCTGGGGAACCAAGCACTATTTTTCAGAAAAAGCCAAACAAAAAGGCGTGGCCATGGGCATGAGTTATTCTTTTGGACCCACCCTGGGATTGTTAAAACCTTATTACCTGGCTTTGCGTTATGCGGTGGATGTGCCGGCAGGTCAGAATCGCGCGATACATCAAAAGTACAGTCCCGAAAATGCCAATATATTTCTCAATAACTCCCGCATTTTGGGCGCATCGCCGTTCACGCGCGGATTTAACCAACTGTCAATTGTCCCAGGTGGCAACGCAACCATTGCGATGCACATGGATTGGGGTGCATTTGACGAATTTGTAAAAGCACTTGAAATTGGTTTGACGGCCGACATGTTTGCCACGAAAGCACCCATCTTGGTATCTGACTCCAATAACCAACGCTTATTTTTCAATTTCTTCCTAAATTTGCAGCTGGGCAAGCGGCGCTAAAGTCAGCGAAACTGTGCCCAAAGAGGTATTATCATGCTGGAACTTCCTGTTATAGATCAAGATACACCATCCCGCTCTAAAAAACCTGAATGGCTGAAAGTTCGGCTACCGATGGGAGAGAATTATCGCAACGTTCGAAATATCGTCGATGAATTCAAACTCCATACGATATGTCAAAGTGGTAGTTGTCCGAATATGGGCGAATGCTGGGGGGCCGGAACAGCCACTTTTATGATTTTGGGCAATGTTTGTACCCGCTCCTGCTCTTTTTGTGCCGTAAAAACCGGCCGTCCCAATGAATATGATGAAGATGAACCCCGCCGCGTAGCCGAAGCAATTTGGCTGATGAAAGTAAAACACGCTGTGCTGACTTCCGTAAACCGCGACGAATTAAAAGACCGCGGCGCCGAAATTTGGTATCAAACCGTACGCGCCGTGAAAGAACGCTCCCCGGAAACCACCATCGAAACCCTTATTCCAGATGTAAAATCCAACTGGGAAGCCCTCGAACGGATGATTTCCGCCGGACAGGAAGTGGTAAGTCATAACATGGAAACGGTGCCACGCTTGTACCGCAAAGTGCGCCCGCAAGCCAAGTACGAACGCAGTTTGGAGCAAATTCAACGCACCAAAGATTACGGAAAACGCACCAAAACAGGCATTATGGTTGGGCTGGGCGAAACACCGGAAGAAATATATGCAGCCATGGACGATTTGGTTGCCCACGGCTGCGATATCCTGACCCTCGGGCAGTACTTGCAACCCACCAAAATGCACCTCGAAGTTGCCGAGTTTGTACATCCCGATCAATTTGCAGCTTATAAAGAAATTGGCTTGCAAAAAGGGTTAAAATACGTTGAAAGCGGCCCCTTGGTGCGCTCCAGCTACCACGCCGAGCGGCATATTTTTTAAAAACTACAACAAGGCGGCACCAAATACCCCGGCACTGTCGCCCAGTTTCGGGCGTAAGAACATGGTATCCACACGGGTATTAAACACGTGTTTGCCAACTTCCAGCACACCATCCGAATAAAGCCGATCACAATTCCCAACGCCTCCGCCCAAAACGATTACATCTGGATCGATAATATTAATCACCACGGCAATGGCTTTTCCGAAGAAATGAATGAGGCGATCCATGGTTTGAATGGCTGCCGGGTCCGTTTTACCTTCTGCGAGGGCGACAATTTCGCGCAAATGAAGTTTTTCACCTGTTAAACCAGCATAATACCTTTCAAGCGCCGGGCCTGAAATAACGGTTTCTACACAACCTAATTTGCCACAGTAACACATGCCGCCGCTGTCATCGAGGTGGTTATGCCCCCACTCGCCGCCAATTCCTTGTCGACCATTTACAACTTTACCATTTACCACCAAGCCGCCTCCGACCCCGGTGCCCATAATTACCCCAAAAACAACTTCGGCATTGGGCAACCTATCGGGTACTGCACCCATGTGGGCCTCCGCGACCGCAAAACAGTTGGCATCATTGGCTAATTTCACCGGAATACCCAATGCTTTTTCAAGATCCTTATCGAAAGGCTTGCCATTCAGTGCGGTGGTATTGGCATTTTTGATCCCGCCTGTATTGCGATCCAGCGTTCCAGGGTGCCCTAAACCAATCGAAGCGGGCTTGATTCCGGTTTCCTGCACTAAGAGATCAACAATTTTGACCACCTGACCAATAATATGTTCATACCCTAAATGCGCCTCGGTTGGAACCCGTTGGCGCGCCATTACATTCGGATGTTTTCGGCTTTCCAAAATAGCGCATTCAATTTTTGTTCCGCCAAGGTCAATTCCCCAAAGGTGCATAGTTTAAACTTTTTTACAGATGAATTTCAATATTAAAATTGGTTTGAAAGCCCAAATATAATATGTGGATTGAAAGCAACTCAATGATTTTAATTTTATAGAAAGGTATTTTGTATCTATTCAAATTAATCTCAATTTTGCAGATCATTTGACGCATTTACTTCCTCATTTATAAGCTGATTCCATGCAATCTGACCCGATTCACACCACCAACGCACCCAAACCGGTAGGGGCTTATCCACATGCACGCAAGGTAGGACAACTTTTATTTTTGTCGGGCATTGGTCCGCGGGAACCGGAAGGAGATGGAATTCCTGGTTTGGAACGCAGCGCGAGTGGCAATTTTACCAACTTTGATTTTGAGGCGCAAGTTCACTCTGTATTCCGCAATGTAAAAGCGGTGTTAGAGGCTTCGGGGGCTCGTTGGGAAGACCTGGTAGACGTAACGGTGTTTTTAGTAAACATGGAGCGCGATTTCCATACCTTCAACCGGATTTATGCTACGTATTTTCAAGACAATCAGCCTTGTCGCACGACCTTGGGCATTGATCGGCTGCCGACGCCGATTGCGATTGAATTGAAATGCATCGCCGTACTTCCAGAAAAGGAGGCATCTTAGCACCTGGATTCTGTATAAAAAATGCAATATGGCACTTTGGTATAGTTTACTGCTTTCCACGGGCATGCTCTACGGCATCCTTTGTTTGGTATTTTACTTTGGGCAAGATTTCTTTTTCTTCCGTCCGGAGCGGTTGCCTAAATGGTTTGCCTATAAATACCCGTTTCCGTTTTCGGAGGTCAATTTTGAGATGGAAGATGGTGGGCTAATCAATGCGCTCCATTTTCGGGTGCCAAACAGCAAGGGTGTGGTATTTTACATTAAAGGAAATTCGCGCAGCATCAAAGGTTGGGGCAAATTTGCTAAAGATTTTGTCGGCAAAGGCTACGACTTTTTCATTCTCGACTACCGCGGATTTGGGAAAAGCAAGGGTCGGCGCACGGAATCTATTTTGTATTCCGATTTACAACAAGTATATAAGTGGCTGGCAACCAATTATGAAGAGGATCAAATTGTGTTATACGGTCGTTCGTTGGGCAGTGGTTTGGCAACCCGCATCGCTTCTTGGAACAATCCCAAAATGTTGATACTTGACTGTCCGTATTATTCCTTTTTGCACCATATTCGGCGGTACGGATTTTGGCTTCCGCTGCGTCTTTTATTGCGTTATCAGATTCGGACCGATCAATTTATTAAAAAAGTGCATTGTCCGATCCATATTATTCATGCGGTGCGCGACCGATTAATTCCTTATCGCCAGAGTTTAATGTTGAAAGCCCTTTTACCCGAAAAAATTCAGTTGCACCCCATTATAGGCGCTAGCCACAATAATATCCCTTCATTTCCGGAGTACCACGATTTGTTATACGACCTTTTGCACGAGCAGGTGCTGGAGGCCAACTCCCTTCAAAGGGCATAAAATAAATGGTTTGACCCGGGACTTCCCAAATCAAACCATTCAAACAAGTTTTATGCACTTTTTACTTACAGATCATCTCCAAAAAAGGAAATGATTTTATCTGCGAGTTCCATTCCGATATAGCTTTGTGCTTCCACCGTGCTGGCACCAATATGCGGCGTACAAGACACCAATGGGTGCTTCAACAAGGCTTCTTTGGGTGTTGGTTCGTTTTCAAACACGTCCAAACCTGCTCCCGCTACTTTACCACTTTCCAGGGCTTCGAGCAACGCATTTTCATCAATAACGCCCCCACGGGCCGTATTGATGAGGAAAACGCCCTTTTTCATTTTTGCAAATTCGGTAGCCGTAACCAAAGGCTGATCTACGCCCGGAATATGGAAGGTGATAAAATCGGCATCTTTAAACACTTTATCTAAAGACTCCGTTTGTACCCGCACCGTGTATTTCAAATCGGGGTAATCATTGAGCAAAATGCTGATATCCGCTTCCTGCACATAAGGATCATGCGCGCGCACCGACATACCGATACCCAATGCAATTTTGGCAACTTCCTGGCCAATACGACCAAAACCTACAATACCCAGGGTTTTATTCCGGATCTGGAAGCCCGTTTCGTAAGCCTTTTTCAGATTTTTAAAATCCTGACCAGCAGCAAGTTCGCGGTTACTGCGGTGCAACATGCGCGACATGGCGAATAAGTGCGCAATGGCCAACTCTGCAACTGCCCTGGAAGATGCCATGGGCGTGTTGTACACCTTAATACCTTTGCTCTCGGCGTACACTACATCGATATTATCGAGGCCTACACCGCCACGTGCAATAATTTTAAGGTTTTTCCCCGCATCAATAATGGCTTTGGTGACTTTGGTAGCACTGCGAACGATCAGCACATCATATTCAGCAATACGATTGACGAGTTCTTCTTGAGGGATACGCTCCTCCTCTACAAGATAATCGGCTTCTTCGAGCAGTAAACGGCCATCTGGATGGATACCGTCATTGACGAGAATTTTGACCATGGTAGTTGTTTGTTGTCCCCCACAAATGGAGGTGATGTAGTAGTATGTTCTTGCGTTTGGGCAAGCAAAGATAGTTTCTTTAAGCAGTAAAAAAAGCGCTCCAAACCAAATTTCATTTCCTTACTCTTTTAACACCACCCCTCTGCGCCGTAATTGTTGTTTGCAGCGCTGTATTTCCTGTTTTACATAATCCTTTGGCGCTTCATCCAGGTTTAATTCGCTTCGGAGCGCCTTAATATCTTGAGGGTCCATCGGCAGCAATTTTTGCATTTTTCGCAAACTGCGCAAGGCCATATTCCAAACCCCTGCTTCACTAAATGTTTCAAAATCACGTTGTGCAACCTTAAACTGCGTAATCAAAATTTGCAGGGCACTTTCAATACGCTGGTCGGCGGTGATTCTTTTTTTATGAATATAGGCGGTGTCGATGCGGTATTCATGCGCCACATTAGACAATTCAAAATTCAACTTTCGATAAACTAAAATACTGTCGTAGGCATGATGATAAGCTAAAAGCGCTCCAGCATAGTCTTTTTGCTGAAAAAAGCGTTCATCGCCAGCGGTCATACTATCGGTAATACCTTTATAACAAGCTTGCAAGCGTTGTACTTTATTCAGGTCGCTGTCTATGTCTTTTTGAGCAAAATACCGCAGCACCCATTTTCGACGTGGGTTGGCCTGCATTTTTTCATAAATGGGAATTGCTGCGTCAAAAAATTCATTTTGCACATTTTGCTCGGTATCCCTCAATTCTTCTTTTACTGAATTGACGTAATCGTAGGTCATCCAAAGGCCGAACGCGGAAAAAGCAACCAACACTCCAAATAAGGTATAAGAAACAGTGCGTGCCATTTTTCGATTCTGGCGGGCAATGCGCAATTCGGCTTCAATATCCTTTCTACGTTGGGCTTCTTGCAACAATTGGGCTTCCAGGGCTTGTTTTTCCTGGTTGGCAAATTCTTTTTGCCGCCGGGTATCGCGCGATTCTATAATCGCGGGCAACAAGGTATCGTGGCTGATTTCGTAATAAAAGTCGTCCAAACGCGGCTCTTTGCGCAACAATCGGCTTTTATCCACCAAGGTATCCAAGAAATCGGGCGTAACCTGATTTTCATCCAGGAGGGTATCATCTACGACACTGTTGCGTCGGTTGCTGGAGGTGACCAGGAATTCTTCAATTACCCGTTGGGCCAAGGTGCGCAGGGCTTCCGGATCTTCGGCGCTCAGCCGTTTGTCCGCTGGTTTAATTTGTTCGCCAAACTGGGCTTTTTGCAGGATACGTTCTACATAAGCCTTGGGGAAGGCCTGCATTTGATTATAATAGAAATTGCGAATGGAGCCACGTAAACCATCTATTTTGCCATAAAATTCGGGTTCAATGGCAAAATTTGCAGGCTTTTGATAATCGATCATTTTCTCCTCTACATCCTGGCATACAATCTGCAAATTGACCGTTTCGATTTCGTCGCGTAGCTTGGAAACTTGGCTTTCGGTGGCTGCGCTAGCTGTTTTATCCAATAAATTTTGGCCCGCCAGAAAGCCAATCATTTCTTCGAGCGCGGGTTCGGTATAATGAAAAACCGGGCTTGCATAAGTGCCTTCTGCAGCGGCTGGGCGCACAATGGCAACCCGCGCTTTTTCACGGCTTAGTGGCTGCAATTGGTAGCGATTGCGCAAAATACCCGGGATGAGCGGACTCATTTGGTCGATAAAATGCAAAAAATCGGAGCGAATGGAGAGGATAATCCGCACATCTGGCTGATTTTCCCACCATTGCATTTCTTCCACCGAAACGCCATCCTGGGTTTGCTGATAGTGGTTGAGGAGGTTTTTACGGATCGTCTCAGGCATGGTTTCATTGGCCAGATCCGCCAAATCGGCTATAAAACTCCGTCGGCTGGCATCGCTGTGCGCGAGGGTAAAAACTTCTTCAAACTGGTCAAAAATAAGCACCGGGGTAGCAGGCAAACCATTGAGGTCAAATTCATAACGCTTCATTTGTTCCCAAAGCGTATGATTACTGTTGGCTTGTTCGCCTGTATGATCGTACCCGCTGAGTTGACTGCTTTTTTGCAGAACGGCTTGAAATGTTTCCAGCAGCGGTTTATCCGTTTTATCCGCCCGTAAAAAAATGGGAACAAACTCCTGGCGTTCGAGTTCGGGACCCACCCCAGCCTGCAAGAGCGAGGTTTTACCAATCCCCGATTTTGAGAACAACACCACCAGTCTTTCGCGCAAAATCAGGTTACTCAGGCGCTGAATATCTTCTTCACGGCCATGGAACACCCCACTTTGGGAGCGCTCGAAGGGCTTGAGGCCGGGATAGCGGCGTGGAAGATTTGCAGCGTGCATTTTCATTTACGGGGCAATTTATCAACGTATCGTTTGAGTCCGTCGGTAATTTCAGTCATGTATTTTTGTTCCTGACCATTCCCCAGCAAAGGTAAACGATCTATGGGGCGTAAACTTTCCAATTTTTCAATAGCGGGGTCGAGCGTCATGGCCTTCAACAAAATAGGCATTACCAGCAGTTGTTGCCTTGGGTTGTTGCGTGCAATAATTTGATCCAACAGGAGCGCGACGGGATTGTTGGCGGCATCAAAAAAGTCGACCGAAAGCAGCGGCATAATAATCTGACAATCATCCAGCATTTTCATCACCCAGGCCGCTACCTCACCTTGTCCTACCGCATCTTGCATCGTCACCACCTTCAGGTTGATGGTACGCAAATGTTTTGCCAACAATGCAGCGCCATCTGCATCTGCTTGTTCATTATACAATAATAAAACCTGGCCGCGGGTTTGCTCCGGCATTACTCCGCTTGCTTGTTTATCCAGGTTATTGTGTTGTTCGATCAAATTGGCCACAAAAGTTTCTAGATCCACCGATGGGAATTGCATACTGAATTCACCTTGAAAAAAGACGCGGGCATCTGCTCCTGTTTCGCGTTCGCCTTTTACCGGGTAAGCATAGGGCTGAATATTATCCCGCACATTTTTATATAAGGTGTCGAGCAGGAGGCGCAGGTTCCAGTCTTCAAAATCAAAGCCGAGGAATAAATGGTAGCGGAAGTCTTTAAACACATTGGTTAGCGCATCAGGCAGTCGTTCATTTTGCTGCTCGCCTACAATTTTCTTAATATATGCTAATTGCTGTTTATAAGTGAGCACCAAGGATTCGGAGCGGTCATAAAACCCGAAAAGATTGTAAACCAATGCTTTCTGTGTTTTTTCAAAATTAAACCCAAATCCCGCCGCAGGTTTGTAATAATTGTAAAAATCGGCTTCGTAAGCCCGCGCTATTTCGTCATAAAACCGCGTAATGATATTATCAGGCGCGGCATTGATGATAATTTTAAACTTCAGGTCGGTAAGTTGCGCAAGCAGGGGATGAAATTCGGCTTGTTCTGTTTGGGTTTTATAAAAATTAGCCACATCATCTTGCAGCATGCTGTCGGTAGAAAGGTTTTTGATCCGCAGCAGGCTGCACACATACGTAAGGTCGTAAGATTCGCCTTGACCGAGTTCTATTTTATACTTTTTGGCTAAAAAACGCGCACACAGGTCGGTTAATGGCTGCCAAAGCCCCGCTTCATCTTTTACCAAAATAGCGCCTGGTCCCAAAAACAAGACACACCCGCCCTCCTTCACCTTACGGGCAATGGTTTGGTACATGTCTAGTAAGTTTTCAGTAGCGGCAAATCCGTTTGGCATAGTGTGGCAGTAAGCAATATGGATTATAAAAAAACAAAGATAGGAAACAGAATGGGTTGTACCAATAGTTATCTGGAAGTAGCCGGGTACAGGCATAAAAAAGGGACTGTTTCATCGTCTAAAGTATGATACAGCCCCTTTATGCGTACGATTGATATCAGATCAATTTTTATTCGAAATCTTCAAATAGGTTTCCAATGCCACAGCGATGGATGGCGCTTCTGGTGTCCCTGCCTGAATATGCACCGTCATACCGCGATCGGTTACGGCTTTCAAAGCGGAGGTTCCGAACACACATATACGACGGTCTTCCTGTTTAAAATCAGGAAACTGTTCGAACATGGATTTGATTTCGAGCGCTGAGAAGAAAGCAATGATATCGTATTTAATATCTTTGAGATCGGTCAAATCGGTATTTACAGAGCGATACATCACGGCTTCCTGCACGGGTACTTTCAACTCTTTGAAATAGTTGGTTACTTCCGCATGTCCCTGATCGCTACAAGGCAAGAAAAACTTTTCTTCTTTGTTGCGGAGGATGTACGACTTTAGTTCCGTGATAGACTTGGTGCCATTAAACACCTTGCGTTTACGGAACATAATAAATTTTTGCAGATAGTTGGCAATTGTTTCGGTGGAGCAGAAATACTTTGTGTCTTCCGACATTTTAATTCTCAGTTCGCTGCACAACCTAAAAAAATGATCAATTGCATTTTTGCTGGTAAAAACAATGGCTGTATAATCGTTCGGATAGACGCGATTTTTGCGGTACTCTTTCTCCGTAAGCCCTTCTAGCGTCATAAATGGCACAAAGTCGATGCGAACGCCAAATTTCTTCTCGAGTTCGTCGTAAGCAGAACGTTGAGCAGGTTTGGGCTGAGAGATAAGGATGTTTTGTACGCGCTTGTAGGTGTCTTCCTGAACAGGTGCAGCAGATGCAGACATTCGGGAGTTGAATTTATGTGAAACTTGTTCGGTTTTGTACGATCTTGAATTGGCGGGAGGAGTCACAACAGGTACATCGTACGATCCTTAACGCAAACCCAAAAACTGGAACTTTAGTTCGCCTCATTCAGCACCAATTTTACTAAAAAGAGAATAGGTGCGATTTCGACGACGCAAAGGTATAACAAAAAGTGGAATTGGTCATCGGCTAAAAATTTTGTGCCGATAGAACTTGCGCGCACTGACCGATAAATATAAAAAACAACAATAAGTCCTAGCGTCCAGAATAGCAACAATCCTTCAAATTCTCCGCCAAATGCGAGCAAAAGGTTGAATGGAAGGAGGAAAAGGCCCAAAATACAGTTGAAAATAATGATTAAGAAGTTATATCGAGACACTGCATTGCCCAAGGGATAAAGCCATGCAATTACGCTTAATAAAAAGTGTTTTGACAAAAAAATACCACCAGAGAGTAAGAAACAAAACAGTAAAAATGGCAAATTATTGAAACTTTCCCGGTTGAAGAAACGCGCCATTAAAAAAAAGAACATTCCTGCCTGGAATAAAAAACTAAAGTACATCAGATAATATGGGGTACTCCCGGCAAAACCCGCCGCCTCCCTTTGTGCAAGTGTAAGGGCGCTGTCATTCAAAAAACCACGCCAGGCTTTCCCAACGGCTTTGCGATTGGCCGCGATAGAAAACGTGAGCATTCCGAATAATAGGATCAACACCCAAAACAAGGTACTCTGACGCATACCACCACCCCTCGGAAAGATCGAAAAAGGTTTAAATGGCGCTGTTTCATTGGCTACCAAGGCATTGGTAACCCCAGGAATACGGTGTGGTGTTACATCAAAAGGATTGGATACAACTGCAACAGGAACCCCGGTTTGTGTTACTTTGGGCAACCGAAAACGCATTTCGAAAGGGTTGAGGGAGCCCTGCGCGACGGCAGACCAACTCAAAACAAACCAACAACCTGTCAGTAACAAATAACGCATCATGGTGCAAAGGTAGTAAAGAAAGCCCTAATCAGAATAACCCACTTTTTATTGAACACACCCAAATTTATCGCCTATCCGCACTTTCCTGAAAAAATCCTTCCAAACCGCGCTGTGAATTGGTAGTTTTGCGGCTTGCGAGCAGCGAAGGGGCCTCCTAACATGTCCCTTAGTGACCATTTTAAGCCAAACAAGCAAAAAAACATGCAAATTGACGTTATCTTAGGCCTGCAGTGGGGCGATGAAGGAAAAGGCAAAATTGTAGATTACCTCGCCAACGATTATGATATCGTGGCACGATTTCAAGGCGGACCCAATGCCGGGCATACCCTTAAGTTTGGTGGCAACAAATACGTGTTGCATACCGTGCCTTCTGGTATTTTCCGCGCTGGGCTGATTAATCTGATTGGAAATGGTGTGGTACTAGACCCCGTCATTTTCCAACGAGAACTGCGTTCACTCGAACAAAGTCAGGTCGAATTCAAATCTCGACTGCTTGTTTCGCGTAAAGCACACCTTATTTTACCCACCCACCGATGGCTGGATGCCGCAAGTGAGGCACACAAAGGCAAGGCTAAAATTGGCTCTACCCTCAAAGGCATCGGACCGACCTATATGGATAAAACCGGCCGCAACGGTTTGCGGGTTGGCGATGTAAACCAGCCTGGTTTCCGTGATCTGTATGAAGGGCTAAAAACCAAACACCTTGAGTTGCTTAAAATATATCCTGCCATTGATTTCGATTTGGCGGGCGAAGAAAAGGCCTGGTTCGAAAGTCTCGACACCTTGCGGTCGCTGCAATTTGTAGACAGCGAATATTATATTGACGATGCACTCCGAGCGGGCAAACGCATCCTGGCTGAAGGCGCACAAGGTTCCATGCTTGATATTGATTTTGGCACTTATCCTTATGTAACATCCTCTAATACCATTACGGCGGGTGTTTGTACCGGATTAGGAATTGCACCACAGCAAGTTGGCCGCGTGATCGGCATTACCAAGGCGTATTGCACCCGGGTTGGCGGCGGGCCGTTCCCGACCGAACTCGACAATGAAACAGGCGAAAAACTGCGGCAGGAAGGCATGGAGTTTGGCTCAACAACTGGTCGTCCGCGGCGTTGTGGCTGGATTGATTTACCGCAATTGCGCTATACGAACATTCTGAATGGCACAACAGAGTTGTGCATGACCAAAATAGACGTTCTGAATTCGTTTACGGAAATTGCGGCTGCTACCCATTACCGGTATGATGGAAAAGACCAGCAGAACCTGCCTTATGATTTGTGCCAAGCCGAAATTGAACCGGTTTTACAACATTTTGAAGGATGGCAGAGTAGTTTGGAAGATATTTACAGTTTTGATGCGTTGCCCAAACAGGCACGCGCATTTTTGGAAGCCCTGGAAAATTATTTGGGCGTACCTGTGAAGATGGTCTCTACTGGACCAGAACGCGAAAAATTGATTATTCGATAATTAGACTTGTGCGGACAAGTTGGATATGAACTACGAATTATTTGCACTGGGTGCATTCAAGTTAACCATTGCCACCTTACTGGGGCTGGTATTGGTATGGGCGAGCACCTGGTTTTTTCTACGGGTGCTGAATCGGCTTATCAATCGGGCGCGCATCATCAAGGTTTCCGATCAGGGAAGGCGACACTCGCTGTTTCTCATTGTACAATACATTGTATGGACCATGGCCACCGTGGTCATGCTGGAGGTTGTTGGCATTCGGGTATCCGTATTGCTGGCAGGTTCGGCGGCATTACTGGTTGGACTTGGTTTAGGGGTGCAGCAAATTTTCCGAGATATTATGTCGGGCATTTTTCTGCTGTTTGAAGGCACCATTGAGGTGGGTGATATTTTGCAATTGGACGGACAAGTAAGCCGGGTTGCGGAGATCAACCTGCGGACCTCCAAATTAATTACCCGCGATGGTGTGGTATTGATTATTCCGAACCATAAGTTTATCACAGAAAATGTGGTGAATTGGACCCATCGCGAAAATGAACCTGCACGATTTTCGGTACTGGCCGGGGCTGACTATCAGTCGGACGAGGTATTGGTACGGCAAATTATGTTGGAATGTGCGGCAGACCATGCCGATGTACTGAAAAACGATGACCTGCGCGCACCCACCGTCCGGTTAACAGACTTTGCGGATGAGCGCATGATCTTTGATTTACAGTTTTGGACCAGTCGAAAATTTGAGGTGGAAGTCGTGCGCAGTGAGTTGCGATTCGAAATTCGGAAAAGATTCAGGGAGGCGGGCATTGTGATGCATATTCCGCCTTCTTCTTAGCGCCTAATTGGGATTTTCGGCAAATAATTTCTGGAAAACATCTTTTTCCATGGGTAAAATGCCACTTTTCTTTTGCTTTCCAATTACTTCAAAATAGCCATCTTCCTTGTCGGAGTTGATGTAAAACAATACGACGGGTATACCGTTCGGGACAATACTGTCCCGCAGTGCGCCGAATTTTTTTACGATGGCCATTTTAGAAGATCGCGTAGGTAGCACTTCTACTGCTAACTTTTGGTGTTTCCCTTGTTCTTCGATGGCGATAAAATCGTATGATTTATCATCGGGAACCGGCAATACCGTAAAGCCACTGCTTAGTAAAAACACTTTGGCGATTAATTCTGCACGCCAAGCTTCAATTTCCTTGTTGGTGCTCATATATCAAATATGGACCGATAAACGGTTTTAGTGTCTAGTAGGTTCGAGTGCTGCCAAAATTCAATGACTTCATCGCGCAATCGAATCAAATTTTCTTCATTCAGTTCGTAAGCGGTTGATAAACTGCTCATACCGTATTCATGTGCGCCCCGAATGGCTGCAATATACGCCTTTGATTGAAAAGGGTTATCCAGCTTGAGGTCAATTCCAACCAAATAACTGGGGGCATGGTATTGTGCCAGGCGTTCCAGTTTGATTTTTGGGACTTTGATTTGCAGGTTTCCTTTGGCATTGCAACCACGGAGGGTTGTTTTTACCTGAAAAAAGCAAAATTTGCCGGGATCCTGGCTTACTTCGGCGTAAATATCCATGGTTGGCCATTTTCCACCGATTAGCAAGGGGTTGAATAAATAACCCTCGTTGGTTTTTTGCGACAGGAACAACGAAAGCAAAAGCTCGCCAATATCGCCAATCTTGTTGCCTTCATCCAGCATGTACAAAGGTAGGGGTAATCCGCTGCTTTTGCAAGGGCTTGCGGCGGGAATTGTGAAAGTGTAGAGTGTGGTTGTATGATTCGGATTAAATACTATTTTTCGGCGCGTACCAGTTGTACCAGATCGATCGGAAGGTTTAATTTTAAAGCAATCTGTTCGTCCGTCCAATCTGTTACCGTCATCATGGTTCGGATGGTTGTTCGTTTGAAATTTAAGTCCTTTGCTTTTTCTAATTCCAATGCTTTGTCGCGGGCTTCAATTTCCTGATTGCGCAATTCAATTTCCTGATTGCGCAATTCAATTTCCTGATCGCGCGATTCAATTTCCTGATCGCGCGATTCGATTTCTTTTTTGCTCGCTTCGATTTCTTTTTTGCGCGATTCGATTTCTTTTTTGCGCGCTTCGATTTCTTTTTTGCTCGCTTCGATTTCTTTTTTGCTCGCTTCGATTTCTTTTTGGTGTGCTACGATTTCTTTTTGGTGCACTTCGAGCATTTCCTTAATCTCAGCCAACTCCTGTTTGCCAGATTCAACTTGTGCTGCCATTTCTGCCTGATGATGCCTTTCACTGAGTTCCTTTGCCAGGAAAATAGAAAGCGAAGCCCTGCGCTCAGGGGATAAAGCGCGGGTATCCAGTTCATGTAAGGCTGCAACAATCCAGTCCTCTTTCATAAATGCTGGCTGCTCCATTGCGGATGCCATTTTATGCGCTTCTTTCATGGTAAAAATCAGTTTATCCAAATCGGTTGTGCAATTTTCAGGGATTTTATCGAATTTTTCAAGCTCTACGATCACAAAAACCATTTGCTTATCAATAATTCGATTGTTTTCATCTTTTAAACAAGCCACCGTGCGATATCGTTCGCCCTCAAGCAAATTATATCCCAAAATTCCAACGCAATAAATCGTTGGAAGTTTATCAAATTTAAAATCACCCTTGCGCACCTCCGTATCCATTTTATGATACCCATAAAACTTCAAACGCTGGATCATGTGCTTGAAATACCCCAACTGCATTTCAACAATAAAATAGTTGCCCTCGTCATCGCGACAATAAATATCCAGCAAACCGCCCCGGCTTTCTTGCGTTTGTCCTTCTATTGAACCTTTGTCAAACCAAATTTGCTTGATCGGCACCGATGATTGTATTAAAGCTTGTAGCGCTCTTTTTAAAAAATCCTGATTGTGCTCATTTCCAAAAGTTACTTTAAATCCGTAATCGGAGGTAAAAGGAATGTATATTCTTAAAGGGTACGGTGTTGTTTCCATGTTATCCTGTTTATATTTTATGCACAAAAATACAAATTGTTTTACAATTTACAACAAATTGTGTTTTATTTATTTTTCTTTCGTATTAAACTAAACCATTCAACCCCAAAATCCAACCATCCATCCCTTTTATGATACCGTGCATGGCTTTGCCCTTTTAGATCAACCCAAGTGTCTTCATTTTTGCACTGCAATAAACGCGAACGACTTAACTAAAAATAAGCTATGCAAACAAAACAACAATTCCTGTCCCCCATTAGCCTGGCTCTGCTTCTGTTATCTTTTTTACCCGTTTTCCTGACCGCCCAAACTTCTACCATCCGCGGCATGGTGCGTGATCAGCAATCGGAAGTGCCTTTGGTTGGTGCGACGGTACAACTGGCCCCCAATGCTCCAACGGATGCAGGTTCGGTTATTGGTGCTATTACGGATGCCAATGGCAATTTTATCCTGAAAAATGTGCCTGTTGGCCGTCAAATGATCCGGGTAAGTTATCTCGGGTATGAACCTCAAAACCTGCCCAACATCCTGATCACTGCTGGCAAAGAAGCGCAATTAGACATTCGCATGGAAGAATCGTTCAATAAAATGAACGAGGTGGTGGTTACCGCAAAAAGTGACAAAGACAAACCCATGAATGAAATGGCGGCTATTTCGGCCCGGCAGTTCAACATGGAGGAAGTGCGCCGTTATTCGGGCGGGCGTTCGGATATTGGTCGTTTGGTGACCAACTTTGCTGGAGTCGCTGCCAACAACGATGCACGCAACGACATTGTCATTCGCGGCAACTCGCCTACCGGTGTATTGTGGCGTTTGGAAGGCATTCCGATGCCCAACCCCAACCATTTTAGCACTTTAGGCACCACGGGCGGTCCTGTTTCGGCGCTCAACCCGAATATGATTTCCAATTCTGATTTCCTGACGGGTGCATTTTCCGCGGAGTACGGCAATGCGCTGGCGGGGGTATTTGACATCAATTTGCGTACAGGCAACCAGGAAAAATTTGAGTTTATGACCCAATTGGGCGCATTTACTGGCCTGGAAGCACTGATCGAAGGGCCGCTCAACCCGAAATCCGGCGGCTCATTTGTGGTGGCTTACCGGCACTCTTTCGTAGAATTGGCCAGTGTAGCAGGCATCAACTTTGGTACTGCTGCCCTACCCCGCTATAAAGATTTGAGTTTTAACATTGATCTTGGCAATACAAAATTTGGTAAAATTTCAGTCTTCGGCATTGGTGCCAACAGTTCCATCAATTTCCTGGGTGCCGAAATTGACACGACCGATTTATTTGCCGATCCGAACCAAAACGCTTACAATAAGTCAAGATTTGGCATTATTGGTTTAAAACACAACGTATTGCTCAACGACCATTCCTACATTCGCACGGTGGTAAGCGCGTCGTATTCTGGGACTACCTATAAAGCTGAAGATTTAGAATTAAAAGAAAACGACGCTCCCTACCAGTTGACAGATGTAAAAGACGGCCTGACAGTGTACCGCGTTTCTTCCTATTATAACAATAAAATTACCAATCGATTAAACTTCCGTACCGGCGTTTTATTGCAAAATCAACGCCTCGATACCTACGTGAATACCCGCGAAGGAACACCTGATTTGGACGGCGATGGCAAACGCGATTGGTACTTGCAACGCGATTTTGAAGGTACCGTTAACACTGCAGAAGCCTATGCACAAGCGCAATACCGGATCACCCAAACGGTTACCTTGAATGGCGGCTTGCATGCGCAATACTTTGATTTGACCGAAAATTTTGCCCTCGAGCCACGCGCCGCTATCAACTGGCAGTTTTTGCCCAAACATAAATTGAGCCTTGGTTACGGGTTGCACAACCAGACACAGCCGCTGCCTATTTTCTTCTTCCGGGAGCAATTGGCCGATGGCAGCACCCGTAATTCGAATGACCAGTTGAAATTTACCCAAAGTCAGCATTTGGTACTTGGCTATGATTTCAAACCGGCTCAAGATTGGCGTATTAAAGCCGAAACCTACTACCAATGGATCGATAAGGCCCCCGTTGAATCAACTCCGAGTTCCTTTTCCATCCTGAACACCGGCGCCGACTTTGTTTTTCCTGAAAAAACCAAATTAGTTAATAAAGGTACCGGGCGTAATGTGGGTGTAGAGGTTACCGTAGAAAAATTCTTCTCCAAAGGATATTATGCCCTGGTTACAACCAGTATTTTTGATTCAAAATACAAGGGTTCAGACGGTGTAGAACGATCAACAGCCTTCAATGGCGGGTATGTGTTTAATGTTTTGGCAGGGAAAGAGTTTAAAATTGGCAGTTCTGGTCGTCGGGCTTTGACGTTTGATACCAAATTTACAACGGCGGGCGGACGCCCCTATTCGCCGGTAGATTTGACAGCAAGCCAGGCAGCGGGAAAAGAAGTGATTTATGACAACCTGGCATTTAGCAAAAAACAGGACGCCTACATGCGCTGGGATGTCAAATTCGGATATCGGGTCAACTCTAGCAAACGCAAGTTGTCGCAAACCTTTTTCCTTGATTTTCAAAATGTTACCAATCGGGAAAATATCTTCGCACTGCGTTACAATACCGTACGTGGAGAAGTGGGCCGTGTCAACCAGATTGGATTCTTTCCAGATTTGCTGTATCGGGTAGAGTTTTAAGCACCGTACAGGTATCGGCGCATGTCTTTTTTGAGGATAAAAAAGGCATGCGCTGTTTCATCCTTCCATTAACGAACAAGTGACATGAATAAAAAGTGCTTCCAGGATATTGTCGGATTTGATGATAAATGGATCATCATCGTGGGATTGCCCGTGGCGAGCGTCCTCATTTCTTTGCTTTTATTCAATGAATATTATGTAAGAGGTGACTGGCCATTTTTGATGGTATGCATCCCGATGTCGTTTGTTTATACAGGGGCTTTTTGGTATGCCTTGCGCTGGGCTTATACCAACATTCGGCTAAAATACCCGCATGCTCATCAAATTGGACATCGTTTGGTGTTAATGCTGCTTGTTTTTATTTTGGTAAATTTTGTTGTGAATAGCCTTTTAAAGGCTGTTTTTTCCTACTTAATTCCAGTACATCAAACACATCCCAACCAGATTGTCATATTTATCAGTGCCCTGCTAATGTCTTCTTTTATCATTACGTTGTATGAGGCATTGGCTTTCTACCTGCAATTACAACGGGCAACGGCAGAAAAAGCAGATTTGGAGCGCAAAAATGTAGAATCACAATTAGAAGGGCTCCGAAACCAGGTAAACCCGCATTTTTTATTTAACAGTTTGAATACCCTGATTTACCTCATCCCCGAAGATCCGAACAAGGCGGTGCGTTTTGTACAACAATTGAGTAAAGTGTACCGCTATGTGTTGGAAAGTCGGGAAACCCGCGTGATTCCCTTGTCGGAAGAACTGGATTACCTGCAATCTTATGTTTATCTGCTCAAAGAACGGTTCGGCGAAAATCTGGTTGTGCAAACGAGTGACCTACAAACAATCAAAGGCATGGCCATTGTGCCATTGTCTTTGCAAATGCTCTTTGAAAACGCGATCAAGCACAATGTCATTTCTACAGAAAAACCCTTGACGATTGAAGTATTTGCAGAGCATACCGAGCCGAAAATACCGGGAAATGGGGTCAAAACTGATGCCCATAGCAGCCCAACCTTGATCATTCGCAACAATTTACAACGCAAAAATCAAATTATGGACTCCACAGGCGTTGGACTGGAAAACATCCGGGCGCGTTACCAAATGCTCACCGAGTGCAATGTGGAAACCATTGTATCGCATCAATATTTTACGGTAGCCTTGCCGTTGATCGAATTGAACCACCTATAACCTGAAAGGTACGTTATGAAAATTTTGTTGATCGAAGACGAACTCCCGGCCGCAAAACAACTTAGCAAAATGTTGCTGGCCTATAACGCAAACTTTAACATCCTCGAAACCCTGGATACTGTTTCTGGCGCGGTACGCTGGCTGAATACCTTTCCATTGCCCGACCTGATTTTTATGGACATTCAGATCGCAGACGGCCTAAGTTTTGACATTTTCAGGCAAGTAGAAGTGCGTGCGCCGGTCATTTTTACCACTGCATTCGACCAATATGCGGTGCAGGCTTTTAAGGTAAATGCGGTAGATTATTTACTCAAGCCTATTGACCCGGAAGATTTAAACCGGGCGCTGGAAAAAATTGAAAACCAACGTATTGCACCACAATTCGACTTTGAATCTATTAGCCGATTTTTTAAAAAAGAATCGTACAAAGACCGTTTTTTGGTAAAAACAGGCCAGCAACTTGCCTTTTTACAAGCAGAAGACATTGCCTTCTTCCGCTCATCGGATGGACTAACGCAGGGGTACACATTTAACGGCAAAAAATATTTTATTGACCATACCCTGGAAGAACTGGATCGGCTGCTGGACCCGCGCGATTTTTTTCGAATTGGCCGTAGTATGAGTATTCGTTTGAACAGCATTAAAACCATTCATCCGCACTTAAATGGACGGTTGAAACTTGATTTAAACCCTGCTGCCCCGGAAGAAGTATTTGTCAGCCGCGAACGGGTTCCAGAGTTCAAAGCTTGGTTAGGCGGTTAATTACCCTTTCTTTTTAAATCCAAACAAGTACACTACATAACCCACCAATCCGACTAAAATGCCCGCTCCTGCGCGAATTGGGTCGCCCACAATGGTAAAAAGCACAAACCAGAGGCAAATCGTGATGAAAATCAGGGGCGTAACCGGGTAGCCAAAGGTTCGATAACCCCGTACCGCATCGGGTCGTTTTTTGCGAAATACAAAAATGCTGGTGGCCACCATCATCATCGCGGCAAAATCCATGAAGGTGACGTACGAAATCAGGTTTTCAAAGGTTCCCCAAAATAACAACAGCAAGATCGACCAGCCACTTTGTACCAACATAGCGCGTACGGGTGTTTTCCATTTGGGGTGCGTTTCGGCCAATTTTGAAAAGAATATACCGTCGTTGGCCATCGCGTAATAGATGCGCGGTGCGGTCATACAATAAATTCCGGTAGTACCGAAAGTAGACAACGCAATCAAAACGGCCATCAATTTGCCGCCCCAGGGAGCGATGGTTTGTAAGGCATCGGCGGCCACAGTGGAAGAACGTGCAATGGTTTCGAGGGGCAGCAACTGCATATAGGCGATATTGGCCAATACATAAACCAAGGTAACAATTGCAGCACCTACCATCATGGCCCTGGGAATATTTCGTTGCGGATTCGCGGTTTCCCCGGCCATAAAAGATGCATGGTGCCAACCTCCATACGACCATAATACGCCCACAAAGGCCACTGCAAAAGCGCTCCAGAGGTCATCTGGCGGTGTTTGAACCAGCGTAGAGGCTGCATTGGCTGCTGGAACTGCCGGATTGCTGAAAAATACAGCGGCTAAAACAATTAAAAGCAAGCCCGCTAATTTGGCGCCTGTAAATAAATTGGCGATCCACTCCCCTATTTTTACCCCAAAAAGGTTTACAACGGTCAAAAAAACAATGATAAACAAAGCCAGAGGCAGCTCCCAACTGTTGTCTGCTCCCTGCCCGGCGAGGTACAACAAGTGCTCCGAACATACCATCGACAAGGCGGCAATGCTACCTGCGGTGCTAACAAAAAGAATAAACCAGCCATACATGAAACCCCAGGCGTCGCCATACGCTTCGCGCAAATAGGTGTACAAACCGCCCGCGCCCGGAAACATACTGCCCATTTCGGCAAAGGTCAAAGCGCCGGTTAATGCAACCACACCGCCCATCACCCACATCAAAATGACGTATTCAGGCGTGTGTACCGCTGCTGCAATGCCACCTGGTGTGCGAAAAATGCCACTTCCGATGGTGCTGCCTACGGCAATCATGACTAAACCATAGAGGGAAAGGGAGCGACTTAACTCGTTTTTACGCATAAAATCATACCATGTTTATGTAGCCAAACTTCGAAAGGTTGTAGCAAGATTCGCCGCAAATTTTGAATATAAATTTCAAAAATCTACACAAAGTCAAAATTTTATTTTTTCAAAACATCCAACCTATTGATTTCATCTTTTTTGCTATAATTTATAGGATAAATTAAAAGTCAAGCACATTTGCCTAAAAACAAGTGACCGCAAGGTTTGTAGAACAAATCCGAGCGGTCACAAAAATCAGTTCGAAGCACTAAAACTGGGCGGTTTCGGTACTGCCTGCCATGGCAACGGTAGACGACTGGCCGCCTTGTACCGTGTTTTGAACAAAATCAAAATACCCGGTCCCTACAAAACTCTGGTGTTTTACAGCAGAAAAGCCGTGTTGCTGCAAATCAAATTCGCGCTGCTGCAATTCTGAAAAGCCCGCCATTCCGCGCTCACGGTAAGCCAGCGACAGTTCAAACATGGAGGTATTCAAGGCGTGGAAACCTGCCAGGGTGATAAACTGGAATTTATACCCTATTTCCGCCAACGACTCCCGGAAAGTTTCCATTTTGCGCACATCCATGTGGGAGGCCCAGTTGAAAGAAGGAGAACAATTATAAGCCAGTTTTTTCCCGGGAAAAACTTCATGAATACCCTGTGCGAATTCGCGGGCCAGCCCCAGGTCGGGATGTGAAGTTTCCATCCATATCAGGTCGGAATACGGAGCATAAGACCTGCCGCGTGCGATGCAAGCTTCCAGGCCGTTGCGCACATAGTAAAACCCTTCTGCACTGCGTTTGCCGGTGAGAAATGGCACGTCATTTTCGTCAACCTCCGACGTAAGCAAATTAGCGGCTTCAGCATCGGTGCGGGCAATCAGGACCGTTGGCACATTGCAGGTATCGGCTGCCAGGCGGGCTGCAACTAATTTGTCGATGGCTTCCCGGGTAGGTACCAGTACTTTGCCTCCCAGGTGTCCGCATTTCTTTGCAGAAGAGAGCTGGTCTTCAAAATGAACGCCAGCGGCACCGGCTTCAATCATGTCTTTCATCAGTTCGAAAGCATTGAGGTTGCCTCCAAATCCGGCTTCGGCATCGGCCACAATGGGCGCAAACCAGTCGCGAAAAGGCTCGCCGTTAACCGAGCGAATCTGTTCGCGGCGCAAAAGCGCGTTGTTGATGCGCTTAACCACCTGAGGAACCGAATTGGCAGGGTACAACGACTGATCGGGATACATTTGGCCGGCAAGGTTAGCATCGGCTGCAACCTGCCAACCGCTGAGGTAAATGGCATCAAGTCCAGCCGACACTTCCTGGATCGCCTGGTTGCCTGTTAGCGCGCCCAAAGCACCCACAAAAAACTTTTCACCCAACATTTGCCACAGTTTTTCGGCACCGCGGCGGGCCAGGGAATATTCTATTTCAATTTCACCGCGCAATTTGATCACATCATCGGCGCTGTATGGGCGTTTGATACCTTCCCAGCGTGCATTGCGTTGCCAATCGGCATTGAGTTGTTGAATTTTTTCATTTGTACCTGACATTGGTAAAAGTTTTAATGGTTAAAGAAGAGCGTTTTACAATAATTGATATGCCGGGAGTGTCAAAAACTCCTGGAATTCAGGCGACATAACCAGTTGATCAAAAAGATGGGTGGCTTCCTTGAATTTCCCGTTTTCAAAGGCTTCCGTACCCACCAGCATCTGAATCTTGATCAATTCGGTCTGTTTGTATTGTTCATAGATTTCAGGTGAGAACACTGCACCATTTTCAATTTGAATTTTGTGCCGTAGCCATTGCCAAATCTGTGTGCGGCATATTTCGGCAGTGGCAGCGTCTTCCATAAGGTTGTAGATGGCCACACACCCATTTCCACGCAACCAGTTCTCGAGGTATAGCAGCCCGACATTGATGTTGTGTCGGATACCAGCCTCTGTCACCGGCCCATGCGGTACTTCGAGAAGATCAGCAGCTTTAATGTCCAGATCGTCCCTTTTTTTGAAAATCTGGTTGGAGGTCGGCATATATTGATTGAAAATATCGAGGGCAATGGGTACCAAACCCGGATGCGCCACCCAGGTACCGTCGTGCCCATCGCTCACTTCCCGCATTTTATCGGCCCGCACCTTTTCAATTGCGGCTTCATTGGCCTGCGGATCATTTTTGATCGGGATTTGCGCTGCCATCCCACCAATGGCATGACAGCCGCGGCGATGGCAAACCTGAATCACACGCAGCGCATAGGCGCGCATGAAGGGCACCGTCATGGTCACTGCCGCGCGGTCGGGTAAGGTAAATTCCGCGAAACCGTGAAATTTTTTAATAAAACTGAAAATATAATCCCAACGACCGCAATTCAGGCCCGCTGCATGCTCGCGCAACTCCCAAAGAATCTCATCGAGTTCAAAAGAAGCCAGGATGGTTTCAATCAGCACGGTAGCCTTCACAGTGCCACGTGGGATGCCAAGATAATCCTGGGAAAAGTTAAACACATCGTTCCACAACCGCGCTTCCAAGTGACTTTCCAGTTTGGGCAAATAAAAATAAGGGCCTACGCCACGCTGAAGCAATTCCGCAGCATTGTGAAACAGGTACAAACCAAAATCCAGCAATGCCCCGCTTACGGGTTGATTGTTGATTGTCAGGTGCTTTTCTGTCAAATGCCAACCTCGGGGGCGCACGATCAGGAGGGCTGTGTTTTCGTTTAGTTGGTATTCCTTGCCCGTTTGTGGGTCGCGATAATCAATGTTGCGCCGAATCGCATCAAACAGATTGGTTTGTCCATCCAAAACATTATCGAACGTTGGAGAAAGGCTGTCTTCAAAATCGGCCATAAAAACCTGTGCACCAGCATTCAGGGCGTTGATGACCATTTTACGCTCGGTGGGTCCGGTGATTTCCACACGCCGATCTGTCAGTGCGGGTGGAATAGGTGCTACTACCCACTCCGACGCACGGATTTCGGCGGTTTCAGGTAAAAAACCAGGGAGTTCTCCTCCACTGATGCGCAATTGCCGTGCCGCCCTTTCTGCCAGCAATGCCCGCCGGCGCGCCTCGAATTGTCCATGCAGGGCTTTAATAAAGTGAAGGGCTTCAGGGCTTAGCATAGCAGCCTGCCGAGCATTTAGGGCAGCATGGATAACCGGCATCTCAGCGGCAGCGGCATCTTGAGGAGGAAAGTCGAAAACAGATAGCATGGAAACGTCTTTTTAGTAAGGATGAACCACCTACAGGATCCAGCACTTGAAACATGCGTGCCGCAGGAAGCCTTGCTTGAATTGATGGAACAAAAATAGAGAATTTTTATTTAATAGCGAAATTTTCTCTAAAATAATTTTTTAAAAAATTATGCGATCTAACTGGAAAAAGCAATCTTGCACCTGCGAAATTGCGCAATCTGATGCAAAAACATACCATTCGACTGATTTTGGGCCTCAAAATCCACTTGTTGCGCCAGCAACAGGGTCTTACCTTGCAGCAATTGGCTGAAAAGACGAAGACCACCGTATCCTACTTGCACGACATTGAAAAAGGGAAAAAATACCCTTCAGCTGAAAAGATGGTGGCCTTTTCTCAGGCGCTGGGCATTGGATATGATGATCTGGTGGCACTGCATGGCATCAAGAAACTGCAACCCATTGTTGAATTGCTTGAGTCCGAATTTTTTACGGCCTTCCCCCTCGATATGTTTGGCCTAAAAACCGACCGGGTCATTGATTTGATGGCCGAAGCGCCCGACAAAATCAGTGCTTTTGTAAGTACCATCCTCAAAATCGCTCGCAATTACCATGTTACCAGTGAAAATCTGTACGCAGTGGCCTTGCGTTCTTATCAGGATTTACACGACAATTTTTTTCCCGAACTGGAACATGCCGCCGATACGTTTCGAAATAGCAACCACCTGGATTCTGCGCCCGCAGGGGTGGTTTTTCTTGAAAATTTGCTACTTCAAAATTTTGGGGTTACCATAGACCACACTTCCATTGGCCGTATCCCGCTATTAAGGTCAGTTCGTTCCTATTTTAATCCGGATAAAAAGGTGCTGTTTATCAACAAAGGAATGTCTGAAGCACAAGCGCGTTTTATTCTGGCCCGTGAAATTGGGTTTCAGTATTTACAACTCCACCCACGGCCTTACGAAACCATTGTACGGCATGTTGCGTCTTTTGAAACATTGTTGAACAATTTCAAGGCCTCCTACTTTGCCTCGGCGCTCCTGATGCCTGCAGACTTGTTTGCAAAAGAAGTTCAGGCGTGTGCGGCGGCATTAAATTGGCACCCGGAAGCCTGGATTGGGCTGTGTAAAGATTTTGACGTAACGCCCGAGATGTTGATGCAGCGCTTGACGAATATATTGCCTGGCAAATTTGGGCTAAAAGACCTCTTTTTTATCCGTATTGAAGGTGATAAATCTGGTCATAACGTCCAAATGACCAAAGAACTGCACCTCAACGGTCGTCAAAGCCCCTCTGGAACAGAACGGGACGAACATTATTGTCGGCGCTGGATTTCTATCAATATTTTGAAAAACCTGCATAAAATACCGGCAGGAGCAGTTGCGGTAGATGTGCAAAACAGCGCTTACTGGCAAACGGAAAATGTTTATTTCTGCCTGAGTATGGCTAAACGGCTCGCCGGACCAGATCAAAAGTCGGTGAGTGTTACCCTGGGACTTCGGGTAAATGATGCCTTGAATCGTTTTCTCAAATGCACGGGTGATCCTGCCGTTCCAATCCGCACCGTGCATACTACCTGCGAACGATGCTCCATACCCGATTGTAAGGAAAGAGCGGCACCCGATTTGTTTGTACAACGCCAGTTGCGCGACGAAGCAGCCTCCGAGGCGCTCAAAAACCTGGGAAATTTATCCTAAGACTTATAACGAACCATAACATTGCCCTTCCAAACGGCATCTGGATGTAAAATATACAATCCATCTCCATTGTTGAAGGCATTTACATTGCTCGACATCGGTTCCAGGGCAATGCTTTCGCGGTGGGGCGGGGTGAATACCTGGAAAAAGGGGCATTGGGCTGCGCTGGCTGAAACCACAATGTTTCGGCTCCCACTTTCGAGCAGCATTTTGTAGGTGCCCTGGGTTCCGGCCAGAAAACAATTGTCTAAAAAGGCATCCGCCACCAGTTTTCGACGGTAAAATTGCTTGTACGGCGTTTGTTCACCGGTAGGAATCATGCGGTCATTGATTTCCACCATGGCACATACCGGCAATCGCATTTGATGGGCATCGGCTTTTTCCGCCAGTTTGAAATAAGGATGCCACCCAAAACCGACCGGAATGGGTGCGCTGTGGCGGTTTAAACAGGCTGCTTTTAAGGAAAATGCGCCATTATTTTGTATTTTGAACGTCACATCGAGGGTAAAAGGGAACGGATAATAATCCCTGCTGCCATCATAATCGAATCGGCACTGAATCAGCGCGTGTTCAAGGCCCAATTCAATTTTCACCACATAAAAGGCCTCATCCCGCACAAAACCGTGGATAGCGTTTTCCGTGGCGGCATTGTTGATCGGAAATTGATAAGTTTTGCCCTGCCAACTGTACTGGCCTCGATCCAGCCGGTTTGGAAAAGGAAACAACAGTACGCTTTTGCCCCATTTTGCCTGTTCCAACGCTTCTGGTGTATCGTAGCCATCGAGGATATTTACCCCACCGAAATGCAGGTCGAGTACATTCGCGCCGCGCTCAGGTACAATGCTAAAACGATTGCCCGATTCCGGGTGTTCCAATTCATAACGGGTATAAGCGCCAAAGGCGGAAACCGAAAGCTGATACATGGCGGTTGTTGGTTGATGACAGATTGTGCAAATGTGGAAAAAAGAAACGGATAAATACAAAAAAAACGAGGCTATTCCATTTAAAGGAACAACCTCGCTTTATTTCTACTAAAATGTATTGTACAAACTAGTTTTATTTTTGCAAAATCACTTTGCGCACCGCTGTTTCGGCATCCATGATCACGCGCACGATATAGGTGCCATTTGCCAGATTGTGCAGGTCAATTTCCTGATTCAGGTTATTGAGTTGGCCTGCCTGGATTGTTTGCAGGGTCTGGCCAACGCTGTTGATGAGTTCAACCCGTACTTCTGCTGTTGCGTTGAGTTCGAGGTTGAGCATCAATTTACCTTGGGTTGGGTTCGGGCTAATGAACAGTGTTTTTACGGATTCCGGATCTTTTACAGCTGTTCCGATCACGGTAACTTGCACTTGCACCGGATCGACACAATTTGAAACATCGGAAATGGTAACCGTGTAAGTACCAGCGGTCAAACCACTCAGATCTTCTGTGGTAGCGCCGTTGCTCCAAACAAATTGATAGAATGTAGTTGGGTCGCCGACAGCCTGGCCCAAACCGCCACCCGGGGTGAGGTTGATGGTGCCATTATTTGCAGTGCCGTTGTTTGGCGGTGTTGAGGTGGCCGTGCCACTCAATGGATTCAGGCCAGGCAACAAAATTACCTGTGATGAATTTCCAACAAAGAAACATGCATCTGGGTTATCCACACTTACATTTTCCATACGCAATGGCGTTGCCGGCGTTACTTCTGTTGCACCAGACACCACCACGGGCGTTACGTACACCACTGAAGCAGCCGTTACATTATTGGCAATTCCAATCGCGAAGGGCGCATTGATAAAACCAGTACTGCTGATGTAAGACGTACCCATAGATGGTGGCCATGTACCTGCAGGTACGGGCGCAGAGGTAACCGCCCAACACAATCCATAAATTGGACCGATCGTTGGAATTTTAAAGGCAGTGTCTACTACGGTGATGTAGTCGGCCAAATTGGTTCCAGTACAGATAAAACCGTTGTTATCGAGGGTATAACCACCTACTTTACCATCTGCGCAAACGATCGATGGCAATTGGGTAATTTCAATACAATACTGACCTGTCGCCACCTGATTGTTCAAATAGTCGTAACCATCGATCATCATGTAATAGGTTTCACCTGGTACAGTCTGCAGGTCCAAGCCTGCACGGAAATCAGGAACACCTTCTGGGCTTTGGTCGTCATTGCATTCAACCAATGCCGCATTGCCACATTGGCCCGAAAAAATAGCCATTTGGGTATCACCATCTGGGTTAAATCCGTTGATATCAGGCAATGCACTGCCAATATAATTAACGGCATTGCACTTGGTTGTTTCGATATGGTAGGTATTGCCATCCCCATTAAAAGTGTACCACATGGTATTATTTAAAATACCACCTGGTGCACCACCATCTGTCCAGCAGGCAGCAGTAGGATCTGTTGAAGATACCGTAGCATTGGTATTATCGTACAATCCTGTGATTTGTGGCAAATTAGGTGTCTGCCCAAAATACTGGGTAAGATCAACGGCACTGCCACAGATATCCGGATTGAAGATTTGTGCAGGCAACGATACATACGATACCTCATCCACATAATATTGGTCCCAGGTATTGAGGGAATAGTAATCTATGCCGCCCAGGTTGCCGGTGTAAGACCACCCAATTACGATATTGTCGTTAATAAACAGTTTCGAAAGGTTATTATCCAAATCGAAATAGTGCGTCACGGTAAACCAGGTATCTTTTGGAAAAGAAAAGGTTGTATTTGCTGGCTGGTTGGCAACTGTTGGATTAATGACCACGCGCGCAACGCCGTTTGAGTCAAAAAACATATCCAGGTTCCATTGCTGGCCAGGTGTTTCACTGTTTTGAATGTTGTAATAAGCGGCTTTACCGGATGGAACGTACATTTTCCACTTTAATTCGTAACGGCCGCTGGTTTTATTGCCCAACAACAACAATTGGTCGGCTCCCTGATCGGCACCAGCAACTGCATATTGTACTTTCATCGATTTTGTGCCTTCCGAAGCGCGGTCGGTGCTTACCAATGCGCTCAATACGCTGGTTTCCAATCCAGCCCATGGTTTCCAAAAAAGGGCTTGTGGGCTTAATGCGCCGACGGTGTAGCTTTCAAAATTATCACAAATAATGGCGCTGGGGTTAAGTGCACAAGGTACTTCCGCAGGAGTTCCTGTTAAAGAAAGGTCATCTACTTTAAAATGGTACTCCCAGTTGCCAATCCAGCGGAACTGAATCCAAACTTGTGGCTTGTTGTCTGCCTCTGGCAAAAGAACATCTACATTGCCCTGGAAAAGGTTGTCTACAGGCAAGCCGACAAAAATGTCTTTGTACACAAAAGTAGTTCCATCCGTGCTAACCCCTACCTGGGCTTTAGCGATTTGGCTGGAGCGCGCATATTGTGCAAAAAACGATAATTTCACATCGGTTTGGCCTGTACAATTTACAGGAACACCTGTGCCTGTTAGTTTTGCATCATGCGAATTACCATTGCCGTTTGCATCTGAGTTGAACAAAAAATAGCCTGTGGATGCAGTTGGCGCCCCGAATGCAGGGATCGTAGAGGTTGGCGTTTGATAGCCTGCGCCTGGATCGCTTGTCCAAAACCATTTTTCAGCCCCTGGGTTAGTACCGCTATAAACCCAGTTGGTGGTAGCCGTTGCCTGGTTAGAAAAGGTCTCTGTCCAGAAAACCTGGGCAAATGCCGAAGTGCTGCTCAACAACAAAAGTGTAAAGAGCAGGGGTTTTATTGTGTTAAGTTGTTTCATGAAAATTTGATTTTAAACATTTAGGTAAGTCATTAGTGAATCATACCGTTCCTTGATGCTATCTGCATAATCCAGTTCACCATAGGTTTCTTTTACGATATAATCATGTCGCTCAAGCGAAGCAATCGTACGGTTCAGATCGTACCGATTGAGTTTGAGGGTAAGTTCCATTAAGTCTGGATCGGGACCTGTTCCTACAAAAGAACTCAGTATTTTAACATCTTCTTGTTCAACAATCCGGGCAATGGTCCCTAACGCATAATCGCGCCGATTCATCTCCAATACCAATACAGCACCACTTTCGGTCAGCGAAGCAGTGGTAGCAAAAAAGCGCAACAAGTCATTAAGCAAAATCATTCCCAAGTATTCACCCTGGTCGTCGACCACCGGGATTACCGTCAGCCGATCCTCGCACATCACCCGCATGATTTCAAATACGTGTTCGTGTTCGCGTACGGCATACCGGCGCAACATGGAAAAATCGTACTCCGAAATGGGGTCGTATAATTTGTGGTTAAAAATATCTTCTTCCGAAATGATCCCTACCAACTTACGCCCATCTACAACAGGCAAATGCCGAACATGGTAATCGTTCAGCATGTGAAAAGCATCGCGGCCGGTTTGTTCGAACGTTACCGCCGGAATATCAAAAGCAATCAAAGATTTGGCAGTCATAAATAGTGGGTTTTCATGATTTAGGGCAAATATTTGTGCAATAATTGGATTTCCAAAAAATATTATCACATTGCAGATACAAAACGACAAAAAAGGTTTGGAAAAGGGCCGTTTTGCCTCACAACGGCAACTTTTTTTTCAACACCTCGCTCAAACCTCCCCTGCGCCATTAGCCATTGCTATTGAACGGGCAGAAGGCCTTTACTTGTATGATCAAACCGGCAAATCTTATTTGGATCTGATTTCAGGCATCGGCCCCAGTGTATTGGGACATCGCCCTCCCCAGGTACAAGCAGCCATTGAACTACAACTAAACCAATATTGGCACACCCTAGTTTACGGAGAGTTCATTTTAAATCCACAAGTTGACCTTGCAGCGCTTTTAACCGCCCAATTACCCGAATTAGATGCCGTTTATTTGGTAAATTCAGGAACAGAAGCAACCGAAGGCGCCATGAAATTGGCCAAACGATACACAGGGCGACCTGAGTTTGTCGCCTGCCGCAATGCGTACCACGGCAGTACGCAGGGCGCCGCGAGTTTGATGAACCCCGATTATTTTACCCTGGCGTACCAGCCGCTCTTGCCGGGCATTCGGCATATGGATTTTAATGACCCAACCGGGCTGCATCAAATCAATGAACGGACCGCCGCTGTCATTGTAGAAACGGTACAAGGAGAGGCTGGCTTGATTCCACCCAATCCAGCATGGCTTAAAGCCTTGCGCGCGCGCTGCACGGAAACAGGTGCCTTGCTGATCCTCGATGAAATACAGGCAGGGTATGGACGGACCGGCAAACTATTTGCATTCCAACATTTTGATATTCAACCAGATATATTGCTTTTGGCCAAAGGATTCGGCGGTGGCATGCCGATTGGCGCATTCATGGCACCCAAGCGTATCATGGATACCCTTAGCAACAATCCAGTGCTGGGGCATATTACGACGTTTGGCGGACATCCGGTGTGTGCAGCAGCAGCCTTGGCAACCTTGCAAACCTTGTTGGATTCGGATTTGATGGATGCAGTGCAGCAAAAAGAGCAACTTTTCCGTTCCCTGCTCGTGCATCCGGATATTGTGGAAGTGCGCAGCGCCGGTTTGTGGCTGGCTGTCGACCTGGGCACTGCGCAAAAAGTGCAGTCGGTGATTCGGCACTGCTTGGAACAGGGCGTCATCACCGACTGGTTTTTGTTCAATGATCACAGCTTGCGCATTGCGCCTCCGCTCATCATTACCGAGGCGGAGATCCGCTTTGCCTGCCAGGTCATTTTAGAAGGCCTACTTTAAAATCGCGTTTCCGATGGCACATTCCAGGCAGCGTTTGGCATCGCAGTATCGGGTTTTTAAATGCAGCAAGGCCTGCGACTCGTACGCATTGTGGGCTTTGGTACCGAGCTGCCTCCAACCATCGAGGATCACATTCGATTCGGGCGGCAATTCTTCCAGTATTTTTAATGCAAGGTTTTGATAACCAACTAATTGATTGGTTTTCCCATAATGGTACAACACGGGAACAATGCTGTTTAAAATAAGAATTTCGATAAAATCGCGTCCCGGACGTTTGGGCAAACGAATAGATGGTTTATCGAATTGAAAATGATCCAGCCAGTAATCACTTACCTGTAAGGCAAATAAATTTTCGATGGAACGCGCGTCCTGCACTTCCAAAATTTGGCTAAATAAACGCTCCGACTGGCCAATCAGGGCAGCAAACTGGGCCAAACGAATGGTAGGAAAACCGGCAGGCCGCAACCGGGCAAACTTCCATTGTTGTACCGACATTGGATGCAGCTGATACTTGTGCGCCAGGTGCTGGTATTCACGCAAAAGTGCCTGCGGATAGGCATCTTTTACCTCATTTTGCAAAAATCCCGCCTGCCCAAACAACAAGGCTTCTACTTGAAACAGGTGGTTGCGGTGTTTGGACAAAATGTGGAGCGGCAGGTTGCGCGCGAGCGACTCAAAAGGCTGCACATTCACTTTCAGACCAAAACCGGCTGCCAATACCCGATAAAAAGTCTCATCCCAGTGGTTTTGCGTTGCTTTGAGGGCTTTTGCAACCTGGGCAGTTTTTTCTTCCAAACGCTCCACCAGCAGCCGATCCTGACAATTGAGTCGAATGACCTGGGGTGTTTTCGGAAAAAAAGAGGCACACGGAATCCAGGCCTCGGCCGCTTCCAATTGCATGTATTTTTCCAGCAATGGCAGGGCAACCCGATCGCGGATTTCCAGACAAGGCAAGCGCACGCCTTCTTCCAGGTAAATGGCTTTGTCTTCCAAAAAGACCACATGCAGGATCACATTGTCGTAAGCGGGGTCGTTTTGATGCCCATGTGCCAGCCATTCGGAGGCACGGACATGCATTTCGACATTTCCTGCCCAAATTGTATCGCCAATGCGAATACGGGCATTAAAAAAATCGGGACCAGCGTCGGTGTTGTACGTGCCCGGATCCAGAATTTCGACGGGCTGAAAGGTGGTAGTGGTAAGTTTTTTGAGTGCAATCCGACGGGTACGCCAGACATAGTGCAGAAATGATTCACGCATTTTGATTAAAAATTAATGATTAAAAAAAGATTAGCACGTGCTTTGAAGGCTATTTCAAAAAAACAAGTCCAAAACCAACGAAAAAAGCTGCTTTGGGACCTAAATTTGAGAGCAAACTTCAAAATCAGGGCAAGTTTATAAAAAACAAGCTTACGGCGCAACCTCCCTAAGCAAGTTCCTGTTCAACTTTGCAGCAATGACCGACGTTTTTCGAACCATCACTGTACCTGTTACCGGCGAATTTAAAGACCGGGGCAGTAAATTTCTTGCCTTTGCTTATCCGGTGACCACCGAAGAGGCGGCGCTGGCCTATCTGGAACAATTGAAAAAAAACCATTTTAAGGCCAACCACCATTGTTTTGCCTGGCGCTTGGGGCCCGATGGCAGCCGTTTTCGCGCCAACGATGATGGAGAACCCAGTGGAACCGCTGGCAGGCCGATTTTGAACCAGATTGACGCTTTGCAGTTGACCGATGTTGCGGTGGTGGTGGTGCGGTATTTTGGGGGGACTTTGCTGGGTGCATCGGGGTTGATTCAGGCTTATCGGGAAAGTACCGCCGAGGCTTTGCGCCAGGCCACCATTGTTGAAAAAATTGTCAGCGATCAATTTCAGGTCGATTTTGACTACAGTTTGATGCCGGATATCATGAATGCCTTGAAAAAACTGCACCTGGAAATTATCCGGGAGGAATACCTAGATGCAGGTCGGATTATTTTTGGCATTCGTCAGAGTGAGGTAACAGCCAGTTTGTTGCAAATGAAAGCCAATATTTGGAAGGTAAGTACGGAGGAAGCCGCCGGTATTGAGTGGCCGGGTGGTATGAAAGTGACGCCTCTTTAAGTTCAGATTATGCAAAACATAGCGCGCAACAGCGCCTTTTTTCCGCTTTCAGCATACCCAGGTTTTCAGGAAAAATTGTTTGCCTGGATCCAGCAATTTGAAATTGCCGCGTATTTAGACAGCAATCAATATCCCAATTTACCCTATAGCCGTTGGGATTGTTTGTCTGCGGTAGGCGCGCAAACAATCCTGAAATGTGGTGTTGGAAGTGCATTCGATCAGTTAAAGGAAGCGCCCGCCGATTGGCTTTTTGGCTTTTTGGGGTATGACTTGAAAAATGAAGTAGAAAACTTGACATCGAACCATTTTGATGGCATTGGATTGCCCGATTTGTATTTTTTTCAGCCCGAAACCGTAGTCGGCATTCGAAATGGCACAATTGAGATTCATACGGTGCATCCATCGCCCCTCGAAATATTGGAACAGATACTGCAACAGCAGGTTATGGCCGACGAAATACCCACCGAAAGTCCAATACTCACGCCGCGCATGCCCAAAGCGCTATACCTGGAAACGGTGGCAAACGTCCGGGCACACATTATAGAAGGCGATTTGTACGAAATGAATGTGTGTCAGGAGTTTTTTGCCGAAAACGTACAGCTCCAACCCGAGCAGGTATTTAAACGGCTGAATACCCTTGCACAAGCGCCCTTTTCCGTGTTTTTTAAAACAATAGACCATGCCTTGATTTGCGCCAGTCCTGAGCGTTTTTTAGCAAAAAAAGGGAATAAACTCATTTCTCAGCCCATCAAAGGCACACGTAAACGCAGCGATCATCCCGAAACGGATCAAATATTGGCCCAAGATTTAGCCAACAACACAAAAGACCGCGCCGAAAATGTGATGATTGTAGACCTTGTGCGCAACGATTTGACCCGCTATGCCCAAACCGGGAGCATTCAGGTGGAAGATCTTTTCAAAGTGTACACCTTTAATACAGTACATCAACTGATTTCAACGGTGGTGGCCCACCTGCGCCCGGATGCGCACCCGATGGATGCCCTGCGTACTGCATTTCCCATGGGCAGCATGACCGGCGCACCAAAAGTGATGGCCATGCAATTGATCGAACAGTACGAATGTACCCGCCGGGGATTGTATTCGGGTGCCTTTGGCTACTTCAGCCCGGAAGGTGATTTTGATTTTAATGTGGTGATTCGCAGCATTTTGTACAACAAAGCAACGCAATACTGCTCGGTGCAGGTTGGCGGCGCAATCGTGTACGACTCCGACCCCGAACAAGAATATGAAGAATGTATGACCAAAGTAAAGGCAATGATTCAAGCCTTGGCGGGTCAAATTCGACAGGATGTAATTAATTGTACTTAAATTTGCGCCTTGATTCGAAAACTGATCCGATTTGAAAGCGACCATAAAAAAAATACTCAAAGCACTCCCCATTGCCTTCACCCAAAACCAACGGTATGATCGGCTAACCAAGCAAGTGATACGCCGTGTTTGCATACCTGAAAGCAATTGTATTGATGTGGGCTGCCATAAAGGGGAAATACTGGATCTGTTTTTACATCATGCCCCCCATGGCATCCATTACGGGTTTGAACCCATTCCCAGCTTGTTTGAAGGCCTGAAAACACGCTATACCTTGCCCAATTGCCATATTTTAGACCTAGCTTTGTCCAACCAAAAAGGAACAGCAAGTTTCAATTATGTGGTGAGCAATCCGTCTTACAGCGGGCTTTTGAAAAGAAAATATGATCGTCCCAACGAAGAAGACACCCAGATTACGGTACAAACTGATCGGTTGGATGCTGTATTAGCGCCTGATTTTCGGGTGGATATGATGAAAATAGATGTTGAAGGGGGAGAATGGCTGGTTTTACAAGGCGCAACCGAAACCCTTACCCGTTGGAAACCCGTGGTGATTTTTGAACATGGCCTGGGCGCTTCCGAAATGTACGGCGCAACCCCCGAGCAACTATTTGATCTTTTTGCCGCGTGTGGCATGAAAATCAACCTGTTGGATGGCTTTTTAAAACAATCCCCAGCATTTTCCCGCGCTGAATTCAGTGAACAGTTTTACAAGCAACTCAATTATTATTTTGTTGCTTATCCCGCATAAATTCCTGTTTACCCTCCAAAAGAAGTGCCATGCGGTTACTTGTCCTATTGTACCTTCTGTTGTTTGCGACTGCGGCTTGTAAAAATGATCCACAGGCTCCTGTTGCAAAAAAAGACCTGCCTATTATTGAACAACCTAACCCGGAAATTCATACGGATTCGGTTTCCACCCACATCCCTCCCATCGCCGATAAACCCACGGAAAAATTGGAGGACACGCCCGAAAAGGCACCTGTGGAACATAAAATAAACGAATCAAGCCAAAAAAACAACAAATCAGGAGTCCCAACCAGCACCCTGCCTGTGCTTAGAAACCCCAAGCCTGGTTCAAAATCTGAAATTCGGGCAGATTTTATAGAATTAACGACCCTTGCGCCCAGTATAAGGCTCGATATTCGATATGCGACCCCCAATAATTTTACCAAAGCAAAAATATACGATTGTGCGCGTTGCCTCTTGCGCCCTGAAGCAGCCAAAGCACTCGCGGAGGCCCAGGAAATACTCCAAAAAAAGGGTTATAGTCTGAAAATGTTCGATTGTTATCGGCCCCGCCCCTACCAACAGCGCCTTTGGGACAAAGTACCCAACCCTGATTACGTGACACCGCCCGCCAAAGGCTCCATGCATTCCCGGGGAGCAGCCGTAGACCTTACCATCGTGGATGCAAAAGGCGTGGAATTGGACATGGGCACACCATATGATTTCTTTGGTGAAAAAGCGCATACGGATTATACCAAGCTGTCGGCAACCATCCTTGCCAACAGAGATTTATTGCGAAAAACCCTGGAATCGGTCGGATTTAAAGGCATTCGAACCGAATGGTGGCATTTTTCGTTTCAGAAAAAACAATTCCCGCTGGCCGATTATGTTTGGCCTTGCAAATAGCCTTTTTTCTTCCCAACGCACAAGTTTTATCAATTTGCCCATAGTATGACCCTGCAGGAAGCACAAAACACCGTAGATACGTGGATCAAAACCATCGGCATCCGTTATTTTTCAGAGCTCACCAATACCGCCATTTTAATGGAAGAGGTGGGCGAAATGGCCCGTTTGATGGCCCGTATTTATGGAGAGCAGTCTTTTAAGTCGAGCGAATCGGCTGCTACGGCCCAGCATGACCTGGCGGATGAAATGGCCGATGTGTTGTTTGTGTTGATTTGCCTGGCCAATCAAACCGGTATTGACTTAGCCGCCGCGTTGGAACAAAATTTAGCCAAAAAAACGGCGCGAGACCGCGAACGGCATCAAAATAACCCACATTTGCAACAGCCGCCAACGGATTAAGCCGATGAACATCAGCGATTTTATTTTACGAAAACTTTTGTTCCGGCCTACCCCGCTTGCAAATGACCACCTGTTTGTTTTTGAACATCCATTCCAGGAACACTGGTTTGAAACCCCGGACGGTGTTCAACTCAATGCCTTGTTTTTTCCGGCCCAAATACCCAGGTCCAAAGGTGTTGTGCTTTATTTTCACGGGAATCGCCACAATTTGCAGCGCTGGGGGGCTATGCACCAGGCATTTACCCGTTTGGGGTATGACTTTTTTGTACCCGACTACCGCGGTTATGGCAAAAGTGGCGGGCTGCCGGATGAACCGCAACTCCTGGAGGATGCACAATTGATGTACCAATGGCTCCTGGAACGCTATGCCCCGGAAACCATTATTTTATATGGTCGCTCCTTAGGCTCAGGCATGGCCAGTTACCTGGCGGCACATGTTGCTGCAAAATATTTGATCCTGGAAACACCATTTGATACCATTCAAGGTATGATTGCCAGTCATATTGGGCGCAAGGACATCCCGGTTCAATTTACTTTGGTGTTTCCCAACCATACTTTTGTAGCGCAAGCGAGGATGCCTGTTTTGATTTTTCACGGAACCCGAGATCGCGTGGTTCCATATGCTTCTGCGATAAAACTCCAGGAAAGTTTGAAGCCCACCGATCAGTTTATCACCATCCCAGGTGGTGCGCACAACAACCTGGACACCTTTCAGGCATACCATGCATACTTAAATGCCTGGCTGGAAAGATAAATTTACACCAAGGCTTGGCCAATTAAAATTGAAATACAACCTACCCCATACCCAATGTATAACTCGGTGGTGGTGTGCGCCTTGAGTGCGAGGCGCGCTGTTCCGACCAAGCCGGCAAACAGGATACCAACGGCCAATATCACATCAAATCGCAGTAAAATTATACCATTATTGACTGGAATACCCAAAGTCGCGTCGGGATAATTAAACAAGGTAAGGAGCAACATCGTTACCAAACCACCCATACCCGCCGCATGCGCACTTACTTTCAGGAAAATATTGATAAAAAAGGATAAAAAAAGACTGATGGTAGCGCCTAAGGCAAATTGAACAAACAAGGCGGGTAAATGCCCCAATGTGAGCAAATTTTTGACCAACCAAAGATAAAATACACCCGTTATAATATAAGGTCCCGTCCGATCCTGCTTATCATCGAGGTGCAGGCTTTTTATCAACCCGAGGGGTTTCATCAGCGCCACGCCAAACCCAGGTATCAGAAAGGTAATGGCAAAAACAGATACCAGCAGCACCACTGCTTTCGGTTCGGCCATATTGCTAATGCCAAATGCAAAAGGATTGCAAGCCATCATCAAAACCAGCATATAAAAAAGCGCCAGTAAAGGGTGACCGATGTAAGAAAAAAACAAGGCAAGTCCTTTGTACATAACCGATTTATCAAACATTAAAACGTTTTTTCATTCGATCCAGGCTGCGCTTATCGTCGCGGTCTTTGATGGTTTCCCGCTTGTCGAACGATTTTTTACCCGTTGCCAATTCGATGGTAAGTTTTGCAAAACCCCGGTCGTTGACATACAATATATAAGGTACAATGGTAAAGCCTTTGTCTTTGGCCTTGCGCTCTAATTTGCGCAATTCGGGTTTGCGCAACAGCAATTTGCGCACCCTGCGGGGCTCGTGGTTGTTGTCGGTGCCTAATTCGTATACGGCAATGTACAAATTGCGCACATAGAGTTCACCGTTTTCAAAAAGGCAATATGCATCATTCAGGTTGACATTGCCAGACCGAATGCTCTTGATTTCCGTGCCTGTGAGCATCATTCCGGCATCGTACTCCTGTTCGAAATGATATTCGAAAGCAGCCCGCCGGTTTTTAATTTCAATTTTCGATTTCTTTTTTTCCTTCGCCATAACCAAATAGCCGCCAAAGATAGGTCAGAATTTTAAGTTTTGTTGGGTCAATTTCTTCAGAAAGACAAATTATTGCGCTGTTTGCTTCCAGCCAATGGCACAAAGCATCCGGCCGGTTTGTCCTTTTTCTTTCCGATGTGAAAAATAATCTTCCACATGCAACACCGTTGAGTAGGCAGAAGTTTCAATTTGTGCTGCTGGAATGCCACAAAACTGAAGTTGCGCGCGATTGGCCTTTTTTAAATCGACCAAAAAACGGTCGGTATCAGCATTATACTGTTTGAACGCCGCATCAAAGTGATCTGCCACATCCGGTCCCACTTCAAAAGAACATTCGTCGATACAAGTGCCCACATAAGCCCAACAAGTTTCCGGGCGGGTCCCAAAGGCAGCCTGCATGGCCTCCATCGTTTTACGTGCAATCTGCGCTTCTGTGCCCCGCCAGCCAGCATGAATGGCCGCAATGCCCTTGTTTACCGGATCTACAATCAAAATGGGCGTGCAATCAGCAATCGAAACGGCCAACAATACGCCTGGCACCTGCGTAATCAGGGCATCGTAGCCTTCAGAGCCGCCAGCTTCGGTTACTAAACGCACCTGATCGCCGTGCACCTGGTACGAAAAGGCCATTTGATTCGGATCAAAACCCAGGGTATTGCAAAAACGCCGCCTGTTTTCTGCCACATGTTCCAAATTATCGTCGGTGCTTTTCCCGAGGTTGAGGGATGCAAAGGGCGGCGCACTTACCCCACCATGCCGCGTGCTTTCGCCTGCCGACAAGCCCGGGAAACGCCCAAAAATAGCAGGACGGCGCAGCAGCGGTTTTTCTATATCCATCATTCTGTCTTGAAATTTGTCCGGTTAATCGAATATTCAAAAACCTGCTTCCAATTCAGCGCCTAACTTGTTGTTTTAGCGCTACTTTTGAGCAGTTTATATGCCTTTCGGCGATAGACTGTTTTTATTCAAACGTCCAATGTTCGTCCAGCATGATGCCTTATAGCGAAATTTTCAGCATGGCTTACCAAAATATCCGCGCCAATTTATTGCGTTCGGTACTCACCTTGCTCATTATTGCCTTTGGTATCATGGCCTTGGTGGGCATTTTGACCGCTATTGATGCCATTGCCTATTCGCTCAACGATAATTTCAGTGGCTTGGGCGCCAATTCTTTCAGCATCGAGCGCAAATGGAATGAAGGCAAGGGTCGTCGCCAGGGTCGCCGTGAAAAGCCCGCCAAAGCCATCGACTTCAAAGAGGCGATGGGCTTTAAGGATCGCTTCGAATTTCCGGCAAAGGTAGCGGTTGGTTTGTATGGAACCGGGCAGGCAACGGTAAAATTCAACGATAAAAAATCCAATCCGAACGTCATATTTAACGGCATCGATGAAAATTTCCTGGATGTAAAAGGCTTAGATATCGCCATGGGCCGCAATTTCACCAAAACAGAAGTAGATGCGGGCACCCCGAACGCGATCATTGGATCAGAAATTGTTAAAATTCTATTTGAAGGTAAATCAGATAAAGCGCTGGGCCAACTCATTACCGTCAACAACAACCGTTATCGGGTCATTGGCATCATGGCTTCGAAAGGATCGACCATGAATGAATCGGATGACCGCAAAGTGTATGCGCCGATTATCAATGTAAAAACCATTTTTGGTGGCAATGACGACCGTGACTATTTTTTGCTGGTAGCGGTACAAAACGGGGTGGATCTGACCACGGCTCAATCGGAAGCGACCGGACTTTTCCGGCAGATTCGCGGTTTGCATCCGGGCCAGGCGGACGATTTTACCTTGGAATCGAGTGACAGTCTGGTAGGCATTTTGAAAGAAAACACCACCAATTTGCGGCTTGCCACCATCGCAATTGGCTTGATGACCCTGTTGGGTGCAGCCATAGGCCTGATGAATATTATGTTGGTGAGTGTGACCGAACGTACCCGCGAAATTGGGATTTACAAGGCATTGGGTGCCACCAGCCGCAGTATTTTGCTTCAATTTTTGACCGAAGCCATCATTATTTGCCAAATCGGCGGCATCGTTGGTATCCTGTTGGGCATTCTGATTGGCAACATCGTTACCCCATTGCTGGGTGGCAGTTTCCTGATTCCCTGGGCCTGGATGTTGCTTGGTTTTACCCTTTGTATGATTGTGGGCATTGTTTCGGGCTTCTACCCGGCCATGAAAGCGGCCAAAATGGACCCGATCGAATCTTTGCGGTACGAATAAATCAGGCAGGCATCAAACTCAGCGCCTCCACGGCATGTTCCAAAAATGCTGGAATAATGGTGTTGAACGTACGCTGGATTTTCATCGGATTGGCCAAATCGCGGATCATGCGCTCATAACGGGATGCGCCATGTTCTTCTTCAATCGAATTTTTGCGCTCTTCTTCCATAAAATAACTGAGCAAACCATTCGGATCGGCCTCCGGGTGAAACTGGGTACCAATCATATAAGGACTTAAACGCACCGCCATTAATGCGCGCTCATACGTTACATGGGGACGCAGTTTTTCCAAACATAAAATTTGAGCACCCATTGCCTTGATGCGCTCCATATTGGGCTTAATCACCTGGTATCGACGGAAATCGGCAATGTAAAACGGATCGGGCAGTCCTTCAAAAAAGGGTTCCTGCTTACCCGCATGCGTGCGATGCACCGGATAGGTACCGAACGACATTTTATAACGCTTGGTCACTTCTCCCAACTGGAAATGGTGACACACCATTTGGAACGAATGGCAAATGAAAAAACAGTGTTTTTTCGGTTCGTCCTTCAAATTCCACTGCCACAATTGTTCAAAAAGTGCGTACAAAGGCTCAAACCAGGGACCGTCATTCAGCAACGGGTCGCCCGGCCCACCTGAAAACAGGTAAATATCGTAAGATAAATCGGGGATTTCATTTTTGGCCCTTACATCAAAGTGATCGAAACGGATCACATTGGCATAGTTCGAGAGAATTTCTTTGAGCATCGGGATGCCCCGGTTGGTTTCTCCGTTGTAAAGATCGATGAGTGCAGCACGAAGCATATTGACAGCTTGGTTGTTTTTAGTATGGGGAAGCAAAGCAAAGATCGGATTTAATATCAGGATTTCGACTGCCGCTTGCTGGAATTATGTAGTTTTGCAAGTTCAAATCAAAAATCAATTGGTTCTCAAAACAATAGATATGAAATTAGTCTCTGAAGATATCATCAATGATCTGGTAGATGCGCTGGATAACCTCACCGATGAGCAGTATGAAGCCAAAATGGAAGCATTTTCGGAAGCACAGCCGGTTATTTTTGCCTGGTTGTTTAGCGAGCAGTTTGACTTGCTGACCGAAGATGAAAAAGGTTTTATGCAATACCTCGCCCTGATTATCTGGTGTGCTGTAGATAAAGTGGGTGGCAAATCGGTTCAACCTGTTTCGGAAGATCAGATTGGAGAAGCCGAAGAGCGCAATTATGAAGTGCTGGAACAAAGCACCGAACAACGCTTCAGAGAACGTCTGGATGTCTTTTTTGAAGATACCCCCCAGGAAGAGTTGCTGGCATTTGCCGAAGAAGCCGTGCTGGAAGATGAAGACGATCCATCCTCCATTGTTACGAAAGAGGGCCGCGAGCCAATCTTTGTAGCGTTGAAAACAATGATTGATGTGCTGACGGTTGGGGAATAAGCACCTAGTGCTTAAGATTCCAACAATTGTTGTTCAGTGCTGTCCAATTTTAATCGATAAATGAGTTCGATTTTTCTCGGACGGCGCAAAAAGAACAAGAATAAGCCGACGCTAACACCACCGCGGGCGACATCCGAACCCGTCAGGTAATAGTCCACCATTTGTATGATGGTGGCGCCTTCAATAAGTCCCCATTGCGCAAGCGAAGCGGCTCTAAAGGCGTTAAACTTTTCTTCGAAACTGGGCTTGAGGCTTGCATCCTTCATAAAATTCAAGAAAACCCCAACACCCAAAAAAACGAGTAAAACCGACATGCCCTGCAGGAGGTAAAGTGGCAACTTTAGATTGAAAATAGGTTCTATCGATGTGCTTTTTAAGTAATTGATCACCAAAAAGAAAATCACTTGTCCGGCCAAAAGCGCATAGAAAATAATCTGTAAGGAACGCCAATTGGTAGCGTGGTTGGAGGATGTTGCCATGTTTTTGATTTTATTACACCAAAGGTATTTAAAATTCAATGTTTCAATCGGAAGCCGCAACGCTTTTTTACCGCGAAATGCTCAAAATCGCCACCCACGATGCCTGGATGCCCCGGGATCAGGTGCTGGCCTTGGCAGGTTTGCAGGAACGGCTGTTTTTGGAACTTACCCGCAAGGAACAATTGGCTTTTAGTACGCTGTTTGCCCGAATCAGTTATGCTGGACATCAGTATAAACTTTCGGCCCAATTGCTGCGCCTGGTACACCGCTTTCGCCGCCAGGCGATGGCTGCCCGCAACAACCAGGCACAAACCGCATTGGATGTTCAAACAGGCATGACCGCCCTGGCCCAAACCCTTGCACAATGCAGCCCTGTTCCGATCCCAGACTCGCTTCTACCTTATCTTTTACCGGCCGATCAGCAGTTTTTTCCGCAATATGACCAGGAAAACTGGGATTTTAAGGCCAAAGCAAGGGTCGTCGCGCTCACGGATCATCCGGAAGAACAATATTTCCTGGCCGTAGATGCCGAAAATCCGGCCGAACCCATCAAGGTGCGCTATGGCCTGCCTGAGCGCAACGAAAATTTTAATGCCAGCATCAAGGTCATTCAGAAAGTGTTTGGGTTTCCCGTTACGCTCAATTTATTGGAAGTAGAAATAGACCGCGATGGCGTGTACCGTCCGAGGGTATTTGTCATTGAGCCCGATTATTTGATGGATGTGTCGGCCATTTCGGAATGTTATAAGGATACCGGGTTGGAACCTTATGCCTATTTGGGCCGAAAATTTCTGCCCCACGAAACAACCGATCCGATTTTGCTCGGAAATATTGCCAATTTTTTCCTCGATCGCCTGCTCAATGAGCCGGATATTGAATGGAATACGCTGTTTAGAGAAACTTTTAGGCAGTTTCCCTTCGCATACGCGCCCATGAGCGACCGCGGCGTGCGCGAACTCTCGCAAAAAGCCCAAAAACACTACATCAACCTTCAGCAAATGGCCAAAGGCGGGTTGGCCAAGCAAGAAATTGACCCGGCCAATTGTATCCTGGAGCCTACTTTTTTCAGCGAACAATACGGAATTCAGGGGCGACTCGACCTTTTTTACAAAGACGAAGAAAAAGCGGCCATCATTGAGCTCAAAAGTGGTGCGCCCTTCAAACCCAACAGTTACGGCATTCAACGCAGTCATTTTACCCAAACCCTGTTGTACGACCTGCTGGTGCGCTCCGTTTTTGGCAAACAAAGCAACCCGATCAAATATATCCTGTATTCAGGCGTCGATCATACCCAATTGCGTTTTGCGCCCACCGTGGCCCCGGAGCAATGGGAAGCCCTGCAATTGCGCAACCAACTCCTCGCGCTCGAGCGCCTGCTCGCGGGCATCCGTCCGGGCGACGAACAGGTGCCCATTTTTTCCAAATTGCGCGGATCGGCGGTAACGGGATTTTTGCAACGCGATTTTAACCGTTTTGAAACGGCCTATACCCGCCTCAACACACTGGAACGCAAATATTTCAATGCTTTCGTTGGTTTTATCGCCCGTGAGCATTGGCTTTCCAAAGTTGGGCAAGAAAATCAGGAACGGCTCAACGGACACGCAGCCCTTTGGCGCAGCAGTTTTAGCGAAAAACAGCAGGATTTTAGCATCCTCAGCCACCTGGAATTAATCGAAAACAGGGCCAATCAGCCAGAACCCGTGATTGTGTTCCGAAAAACCGCCGATACCAATCCCTTGGCCAATTTCCGCATCGGCGATATTGCGGCTTTATATCCGGCCGTTTCGACCGAAGAAACCATCCTCGACCATCAGGTGATTCGCTGTACCATTACCGGGTTGGCGCCCGATTTGGTGACCGTGCAGTTGCGGTATCGGCAATTTAACCTGAAACCTTTTGAAACCGATGCACTTTGGCGGCTGGAGCCCGATTTGATTGAAACGGGTTTTGCCAATATGTACCGGAGTTTGTTTGAATGGGCGGAAGCGGATGCCGCCCGCCGCACGTTATTGCTCTACCCGGTTGCGGGTTTGACGCCGTCCGAAAATCCGGTTGTAAATGACGCATCCGGCACCCAGGCATCCGTTTTTGAAAAAATCATACATTCCAAACAGTTCTTCTTGTTGTGGGGACCGCCCGGAACCGGCAAAACCAGTGTCATGTTGCGGGATTTGAGCGCCTGGGTATTGTCGGAAACCAACGACAACCTGCTGTTGCTGGCTTATACCAACCGGGCTGTGGATGAAATTTGCGAGGCACTGGAATCTATCAGCGGCGATATGCGCGATCAGTATTTGCGCATCGGCTCGCGGTTTTCAACGGCCACCAAATACCGGGATCAACTGTTGAATACCCAAATTGAACAGGTAAATACCCGTGCTGAACTGCGCAGTATTTTGGAAAAACGGCGGATTTTTGTGAGCACTGTTGCTTCGTTCTCCCAAAATGAGGGTTTGCTTAAAATAAAAAAATTCCAACGGCTGATTGTAGATGAGGCCTCCCAACTCCTTGAACCACAAATCATTGGCTTGTTAACCCGGTTTGAGCATACCGTGCTGATTGGCGACCATCGGCAGTTACCGGCGGTTACCGCCCAGCAAGAAGCAAGCGCGCTTGTAACAGATGCTGATTTGAATGGCATTGGTTTGTATGATCTGCGTGATTCCTATTTTGAACGCCTGTACCGATTGTGCAAAGCAGGGGGTATGGATGCGCATTTTGGGCATTTGAGCCATCAGGGGCGCATGCATCAGGATATTATGCATTTTCCGAACACCCATTTTTATGGCGGGTTGCTCAAAATATTGCCACCGCCCACTGATCCGAAGGAAGAACATGTGCAGGAAGCCATCCTTTGGTATGACTTACCGGGCATTTACCCCAAATTTGAGCGTATTTTTTCGGAAAAACGGGTTGTGTTTTTACCTGCTCCTGCCGAATATTTTGTGCCGGGACAAAAAACCAGTGCCGGAGAGGCTGATTTGGCCGTTCAATTGGTGCAGTTTTTTAAAAACTTGTACGAATTCAACCAATTGCCCTGGATTCCAGAAAAAACCCTCGGTATTATCACCCCCTGGCGTGCTCAAATTGCCCAATTGCGCGATAGTTTGACCAAAGCGGGGCAGGATCCCGACGAAATCACCATCGATACTGTGGAGCGGTACCAAGGTGGCGCCCGGGATATCATCCTGATTTCCTGTTGTGTGCATACTTTGAGTCAATTGGGCAGTTTGGTCAATTTATCGGGTGAAGGGGTGGACAGAAAATTGAATGTAGCCCTCACGCGGGCCCGCAAACATGTGGTGGTCATCGGGAAAGTTGAAATATTGGAGCAAGACCCGCGTTATCAGGAATTCATACAAGCCTATGCACCCACTGCGCTATAAAACGCGTTTCACCTCAAAGCCTTAAATTCGCGCTTATACCGGCATATTTTGCACATTTACCATGAAAAACATATTTTCCCTGCGATTTTTCATCTTATTCTGGGCTTTTGTGGCCCTGTTTGCTTGTGCCCGGCAAGGTGCACCGACCGGCGGACCCGAAGATGTCACCCCGCCCAAAGTGGATTCCAGCCTGAGCACGCCCAATTTTAGCACCAGGTTCAACCAGAAAAAAATTGTACTAAGCTTTGATGAATGGATTGTTTTGGCCGATGTTGGCACCCAGGTAGTGATTTCACCGCCACTTTTGACCAAAAAAGTGCCTGATGTGACCCTCAAAGGCAAAACCATCACGGTATTGATTCCTGAACAAGAAACCCTGCGTCCGAATACCACCTACACGATTAATTTTGGTACTTCGATCAAGGATTACCACAAAGGCAATCCGGCCAAAGACCTGCGTTTTGTATTTTCGACCGGCGATTTTTTAGATAGTTTGACGGTAAAAGGCACCATTGTGGATGCGCTGAGCGGGGAACCGGTAGAAAATATTTCATTTTTCCTGTATGACAAATTTGAGGACAGCGTAACGATCAAAGAGAAGCCGTTTTATTTTGCAAAAACGGATAAGACAGGACAGTTTTTGATTGAAAACGTAAAAAAAGGAATGTTCAAGTGTGTTGCTGTGGAAGATTTGGATCAAAACCTCCGTTGGACAGGTGCGTTAGAGCGCATTGGCTTCCCTGATTCCTTATTTATGGTGTCGGACACAGGCCAGAACAACATTCAACTGAAAATTTTTAATGATTTTGGGAGTTTGCGCATCCTTGAAAAAAGCACGAACCGCTATGGGATGGTTAAATTAGTGTACAATTCGGCACCAGATACCGTACAATTTACGACTGATGTGCCCAACCTGCAATATAAAACAGAGCGTTTGAACGACACCTTATTTATATGGTATAAGCTGCCCGAAGCCCGGGCCTGGAATTTGATCCATGGAAAAGACAGCATTCCAATTAAATCTTTGTCTACTGTTGATTTTCAGGCCAAACATCGTTTGTACTTTTTAGGGGACAGCCGTGCTCCATCAGGTAAACCAACCAGGGCCAAAGCAGATGCCCCCCCGCCACCGGGATCGCCGAAAGCAACGGTAGTCAATCAAAACCCGATTAAACCGGCCATTTTGCCCTTTACCAGTCCAATCATTGCATTTGATACCGCACTTTGGCAATTGCGGGTTGATAGCAACCTGGTGAACAAATACACCCTCGAAATAGACACCTTGAATAGCCGTCAAATTCGGCTAAGCACTGCCTGGCAACAAGGCAAATCCTATAATTTAACCTTACTTCCGGGGGCAGTCACCGATTTTTATGACACGCCTAATTTGGATACCCTGCGCCGCGTGCTGAATGTGAGCAGCGACAAATTGATGGGCGGCCTCAACCTCAGCATTTCAAAACTAAAACCGGGAAAGTCTTATATCCTTCAGGTGTTGAATGGAAATGGACAGCTGGAAGTAGAAAACAAATTTGAGGCAAGCGGTACGGATAAACGCCTGGTTTTCACCAATTTGCCTGCCACCCAATACACATTACGGCTCATAGAAGACCGGCAAGTTAACGGGCGTTGGGACAGTGGTTCCTATTTCAAACACCGACAGGCAGAACCGGTTACGGTTAAAAAACTGGAGCCTTTGCGTGCCAACTGGGAGGTGGAAGCCACCCTGGAGGCAGGAGTGCCCGACAAAGCAAAAGCCAAGCCCAAGAAATAAATTTTGATTTTGATCGTCTGACAAGAATTTTACTTGTGTCGTTTGGCATGCCTTCTTGCAGCAATGTAAATTTTACTACCTTCGCACGTTCTTACGAGCTACCTCCGCTATGCGCGATTTATTCAAGTCCTTCCTTCAAAATCCCAATATTCAAAACACCCTACGTTGGGTTTCCAACAAAACAGCACCGATTCGTGCTGCCTGGACCCGCGTAACGGCCCCTATTGTCGTTTTTCTTGCACCCGTTACCAATGTCTGGGCCAAATTATGGGCCCCTTTTTGGGTACGGTGGGCACAATTTCGGCAAAAAAGACCTGTTACGGGCGGTATCCTGGCCTGGATCGGCTGGCTCTTTAAATGGGGCTTTTATACCTTGATTTTCCTGACCTTGGGTGTCTGGATCGGCTTGTTTGGCCGACTGCCCAGCATGAAAGAACTCAAAGAGGTGGAAACGGCCAATTCTACTGAAATTTATACGGTAGACAGTGTGATGATTGGCAAATACTTTATTGAAAACCGTACGGCCATTTCAATTGATAATATTTCGCCCTATATTGTTCAGGCCTTGATTGCTACGGAAGACCGGCGTTTTTTGGAGCACAGCGGCATTGACCTGCAAAGTTGGTTTCGGGTGGGCTTCGGTATGCTTGCCGGCAAAGAATCATCGGGTGGCGGCTCCACCTTGAGTCAGCAATTGGCAAAAAATCTGTACCCGCGCCGAAAATACTGGATACCCGGTATAAGTCTGGTGATCAATAAGTTACGAGAAAATTTCATTTCCATCAAATTGGAAAATGTTTACAACAAACAGGAATTGCTCAATTTGTACCTCAATACGGTTCCCTTTGGAGGCGATGTTTTTGGCATTCAGGTGGCCTCCAAGCAGTATTTTAATAAGAAACCGAGGGATCTGACGGTCGATCAAGCGTCTACCTTGGTGGGTATGCTTAAAGGCACCACCCTGTACAATCCGGTAAGAAATCCTGAAAACGCCAAAAAACGCCGGAATGTGGTGTTGTACCAAATGGTGCGCAATGGCCACCTTTCGGATGCAGAATTTAAAGAGTTGAGCAAAAAACCGGTGGGTGCCAAACGGTACAGCGTAGACAGCAACAACGACGGACCAGGCACGTACTTTCGCGAGTACTTGCGCACCGAGGTAATGCCCAAATTGCTCAAAAACTACCAGAAAGAGGACGGTACGAATTACAATTTGTACACCGATGGCCTTAAAATATATACCACCCTGCACAGCAAAATGCAGCAGTATGCGGAAGAAGCCATTCAAAAACACATGAGCGACCTGCAAAAACAGTTTAACCAGCACTGGAAAAACTACAAACAGGATAAACCCTGGGGCGACGATAAGTGGATCGACGAACAAATCAAGCGCAGCAACCGTTGGGAAAGTTTGAAAGAAGCGGGCAAAACGCCCGAAGAGGTTCTCAAAAACTTTGAGACTCCGGTTAAAATGACCATTTTCTCCTGGAAAAACGGCGGCGGCGATGTGGATACGACCATGACCCCCATTGACAGTGTGCGTTATTATTTCTGCATGCTCAATTGCGGGTTTATGGCCATGGACCACCGCAACGGCTTTGTGCGCGCCTGGGCGGGTGGCACCAATTTTAAATATTTCAAATTTGACCATATCCTGAGCAAACGCCAGGTAGGCTCTACCTTTAAACCGATTGTGTACTCGGCTGCATTACAGGAAGGCGTTGCTCCTTGCGACTATTTCCCCAATGAAATCAAGAAAATTGTAGATTGGGAACCCCATAATTCGGATGAAAGTTATGGCGGTTTTTACTCCATGTCGGGTGCACTGACCAAATCGGTAAATGTGGTAGCCGCGCAATTGATTGAAAAAGTGGGCATTCAAAAAACCATTGATCTTGCTGAAAAAATGGGCATTACCAGCCGTTTGCCCCGCGAATATGGCATTAGTTTAGGTGCGGCGGATATCACTTTGTATGATATGATCAAAGTGTACGGCACTATGGCCAATGCTGGTATGCGGCCCGAGCCAGTGACCGTCCTGAAAGTGGAAGACCGCAACGGCAATGTGTTATACGATTATAAAAAAGAATTGGCCCTGAATCCCGCTCTAGGTCCCCATGTGCAGGCACTGACTGAAGACCAGGCCTCTATTATGACCGAAATGCTGCAAAATGTCATTAATTACGGCACGGGCTCTCGTTTGCGCCGAGGTTTTGGCATCACGGGTGATTTTGCAGGTAAAACTGGTACCACCCAAAATCAATCGGATGGCTGGTTTATTTGTTACAATCCGCAGTTGGTTACGGGTGCCTGGGTGGGCGCACCGAGTCCGGCCGTGCGTTTCCGTTCCATGGTATTGGGTCAGGGATCGGCGATGGCCTTGCCGATTGTTGCCTGGTTTTGGCATAAAATTGCGAATGACCGCAAGTTGGGCAAGTTGGTGACGGAGAAATTCCCGGATCCCAAGCCAGAAGTTTCTTCTGAATTGGGTTGTTACCCCTGGATTGGCATCAATCCCGACTCTTTCCATACTTTAATGCAGCAGGATTCGAGTTTCCGGGATTCCATTATCCTGATTTACACCAAAAAACCTGATAAAACCACTGAAAACGAGCCCAGCGAGGCGCCTGTAGATCCGGCCTCCAAAAAAGAAGAGGAACCCGTAGATGGGAAAAAGCAGGGTTTATTTAAGAAGATTTTTGGGCATCGGCGAGAAGAGGAAAAAGAGAAAGATAAAAAGGGTATTTAATGTTTTCAAATCCCGTGTCACCTGTTTCGTGGCACGGGATTTGACTTTTATAGGGTTTAACCACCTAAACTTCCTATTCCCAATGAAAACACCTTCCAAATTTCCATCCAGCGCTGTAACCCTGCTATTGTTTTGCTTTTTAGTTCATTTCCAATTGCACGCCCAAACCTCGATTGCGCAAAAAGACACTGTTTCTTCAGCTACAAAAGAAAAGTTATATTATAAGGTACACCCGATCTATTTGGATTTATCTTTAGAAATACTTCCCTTTTTCTGGCAAGCTACCAATTTCAATATGGGAATATATTTAAATTCTAAGCATGCATTAGGGATATCGTTTTTGTCAGGTGGTATATCCCAAGGTTTTGGAGCCAATTATTACAATTTTGGATGCTTTGGATTACAATACTGCGGTTCCCCATTTAAGGGTCCATCTGCTCGGAACAAGTACTACTACAAACTTGAGGCAGGGAAAGTGACAAGTTTCTCCCACACTAACGACTCCCCTATTAATGTTACAAGTTCGCGAATGAATACGCAAGATTCAAAACCTTATTACGGCCGGGTCACACTGGGTATGCGCGTCTTGGTTTTTAATTTTTACCTATCTGCGGGGAAAACGGGCAAACTGTTATATCTTACTGAATATGAAAACGGCCACATCGCGGAAACACTTTTCCCAAAATACCACTTTACAATTGGTTTGGGCTTAACTCTTCCATATCGAAAAGTACATATCCGCCAGCCAAACAGCCTTTAAACTACAAGCATTTCCTATCCATTAATTAAATTTATAACAATGAAAACACCTTCCAAATTTCCATCCAGCGCCTATTTTGGTACTGCATTGCTTGTAGTATTTTTCTTATTGACGTGTTTTCAGGCGCAGGGGCAAGTGTCTATCCCGGAAAATCACAACCAAGATTCTTCTAAAGTTACCCAGGAATTCCGTAACGTTTATTTTGATTTTAATGTAGGCCTCTTTTTTTATGAAGCGAACATAAACGCAGGTTTTTTAATCAAACGTACCCATGGATTTGGCCTTACTTATGGAGGCGTTATTATTTATAAAAATTCTTTTTTCCAAAATCGTGGCAGGGTGGTAGGACTTCAATACCGTTTCACTCCGATTCACGCATCCGGAGCATTAAAGCATCTTTTAATTCGTGCGGAATATGGTCGTGTAATAAAGTCCAGTTATGAGGATGCCGCTCCATTTATTTTAAGAACCGATTTGAATAACAACTATTACATCCGTGGAACCATTGGATTTCGGGCCAGAGCAGTATTTATTGGAGTCAGTGTTCTGCATTCTGGAAGACAAGGACTTGTATTTGCCGATAATCCTTTGTCCCCAAAAACCCAATATACGCGGATCGCATATTACCGTTTGAATGGTATTTTTTTTAATTTGGGGATCGCACTTCCTTATGAGCGGAAGGTTAAAAAGTACTAAATCTGATCAGCGTCTTCAAAAGGCCTTCATCCAAAAACCACTCATTGCCCAAACCTTTTCACGTCCCCGTTGTTTTTTCCTGCCAAATGCCCTAATTTTAGGACAGGAAAAATAACAAACAATATGCACTTCCTCCCGGCCAATCGCCTGCGCTTATACCGCAACTTCAAGGCCTTGGAAGCCACAGACTTCTATGGCATTATCCGCTTCTATGAGCGGTTCGAGGAAGGCGTGCGTGCCCTGGAATTAGAGGCTTTTTTTGAGTGTACCCTTGCTTATACGAATGCATTATTCGAAACCAGTCAGTACGGGAAACATCTCGTAATGTGCGATTTTTTACTCGAATTGATTATTGAGCACAATATCGACCGATGGGGCGGTGAGGATATTTTTACAAAAATCCTGTTCGATAAGGCAGTCTCACACGTGTATCAGCGCGAATATGCACGCGCGGCACATGTAACCCGCGAAATTTTGAAAATCCGCCCCAATGATCCATCCAGCGCGCGTTTACTCAAAAAATCTTTATTGCGCCAAAAACCCAAATGGTTGTTGCACGCACGTGCCTGGTTTATGTTGTTCGTCTTCCTTTCCGCCGCCACGGTGGCCGTCCAGATCTTTGTCATTCAAACCTTTTTTTCCGATTACGATCTGATCGCCCAATATGTTTATTACGGCTTTTTGGGCCTTGGTTTATCTATCCTTTTATTTGCCGAATGGCGGCATACCTGGCTGAGCAATCATCGGGTAAATTCCTTTAAAAAACAAATGCTGGCCCGCAACCTGGCCCGTGACAAGCAGGCTTTCCAGTAAATCATGCCGCGCTGCTACCGAATGCGGCTTATCCTGAATTATATTTGCCGCCAAATACACAAAACACATCCATGGCAAATCCGCTGACCAAGTTTCAACGCCAAATACTCGAAGGCATTCCCAAACGCCTGCCCAATCCACAAACCCGCGATATGGCCGTAAGCCATGCCCCGCGCCGGGTCATTGAAGGCGTTTTGAAACCCGATGAAAAAGTACTGGCCCTCCAAAATGCCTTGCGGTATTTTCCCAACAAATGGCATGAAACGCTTGCCCCTGAATTTGCCGACGAACTCGAACAGTTTGGCCGGATTTATATGTACCGCTTCCGTCCGGACTACTCCATGCGCGCCCGGGCAATCGATGAATATCCCTGCCGCTCCAAACAAGCCGCCGCGATCATGCTCATGATCCAAAACAACCTGGATCCTAAAGTCGCCAAACACCCGCACGAACTCATTACCTATGGCGGCAATGGCGCGGTTTTTCAAAACTGGGCCCAATACCGCCTCACCATGCGTTATCTGGCCGAAATGACCGACGAACAAACCCTGGTGATGTATTCCGGACATCCCATGGGCCTGTTTCCCTCGCATGCCGATGCGCCCCGCGTGGTCGTCACCAACGGCATGATGATCCCCAATTATTCTAAAAAAGAGGACTGGAATAAATACAATGCACTCGGCGTAACCCAATATGGCCAAATGACCGCCGGTTCTTATATGTACATTGGTCCACAAGGCATTGTGCACGGTACCACCATTACCTTGCTCAATGCAGGCCGAATTCATGGCCTGGGCAAGGACGATTTGCGCGGGGTGGTGTATGTGACCTCCGGACTGGGCGGCATGTCGGGCGCACAAGCGGGCGCGGCGGTGATTACCCGTTGTGTGGGCGTAATTGCCGAAACCGATGCCGAATCAATTTCCCAGCGCGTTGCCGATGGATATGTTTTAAAAGAAAATGTATATACCGATCTGAATGAACTGATTCCGCGCATTGAAGCCTGTCGCAAAGCCCAGGAAGGCATTGCGTTGGTGTATCAAGGCAATATTGTCGATTTGTGGGAGCGGTTTGTACGCGACGGGGTAAAAATTGAATTAGGATCGGATCAAACCTCTTGTCATAACATCCACGACCTGGGTTATACACCCCAAGGCTACACGTTTGAGGCGGCTAAACAATTATTGAATACCGACAAACCCAAATTTATGGAGGCAGTAGCCGAAACCCTGCGTCGGCATGTGGCGGCCATCAATACCATGGCGGAACGCGGCACTTACTTTTGGGATTACGGCAACGCTTTTTTGAAGGAAGCTGGTGATGCGGGCGCAGATGTTTTCAAGCCCGGCACAGAAAAACTGGCCTTGGGCGAAGTAAGCGTGCGCACCTCTCCTTACCGCTATCCTTCTTATGTGGAGGATATTATGGGCCCAATGTGTTTCGATTATGGTTTTGGCCCCTTCCGTTGGGTGTGCTGTTCGGGTAAAAAAAGCGACCTCGACCAAACCGATAAAATTGCGGCGGAAGTATTGAAAGAAATCCTGAAAAAAGCGCCCAAAGCCATCAAAGGCCAATTGCGCGATAATATTTTATGGATTAAAAACGCCAAAAAGAACATCCCGCGGGTCGGCTCTGCTTCCCGTATTTTATACGCCGATGCGGAAGGTCGGATGCGCATTGCCAAAGCGTTTAATGATGCAATCGCGGCAGGAATCCTCAGCGGCCCGGTAGTTTTGGGCCGGGATCACCATGATGTGAGTGGCACCGATTCACCTTACCGGGAAACGGCCAATATTTATGACGGCTCGCGTTTTACAGCCGATATGGCCGTTCAAAACGCAATCGGCGATGCATTTAGAGGCGCCACCTGGGTAAGCTTGCACAATGGCGGTGGTGTTGGCTGGGGGGAAGTTGTCAATGGCGGGTTCGGAATGGTGATTGATGGCTCTCCGGAAAGCGACCGGCGTTTGCACCTGATGCTTTTCTGGGATGTAAACAATGGCATCGCGCGGCGCGCCTGGGCCCGCAACCCACACGCCTTGGACACCATTCAACGTACGATGAAGGCATTTCCAGACTTACAGGTAACGCTTCCTTTTATTGCAGATGAAAATTTGGCCAAAAATGCTTTAAAAATATAAAATCAGGCACGATCACAGCGGTCAATGGGCGAACAATTGTCTAATAAAATATTCCCCTTATACTTAAACAGCACACCTGGCGCAAAATAGGCCTCAAAACTAAGGTATTGCAAGTCCTTAGATGGCGTAAATTGAAATTTATAAATCCGCCAATCCGGATGATCGATCAGCGGCGAACTGTCTAACAATTGTTCCTTGGCACCTTTGCGCGCGCCGCCCCACACACGCAGGCGCAAAGGCTGGTTGTAGCCAACGTATTGGGCACCGTGCGCCAGGTATAGGGTAAAGGTATAGCAGGAATCTTTTTTGAGCGGTGCTGACAACATTTGTCCCAAATCTTCGCGGGTACCGTCTTCACGGGTCACCAAGCCGATACAGGTTTTGCCGTGTTGTGGCGGAAATTTCAATCCCCAGGCGCCTGGAAAAATATCGGGTGTACAGTCGGCTGTGCTCGAAGACCAACCCCAGGGGAATGCATTTTGCCGGGGTGTATCTTCAAAGGAAGGGTTGGTGAGTTGAATTTTAGGCGCATTTTGGACCTCTAAAAGCAAGGCACTGAGCAAAAAGTAAATAGCAATCATCTGAATTCGTGCAAAAACGTAAACATTGCCTCCATAACCAGCCTTCGGAGCGCAACTTCCTAGAACAAACGCTTGTCTTTAAGCATCATAGAAAGTGGCTGTAAAATACATCCAAAAAACCATGCTTATACTACCTTTGCAGCTTGAAGGCGGATTTTGAGTTGTTGCAATAACGTCCACTAACACCAAATTAATATCTGTCCTTGCATAAATTCTTTAAAACCAGTCGATTCAAAAACTTTCCATGTCGCGTAGTAAACCTACTTATTTTTATGCGATCGTCAGTGTTGCGATGGTCCTGTTCATCCTTGGTTTTTTTGCCATCATGGCAACCCATGCCCGGCAATTAGCAACGATGTTCAAAGAGAAAGTGGATATTTGGCTGGAATTACAAGCCAACACCCCACAAGAAGAGATTGCCCGGATGGTGCAAGATATTCGCCGACAGCCTTTTGTAAAACAGGAGTCGGTCACGTTTATTACCCGGGAGCAGGCGCAATCGACGATGAAAAAAGACCTGGGGGACGAAAGTTTACTCGAAGATGTGCCGAATTTATTGCGGGACGTTATACGCTTTAATGTACGCGCCGAATTTTTGCAAAATGATAGTTTGCTGAACTGGCGTGAAACCTTACGCCGCGATACCTTCATTTCTGATCTCTATTTTGAGGCAGCGAATACCGGTAATGTGGGTAAAAATATCCAAAACCTGGGATGGATCATACTTGGGCTTGGAATTTTACTCATCTTTGCTGCCGTTACCTTGATTCACAATACCATCCGCCTGGCCTTGTTTTCCAACCGTTTTTTGATCAAAAATCAGGAATTGGTGGGCGCTTCTTGGGCATTTATCAGTCGGCCATATCTTGTGCGGGGTATTATGAATGGCTTGTGGAGTGCATTGCTCGCCATCGCGGCCCTGCTTGGCACCCAATGGGGCGCAAGCCGATTGATGCCCGATTTGCAGCAGCTCGAAGACCTCAACAGCATCCTGGCAATTTTTGTGTTGTTGATCTTGCTGGGTATTTTGATTTCAGGGTTGAGTACCTATTTTGTTGTCCAAAAATTTCTGCGCATGCGCGTAGACGATTTATATTAAATATGAGGGTTTTATAAATTATAAAACGCGTCATTTACCGAGCAATCGGAACCAAACGTTCACCAGACTCCCGCGTAATCGGGATTTATTATTCCAGTTAAGATGGCAAAGCAACCACAACGTCCTACTCCACAACGGCAACAAGCAGCGCAACCAACCGCAAAAAAAGCAGCGCCGGCCCCCGTTCGTCGGACAGAGAAAAAAGAAAATATCTTTTCCGCCGGTAAAAATGAGTTCATTTTTGGACGCCAAAATTTCATTTACATGGGAATTGGCCTGGGTTTGGTTATACTGGGTTTGATTGCCATGTCGGGTGGCGCCATGCCTGATCCGAACAAATGGGAGCCCGGACGTATTTACAGTTTCCGTCGCATTACCTTGGCACCGATCATGATGGTGGCGGGTTTTGTAATGGTTATTGTAGGTATTTTCAAAAATGAGCAACCAACAACGGCACTTGTATCCGACAACGCTTCTGCTGAATGAACTTATTACACGCTATAATCCTAGCCATTATTGAAGGAATTACGGAGTTTTTGCCGATTTCTTCTACAGGTCACATGGTCATTGCCTCTTCGATCATGGGCATTGCGGCCGATCCATTTGTGAAAGTATTCACGGTAGCCATCCAGTTTGGGGCCATTCTTTCGGTGCTGGTGTTGTACTGGCGTCGATTCGTTCAGAATTTCAACTTTTACATCCGCCTTTTAGTAGCTTTCTTACCCGCCGCTATTTTTGGCTTGTTGTTGAAAGGTTTTATTGACAGTTTGCTTGAAAACATTGTGGTGGTAGCCTTAGCGCTCATTGTTGGCGGGATTCTGTTTTTATTTTTGGACAACTATTTCGAACGTCGGAGCCGCCGCTCCACCTCTGTGGAAGACATAACCTTGCCGAAAGCCCTGAATATTGGTCTTTTTCAGGTTATTTCCATGATTCCGGGCGTAAGTCGCTCTGCAGCGACCATTATTGGCGGCCTTACGCAGGGCTTATCGCCGACCACTGCCGCTGAATTTTCGTTCTTCTTAGCCGTTCCTACCATGTTTGCCGCTACCGTGAAATCTTTATATGATTTCATCAAAGACGAAGGCGGCACCTTCACATCCGACGAACTCATGTTGTTGGGGGTGGGTAATGTGATCGCCTTTTTTGTAGCAATGCTTGCAATTCGCTCCTTTATTCAGTTTCTGACTAAGCACGGGTTTAAAGCCTTTGGTTATTATCGCATTGTGGTGGGAGTAATCATCCTGGTGCTTTGGGCGATGGGGTATTTTAACGGCGTAGAAGTGGGGAATTTTTAACCCTGCCTGCAACCGATGGAACCGAGCATTATATTCGAAGATAACCACTTATTGGCGATTAATAAACCAGCAGGATGGTTGGTACAGGGGGATAAAACGGGCGATCCGACCCTTACCGATTGGGGGAAAACCTATTTGAAAGAAAAATACGATAAGCCGGGTGCTGTTTTTTTGCATCCTACCCATCGCATAGATCGGCCGGTGAGTGGTGCGGTTTTGTTTGCGCGTACCGACAAGGCACTGGGCCGACTGACCACCATGTTTCGGGATCGGGAGGTAGAAAAAACATATTTGGCCTTGTGTTTACATTCACCTGGCCAGCCCCACGGTATTTTGCGGCATTTTTTGTTGAAAGATGCTGCAAGGAATGTGGTCAAAGCGTACGATAAGCCTGTAAAAGACGCCAAAGAAAGCATCACCCGTTTTGAATTGGTGAAACGATTGGGTGCGCATTATTTATTAAAAGTATTTCCAGAAACCGGCAGACCGCACCAGATACGGGTACAACTTGCGGCGATCAACTGTGTGTTGTTGGGTGATTTGAAATATGGTGCCCCCCAGGCCTTGCCAGATGCCTCTATTGGCTTGCATTGCTGGCAGATGGCCATTACCCATCCGGTTCGGCAAACGCCTTTGTTACTATCAGCCCCGCCCCCGTCGGAAGCCTGGTGGAAAGAAGTATTGACCGCAATTTGAGGTCGGATGCTGATTATTAATTGGCGCAGGGATAAACATTATTGCCAAACGGCATGTTTTTTGGACAATATCAAGCCTGCATGCATTTCTTGCGGCGCAATTTAAAAAATTATCATTTTTTTTGCTTATCTTTCCGAGCAATGTTGGATTGAGATCAGCATCACTCAGTTTCATTCATACGCACATGTATATACGACCAATTCTTGTACTCGTTTGTTTAGGCTCGCTTGGTGTCGCAGCGGCCCAAACCAACAAACGCTCTGAGATCAGGATCCAGGTTGGACCGATGCTTAGTAAAAATGCGCATTTCTCGATTATTACGGCACCGCCTTCATCTATGACGTTGCGTCCAACCAACTTTAATGGTGGTTTGTTGGAGTTTACTTATTTGAATAATTTTTGTTCGCGCCTGGGCTGGAATGCAACCGTGGGTGGTGGCTATACGGAATATGGCTTTTACAGCGAGGTCCCCAATAATTTTTACGGCGATTCGCTTTCGGCGCGTACAGGAAATAACAATACCAGCATATCCAACATTGCAATTGCTTCGATTGGGTTGCACAGTGTGCAGCAATTGGGTTGCAGGTTAGGGCTTGAAGCCCAATTGGGTGTTGGGGCCGTTTATATTTTCAACAAAGAAACGGCGACACGAACCATTGAATGGCCGACGGATAACGGCGGACAGCTTCCGGTAGGCGTAAATGGCATCAAAACGGATCGCGGCTTTCAGCCTTTGTTTCGCGGCGGTCTTGCACTTCGCTATGATTCAGGTGCGGGTACTTATATTTTGTTGGGTGCCGAATATTTGTACACCAATATGCGGGTAGCCGATGGTTTTGTACGTTTTAACAAAGTAGAAGGTACGCCACAAACGGGTGCGGAAGCCACGTATTACAAGTATTTCGACAGTTTTCGCCTTCAATTTGGCGTAGGTTACCGGTTTTAGGGGAAAATGCCGTTGATTTTAGCATTAAGATTAAATCATTACGTCAACGGCATTGCCCCTCAGGGCCATAAAAAAAGCCTCGCCGGCGTTGCGCGCGGGAGGCTCCGAAAACAATAAACAGCAGGATAATATCTTAACATACCTTTCCAACTTAACTGTGTTGCAGTTGAAGCAGGTATTATTTTTAAAATGAGCTGGAATCTTGTTTTACACCGAGGTGTAAACAAGTTAAAAAAGGTTGCGCAACCTATTCACAATGTTCGTTTTTTGAGTCTTAAACGTACAATTGTACTTTATTCCCCAAGATAAGCCCTTCACTATACGTTGCTGATTTTGCGCACCACTTTGTAAAGCCGGGAAGTTTCGTTTACGTCTTCTTCGAACGGATCGTTGTCAAAGTAGTTGGCAGAGATCATTTTGAGTTTGACGATACGTCCGCGATTATTGAAAATCTTTTGGACATATTTCACCCAAACATTGCCATTGCTGCGCACGGCGTAAATTTCATTGTCGCGCACATCATTCAGGTTTTCAACCGATTTGCACACTACAATATCGCCGTGGCGAATCACAGGGTCCATAGAATTACCATCAATTTGAAAGGCAACCAGGCCCGTTCCACCAACACCGGGAATAGAAAAATAGGTGTTGTCTTCCGCATTATCTGATCCGAGGGTAGCACCTGCGAAAGCGCGTACAGTGGTAAACAGAATATTGCCATTGCCATTGGAAATTACCCGGTCGCTCGAAAAAGCATCGCCCGGCATATCAAAACCGAATGGATTGCCGATGCCATGCAACATCCAGGCCTCATTGATATCATAGGCGCGGCAAAACGATTGCGCCTGACCATAATCAATGACCCGTTTACTTTCGGGATTTAAAAATGCGCGGATAATATGGCCGTAAGCCTTGTTGCCCAATACTTTTTCGGCAACATCGCCTACCCCTTTACCACTACGGTCATTTTTTACAATGGCACCGCGATCTTCCAACAATTTGAAAGCATTGATAAACCTGGTATTCAAATCAATTCTATCTTCCTTGATCATAGCCCGCTTGTTTTAAACTATTAATGTGAATTAGGATGGTTAATCCGTCTTTACAACGTCATTCACGCTGTTTGACACTGCAAATTTAAAACAAAGAGTTTTTAAAAACAAAAAATGTCAAAGATTTTTTTCACTTTTTTTTCTGAAGCCAAATCTGGAACCATACTTTCATCTGACAATCAGCCGTTTAAGCCTGTTTCTTTTTTCTTTTACCTTTGTTTCCAACACAGATGAAACAATATGGTGTAAGCATCGTACCTTTGCTATTTCTTATTTTTTCGTACTTTTGTATCTATATGGGTCATGTAATCTCTCTTCTGAATCACAAAGGTGGGGTTGGTAAAACAACCAGCACAATCAATATTGGCGCCGGACTGGTGGAATTAGGCCAAAAAGTGCTGTTGATCGACCTCGATCCGCAGGCAAACCTGACCATTTCACTGGGTATCCCGCGTCAAAAAACAACCATTTATGAAGCCTTGCGGGGCGAGGGCGAACTCGTTCCTTACAACCACAAGCCTAATCTCGACGTTATTACTTCCTCGCTCGACCTTTCGGGTGCGGAAATGGAACTTATCAATGAAGCTGGCCGAGAGTTTATCCTGCGCGAACTGATCAATCAGGTATCCGATGATTATGATTATGTACTCATCGACTGCCCACCATCACTCGGATTACTCACGCTCAATGCCCTTACCAGCAGCCGATATGTTTTGATTCCGCTGCAAACCGAGTTTCTGGCAGTGCAAGGCCTCGCAAAAATCAAACAAGTGATTGATAAGGTGAAAATGCGCCTCAACAAACAACTTGAAATGAGTGGTGTAATTGCCACGATGTACGATAGCCGACGTGTGTTAAACCGCGATGTAGTAGATACGATTCACAAATATTTTGGCGATAAAGTATTTAAGACCTATATTCGTGACAACGTTGCACTGGCCGAAGCGCCCGCACAACGGAAAGACATTTTTGATTACCTCCCCAAAAGCCCAGGCGCTGTCGATTACCTCGCACTGAGCAAGGAAATTTTGGAACGCACAAAATGAACGCCCTTACTGGATGAGCAAAAAACGATTCTCCGAAGGTCTGGACAACCTGTTCAATGATCCACAATCCGGGCAAATAGCCTTTGGCGCCTCCGAACCTACCACCGGTGAGCGCAAGGCAGCGCATAAGAATTTTTTATCCGACCTGGATTCCCTGTTGCAGGAAGCGCTCGACGAAAGCCTGGAAAAATACGAAGCCAATCAGCCCGACTCCCTGACCGCCAGCGCTAAAAATCGCAGCGGATACGACGCTACGCCCATACGCCCAAAATACAGCGGCCTGGATGCGCTGATTCGTCAAACCATTGATGTTCAAGAAATTACAACGGATGAATCCTCTGGCAAAAAACGCCTCACCGTTGCAGTCGATAAATTAAAATTGGAGAAATTGAAGGTCATTGCACGCCTCGAAAATGCTTATCTGAAAGATTTGCTCGTGCACCTCATCGACGATTACATCGACGAGTATAAAGAACAAAAAGGAATCGAGTTGTAAGGTCGGCATGCAAGACTTCCGCCTTTTTTACAATCAAAACATTTATCCCGAATTGTTGCACCTGGAGCAACGGCGGCGGCGATTGGTACGCCTGCTGCTGCTATCGGCCTTGATGCTGGCTGCGGTGGTGGCGATTGAAATCCTGATTGATATTTTTTTAGTCACTTTGTTGTTGCTGATTCCGGTGGCAACCTGGATTGCCTATTTGGGTTTTCGAATCCAGGTATTTTACCAGGAATTTAAGCCGCGTATTGTGGGGCTGTTGCTCGATTTTATTGATAACAGCGTGAATTTTAGTTTCAAACAGTATAATCCCAAGGGATTTATACAGCCCGAAGATTTTTTAGAAAGTAAAATTTTCACGCATGCGGACGAGTACCGGGGCGAAGACCTGATTGAAGGGATGGTGCGCGAAACGCCTTTTCAATTGAGTGAATTACGCGTAAAAGAGTTTTCAGATGTACGCAATCGCCTGGATTATGTGTTTCGCGGCATATTTTTAATCGCCGATTTTCAGCGCGCCGATATGCACGGGGGCGTGCTTTTGCTGCCCGATGCTTACCGCAAATACCTAAGCAGAAGCGAAAAAGCCTTTCATTTGATTGGTGGGCGGCGGGTAAAGGACAACCTTTTACCCGAATTTGAGGCTTTTTTTGATACGTATGCCACCAAAGACGTTCGGATTCAGGATGTGATTTCCAAAGAATTGCAACACGCCATTTTAATGTTTCGCCTGCGGTTTCAAAAAGTAAACCGGGAAAAGGAAATTTACTGCTCCATTATTGGCGATAAAATTTACCTCGCGCTCACGCAGGATAAAGATTTGCTGGAACCCTCGCTTTGGGGCTCCAATGTGCGTTTTGAGGTCGTCAATGAATTGTATGAAGACCTTAAAATACTGCTGGATGTGGTTTTGGCAGTGGATGTGATGAATTGAGTAACCTCATTCTTTTTTAGTGCCCCACGTACACCAAACGCGCCCGCCCCAACACACGAGTATCCACCAACCAGCATACCATATACCAGCCCGGAGGCAAATGTTGTAGCGCCAAGGTATGGGAAGTTTCGCCTTCCGGGATTGCTAGCTCCTGCACCAAAACGCCCAGGGCATTGTACAGGCACAGGCGCGCGTGCTCCTGCGCACGGGCGGGAAATGCAATATTCACATACTCATTTGCCGGGTTGGGGGCTATTTGCAAGGCTTTTTCGTCCTCCGGCGTATGAACAGCAGTAGCCATGCAAAAGGCGGAATCCAAACAACCGTCCGCGCTGACTTTTACGACCCAACCGTGAAAAAGATCATCAATATCACCTGGCCCACCCGCCACCACACTACCGCTGGAAAGCACACCAAGCCCGCCATAAATAAACGATCCTGTGGGTTTCAATCCCGCCGGAGCATTATCTGCCCTTGCCCAAATGCTGTCGCCTTCGGGTGAAAACTTGTATAACCAACCGCCCCAGTCGTCACTATTCACGGTAGGCGGGCTGTCGTAAGAGCGCCTTTGCCCGGCTAGCAAGTAATTGCCGTCGGGGGTTTGGAGCATGTCATAAATACCAACGTATCCCAGATTATCAGAACCGTAGGGTCCAATGTTTTTAATCCATTGCAGTTGAAGCGTACTATCAAATTTCAAGATACAACATTGAACCTTACTACTCCCTTGAGCGTCTTCACCTAAATAAACACGACCATGTGCAATAAACCCACCATCAATAGCAGACATTATTCCTTTTATTACGATCAAATCAGGGGACTGAGGCCCAACCCAGGTTTTCAGCACCACTCCATTACTGTCCAACATCCATAAGCCGGCACGGGAACTATAACCATCAAATATATTCGGGCCAAAAGCACCTCCCATTAAAAAACAATTATCCGTAATCCTAATTAAACAATTCCCAGTTTCGTCAGTGTTGTAATTTCCGTAATATTTAAACCATAATATATTGCCCAGTTTATCCACCCTGCGGATAAAACCATCCTGTTTGTAATTAGGCCTTTGGGCAGCGCCAGCAATCATAAAACCGCCATCAGGCATTTCTATGATTTGATCGTAAAATTCTGCGAAATTGTTATCCAAGGGATATTCAAAGATAGAAACGATGTCCAGGTTTTCATTAAATTGAAGTAACTGCAAAGATGCTCTTCCAAATACGGCCGGTGCAAATAGAAAATTACCTTTCCTGGTTTTAAGGATTGAACCACTACTGTAATCTGTACTTAAATAACCATTTAAAGAATCTTTATATAGTTTGGATAAAAGGATATTACCATTCGTATCTAATTTTACCAAGTGAATTTGCAGTGGAGAAGGATTTATGCTTGTATCATAAGCCGTTCCTACACAGTAAATCTTTTCTTTGTCGACAGTTAGAAAGGAAAAACGTTCACTTGCATACTGATGAAATACTTTATTGAACCCTGGTTGTGCATAGATGGAAGTAACGCCCCCAAAAACTGCTAATAACAAAAAAAATATTCTCATAGACATGGCTTTACATATTTAAAAAGTGATCCCTGACCAACTATATTAGTGCTGGATCACTAATTTAAATGATTTTGTCCCGCTTGAATTACTAACAAACAGTGCATATACGCCAGCAGAAAGATTTGATACATCCAGCGTATGGCTTGTTATTCCAAATGGCATAACCGTTTGCATCGCGTTGCGGCCAGTAGCAAGATTTACAATTCGAATATTCAGATTTTGGGTGTTTTCAACCTTTTCAATGGCTATAGAAGTATTGGCTGGATTTGGGAATACTTTTATATCCATTAAATTAGACAAGTGCTCAATTGACAAATCTCTGCCCTCCACGCCACCACAATTTGCCGCAGCGCTCCTTCCATTCATGTAGAGTACCGCACGGGTAAGTGCGCCTGCTGAATTACAGGCGGTCCCCCAGCCTGATTGAAGAGCTTCTACAACTGAACTTGGAAGTGCATCTACCGCAACGCCCGCCTGAATGGAAGTGCGCATTGTTTGCAATACCGATACAATGCTGTTAAATTCGGTAAGCACATCGCCGTTCAAACCATACTGCGTTGGAATAGATTGTAATAAAAGGTCGGAAACCGCAAAATTCCCTTTAAAAAAGTGATAACGAACCAATTGGAGGTCTGCATCATAATTGTCTAACATATCCAGCCAATGCAAAATAGAGTCTATTTTTATTTCATTCGTGTCTAACGCATAATGCAACAGGATCGTTTTACCTTTTGTGTCAAGTTCATACCGCAAAGTATTGATCGAATTAGCGGCCGTCTCACGTTGTGCAGCATTGGTGATACTTGGAAGAGCGGCTAATTTGGACGTCCAAATCTGTTTTTTTTGAAAAAACTGAGACTTTGTTTGTGCTATAAATGGTTCTGCACAAGGAGGGTTGTCACAACCAGGTTCAATGCTTGAATCACAATTTGGATTCGTGTTGCTTTGAATTGGTGAAATCGTAGTGGTAGTATAAAAACCCTGTACTAATTCCTGAGAAGTGAACAGAATGTGATGATAAATGATACTTTTACCCTCATTGGTAAATTGTTGCTCAAAGGGCAGGGAGTTTTCATTAAAAATGTTACCAGCGGATAAGAGGCCGCCATTAATATCAAATCCTCCCTGCACTTTTCGAATCGCCCCACCAAGCTTTACGATATTGTCATTGGGATAATTTATTAGATACTTGTTGCAGGTGTACTGAAGTCCACTATACATAATGCCATCATCCATCCCATTTGAGCCATTTGTACGGGTACCTGTGTACAAGTCCTGAAAAGTATTCTTTGTAATAGTATTGTTACTCGTGGTAATAGACAAAACATCTGTACCAAAGGTCTGGTCATTAAAACTTGTATTGGCACCGCCTGAAAAGTGGTTACCACTTACAGAAAACGCCGCCGAGATACCTTCTACATATATCCCGATTAAATCTTGTGGGCTATTGTTTTTAAAGTTATTCGGCCTGGAGATGTTAAAAGTATTGCCGTTAAAAACGAAGTTTTCATTGAATGTACTATATATACCCGTAAAGCAGTGGTTGAAAGTTGCTCCGGTAATAGCAGTGCTCAAAGGTGAGATTATATCATTGATGTGAATCCCTTCGTATAAGTTTGTAAATAAAGCCCCTCCAGAAACACTAAACTTACTATCAAGTGCATCAATTCCGATGCCGCGTGATTTGGGTAATGTATAATCACCAGTACGTAAATCCTCAAAATAGGATTCTATTAATCTAATATTTTGAACCCCATCCAAGGAAATATGCAATGGGGCAATAGCCCCACCTCGATACGTATCGGTAGTTATAAATTTGGTTCGTAAAAAGATGCTGCTATTAAGGTTCGGATAAGGAGCAAACTCAACATCTATTAAGTTGTTCCGAAATGTTCCCAAACCGGATGTGATTGATCCTCCTGACTTGCTGCTTTGCAATTCTCCAGTTAAAAGATTTTGGCCTTGTACCCTTGCTCCGATACGGGCATGTTCAATTATACCAATACTTGTTATGGTAAGTTTGCCTTGATGCTGCGTGGATTGTGCCTTGTATTTATTACCTTCAATAATTACGCCTTGCCAAAATTTATCTGGACAGGCAGCAGTGACCAGGTTGGAAACTATTAAACGCCCGCCTTGTGTACTGCTGCTCGTTTGATTTGCTTTAATATAGATATAGGCATGCTCCTGCATGGTAACTGGTGCATTAATGGTTAGCACAGCCCCGGGTTCAATGTACACATTTGCGGGAACATTCATTGGTATATTCCAGTCTACGGTCCCGGTAATCACGATGTCTTGCTGCACCACCTGATTTAATGCTCCATATTCATTTTTCAAATAATATCTCATGCGTGCGCCTTGTTCTTCTGTAAAATGTTTCGCACAGCGTCCAAAATTGTAATACGACATGATATTTTCAAAATCAAATGGCGGATTTATCCCTGTACAGCCTGAATATGCACTATATTGACTCTGACTTTCAGGAGGCGTATCACAAACTAAATCACCTACTGTATTGCATGGCTCATTTGCAATTGCAACACATTCATTGTGAAAAGTGTGCAATAAGCCCAAACAATGCCCTACTTCATGTGCGGTTATAAGGGTTTTACTTAGCGGCCCAGTAATTCCATCTACTTTACCACTTACATAACAGTAATTATTGGGAACACACAGCGCATCTGAACTGGCTTCTGTATCATCCCTGAAAATATAAAGATTGATTCCATCTTCCTTAAAGTTATCAACACCGTTCGTTGAGCCGTTCTTTAATGCGTTAAACTCCGTCAATCCCAAACTAACATTTGGCAAAGCATTGGATGTTATCACCTGAAAAGAGCCCGCTCCTTCGCATCCACTAAACCCGGGCACGAAAAAGATATTAGAATTTCCATGAAAAGCATTGGCGAGATTCGCCCAAATCAAATTGGCTCGATCTTCAAAAGACTGGTCAAAATGCACCAAACCGTCGGTTGGATTTACAAATCGAAGGTAAAGTTTCACATAAAAAGGGCCCGGATTATGTTCATAATCGTCGCAATAAAGTAAAGGAGAAAGACCATTCGAGCATGCTAAAGCGCAACACGTATTGTTTGTCTGCGCCTGGAATTGTGGGATACAAAAGACGATTCCCAAACAGAGAAACAGCAGAACTTTCTTTGTATAAAGGGACAGGTGTTTGATCAAACTTTTTTTCATAATATAAAGTATTTAGTTTAAGATTGGCTTAAAGTTACGAATCATCATTTAAATTTCCAAAAATCAAGTCTGTTAATAGTTAGACTTGATTTTGTTACCCAAACACCAATTTACCCTTTTCTTCCTGCCCTTTACGGTGCAACATGCAAAAATGGCCCCAAAAAAAGTTGTTTTTTGCATTGCCAGACTACCCTGTACCATCCTTCGCGCCAACTGGCAAGCGGTACGGCGAGCGTTCCTTCTGAGTTTTTAGTGCTTATTTGCTGAACTAATCGACCATTCACATCCCAAATCCACATACGTCCTTCCGAATCAGGTACATCTTCCGGCAAACGAACATACACGATATCAGCAGCGGGATTGGGGAAACAGTCTAAGCGTGGCATTCCGGCCTCAGGAGAAAAGGTATTGACCAATTCCGCCACAACGGTACGGGTGGTATTAGTTTGCACGGGCGCATTGTAATCGAAATAAATAAACGCCGTATTGGCCAAGGTATCGCCTAAAACAAGGCCGGGACGTGGTTTGATACTAAAAGCCACGAAACCGTGACTGCCCGGTTCATCGCTGGTGGAATCGGGCAATTGAATGTTGTCAAAGAAAAACTCCAAAATGCCGGAACCCGTAATGTTCCAACGACAAGGATGGCTACTACCCTGAAAAACGAAACTGGCGGGATCGAACCGTGCACTCAAAGTGTCTATAACCCGGACGAATGTTGCCGGAAAGTTGCCTGTGTTTTGGAATCGAATGAAGTATTCCATCGGAATGAGGTCCACGATTTCTTGTGGCGTGATGCGTTCGCCTTTACGCGCCGTTTTGTCGTTGGGGTCGAAAGAGCCTACAACAACGATCCGCAAACCGGAAACGTTGTCCATCGGGTTCACATCTACATCAAGCGGCGCGATCGTTGCATCCACGCTAACGACGGTGCCGATTTGAACCGTAGCAGCCGTTTTCATGGTTAATCTTATTTTTTGAATGTCACCGGGATTGAATTGAGGCAAGATCCAAAGGGCCGAATCCTGTCCCAGGGAATCGGGCAGTATGGAGGCCGACACAAAAGATAACGCATCCGGAAAACTAAAATGAACTTTCGCATCAACCGTTTCAGAACCGATGTTTTCACAAATCAGGTAAAAATCCGTTTCAAACCCTGGCACAAGCGGGCGTGTGTTGACCAAGGTAATCCGAAGATCCTTCACAGACTGTTTGTAAACAGCCAATTGTACGGTATCCGTGATGGATTTTAACAACAATTGAGCAGGCGTTACGGTGGTATAATATTTGGGCTTGTGGGTAAACAAACTGTCTTCCGGCATCGTGCCATAAACCTTGATAAGACCAGCGGAATCGCTCGTAGCAAATGTCCCACCTTTTGCCTGTACGATCAGTCCGGGATAAGGTCCTTCTCCGGGATCCTGAATTTGGTTCTGATTGTCGTCAAAATACGCATAAGCATGGTATGGGGCCAGGTTGTAATCGTTGATCCATAAGCCGTTTTCAATAGCAGAGACCACCAAATGGTTTTGCCAAATGGTAACCGAAGGAATATAAGCCCCTTCAAATCCCGAAAATGGGCTCCAATTTGCGCCGCCATCGGTACTGGCAAACAGGCCCGTTCCCCGGGTACCTATGATCATTATCTGTCCATACGCAACGATTCCCGAATAAAATGCATTTGCCGGAATGCCCTGCGATAAAACCCAATTGGTTCCATCATTTGCATCGGAATAATAGAGGCCGGTCGAACCAAAATAAAATACTTTGCCAGCCGCATATTGAAGTTCATTGAGTGTATAGGAGGAAGTTGGACCTAATTGCGCCGAAATCACCCAACTCAAGCCTTTATCGGTAGAAGTACGCAGGGTGCCGGAAAAATTGATCGCAAACCATTTTTCTGGTGTGATGAGCAAATGGTCGGTATTGGGTGCATTTGACACCTTTTTCCAGGGGCCAAGCACGGAATTGGCACGTCGGATGCCCGATTGATCTCCAATAATGAGCACATCGCCCTCCACATCCAGCGCATCTGGCATATCCAGGGAGTCGGTGACCTGGTTCCAGTTTAGGCCGTCATTGGTAGAAAAGTAAAAACGATTGTTGTTAATGACCAGCAGGGTGTCCTGCTTGCGGTTCAAATCCCGAGGCACTTGATCCTCCGGGAGCGAGGCAAGGGGCGACCAATGGGTAGCATCGGTGCTGTATGCGCCCTTGTATAAACTGCTGAAAGCATACAAGCGGTCTCCCAACGCTTTTACTAAATATTGATTATAGCCGCCCCGGCTTCCTTCCTGATCGGGGTATAACAAACCGTTGGCCTGATCGATCCTGACCAGTCCTGCACCAGCCAGCCCCCAGGTGCCATTTTCGTTTTCGTGCACGCCGAAAAAGGTGTTTTTATAACCTGTTGATAACTTTTGCCAACTTTGACCCAGGTTGTCGGTGTAATAGATCTCCTTAAAATATGAATAAAAACGACCGTTTACACCGGTACTCAAGCGGTTATTACCAATTGCCGGAAACGCAGGGTGCCGCATCCAATTGTCACCTCGATCTGTTGAATAATAGATGGAATCGGCATTGGAGACCACCAAAACCGTATCGCCAGACAATGCCACATCGCCAAATCCGTTGATTTTTCGCACGAATTCCCAACTATCACCCCGATCGGTCGAACGGAACAGTCCGTTAGTCGCCAATACAAAAAGTCCGCGATCGTTTATGGCGTACTTGTATAAGCCATTGATCGTATCCGGTCCAATTTGATAAAAAGACTGTGCGCCATTGGTGCTGCGCCATAAACGGCTGTTGGTGCCAATGATCATCGTATCCTGGTACACCCGGAAATCTTTGTAAAGAAATTCAGGCTGGATATTTACGATCCGGGATTGCCATTGGGCGCCCTGGTTAACACTCCAGTATAAATAGGTTTTGGAAGCCCCCCCGCTGTTGGGATCGGGCGCACCGAGTGCCAGCACGATCGAATCTGCTTTCAACAGGAGCCCGGCAATGATGTAATTATCGGGCAATCCTTGTATTTTAGTGAAATTTTTCCCGCTGTTGTTGGAACGGTACAATCCCGAGGCGGTGCATAGCCAGCGTACATTGCCCACATCATACACCTTGTAGGTAGTGACTCCAGTAGGACCGGTACGAAAACTCCATTGCGCGGAAAGGGGCGTGGATAAAATAAAAAGGAGGAGAAAGGCGGGAATCAGTTTTGGCATTGGATGGGTTGGTTGGTCTTAAACCAAGATTTAAGTGGATTTGAAGGATGGATGGATAAAAAAAATGATTTTCATTGGATTAGAATCCAGCCGTTTTCAAAACCACTTAGCGTCGGCTACAAGAAAGGTTATCAGAGACTCAAAGAAAAAGGAATTTCGGAAATTATAGTTCAATTTTAAAGTATCCTATGGCAAGTTCAGTACAGCAACTTGCACATTTATGCAAATACTCCGAACTTTGCCCAGCCCGTAAAGCAGGCTTAATAGGTTAAAAACGGCCTCAGGCCAACCTTTTGTCCAATAAGCTGTTTATTTTGCGTTACCTTGGGCAACTTTATGGGGTTAAAATTCCATCATTACTTCATTGTACATACCAGACAACATCCGGCACTATGCTGAAAGATAATTATTCCTTGCTGATTGAGAAGCTCGACGGGTTTATCCGCAAATTTTACATCAATCAATTGCTGCGCGGCGCATTGTATACCGTTGGCGCAGTATTGGGCCTCTTTATTTTATTAAACGTGTTGGAGTATTATTTTTACTTCAATACCAGTGTGCGCACGGGCATGTTTTGGGGCTTTATAACCCTTTCTGCCGCAGCACTTTACAATTGGGTGGCCCTGCCTTTGATGCACTATTTCCGCCTGGGACAGGTAATCAGCCACGAACAGGCGGCGCAGATTATCGGAAGCCATTTTACCAATGTTTCGGATAAACTGTTGAATATTTTGCAGTTGAAACAGCAGGGTGGCAATGCCATTTATGCCGATCTGATCAATGCCTCCATTGAGCAAAAAAGCAACGAAATCCGTTTGGTACCGTTTCAGTCGGCCATTGATTTGGGTAAAAACCGCAAATACCTGCGTTATGCCTTGCCGCCTTTGATGTTGTTTTTGTTCTTGTTGCTGGGCGCGCCGAATATCCTGCGCGAGGGCACCATGCGCTTGTGGAACAGCAGCACCAAGTTTGAAAAACCGGCGCCTTTCAAGTTTTTGATCAATCCGGACAGTTTGCGCACGGTGCAATTCGCAGATTTTGTGCTGAACGTGCAGGTGGAAGGCCAAGCATTGCCCAATGAAATGTTTATCAACCTGGGCAATGTGCAATACCGGCTTACCAAGGAAGCGGCCAATTTGTTTTCCTACAAATTTGTGAACGTTCAAAAGGAAGTTCCGTTCAATTTGTTTGCGGGCGGCATTGAAAGCACCGATTATACGTTGAATGTACTGCGCAAACCCAGCGTAGTAGGTTTTGATGTAAAACTTGATTTCCCGGATTATACCGGTCGCCCCAACGAATCCTTGGCCAATGTGGGCGACCTCGTTGTTCCGCAAGGCACCACCATCGGATGGGTATTCAATGCCCAACATACCGATAAATTGGCGTTGCGCTTCAGCAATGATGGCACTTCGGATGCCAAACGGTTTGACAACAACCTGTTTTCCTATAACCGCCGCGCGCTGAAAGACGAAGTTTATAAAGTATTCATTTCCAATAGTTTGCTTCCGAATGCTGATTCCGTGGCGTACACGATTTCGGTGATTCCAGATTTGCACCCGCAGATCAGCGTAGAAGAATTTAAGGACAGCACCAATACCCGCCTCAGCTTTTTCGCGGGCGATGCTACCGATGATTACGGACTCAACAACCTGACTTTCAATTACCAGGTTAAAAAGGTAAAAGGCGGTCAAATGCCGATGAATACCGTTAAAATTGAAAAACAGGCGGGCAAACAGGTCAATTATCAGTACACCTGGGATATGCGCAACCTGAACCTCGAGCCCGGTGATGAAGTATCCTATTACTTTGAAATTTTTGACAATGATGCGGTAAATGGTGCAAAAAGTGCGCGCACCAGTGTGATGCAATATAAAATGCCCACGCTCAATGAATTCCGCGAGCAACAGGCCCAAAATTCGGAAGAGATCAAAAAAGACCTGGATAAAGCACTCAAAGAGAGTTTGAAAATTCAGGAAGAGATGAAAAAACTGCGCGATAAAGTGCTCCAAAAGAAGGAGTTAGACTGGCAGTCGCGCAAGGAAATGGAGAAATTGCTGCAACGCCAAAAACAATTGCAAAACCAGATTGAGCAGGCGAAAGAAAATTTCGAGCAAAACAATAAACAGCAGCAGGAATTCAATAAGCAGGATGAAGAACTGGTGAAAAAGCAGGAAGAACTGGAAAAAATGTTCGAAAAATCGGTTTCTGAAGAAATGAAGAAGTTGATGGAAGACATTCAGAAACTGCTGCAGGAGATGAACAAAGACCAGATGCTGGAAAAAATGGAGGACATGCAGATCAACAGCGAGGAGTTGAGCAAAGAGCTGGATCGCATGAAAGAGTTGTACAAGCAGTTGGAGGTAGAGCAATTGGAGCAACAACAAATTGACCAACTCGAAGAAATGGCCAAAAAACAAGAAGAACTGGCCAAAGAAACCGAAGAAGGCTCCAAAAAAGACGAAGACCTGAAAAAAGAGCAGGACGAACTCAATAAGCAAATGGACGATGTGGCCAAAAAAGAAGAGGAACTCAAAAAGAAAAATGAAGACCTCAAACGTCCGCAAAAAATAGAAGACCAGAAGCAGGAGATGGAAGATACGAAGCAGGAAATGAAGGATGCCAAGGACGAATTGAGTAAAGATCAGAAGAAAAAAGCCAGCAAAAAGCAAAAATCGGCGGCCAATAAGATGAAAAATATGGCCAACAAGAAAAAGCAAGGCAAGGAATCGGGTGAAATGGAGCAAATGGAAGAAGACGTAAAAATGCTCCGTCAATTGCTGGAAAATCTGGTAGGCCTGTCTTTTGCACAGGAACAAAACATGAAAGATGTGAGCAATTCCAGCATCAATACCCCGCATTATGTGGAATTGGCCCAACAGCAATACAAAATCAAGGACGATTTTAAAATTGTGGAAGACAGTTTGCATGCCTTGGCCAGCCGCAATTTCAAGATTGAAAGTTTGGTGAACGATAAAGTATCCGACATCAAAACTTCGATCAAGCACAGCATTGAGGAATTGGAAGAGCGCCGTATTCCATCGGCAACCAGCAACCAGCAAAGCAGCATGAAAGGCCTCAACGACTTAGCCTTGATGTTGGCCGAAATCATGGAACAAATGCAGCAAGACATGGCTTCCGCGATGCCGGGTAGTCAGAGTTGCCAAAAACCGGGTAAAAAATCGGGTGAAGGAGAAGGTAAAGGCGGCAAAGAGCCGAAA
>Ga0247838_1000032_pt1 | contig 170241 bp, 145 predicted proteins | sample LaCruzMarch2015__5_FD_189097 | JGI IMG/M metagenome (GOLD analysis project Ga0247838, IMG submission 189097) | Freshwater microbial communities from meromictic Lake La Cruz, Castile-La Mancha, Spain - LaCruzMarch2015_15m | ecosystem: Environmental > Aquatic > Freshwater > Lake | place: Spain...
GCGATGCAGGTGAAGACGACGGCGAGTTTCCGCATGGAGCGGAGGGTACGGCGCGGGCGGCATTTCGGGATCGCGTTGCAGCAGGAGCCGTCGGGCAGCGGGCCGTTCTCGCATTTTCCGCCGCCGGACTTCGGCCGTGTGCAGGAGTAATGCCCTTTCGTCTCGCCGGGCTTGGTGACGAGCTTCGGCGAGCACTCGAAAGTGGCGCGGCATTCACCTTTCGGCGAGGGGCCGATGCGGCAGGGACAGCCCTCGCAGGTGTGGCCGCACTCCCAATTCAGGTTGGGGCGGACATATTCGTGGGAGGCGAACTCGGGGGATTTCCTGTCGTTTTTCATGGGGCGGAACCGGAGAACGAGTAGACGACGATGATGTGTGCCACGCTGAGGATGAGGAGGGAGTAGCTGAGCGGAATGTGGACGAAAAGCCAGGCACGCAGGGTGAATTGGAGGGCGTATTGGTAATCGAGGAGGTGCTTCTGCTCGACGAGATCCTCCAGTTTTCCCAGCATATCGAGCTCAGTTCTTTTCGCGTAGCGGCGGATCTCAGCAAACTGCGAGCGGTGCGAAGCCTGCGGGTTCTGCGAGCGCAAAAGGTGCGCGACCAGGTTGTGGGGTTTCGCGAAAAACAGGCCGATCTTGTCTGTGAAAAACTCGGCGATCACCGGCGAGGTCTGGTTGTCCACGCCGGCGAGAACCAGCGCCTCGGCCTCCTTGCGGAGGGCGGTGCGGACATGGGGCATGCGTTCGAAGGGTGTCTCGAAGCCTGCGACGGTGAGCCTTTTCGGAAACGAGCGGCTGATCCAAAGCCCGATCACTCCGCTCACGAACACGATGGCGAAGATCACCGCGATAATCTGGTTAAGCAATCCATGCGGCCACGAGAAACTGATGTGAACGAAGAACAGCGCGCCGGAGATCATGCCGACATAGATGTGCACCTGAAGCCAGAAGCCCACGCTGCCCATGCGGAGGAAGGGGATTTTTTTCCGGAAATTAAAGAAGGTGAGGAAAAGCATCACCGCGAGGAAAACCCAGCCGCTGAGGTAAGCGTGGCGTGGATAGAACGGCGCAAAAAACACATACGCCGCGAAGAGGCCTCCCACCATGAGAAGGGTGAGCAGCAGTCCCGCGAAACGGCGGCGGACAAGTTCTAGTTCTTTCTTAGCCAATGTGCGATCGGGGTGATACGGGTGAGGTTGGTGCGGCTGAGCGCGTCGTGCGGACAGGCGTTCACGCAGGCCGGGCCGCTTTTCTGCTCCACGCAGAAGTCGCACTTGGTGGCCTTGAGGATGGGCTGGAACTCCTCGTCCACGAGAAACTCGCCCTTTTCGGAGCGCACCTCGACCATGCGGATCGAGTCGTAGGGGCAATTGTTCGCGCAGGCGGTGCAGCCGATGCAGGTGGCGGGGTTGATCACCACCTCGCCGCTGAAGCTGGTGCGGTGGATCGCGCCGGTGGGGCAGCCGATCATGCAGACGGGATCGACGCAATGCATGCACGCGTTGGCGATCATCAGGTTATCGATGATCGGCCCATGGCGGAGGAAGCGCGGGTTGCCGTCGTGGGTGGAGGCGCAGGCGCGGACGCAGTCATCGCAGCGGGTGCAGCGATCCATGTCGATGACCATGGATTTGGTGCCGTTGAGGAAACGGTGCTCCGCTAGGAACTCCATCAGGGCGGCGGGCGGGGCTTCCTCGTCCTCATCGAGGCCCGCGTCGGCGACATCGGGAAGAATCGCACTGCCGAGCTCCGCGGCCGCCCATTCGCGGTTTGCAAATTTCTCCAGCGCGGCGGTGGGGATGAAAATGAGGTGGGCGTATCCGAGGGAACGGAGCGAGTGTGTGGCCTGCAGGCCATCATCGGGCTTTTGCCAATGGTTCGCGATCTCGCCGAAGCCGAACACGCTGCCTGCGCCGATGTAGTTGAGCGTCCGCTCGCCGCCGCCGTATTTCCGGCTGACACGGCAGAAACCGGCACGGATCATGTGGATGCCGTTGAGATAATCGCCTTCCCGCACAATCACCGGTTCGTTGGCGCTGGAGGTTTCGCCATCCTTGACCAGCCGTTTGTAAGCGCCAGACCAGTTGTAATCGCCGTAGGTTTCCAACTGTGCTGCGTCGCAAAGCTCCTTGTAGGAGGAGTCGTCGAGGTGGTTGAAAAGCGGGTGGTTGCTGAGGAATGCCTTCAGCGAGTTTTCCCGGTAAATCTTGTCGATCCGCGCCTTGAGGGCGGGATCGTATTTCATGATGTCGCGCAGGCCTTCCCATGTGAACTCCAGCAGGCGCGTAACCGGCGAGGCGGCGACCACGGTGGCGGTCCGCGGCATCCGGCTGAGCGCGGAAATTTCCCCGAACATGCTGCCCTCACCAAGCTTCGCGGTCTGCGATCCTGAAACGATCCGAGGGTAATCCTGGTGATAAACGGAAGACTTGCCTTTGTCCAGGGAAGCGCTTTTTTTGTCGCTGGCGCGCGGCGAGCGTTTCCGCCAGCCCTCGGGCTCCGGGTTGTTGTTCCAAAGCTGCGAAAGGCGGGCGACGAAGGTTTTCTTGGCCCTGACGGCGCGACCCAACAGGCGGGGATCGATCTCGGGGCGGATGACCACATCGACCTCGCCGCTCAGGACGAGGAAAGCGGAGGTGCCGTAGTCGTCCTTCCGGAGGACGATTTCGCCGGGTCCGTATTCGCGCACGGCGGAGTCATTTCTCAGGATTTCGCGGAGCGGCGTTCCGGAAGGGAAACGAGAGGCATCCATCAGGGAGAACGGCTCTGATGCGAGAAGCATGTCGAGCGTGTCCTCGTCCATCGCAGGGTCGAGTGGTTCGCCCCAACGCGGGGGGCGTTCCGCCTGGCGAACGAGGGAAGCGAGATTGGTGTCGGATTGCGCCATGGTTCTTGTTTCAGGCGTCGATCACCAGATTTGCGCAGGGGCGGCAGATGCACGTGAGGCAGCTTCCCTCATCGACCTCGTGCCCCGGCTCGAGGTCATATTCGACGTTGCCCTTTTTCACTGCCACGAGGCAGGAGCCGCAGCTGCCTGCTCCGCAGCTGAAGTCGATGGCGACGCCGTTCTTCTCGGCGAAGGCGTGCAGGTTTGCGGAGGACGGATCCCACGCGACCTTTTTGCCGCTGCGCGAGAACTCGATCTCGAAAGCGGGCGTATCGGCGGCGGCCTTGGGGGCGGCATCCTTCGCGCCGGCTTTCACGGTGGCGGGGCCGAACGCCTCGAATTTCACATCCTTTTTCGGAACGCCCCATTCATAGAGTCCCGATACCAGCGAATCCATGAACGGCCCCGGGCCGCAGAGATAGTATTCGAAATTGCTGGAAGGCAGGATTTCCTTCATGAGGTCGACACAGACGCGGCTGTGGTGGTTGTAATCCTGCCCTTTCACATCTTTCTCGTCCGGGCGGCTGTAACAGATGTGGAGCCGCATGTTCGGGTTCTTTTTCTGAAGCTCCAGCACCTCATCACGGAACATGTGATCCACTCCGCTGCGGCAGCCGAAGAAAAAATAGATTTCCCGCCTGTCGTTGATATGGGTGAGCACCCGGGCCATCGCCAGCATGGGCGTGATACCGATGCCGCCTGAGATCAGGACGACAGGGCGGTCCACCTCGACATCGAGGTAGAATTTCCCTGAAGGAGCCTTCACGTTGAGGAGATCGCCTTCGGAAACGTGGTCGGCGAAGTAGTTGGAGACGACACCCGGTGTGCCGTCCTCTTTCATGTAGCGCTTGATCGTGACGCGGTAGTGGTCGTCGCTCAGAGCGCCGTCGGACAGAGAGTAGCAGCGGATCTGAGCCTTGGGGGCGCCCGGCGGTTGGACTTCGAAAGTGAGGTATTGGCCGGGCTTGAAGGAAGGCAGCGGTCTGCCGTTATGCGGAGAGAGGTAGTAGGAAAAGGTGTCGTTGCACTCCTCGACCTTTTTCGCGACCGTGAACTTCCGATATCCGTTCCACGCCACCTCGGGGGCGGCCTGCGCCTTGAGGTTCAGAACGTCGATCTTTTTACCCAGTGCGGCCAGTTCCAATCGGCTGCGCTGCGCTTCGAAAGCGTATCTACGTGTGGCCGCCCACCATTGCGTGGCGATGTAGCCAAGCATGAGCGCTACTCCAGCCATGCCGACGACGAGAAATGGATCCGAGAAGGCAGGGGAACGGAGGAGGATCTCGGGGTTCACGGCGTGGTGATTTCTTGGTTAGAAACAATACGGATGCGAGCGGACTTTTTCGGATGCTCGGAGTCATCTTTTACAGCTTGCTCTCGCTTCCGCTTGCCTTTAGGAAAACCAAATTCGCGATGAGTAGTCAACCCCTACTTCGGAGGCGGCGCTTAATAATCTAACAGAAAAATGAGGGATATGCCCGTAGCACCGGACTGGTGAGAGTTTGGTTAATTGGCTTGCCACGATGCTGTCCGGAGAGTTAAAGAATTCATCAGATGCGGACAGGGTCACGAAGTATTGCGGTTATGGTATCAGTCTGCATTTTGCAGGCCGCATCGGGCGAACCTGCGGGCGTGTCTAGGGTTCTGGGCTCCGACTCATGTGCGACGAGCGGTTGCCACGGCGGCGCGGGACTGAACCGGGGAGCTTATCATATCTGGAAACGCTCCGATCCGCACTCCAAGGCTTCCGCGACTTTGACGAACGGGCAATCCGCCGCGATAGCGCGGCAGATGGGTATCGCCAGCGCCGTGGAATCAGCAAGCTGCACGGCATGCCACGCGCCGCTGCGCAACGTCGAGCCGTCGCTCTTTACGCCGGACTCGAAAGCCAAGGCCGAGGATTTCTCCTGCGCGAACTGCCATGGTGGGGCGGAGAACTGGATCCTCTCGCACACCCGCCCGGACTATCCAAAAGCGGCGCTTGAGAAGCTGGGGATGCGCCCCCTGGGGAGCGCTTACCAGCGCGCGAACAACTGTGTCGCCTGCCACCAGAACCTCAGCGACGAGCTTGTGAAAGCGAAGCACCCGCCGCTGCTTTTCGAACTCGACGGACTTCTGTTAGATGAGCCGAAGCACTGGCGCGAGGATGCGGATTTCTCCCACGCGCAGACATGGCTCGTCGGCCAGGCGGTGGCGTTGCGCGAGGCGGCGGCGCAGGCCGCTCGCGAACCCGGCGACGCGAGGACAGCGGAGATCGAGGCGATCAGGGAACTGCTCGCCGCGAGCGGAACCGGCTGGGACGGTGCGGCGGGAACAGACCTCGTGCGCACGGCGGATGACTTCGCCAAAAAAATTTCCGCCGCGCCGATGACGAGCGCGCAAAGCCGCGCGGCACTCGATAAACTGATGAGCCACCGCAAGCCCTTCGAGGTCGGCGCTTTCGATAAAGTAGCCGGGGAATACCGGATGTGGGCGGTCGGTTACTATGCCGAGCGGGTCGCACTCGCCATCGACCGGCTGAACCAATCCGCCATCGCCGCGGGCGAGAAAACGGCTTTTGCCGAGAGTGCACTCGACGAGCTCTTCAAGGCCGCGCAGCCGCCCAAGAGCTTCGATGCGGATGCCGCGGATCATTTTGTCAGGAAACTCGACCAATTGGCGGACTCCAATGTCCAATAGTCACGCTCACCGATCCATGGAAGTTGCGAGGAAATGACCGGCGGATTTTTCAGAATAGGCAAGCGGTTTGCGGTTTCATGCGCGGGCGTGTTGCTGACGACCTGCTACCACCCGCCGCACAAGCGGACGCCGGAATGGGATCTCGCGCCCGGCGAGGAACGCCCCGACCGCCTGACCGCGCAGCAGCACCGCGCCGAAACCGTGCCGGAAGCGCCCGATTCCTTTTCTCCGGATGCGGGCGTAGAGCTGTATCGCGATCCGCCGCTGCCCGTCCTTGAAAACAAGCCACGAATCACGGTGACAGAAGAACCTCTGCTACCACCCTCCGTTTTCAATCCCGACCCCGGCATGGGCGCGACGGGAGGAGGAGGCGCGGGAGGCGGCACGATTCCCGCCGTTGAGGTGGAGGAGCCGTCGGGCTTTGAGCGCTTTTTCAAGGATGATCTCGGCCAAGGCGACGACCGCTTTTTCCGCCGCGATGCCGGTGCGCCGAAGACGTTTCCAAAATTCACGGTGGAGATTCCCGATGTTATGAGCTTGCCGCGCAGCGGAGTGTCACGGCGCGAGCTGGACATGGAGCTGGTGCAGGGCGTGGAGGAGCTTTTCGAGCCCGATATCCCCGACGACATGGTGCTGCCGAGAAAGGATGTCCGTTACGAGGGGCGCATCTATGAGCACTGGCACGCCGGGCACCACGACCATGCCGAGTATCCCGAGAATTTCACGGCCATCGAGAACCGGTATCTGATCCCGACCGGCGTATGGGACCGCTATGAGGATCCGGCGCTCGCGGAGACACCCTATGAGGAGAAGACACCGTATCTTTGGCATCCCTACTACCAGAGCAAACTGAAGGGTGACATCCCCATCTACGGCCAGGAGTATTTCGCGTCGTTGACGTTTCAGAACATCACTGACATAGAGGTCCACGACATCCCGATCCCTTCCGGCGTCAGCACCGCGCGCCCTTTCGGTTCCGAGTTTTACGGCCGCGGGGATCAGGAGGTGATCGTCACGAACACCAGCCTGACGCTGGACATCTTCAGGGGGGAAACCTCCTTCAAACCGGTGGAGTGGCTGTTCCGCATCCAGCCTGTTTTCAATACAAACTATGTTTCCGGTTATGAAAATGGCGTGATCGCACCGGATCCGCGCGGACTCGGTGTGGGCACGAATCCGCCGCCGGCCAATCCCTTTTTGGGAAACCCCGGCATCGTGAACCCCGGCGACATCGACGGCTTTCTCGATCCGCTGCTTTTCCCCGCGAACGGCGATTTCCACCGCACGGACGCGACCGACCGCTTCGAGAACCATCTCGCGCTGCAGCAGTTTTTCTTCGAGGCGCATCTACTAGACTTATCGGAGAACTACGACTTCGCAGCGATGCGTGTCGGCACGCAAACCTTCAACGCGGACTTCCGTGGTCACGTGTTCTTCGATTCGAACTGGGGATACCGGCTGTTCGGCAACTACTGGAAGAACCGGCTCCAATTCAACGTCGCGCTGTTCGACCTTTTCGAAAAGGAATCCTTCTCCGAGCTGAACACCTGGGATGATCGCGACCAGAATGTGTTCGTCGCCAACCTGTATTGCCAGGACTTCCTCTTCGAGGGCTACACCGCCCAGGTGAGTTTCCTGTCAAATTGGGACAACGGCGGCGACGGCCTGACCTATGACAGCGCGGGAAACATCGTCCGCCCGGCTCCCATCGGCACGATCGCCCCGCATGAGCTGGAGGCCTACTACATCGGCTGGAACGGCGAGGGCCACATCGGCCGCGCGAACATCAGCCACTCGCTCTACCATGTCTTCGGCGAGGACGATCTCAACGGCATCGCCGGACGCTCGGTGGACATCAGTGCGTGGATGGCTGCCATGGAAATCTCCGTGGATGTGGACTGGATGCGCCACAAGTTTACGCTGTTCTACGGATCGGGCGACGATGATGCCACCGATGATACGGCGACGGGCTGGGACGCGATCGTGGACAACCCGAACTTCATCGGCGGCCCGTTCAGCTATTGGCAACGGCAGGGCATGAACCTCGGCGGAACGGCCGTTGCGCTCAAACAGCGCCTGAGCCTGATCCCCGACCTCAGCTCGAACAAGTTCCTCGGCCAGTCGAGCTTCGTGAACCCGGGTATTTTCATCGCGGGTCTCGGCGAGGAATGGGAGATCACCCCCAAGGTGCGCCTGTTCGCGAACCTGAACTACCTGCTGTTCATGGAAACCGACGCCATCTCCACCGCGCTCGTCACCGATGAGATCGACCCGGAAATCGGCTGGGATCTGAGCTTTGGGGTGGAATACCGGCCTTTGCTCACCGACAACATCCGCCTCGCCGCCGGTTTCGGGATGTTGTTTCCGGGGGCGGGCTTCAAGGACATCTACCGCACCTCCGCGCCCGGTGTCCCGGGCTTCACCTCTGCCAATTCTCAGGATGTTTCGGATGTCCTGTATAGCGGATTCCTCTCAGCAAACATGACCTTCTAACCATGAACCATTTCGGAAAATTTCTTGGGTGCGCCCTGCTATGCGTGCTCTCCCTGCCCGTATCCTCGCAGGAGCAGATGGCCCGGGGCGGCCTCTTCGGCCCGCCCATCGCGGTGCGCGAGTCCCTCAAGGCGGATGTCGCCATTCCGAAGCCGAATACCGTAGATCAGTCCCACGCTACGATGATGGCGAAAAGCAAAGGCTGCATCGAGTGCCACGAGGGCGCGCACGATCCCCACGGCAGCGAGTTCGTCCGCCTCGGCTGCACGGACTGCCACGGCGGTAACCCCACCTCTGGCCTCACCATGCGCCAGGCACACCCCACGCCGCGCAACCCGGTGTTTTTCGAAAGCTCGGCGAACCCCAGCGACAGCACGGTCCTACTCAACCACGAGTCGCCCGAGTTCATCAAGTTCGTGAACCCCGGCGATCTCCGCGTCGCCGAGGAAACCTGCGGCACATGCCACGCGGATTCCGTGAAACACGTCAACCACAGCATGATGCGCCACGGCGCGATGCTGTGGGGCGCGGCGGCCTACAACAACGGCGCGTATCCCGCAAAGGACTCCATCTTCGGTCAGGCATATGGCGTCAACGGCGTGGCGCTCGCGCTACAAAGCCCGATCAAGGTCACCCCGGAGATGCAGAAAAAAATGGGCATCGTGCAGAGCATTTTCCCGCTGCCACGCTTCAACATCACCCAGCCCGGCAACGTGTTTCGCATTTTCGAAAAAGGCGGCACGCGTCTCCTCGAACCCGGTAATCCGGATCCCTTCGATCCTCCCGGCCGGCCGTTCCGCCGCCTTGGTGAGCGCGGCCTCGGCACCCTCTCACGGGTCGATCCCGTGATCATCGGCGCGCACAAGACCCGCCTCCACGATCCTTTGCTCGACTTCTTCGGATCGAACGACCGCGCCGGCGACTACCGCTCCAGTGGCTGCACGGCTTGTCACGTGGTTTACGCGAACGACCGCTCCCCCTCGAACTCCGGTTGGTACAGCGCCTACGGCAACCAGGGGCTTTCCTTCAGCACCGATCCGATGATCTCGAAGCAGGAAAAAGGGCATCCTATCGAGCATAAGTTCACCCGCAGCATCCCCTCCAGCCAGTGCATGAACTGCCACATGCACCAGGGAAACCTCTTCGTGAACCCCTATCTCGGATACATCTGGTGGGATCAGGAATCCGACGCGGAGTTCATGTATCCGAAAAAGCAGAAGTATCCGACCGATGAGGAAATGGCGGAGTCCCTGCGCCGCAACCCCGAGGCCGCCGCCGCCCGCGGGCTGTGGGGAGATGTGAATTTCTTGGAGAAATCCGCCGAGCTGAATCCCCAGCTGAAAGAGACACAGTTCGCCGACTACCACGGCCACGGCTGGATGTTCCGCGCCGTTTTCAAGAAAGACCGCGAGGGCAACCTGCTCACGCTGAAGGGCGATAAGATCGACCACGCCGACAAGGACAAGTTCAAGAAGGCCGTCCACCTCAAGGACATCCACCTTGCGCTCGGCATGCAGTGCGTGGATTGCCATTTCCTCAACGACTCCCACGGCAACGGCCTGCTCTACGTCGAGCCCCGCGCGGCCACCGCAATCATGTGCATCGATTGCCACGGCACCGTCAGCGAGCGCACCACGCTCGTCACTTCCGGCAAGGGCGGCACGCTTTCGAAAGATGGAAAAGTGGAACGTATCGATCTCCGGGAAAGCAATACCCCCTTCGGCCCGCGTTTCACCTGGAGCGCAGACGGCAAGACGCTGATCCAGCAATCGTCCATGGATGCGAACATGAAGTGGACCGTGCCGCAGACCCTCGACACCGTCGATCCGAAGTCCGCCGACTACAACATCATGAGCGCCTATGCGAAAACGCTCAAGCGCGACGGCAAGTCATGGGGCAGCGTGCCGGACAGCAAGGAAGGCTGCGCGAAAAACCTCGCCCACAGCGACGCGGCGATGGATTGCCAGACCTGCCACACCTCATGGGCCACAAGTTGTTTCGGCTGCCATATCCCGATGGAGGCGAATTTCAAGATGGCTGCCAACAAGTTTGAGGGCACCACCTCGCGCAACTACAGCTCCTACAATCCGCAGGTCGTGCGCGACGATGTCTTCATGCTCGGCATCGACAGCACGGCGAAGGACAACCGCCTCGCCGTGATCCGCTCGTCGAGCGCGATGCTCGTCGGTTCGCAGGGCGCGAACCGCGAGTGGTTCTACACGCAGCAGCAAACGGTTTCCGCCGAGGGCTATTCCGGCCAGGCTTTCAACCCCCACTTCGCGCACACCACCAGTGGCGTCGGCACCACGAAAAACTGCACGGACTGCCACCTTTCCGAGGACAACGACAACAACGCGATCATGACCCAGCTCCTCGGCTTCGGCACGGGCACGGTGAACTTTTTCGGACGGCACACCTACATCGGCACCGAAGGCCACGGTCTCAGCGCGGTGGCCTGGACGGAGCGCACGGAGCCGCAGGCGGCGATCGGCAGCCACCTGCACAAATACGCCTACCCGGACTACTACGCGCAGCACCTCGCGAACGGATCGAATCTCACCATCGAGCACCATCACCCGGCCAAGGGCGGCGTCGCCCTCGATCTCCAGCTCCGCGGCGAATACCTTTACGCGGCGCTCGGGAAAAACGGCTTCGGGGTCTTCGATGTCGCGAACGTGGACAACAAGAATTTCTCTGAGCGCATCGTCGCCACTCCGTTCTCCGCCCTGGGTCACAATACGTTCGTGGAATCCGCCCACGCCACCTCGATCACGCTGCCAAGCACCCTCATCAACGATCCCAAACGCAAGCGCCTTCCCGTGAACGAGGAGCAGCCCATCGCGGATTATTACGGCTACGTTTTCGTCACCGATCTTGAGGAAGGCCTGATCGTGGCCGACGTCGCGACGATGCTCGATGGCAACCCGGCGAACAATTTCATCCGCAGGGCCGCGACTTTCAATCCAAGCGGTACGCTGGACGGCGCGCGCCACTCGTGGATGGCGGGGCAATGGCTCTACGTCACCACTGCGCAGGGCCTGGCAGTTGTCGATGTGAAAGACCCTCTGAACCCGGTGATGGCAGGCAGTTATACCGGATCGTTCCTGCGCGGCGCCCGCCAGGTCTCCACGCAATGGCATTATTGCTTCGTCACCGACGCGGAGGGCGTGAAGGTCTTCGATATTTCCAACCCCGCGAAACCGCAACCGATCACTGGCGCGTCCGTCAGCTTGGGCGAGGCCAACGGCCTCTACGTCGCACGCACCTATCTCTACGTCGCCAACGGCTCGCAGGGTCTCGCGATCATCGACATCAAGAATCCCGGGAAGCCCCGCAAGCTCTCCGATTTCACCGCAGGCGGAGCCATCAACGACGCCCGCGACGTGCAAATAGGATCGGTCAGCGCCTCGATGTATGCCCACATCGCGGACGGCCACAACGGGCTGCGCATCGTCCAGATGATCTCGCCGGAGAACGTCCCCGGCCACATGGGCTTTTCGCCGAAACCGGAGCCGAAACTCATCGCGACCTTCCCGAGCAAACATCCGGTCGTCACGGTCTCGCGCGGCCTCGACCGCGATCGCGTGGTGGACGAGAGCGGCAATCAGACCGTGGTTTTCGGAAGGCGCGGCTCCCGCCCTTTCAGCCTTGAGGAAATGGCGGCGTTCTACAAAAAGCCGACCGGTGAGTATTACCGCGTCGCCGATGTGAGCCACGGTGAAAACGGTATGCTCATCGATACCCGCAAGCGCGCGGTGACGCCGACCGAGGATTTCGCCGTCCCCGCCTCGGCAGGAGATGACGAGCCCGTTTCAAACACCGGCCGCCTGAAAAAACGCCGGGCAGCCAAGGAAGCAGGAAGATGAAACGCCACCTCATTCCATTGATTTTTCTGGTATCCGGTTCCGCGCTTTTCGGGGCGGAAACCATCGCGCCTGTTTCGGGAGCGACCGACCAGGCTGGACACCGGGACGGCACGGGAGACGTGGCGCGTTTCAACGACCCGATGGGTCTCGCTCGCGATGCACAGGGGAATCTCTACGTTTGCGACGCCCGCAACCACGTGATCCGCAAGATCGCGCCGGGCGGGGTCGTCACCACTGTCGCCGGACAACCCGGCGAGCCCGGTGCGGTGAACGGTGTCGGATCCTCAGCGCGGTTTCATTTCCCAGCAGACATTGCCGTCAGCCCCGGCGGTGTTCTCTTCGTGGCGGACAGTGGAAACCATTGCATTCGTGCCATCGCCGCGAACGGTGCGGTCACTACCCTTGCCGGGGATTTGGGCAATGCGGACGATGTCAATCTCAGCTACGGAGCCATCACCTCCGTCCCCGCCCAGCTCGATGGCAAAGGCGCGGGCGCGCGCTTCAACAATCCAAGCGGAATCGCCTACGCGCCCGCCGGACACCTCTACGTCAGCGACACCGGCAACCAGATCATTCGCCGTATCAACCTTGATGGCACCGTCACCACCGTCGCAGGAAAAGCCGGCTCGTGGGGCTTCACCGATGGCACCGGAGCCAACGCCCGATTTTCCGCGCCCATGGGCATGTGCCTCGGCGCGGATGGCAATCTTTACATCGCAGACTCCGCCAACCACGCGATCCGCTGCATGACTCCGTTGGGACATGTAAGCACCTTCGCCGGCAGTCCGCTCGAATCCGGTTTCAAACCCGGCCCGCGCCTGCATGCCCGTTTCCTCGAACCGACCGATATCGTCGCACACCCAGAGGGCGGATTCCTCATCTGCGAATCCTTCGGAAACGCCCTTTTCCGCCTTCCTGCCGATGGCAATGTCTCCCTTTTCGCGGGCGATCCGGAGACCGGCCCGAAGTCCCTCGCCAATCCCAACTCCGCCGCCTGCGACCAGAATGGCAATGTCTATGTGGTCGATACCTTCCACCAGGAAGTGCGGCTCATCATCGAGAAATTCTCGACCTCCATGGAGCGCATCGGCGGCACGAACCAGCTCACCATCAGATGGGACAGCCTGCCCGGCCGCACCTATCAGCTTCAGATTCTTGGAGCTGAGGGCTGGGTCAATGCCCCGCAGGCTCCCGTCCTCGCCAACGCCGCGGAGACCTCCGTCACTTTCCCCATGCCACAGCAAAAGGCGGGCATCTATCGGATCCTGCTGCTGGGATTCTGATTTTCCGCCACCCCTCAGAAACTTGTGGAAGCCCGGGGAAACTTCGCGTAAGGCAGGCGCGCCCTTTCGTAAACGAAGTTGTCGGCGCGGCCCTCTTGCGGGGGAAGGAAATCGCGCGCGCCGCTGGCACCGACAATGTCATCCTGCTCGATGCCGTCACCCGACACACCGATCGCGCCGATGAGGACACCGTTGCGGTAGAGCGGGAAGCCGCCCGGGAAAATGGTGATGCCGTTGGGCACGTTCAGGTTGATCGGCGCGGAGGGAACCGTCCCGCCGTTGAGAGAGAGCGCCGCCTGCAAACCGAAGAGTGGGCCGGCCGGATTATTGCCGATGCCCGGCGGATAAATATCCTGCGAAAGGAAACCTACCGACCGTGAGGAAAGCGCCCGCGGCGTCCCCCTTTCCAAGCCCCGGGAGTAGAACAGAGCGGTGCGGGCTTTCTGCACGGCGACATCCCAACTGAAAATCGTCGCGTCCGGTGTGCGATAGGTTCCCAATACGACCGGCTCCACGCCGTTTGCGGCCGGATTGTTGATCACGGAAATCCAAACCTGCGTGATTTTTCCGCGCGGCAGGCGGATCCCGGCGCGGGTGATCTGCGCGCGCTCGGCCGCCAGCCTCAGGATCGTTTCCACCTCCGCGGCGCTGAGCCGCGCCGCTCCAGCGATGTTTCCCGGCAAAGGATCGGCGCGGATCGCGGAGCGGAGCTGCCCCGGGACTCCGCCGGGTCCGGTCAAGCCGAAGGGGTTCGGATAAACGACGGCGGGCGGCGAGGCTTTCGGGGAGTAATCCACCGCGCCATCGTCCGCCGAGGCGGGGATGCCATCAATATCCGCGAAGGTAACGGCACTGCCGTTCGCAGCAAGGAACGTCGCGGGATCGGCCACGGTGTTTTCCGAGCCTCCACCGACCACATACGCCAGCCTCACCCCGTCGATGGCGACGTTGTTTCCGCCGATAACCGGAGCCGGTCTGAAGCCCGCCTGCCCAGCCAGCGCGATGCGCTCGTTGATGTTCGCTTGGAAAAAGATATCGAAATCCGCGACCGGAGCGTCTGCGAAACCCATCACGCCGATACCGCCGACAAGGATTCCGTTTTTGAAAAGAGGCACTCCCCCGGGGCTGGAAACGGCGGCGGGCAGGGTGAGCAGCGAGGTGAAAGGCACGCTGCGGAAAGCGTCGGCGGGTGTCGCGCTGCCGAGGTTATCCACGCCGGGCACAGGCGGCAAAGGGAAGGTGCCGAGGGGGGAGGGTGCTTTAAATTTGTTCGTGTCGGAGAACGCCATGCTCGAGAAATTCACGCCGACGAGCGGGCCGTTCGGGCGGTTTTCCACGGCGGGGGGGAAATGGTTCTGCACGATGAACGCCGCCGTGCGCGAGGTGAAGGCGTGCTCATCGCTGCTGAGGAAGCCTGCCGCTCCGGCTTTCGAAACCACGTCCGCAACTCGGGAGGGCGTTGGGTTCGGTGCCACCGCGCCATTGACATCCCACACCGCCAGCACGTGGCCTTCCCGGTCGGTAACCGCGATCACCCGGTTATCCACCGGCGAAATGGCCTGCGCTTCCTGCACGGCCTGCGCCAAAACCTGACGCACATCGGCGACTTCCATCCGCTGTGCGAACAGCGGTGAAACCGGAGCAAGAAGGAACAGAGGAAACCGCCAATCCATAACTGAATTCTTTATCCCCGAACCGAACCCGGTTATCAAGGCAATTGGCGTACTCGCTGCCACATCTGTTCTCGACGCACGCCCCTTTGCGGGCGAGGTTTTTGGCGAAACCACGTCATGCGAAACTTATCTTTCCCCGCCCTGTTTTTTTGTCTCGCGATCTGCTCCTGCAAGAACGAGGAAATCCGCACCTACCGCGTGGCCGTAGAGCCCGAGGCGGAGGCCCCGCCGAAACCGGAGACGGGTGGACATGATCATGCGGCGCATTCCGATTCCGTGACATGGCGTGCCTTGCCGGATTGGAAAATGGAGGAGGCCGGCAAGTTCCTCAGCGCCGCCTACACGGTGCCAGAGCTCGGTCGCCTAACAGTTTCCAAACTCGGCGGCGACGGCGGCGGACTCGCCGCGAACGTGAACCGCTGGCGCGGGCAGGTAAACATGCAAGAGCTGCCCGAAGAAAAAGTGACCGGTCAGCCGATGCCCGTCACGGGAAGCTCCCGCGAAATGCTGCTTTTCAACCTCAACCCCGACGACGCTCCTGCCGACGCCGAGGGCATTTTCGCCGCCGTGCTGCCTCTCGGTTCGGAGACATGGTATTTTAAACTCACCGGCCCGTCCGCAAAGCTGCGTGAAAGCGGCGGCGAGGTATTCATGGCTTTCCTTTCCGATGTCCGCATCGCGGGCGAGGAGCAAGCCGTGCCGTCTGCGCCTTCCGCTCCCGCCCCGCCCCGCGTGCCGAAGATCAATGTCACCGCGCCGGAGGGTTGGGAGGAAAGCCAGGGCAGCGCGATGCGCGTCGCGAGCTTCGCGATCAAAGGCGAGGACGGCGCCACCGCCGATGTCTCCGTCATCCCGTTGCCCGGAGATTCCGGCAGCGTGCTCGAAAACGTGAACCGCTGGCGCGGCCAGGTTCAGCTTCCCCCTCTCGCGGGCGCCGATGATCCCGCGCTCGGCGTGGAAATGGACGGTGCGGCGGGCAAACTTTTCGTGACCCACATGGTCAGCGAGGAAGCGGTGCTCGACGGAAAAAAGGCCGCCATCTCCACCGCCATCCTCAAGGCGGAAGGCGTCACCTGGTTTTTCAAGGTCACCGGCGAGGCCTCGCTGGTGGAGATGAACCGTGAGAAATTCGAGAACTTCGCCCGCACCGCCGCTTTCCCATGATGCTCCAAGCCGCCGGAAAATTTCTGAGTTCCTTGCGCCTCACGGTCACGTTGCTGGGCTTCGCGATGGTGCTGATTTTCGTCGGCACCATCTCGCAGGTTACTCTCGGCATCCATGAGGTCGTGGCGCTGTTTTTCCGCTCGTGGATCGCGTGGTGGGATGTGATGCCGGGGGAAAGAGAATTCAAGATCCCGCTGCCCGGCGGCTCGCTGCTCGGCTGCCTGCTCATCGTGAATCTCCTCGCCGCCCACGGCTCGCGCTTCAAGCTCCGCTGGAACAAGGCGGGCATGTTGCTCATCCATTCCGGCATCCTGCTGATGCTCATCGGCGAGCTGTTCACCGGCTTCCTCGGCAAGGAGGCACAGATGACCGTCAACGAAGGTCAGACGATGAACTACTCCACCTTTCCCCGCGAGGTGGAGCTGGCCGTGATCGAGGTTTCCGGCGACGGCATGGAAACGGTGCAAGCCATCCCGCAGAGCCGCCTCAAGGAAGGCGCGGCGTTTCCCTTCCCCGGCTTCACCCTGCGCATCGACCGCCATTTCGAAAACAGCGAGATCCTTGAGGAAAAGGTCGCAAACGAAAGCTTCGATCCCATGCGCGCGACGGCGGGGGCGGGCATCGGCTACGCGGTGCGTTCGAAGCCCCGCGAGACCGCGATGGATCGCCGGGACCTCGCTACCTCCTTCGTCAGTGTGGTGCCGGATGGCGGCGCGGCTCCGGGCCGCTGGCTGCTTACCAATGCCCTCGTCGGCACGCAGTCCTTCGAAGCGGGCGGAAAAAGCTGGAAGTTCACGATCCGCCAGGCGCGGCTTTACCACCCGTTTTCCATCAAGCTCCTCGACTTCAGCCACGACCGCTACCTCGGCACGAACGTCCCGAAAAATTTCTCAAGTAAGATCCGCCTGATGAATCCGACAAGCGGCGAGGATCGCGAGGATCTCATCTACATGAACCATCCGCTGCGCTACCAGGGGCTCACCTTCTACCAGTCGGGCTTCGCGAACGACGACACCACCACCATCCTACAGGTCGTAAAAAACCCGGTCTGGACCCTTCCCTATATTTCCTGCGCCATGGTCTCCCTAGGCCTGCTGTGGGTTTTCTCCATGCATCTCCGGAAAGCTGTCGCCCGCCGCAAAGCCGTCGCCGCATGAGGGTCTCGATGGTAAAAAAGGTCTAGGGCTCGGGATTCGGTTGGTTCCCGGCTTTGATGGTGAGGTGCGCATGTCCAAGTGATTGGAAATGAGAACCTAACCTCTCCATTTCAAATCCCCAATTTCCATTCAAGGCTAACCCGTAATACAATGAAACTCACTTCCTGAAGACGCCGACAAAGCAGATCAGGACGAAGAGGAAAATGGCGGTGAAAACCCAAAGCGGTGCCCCGAGGGAGGTTTTCATGTTTTGGTATTTTGAGCCTTTTTCGTAGGCGGATTTGGCGGAAACGGCGGGCGGCTCCGGCTGGATGAGTTCTGCAGCAGTGAGTTGCGGCTTGCCGACTTCGCCACGCAACGCGGCGACTTCGGCTGGTGCGACGGCGGGGGCGGTGTTGCCGAAACTGGAGCGGATATGCGTCAGTACGGCGGCGATCTGTTCGTCGGTCTGGTAGGCCATGGCCATCATTCCGGCGGGGAAATTGTATTCCTGTCCCTTCACTTTGATCGGGCCGGTGAGGCCGCGGAGCTGGATGCGGATCAGGTTTTCGGCGGGGCCGGTTACCCACTCGGAACCGGCCAGCGGCGGCGCAGCAGCGGTGCCCTCTCCTTGCTGTCCGTGGCAGGCTCCACAGAGCATGTATTGCTGTTTTCCGATTTTCGAGGTGTCGGGCTCGACCTTGCTGTCTCCGGTGGCGATGGGGATCAGGGTCTGTTCGAAGGGGTTGTGGCTCGACTGGGGCTTCGCGCCGGGGAGTTTGGATGGATCGACGATCTCCGCTTTGTTGGCGGGTGCCTTCTTGGTCTCTTTCTCAAGCGACGCCAACCACGCGACGAGGTCGCGGATTTCATCGGGCTTGATGAGGTCGCCCATGGGCGGCATGGCGGAAACGGGAGGGGTGAAGGACTCGATGTCAGCACGCTTGGCGCGGAGCAGCTTGTCGGGGGTGGCGATGTCGAGGTGGTCCGGCGTTTCCGCCACAAGCGTTCCGCCGAGGGATGCTCCGTTTTTGAAAGTCACCGAGGTAATGCCGTAGCCCGGTGCGACCACCGCCGCAGGATCCACAAGGGCCTGCAGGAGATATCGGAGATCATGGATTTTACCGATACCGGAGAGGTTCGGGCCGGCGTCACCTCCCGCGGCGTGCCCCTTGTCCTCCGCCTTGTGGCAACGCATGCATTGGCCTGCGGGATGGGAGCCGAACAGCGCTGCGCCCTTGGTGGGATCTCCTCCTTTTAGGGCGATGTTGTATTTTGCGAGTGGGTCGGGGCTTTCCGCCATCGCCTTGTCGAAGGCCGCGAGCGCGGTGACGACGGCGGCTTCCTTGCGGGATTTCGCGGCGGCGATGAGTTCGATGGATCCCGGGGAAATGCCCTTCGCTTCCTTAAGTTTCCCGAGGCTGGAGGCGATGAACGCGGCCGCACTGTCCCCCGGAATACCGGCCAGCACGCCCCATGCTTTCTGGGCGCGCGAGGGGCTGTCAGAGCTGACCGCCGCTTCGACCGCCGTGAGGGCGGCCTGCGGATCGCGTTTCGCCAGTTCGTCGAGCGCGGTAACGGCGAGTTCGTTGGAGGCATCATTCGCGGCCTGCGCGAGGAGCTTGTTGAGGCCTTTGCCGTCGCGGTGGACGTAGAGCGTGAGCGCTTTCGCGCGGGCATTGCTGGGAAGCTCGGCGTTGGTGATGATGGATGCGAGGCTTTCGTCATCGAGCGAAGCGACGTTGACCTCGTATTTGTCAATGAGTTCGAGCGCACCTGCGAGCACGAAGGCATCCGTTCTGATGAGGACCGGCAGCGCTTTCTCAAGGGCAGGTTTGAGGGTGTCAAGAGGGCGTGCTTCTAGCGGACGCCAGTGACCGCTGAGTTGGTCGGCAGGGAAAGGTTTTTCCCAGTTGCCGATCAGGCGCATGGCTTCCTCGCGGACTTCAATGGGCAGGGACTTGTTCGCAGCGACCCCAAGAATGCGGGTAGCGTTCTCCACCGTGCCGACGCGGTAGGCGTTGTGTATCAGGCGGCGAAGCATGAAGGGCGACCATTTGCGGCGGCCCAGATCATCCAGCAGCGCGGCGGCCAGCGGGCGCATATCCGTCATGTCGAGATCCTGTATCGCGCGTATCACTTCGTCCTGCACTTTGGGGTCGGGATCGTTGATAAAACGTGCGACCTCGATGTTTTTCATCCGGCGTAAAGCGACGACGGCGGCGAGGCGCACGGCGGGCGAGGGATCGTTGGCAAGGATGCTGACTTGCCGCGCGTCCGTGGACATGTGCTCCAGCGCGTAGATCCCGGCGTGGCGCAGAAATAGGTCGCGGTCGTTGTTTTTCCTGAGGAAATCGAGCACGGCAGAGTAGTGACCCACTGCCTTGGTTTTCCCGATCGCGATGCCCGCCGCGAAACGGACGCGGGGAGAATCATCCGAGAGGAGTGTGCCGAACGGAAGCGCGTGCCCGGCGAGCGGCCCCTCGCCGATGGATCGCAGGGCTTGGACGCGGATTTCGGGATCAGGGTCTGCCAGCAGAGGGAGGATGATGTTGGCGGCGGCCTCGCGCAGGCCTTTTTTCGGCAGGGTGGCGAATTCCCCCAAAGGCGATGGTGCTGAGCCGCGGCGGGCGATGATTCCCAGACCCCAGATGCCGTGGATGCGCTCGATTTGGTCTTCGGATTCCGTGGCTTTTTTGAAAACCGCGATGCCATCCGGCTTGCGGGTCAGCGCGATCTGGGCGCGGAGACGGACGCGGGAATCGGCGTGGGAGAGGAGTTTGGCGAGTTCGGCGGACTCGCGCTTGTCGAAGCCTTCGGAGATGAGTTTCGCGGCGTCCTTCGCCTCGTCGGCCAGATACATTTTATCGCCCGCGCTGATGGATAGTAGCCGTCCTTTCTCATGGGATATAAAACCGGTGAGGAAGTCGGTGATAAACACGCGGCCATCAAAGGAATACTCGACGTCCGTGGCGGCGACGCCCACGGTGAACTGGCGGGCATCGGCCATTTTCATGCCCGCGCCATCGGTTTCCATTTTAAAAGACCAGATGCCGGAGTTTGCCGCGCCGCCCGTGTAATTGCAGATAAGGAAACGGCCTTTCTCGCTCTCGAGGAAGCCGGCACCCGGATGATAAGTCAGGCCGGATGGGCCGGAGGTCAGGTGGGCGGCGGGTGGTAGGATGTAGGCGGGTTGGGCATCATTGCGCAGTTCCCACATTTTCTCGTCCATCCAGCGACTCGGCGGGCGTTTCTCAAGGCCGATGCTGCGGTGGAAGGTGTGCATGGCCTGATGCTCCATCTGCCAACCGCTATCGCCTCCCTCGACGAGATAGACGATCCGGGCCTTGTCGCCTTGATCCGAGTTGTTATCCACGCTGAAAGCGTCGCCGAACTCGTCGAAGGCGATCTCCTTCGGATTGCGGAGGCCGGTGTGGAAAACCTCGAAGCCCGTTCCATCCGGCTCGAACCGGAATGCCGCGCCCTCGTCCGGGTAACGGTATTCTTTGCCTTCCTTGGTGAGGAGGGAAAAGCCGCGGTCGCCGATCGTGCCGTAGATGCGACCGTCCGGGCCGAGGGTGAAGCCATTGAGATCATGGCCTGAAAGCGAAATCCTCACGCCGAAGCCCTCCTCCACGACCTTTTTTTCGTCAGCAACGCCGTCGTTGTCCGTGTCGCGCAGTTTGTAGATTTTCGGGATGCAGGCGAAATAGAGGGCTCCGTCGTAGAAGAAAACACCCGCTCCCGTGCCGTCGAGGACATCGTTGTAGCTGTCGGAAAAGACATTTACCTTGTCAAAGGAGCCGTCTCCGTTGCTGTCGGAAAATCGGCGGATCACCTCACTCTTGGAAGTCATGTATTCCATGGAAACCTTCCCTTTCCATTTCTCATGGAGTTCGCGCCGATCATCGACCGTCTTCGCCGCGAGGTCGTCGAGATACCAGTAGAGGTGTTTGCGGTCGTCCTCGGTGCCGAAGCTGAAACGGTGTGTCTCCGAGACATAGATGTTGCCTTGTTCGTCAAAGGTAAGTGCCGTGGGAGACATGATTCCCTGCCCCTCGTAATCCGCCTCCACCTTCAGTGTGCTGCCTCCCGGAATCGTCGCGCCGGGCAATGCTTTGGTGGACACCAGGCCCGAGACATGGGGTTGAATGCCCTTCGTGGAGGAGGGGAATTTCGCGTCGGCGGAATCGGTGAAAATGATGTGATCGACCGCGATGACTCCCCATCTCCCCTTCTCCTCGTCAACTACACGCAGGCGGGCTTTTTGTCCCTTGAGCTTGGTTACATCGAACACGGCCGGCTTGAAGAGCAAACTACGTTTTCCCGTGGCTTCCATGGCGACCTTGCCGTTGACGATGAGTTGGAGGGCGGTTTTTCCCGCATGGTCGCCCCCGGCGATGAGGAAAGCGATGTAGTCCTCTTCGATGGTGAACTCCGGTGAGACTAGGGTGCCGACCGCTTCGTCGCCGCCATGAGCGGAGAGAGCGAAGGATTCGTTTGCGTAGGCAGTGGGGGGCTCACCCTTCATCCCATCGAGTTTGCCATGCACGGGCGAGAGGCCGAAGGCGGAGCCGGTGCTTTGCCATTCGCCGAAGCCATCGCCCTCAAAGGATTCAAATGTGGCTGCGGGCGCGGTGAGGAGTCCAGCCAGCAAAAGGACGGCTAAGGTTGTGGGGCGCGGATGTTTCATCGATTTGAAAAAATAATACGTCGGTTAGCATACCGATCTTACAATGTTGTAAGCTCGCCCGAGCGACTTGCCAAATGGGAACGGGCACGCGACGGGGATGTGCAACGCGAGTCTCACCTCGGAATCGTAAGCACCTGGCCGGGGCGGATGAGATCGCCCGAAATTCCATTTGCGCGGCGCAGGGAGCTGAGTCCGATGCTATGCTTGGAGGCGATGCGGCCCAGGCTATCGCCTTTTTTCACGGTATATTTCACCTGCTTGGGCTTCAGTTTCACAACCACTTGCTTGGGCTTGGGCTTGGGTGTGGAAACGGTCGGCGAGGGGCGCCGCTCGACGGCGGCGATCTGGGGAGGCGCGGGATTCCGTTGCTCGTAAGTGGGCTTTGGCCGGCTCGATGGACTCGATGGGGCTGACGGACGATGCCATTTCTCGGGGCTGTCCGCCCATTCCTCGACGTAGTTGCCGCGGCTATCGAAGGGGCCGGTGACGGCGCTCGTGGAGGGAGCGTAGCCCGTGCCGCATTGCGTGAGGAACGGTAGAAAAACAAGTGGCAGCGTGATCCGGGCGCGGAATGACATCGCACGGAAGATGCAACGATTCATTCGGGTATGCAAAGGAATGTTGGCATTTTGGGAAAAATTTCATGGCGTGCGGCGCGTGGCGGGCTAGGGGTAGTCGTGCTTGCGATAGTGCTGGGATCGGGATTGGGCGTTTTGGCGGATGAGGTGGAGGTCACCCGCGAAGTCGGTTTCGCGGAGGCGGGACTGGCCGTTTCCACCGTACCCGGACATGCGGGGAAATTCCTTTTCGGGAAGCTCGGCGGCTCGGATGTCGTCCTGATGAAAGGTCGCGTGCATCTTTACGAAGGGCATGGCGCGGAGTCGGTGACGGCCGGGGTGCGCTGGATGGCAGAGCAAGGCGCGAACTCGCTTGTCCTTACGAACGCCGCCGGCAGCGTGAACCGGGATTTCGCCCCCGGCGAGTGGATGATGCTTTCCGACCATCTCAATCTCACCGGCGCGAGCCCGCTCTCCGGGGCGAACTTCATCGACATGAGCGTGGCCTATGACGCGCTATGGAGGGAGGATTTCAGGAAGGCGGCGGCGGATCGTGGCATGAAACTCAACGAGGGGGTGTACGCCGGTTTGCGCGGCCCGCAGTATGAGACTCCGGCGGAAATTCGGATGCTGCGGACCATCGGCGCAGATGCCGTCGGCATGAGCACCGTTCTGGAAACCATACAAGCACGGGCTCTCGGGCTGCGTGTCGTCGGCTTTTCCTGCCTCACCAATTGGGCGGCCGGGATGCAGGAAAACCTCAACCATGAGGAAGTCCTAGAAACCGGCAAAGGCGCCGCACGCGTGATGGCCGGTTTGCTCAAGGAAGTTATCTCGGCAAATCCCGGCGGCACCTGAACTGCGCTAGGGATTCATCGCACGGTGAATGATCAAAAGCCGATCATTTCGCCTTCACCGTCATGACGCCTTGCATGATCGCGAAGTGCCCGGGAAAGCTACAGATAAAGGGATAGTCGCCTGCCGCCGGTGCAGTAAAGGTAATCTCCTCGGACTCACCACCTCCGAGCATTTTGGTGTGTGCCACGATTTGCTTTTTCGATTCCTCGTCCTGCGGGATGTATCCCGTATCCTTGGCCGGTGCGCACTTGGTGGCAAATGCCGGCACCGCGGTCCCGGATTTCAGGATCACGACGTTATGTCCCATGGCAATGGCCGGGAGCTGGCCGATGTGCTTGAAAGAGAGAACCACTTTCTGGCCTTCGGTCACCTCGAACGCCTTGATATTATACTGCATTTGGTCATTGCCGGTGATCTCGATCTTCGCGTCCTGGGCGGATGCGTTTGAAATGAAAGCGGCAAGGAGTAGTGTGATGATTGATTTCTTCATGTTCGTATGGATACGGCGCATAGTGGGCTACATTTCATCGAATCGCAACCCCGTCGGATGAAATTTTCGGGCGCGGAGGGATTTTCGCTCGCAAACCCTCGCCTCCCCCTGTAGCCTAAAACCAGTTAGGAGTTAAAAATAAGACGCCTACATACTTGGCACGCCACTTGCTCTTAAAAACACACCAACCGCCGCAACCATGAAAAAAATCGAAGCCATCATCAAACCATTCAAGCTTGAAGAAGTTAAGGAAGCCCTCGCAGAGGTCGGAGTCCAAGGCATGACCGTCACCGAAGTGAAGGGTTTCGGCCGCCAGAAAGGGCATACCGAGATCTATCGCGGTTCCGAATACACCGTGGATTTCCTCCCGAAAGTGAAGATCGAGATCGTCGTCGATGACGCACAGGCCGAGGGCGTAGCCCAAGCCATCGTCAAGAGCGCAAATACCGGCAAGATCGGTGATGGCAAGGTCTTCATCTCAACGATCGAGGAAGCCATCCGCATCCGGACCGGAGAAACCGGATCATCCGCCGTGGCAGTCAACTGACCTAAGTCTTAACAAGTCATACAGCCGCCCTCCCGAAATGGAGGGCGGCTTTTTTGTGTCTGGGTTGAGACACGGATAGCCGTGTTGAGCACACGGATAGGGAAGCGGGGGAAACGGAGAAGTCTCTTAGACCATTTGCCAAAAGTCCGTGTGCCTATCCATACCGCCGGAGGCTTTTGACTGCTGCGGTTCTTATCCGCCGCTTTTTGGGTTAGCTATGGAAAAACGAAGTAACCCGGCAGCATCCCTTCGTCCCACAAAACAAAGCCGCCCTTGAAAGCTGTGAATCAAGAATCACAGCAGTCCAGAGCCTGCGGCGCACTCTACTTTGTTGTCACAGTTTCGCGCGCGTAATTATCTCGAAATCCGAAGTAGAATATTGGTTCAAAGTAATTTTGCCACAGAGACACAGAGAGATCACGGAGTTCACGAAGCAACATCATAAAGTGTTGCAACATTTTCCCAAACCTCTGTGTTCTCTGTGTCTCTGTGGTAAAGACCGCTGATTTTGAAATTGAATATCGGATTTCGGGCTTATGGCAACTGCTCTACGCACTCTGATCGGACAGCGAGATCCCCAGCGAAGCACGTGGCACTTACCCGTTTCGCCTCACCACGGCCACCTGCCTCAACCGCCCCTCCGAAAGTTCTGCACGCCATCTGCGATGCCACGCGCGATCGCGTCCCGGAACCAAGCGGTCTTCATGCGGCTGCGCTCGTTGGAATTGCTCACAAACCCTCCCTCAACCAGGATTGAAGGGATATTCGTGTTCCGAATCACGTAGTAGCGGGCGTATTTGACACCGCGATCCACTACCTTGACCCGGCTCATCACACCGCGATGCACATCCCGGGCTAGCTGATGGCTCTGCTTGCTGTGATAAAAGGTTTCGATGCCGCTCACATGCTGCTTCCAAGTGTAGTTGTAGTGAATGCTGATAAAGATCGCGCCCCTATACTTGTTCGCCATCGTCATCCGACCCGGGAGCGAGACGAAGTAATCACTGCGCCGCGTGAGCACCGTGTTGTAACCCATTTTTTTGAGATGCGACTCAAGACGGATCGATGTGTCCAGTGCCAGATGCTTTTCGTAAACGCGCCCCCATTGCCCTCCTTTGTCTTGGCCGCCATGACCGGGATCAATGATCACCGTGCGGAAGCTATACGCGCCGGCTGCTGCCGAAAAACCTAGGCAGAGCAACAGGTTGAGTATCAATGATTTCATGATTGTTTGGCTACAAAGATTGTTAATTTACATTGACTAATTTTCTAAAACTGTAAAGCGAAATCGTCCAATTTGTGAGATTTCGGTGCATGGCGTCCTACTCCAGTTGAATTTCAGGGCGATCAGAGGCCTTGCGTATCTTGGATCTCTCCGCCTCAACGGCCTTTGGATCATAGAGAATGCTGTTCATGACCCGGACGGAGCCGTCACCGTAGGCCATTAGAATGGGATCCCCTTGCGCGGCGCGCTGGTGGATGTCCCTTCCGACCAGTTTCCCGTCGGCACTGACCTGGCAATGCACCCACATGGAAGGGGTTCCGAGATACATCACATGCATGCGCTGTTTCCCGTCTAGAGTGACCATGGGCTTCCTGAGCATCAATGCGTCGCCCAGCGAAAAAGTGGTGATCGATGTCCCGGTGCGACCGTCCACCACCTGGGCGTAAAGCTGGGTTTTCTGACCGTCTGAAAAAGTCATGAGCTTGAGTTCCCGGGTGTGGCTGGCGCTGCCTTTGCCGACACCGATTTTCTGAGACCAATACAATCTTCCCGGATTCAGGTTAAACAGCATGCGGTTGGTTGAAGCACTCTGGACGGTTCCATTGGGATCCCTGACAACCGCCGAAGCCGCGAAATTCCCCTGGCTGTCGAGATGGAAGAACTCCGTGAGATCGACACGTTTTGCAAGAGACTCACCGGCCTTGATTTTCATGGCACCGAATACGTTGAGTTTGCGGGTAGGCACCGGATTGCCCTTGCTGTTGGTGACCACGAACGACAGCCAGGGAAGCGCGCGGGTGGAGGCTAGGGTCAATTCCCGCCCGCTGTGGTTGGTGACAATGATTTCCGCGATCACCGACTCACCCGCAATGTAGGTCCTCTTGTTCATGCTCAGCGATGTGGCGAGCTGCGCGCGCGATTCCGCGATCGGACAGATCAATATGATGGCGGTTAGAAGGAGTCGGGTCATGGGATCGCCAAAAGTAGCCACCACGGACAGACAGTCAACCTAACGGAATGGATTCCTAGGATTTTGCACGGATCCCGCCAAATCAACGAATGCGGGTTGCCGCTGCGGGTGATCCGTGGATATTCTCGCCAGCCATGGCCGCCTTCACCGCCACATCACCGAACAACAGCCAGTTTCCCTTCGAACTTGTCCGGCCGGATCTGGAGAAAGTCGAGATCGCGATCCGGGGGCAGGTGCGGGATTTCGATTCCGCCGTGGAACCCTACATCGCCTACATTTGCAACACTTCCGGGAAAAGGATACGCCCTGCGCTGGCCATCCTCATCGGCGGTGCGGCGGGCGGTGTGAACGAAGACCACCGCAAGATCGGCGTGATCCTGGAGCTGATCCACATGGCCACGCTCGTCCATGACGACATCATCGACGGCGCGACCGCCCGCCGCTCCATGCCGACGGCAAACGCGAAATGGGGCAATGCCCTCGCCGTGCTGTTAGGCGACGCGCTTTTTTCCCACGCCCTCACGCTCGCCACCGATTTCAACTCCATCGAAATTTGCCGCAAGGTGGGCAACGCCGCCCGCGAGGTTTGCCAGGGGGAGATCCTGCAAACGCAGCGGCGCTTCGACCTTACGCTTTCGAAAGAAGATTATTTCCGCGTGATCGAGATGAAGACCGGGGCGCTCTTCGCCGCCGCTACGGGACTGGCGGCCGCCGTTTCGGGACTCAGCGAAAGCGAGCAAGCATCCCTGGCCGCCTACGGGATGAAGCTCGGCACTGCTTACCAAATCTACGATGATTGCCTTGATCTCGTCGGCTTGGAAGAGGTCGTCGGCAAAACGCTCGGGACGGATCTCGCCAAGGGCAAGCTCACCCTGCCTATCCTCAACCTTTTGGAATCCGCTTCGGAAAGCCAGCGCGAGCTGATCAACAAGCGCATCCTTGAGCAGGAGGAAATCGATCTTCCCCAACTCGTCGGGACCGCCCAATACGAAAACGCGCTGGAAAGCTCCGTGGGCACCGCGTTGGATCTCCTCGAAGGCTGCCGCGCGGATCTCGGCGTGCTCCCTGCGTCCGAATACAAGGATGCACTCGTGCAGATCACCCGTTTCCTGGAGACGCTGCTCAGAAAATGCCGCAACTGATCAGGCGGATTTCAGCGTGTCCTTTTTCTCGTGGTGGAGGAAATGATCCCAGCTCTCGTCGCCCAGGCCGTTTTCCTGCAAACCATAAAGCGGGCGCCAGCGCGGCGCGAAGGGCTTCGCAGTGGGATGCATGTTTGCCTCCTGTGGAAGCATGTTCGCTTTCCGTGTATTGCACCTCACGCATGAGGTCACGATGTTCTCCCACGTCGTCTTCCCGCCCTTGTCGCGCGGGATCACATGGTCGAGGTTCAGTTTCAGTTCGGGCAAAACCTTCTCGCAATACTGGCAGGTGAACTTGTCGCGGAGGAAAACATTACGTCGCGTGAACTTCACCTCCAAGCGGGGAAGGCGGTCGTAGATCGCCAGCACGATGATCTTCGGCACTCCCAAGGCGACACGAACGCTATGGATCATTTCCAAACCAGACATGCGGCTCGAATAGCCGATCCATGAGCCGAGATCGTGGGTCGTGAACCGCTGCTCGCCCTCCACCTGCACCACCTGCGCATGACCTAGGCAGAGAAGATGCACCGCCCGCCGAGCCGAGCAGGTGTGAACCGGCTGCCAATAGCGGTTTAAAACAAGCACGGGCATGTCAAGAGGAACGCTCATATCCTTTCCCAGCAAAACGTTGGCAAACTAGCAAACCTCCGCGCCCCGGCAACCGAAAAGGTGGGGAATGAAAATATGCCCGCTTTGTATGCCTCACCGAACTGGTTCGTATCAGCCCTTCAACCTGGCGAGATCCGCGAAATCCTGCGGACGCCCGGTGGCCTTTTTGTTGCGCATGAGTTCCTCTTTGCCAATCGCTTGGATCGCGAAGCCGTCGAGAGAAACGGGAACGCGGGAAGCCCATGCCTCCTCCCATGTCACTCCGCTGATGCCGGTGAGCAGGTCGATGCGGTTTGGCGCGCGACCCAACTGGATGACCTGTCCGACTTCAAGGAAGTCCTCGCGGCTGATTCCAGTGTTTGCGAATCCAGAGGACTCGATCACTCCAAAAAGCTTGTCGGCGTTTTCGGACGATACGAGCACCATCAGATCGATGTCCTCCGTAAAGCGGGGTGCGCCGTGAAACGCGAGCGCGTAGCCGCCGACGAGGAGGAAATCAACTTTCCGAGAGAGGCACAATTCGATGAACTCTCTGATGTCCTTGTGTAGCGTCATTGGCATCGGTGTAAAACATGGCTCCGCGCCTGAGGATCTCCGCGAAGATTTCCATGGCTTCCTCTGGATTCTCGATGAGGGGCGGTATGCCCTCGGATTCCAAGGGTCGCTTGATCGCAAGCTTTTCCATACGCAAAGCCTAGCATGAGGTGAGGGCTTGTCGAGGATTCCGCAGGATGGAAACGCGAACAGCCGATGCCCTTGCGGACACCGGCTGTCGGATGGGGTTTGGCATGGCGGATGCAATCCGCCGCCACTTTAGACAAGCGAAGTGGTCACTTCCTCGACGGCGCCGTTGGCTTGCGCCTCGGCAGCTTTCTGGTCGCGGAGCCAGGCGCGGCGTGACATTTTCACGCGGCCTTTTTCATCGACTCCGAGGCACTTTGCGGTGAGGAGATCGCCTTTCTTGACGACATCCTCGACGTTCTCCACGCGGCCTTCGGCCAGTTCGGAGACGTGGACGAGTCCGTCCTTGCCGGGCAGCACTTCCATGAACGCGCCGAACTGAGTGATCGAAACGACACGGCCGGTGTAGGTCTTGCCGACTTCGATTTCCTGGAACATGCGGTCGATCATCTCCTTCGCGCGGTCGAGACCGGCTTGTTTGGAGGCGTAGATGTGGACGGTACCGTCGTCCTCGATGTTGATCTCCGCGCCGGACTCGGCCTGGATGGCCTTGATGTTCTTGCCGCCTGGCCCAATGAGCTCGCCGATGCGATCCGCGGGGATTTTGACGGAAACGATGCGCGGTGCGTGCGGGCTGAGTTCTTTCGGCTCGGCGATGCAATCGATCATTTTATCAATGATCTTGGTGCGGCCTGCCTTGGCGATATGGATGGCTTCCTCGAGCATCGCGAGCGGAAGGCCGGCGAGTTTGAGGTCGAGCTGGTAGCCGGTGACACCTTCGCTGGTGCCGCAGAGCTTGAAGTCCATGTCGCCGTAGAAATCCTCGGAGCCGATGATGTCGAGAAGCATCTTGTGGGATTTCAGGGAGCCGTCCTCGTTGTTTTCCGTGACCAGGCCGACGGAGATGCCGCCGACAGGGCGGATCAGCGGGACACCGGCATCGAGAAGAGCCATGGTGCCGGCGCAAACCGATGCCATCGAGGTGGAGCCGTTCGACTCCATGACCTCGGAGGAAACGCGGATCGCGTAAGGGAACACCGATTCCTCGGGGATCACCGGTTCGATCGAGCGCTCGGCGAGGGAGCCGTGGCCGATCTCGCGGCGGTTGATGCCGCCCATGCGTCCGCACTCACCGACGGAGAACGGAGGGAAGTTGTAATGGAGGATGAAACGCTTCTCGTCCTCGCCGCCCGCGTAGTTGTCGAAATGTTGTTTTTCGTCAGCCGGTGCGAGGGTGGTGATGGCGAGGGCCTGTGTTTCGCCGCGGGCGAAAATGGCGGAGCCGTGGACGCGCGGCAGGGTGCCGACTTCGCCGTAGAGCGGGCGGAGATCGCCGATGGAACGGCCGTCCGCGCGGACACCTTTTTCCATGATGGAGATGCGGAACGCCTTTTTCTGGAGGTATTCGAAGGCTTGCTCGACGTCGAAATCGTTGGCCTCGGGAGCGCGCTCCTTGATCGCTTTTTCGACCTCATCGCGGAGGGCACCGACTTTCTTGGAGCGCTCGGTTTTCGAGGGCGCGTAGATGGCGGCTTCGATGCGGTCGCCGGCGATTTCGTAGGCGATCTCAAGGAGGTGCTCCTTGGCGAGCGTGAGTTCATACTCGCGCTTGGTCTTGCCGCACTTGGCGACGAGTTCCTCCTGAGCTTCTACGATTTTGAGGACGGCGGCTTGGGCGAAGTGGAGGGCCTTGATGAATTCCTCTTCGGGAAGCTCGTCGGCCTGGCCTTCGATCATGATGACGTCGGTCTTGTTGCCGACGTAGATGAGGTCGAGGTCGCTTTCCTCACGCTCTTCGTGGGTTGGGTTGATGACGAATTCGCCATCGACGCGGCCGACGCGCACTGCGCCGATCGGGCCGGCGAAGGGGATGTCGGAAACTGCGAGGGCGGCGGAAGCGCCGTTCATCGAGAGGATGTCGGAATCGTTGATGCCGTCCGCGCTGAGCAGGATGGCGACGATCTGCGTTTCATAGAGGTAGCCTTTCGGAAACAGCGGGCGCAGCGGGCGGTCCGTCATGCGGCAGGTGAGGATTTCCTTTTCGGTGGGGCGGCCTTCGCGCTTGAAGTAGCCACCGGGGAAGACACCGGCGGCGGTGGCCTTCTCCTTGTATTCTACGGAAAGGGGGAACCAGGTCTGGCCTGATTTCACCTTGGTGGCGGAGACGGCGGTGACGAGGATGATGGTTTCCCCGCAACGGACGGTAACGGCACCGTCCGCAAGTTTGGCAAGTTTGCCGGTTTCGATGGTCATCGGATTCGTTCCGACATCAATCGTGACTGATTGGATGTTCATATTCTTTTTTGTTTTCTTCTTGTTGCTTGCGTCAAAGCCGGGCCGCCGTGTGCGATCCGGGCTATCAGTTTTTCCGGGACTTTCCCGAGGGGGTGGTCAAAAAACGCACACCCTTTTTGCGATACAGCCACGGGAGAGGCTCCCGTGGCTGCTTTTGCGAAAATCGTTGGTTATTAGCGGCGGAGACCGAGATCCCCGATGAGCTTCTGGTATTTTTCCTCGCTCTTGCCCTTGATGTAATCAAGTAGCTTGCGGCGCTGGGAAACCATTTTCAGGAGTCCGCGGCGGGAAGAGAAATCCTTCTTGTGGATCAGCAGGTGCTCGGTGAGATCCAGGATCTGCTTGGTTAGCAATGCCACTTGGTAAGGGGCGCTGCCGGTGTCATTCTCGTTGATTTTATACGACGCGAGGTCGATGGCTTGTTGTTCTGCTTTTACGCTCATTTTGGTAAGGGATGGAGCCAGCGTTCATCGCCAGCCCGTCCTAGGTGCGCGAAATGAAGCGGGGAAAAGGGCGGAAGGCAAGGATTTTCCTCATGCTGAGAATCCATGGCGATCAAGCTAGGAAATGCATCGATTCGCGTTGGATGAGGTAGAGTCGTAGATCAGGTGTGCGAGGAATCCGCTCAGCTGAATTCCGAAGTTGCAGGTGGCTTCATTGGAATTTTGACCACGGATGGCACGGATTTTCACGGATTTAAGAATCCACCAAATAGGTTTGAAAACGTTTCCATAACTCTTTCTTCATCCGTGCCTTTCCGTGCCATCCGTGGTTCAATTTCGGTTTTCGGGTTTAGCGGGTAAAATACGCGGACAGTTACGGTGCATCCGGCCAAGCCGGAAGTTTCCTCACAGATCCAGCATCAGCCGATGCGGGGCTTCCAGCGCGTCCTTGATGCGGATGAGGAAAGTGACGGCCTCTTTGCCATCGACGAGGCGGTGGTCGTAGCTGAGGGCGAGGTACATCATCGGGCGGATGACGACCTGGCCGTTGAGGGCGACGGGGCGCTGCTGGATGGTGTGCATGCCGAGGATGCCGCTTTGAGGCGGGTTGAGGATGGGCGTGCTGAGGAGCGAACCGTAGGTGCCGCCGTTGGAAATGGTGAACACGCCGCCCTGCAAATCCTCGATGGCGATCTTGCCTTCCTTGCCTTTTTTGGCGTAGTCGAGGATGTCCTGCTCGATGCGGGCGAAGGATTTCTGGTCGCAGTCGCGGAGCACGGGGACGATGAGGCCTTTCTCGGTGCCTATGGCGACGCCGATGTCGTAGAAGTGGTTCTCGATGACATCGGTGCCGTCGATGCGGCCGTTGATGGATGGCACGTCTTTGAGTGCCTGGGTGACGGCTTTGACGAAAAAGGACATGAAGCCGAGCTTCACGCCGTGCTTTTTCAGGAAATCCTCCTGCACGCTTTTCCGGAGCTCCATAACGGCGGTCATATCGACCTCGTTGAAGGTGGTGAGGATGGCGGCGGTCTGCTGGGCATTGACGAGATGGGTCGCGATCTTGCGGCGCAGCATCGACATTTTTTTCCGTGTGGTGCGGCCTTCGGTGACGGGCGTGGAGGGTTTTTCCGGCGCGGCGGGGGCGGAAACGACAGTGAGATCGGGTACGGGGCGCGGGGCAGGGGAGGGGAGGACAGCAGGAGCGGGTGCAGCGGCTTGCGGTGCGGGTGCAGCGGCTTGCGGAGCGGCGGAGGGCGCTGCGGTGACGCCGGGGGTGATTGTCGCGATCACCTTGCCGATGGCGACTTCCTCGCCTTCGGGGGAGAGGATATGGAGAGTGCCGGAAACCGGGGCTTCGAGGTCGTTGGAGACCTTATCGGTTTCGAGGGAAACGAGGATTTCGCCTTTCTCGACGCGGTCGCCATCCTTCTTGCGCCAGGCGGCGATGTTCGCGGAGGTGATGGATTCGCCGGCGGCGGGCACCTTGATCTCGACGGGTGTGCCGGATGGCGGCGTGGAAGGTGCAGGGGTTGCGGGGGTTGCGGGGGTTTCTGCAACAGGTGCGGGCGCGGCGACGGGTTGCGCTGTGTCGGTTTCGAGTTTCCCGATCACCGTGCCGATAGAGACTTCCTCGCCCTCGCCGACGGTGATGGTGAGGATGCCGTCGGCCTCGGCCTCGAGTTCGTTGGAAACCTTGTCGGTCTCAAGGCTTACGAGCGGCTCGCCTTTTTTGACGGAGTCGCCGTTGCTTTTGTACCATTTGGCGATGTTTGCGGAGGTGATGGATTCGCCGGCGGCGGGCACTTTGATGTCGATGGCCATGATGGGAGGGGAGTTGGTGTGGAATCAGATTTCGAAAGCTTTGGTGAGCAGGGCTTTTTGCTCGCGGTAATGCATGGCCTTGGAGCCGGCGGCGGGGCTGGAGCCGGGCTTGCGGCCGGCGTAGAGCGGGCGGGCGCCGAGGGCTTCCTCGATGCGCGGCTCGATGTAGGACCATGCGCCCATGTTGCGCGGCTCCTCTTGGCACCAGACGAAGCGCGACACCTGCGGGAATTGCGCGGAAAGAGCGGCGACCATTTCGCCATGGAAAGGATAGAGCTGCTCGATGCGGATGATCGCGGTGTCTGTGATGCCGGCGGCGGTGCGGTGCGCGGCGAGGTCATAGAAGACCTTTCCGGTGCAGAAAACGATGCGCTTCACATCCGCCGGGTTCTCGAACGCCATCGGATCCGGCAGGACTTCCTGGAAGCAGGAGCCTTCGAGGAAATCGGCCTCCGAGGAGACTGCTTCCGGGCGGCCGAGCAGGCTTTTCGGGGTCATTAGGATGAGCGGCTTGCGGAAACCGCGGAGTTTCTGGCGGCGCAGGGCGTGGAAGTATTGGGCGGGCGTGGAGAAATTTCCGACGATCAGGTTATCCTCCGCGCAGAGCTGGAGGAAGCGCTCGAGGCGGGCGCTGGAGTGCTCGGGGCCCATGCCTTCGTAGCCGTGCGGCAGCAGCATCACGAGATCGGACGGCGTCTGCCATTTCGATTCCGCCGAGGAAATGAACTGATCGATGATGACCTGTGCGCCGTTCGAGAAATCACCGAACTGCGCTTCCCAGAGGATCAGCATTTCCGGGTAGCTCAGCGAGTAGCCGTAGTCGAAACCGAGCACCGCGAACTCCGAGAGCAGCGAATTGTAGACGCAGAATTTCGCCTGCTGCGGGGAAAGGTGCTGCAGCGGGATGTGGCGGGCGCGGGTTTCGTAATCGTAGAACACCGCGTGGCGCTGGGAGAAAGTACCGCGTCGGCAATCCTGGCCGGAAAGGCGGACGGGTGAGCCTTCCAATAGCAGCGCGCCGAAAGCGAGAGATTCCGCGAACGCCCAGTCGAAGGGTCCGCCGCTTGCCAAGGCTTCGGCACGGCGCGGGAGGAAGCGTTTCTCTAGCGTGGGGTTCAGGGTGAAGCCGTCTGGCACGGAAGTGAGGGTTTTCCCGATGCTCTGGAGCATATCGCGGGAAATGCCGGTCGGCACCGGAGCGTGGGAATAGGGCGGCTGGATGATGGCGGTGGAGCCGCTAAACACCGTGCGGTCACCCGCTTCGGACATCTCGATCATTTTCTTGTGGCCAGCCTCAAGCCGATCCCAGATCGCCTGCTCGAGCGCGTCGGCATCGGTCTGGGAAAGCACTCCGTCGGTGACGAGATACCGTTTGTAAACCTGGCCGAAGGTTTCGCGCGCGGCGATCTGCTTAGATACCAGCGGCTGGGTGAACGCCGCCTGATCCGCCTCGTTGTGGCCTTGGCGGCGGTAGCAATACATATCGATCACGATGTCGCGCCCGAATTTCTGGCGGAACTCGAGGGCGAAAGTCGCCGCCCAATAAAGCTCCATCGGATCCTCGCCGTTGACGTGAAGGATGGGTGCCTCGATCATTTTCGCGACGTCCGTGGCATAGGCCGAGGAGCGGGCGTCGGCGGGCATGGTGGTGAAGCCGATCTGGTTGTTGATGATGAGGTGGATCGTGCCGCCGGTGCGGTAGCCGGGGAGTTGGGAAAGGTTCAGCACCTCCGCGACGGAACCTTGGCCCGCGAAGGCGGCGTCGCCGTGGATGAGGATGGGCAGCACGCGCTTGCGGTCGGTGGCAACGCCGTCATCGCCGATCACGCGCTGGCGGGCGCGGGCCTTGCCCTCGACTACCGGGTTTACGGCCTCGAGGTGGCTGGGGTTCGCCGCAAGGCTGACGCGGACATTTCCGTCAGGGAACTCGCGGACGCTCTCGTAGCCGAGGTGGTATTTCACATCGCCATCGCCGGCGACGAGGCCGGGCTCGTAATCGGGCGTGAACTCGTAAAGTAGCGTGGTGAGGGATTTGCGGACGAAATTTGCCAGGATGTTGAGGCGGCCGCGGTGGGCCATGCCCATCTCGATTTCCAGCACGCCCTGCTTCGGGCAGCTTTCCAAAAGCGCGTTGAGGACAACCATCGCACCCTCGCCGCCTTCCAGTGAGAAGCGCTTTTCGCCGAGGAACTTTTTCGCCAGGAAATTCTCGAACGACTCCGCCTCTAGCAGCCAGCGCAGGGATTTTACCTGCATCTCGATAGTTTTCTCCACACCTCGCGAGCCATGCTGCTCGATCCGCTCGCGCACCCAGTGGCGCACGGTGGTGTTGTGGATGTGCATGAACTCGAAGCCAATTTTGCCGGAGTAGGTCGTCTTGAGCGCCGCCACCATGTTGCGCAGCTTCATCTTCGCGCCGCGCAGGAAAAACGGGTTCGAGGCCTCGCGCTCCATCTCCGCTTCGGTGAAGTTGTATTCGCTCAGGCTCAGGCGCGGGTTGATCTCCGGATTCTCATCGAGCGGATTGATCTGGGCTTGGGTGTGGCCGAGCGTGCGGTAGTTGTAAATCAGGCCGACGACCTTGCCGTTGAACTCGAGATCTGCGGCGGGAACAGTCTCCATGCCCGCTTCCGCAGTTTGCCCGCCTTTCGCTTTCGCCTGGGAAACGCCCAGTTCAAAGCCTTCGAAAAAAGCCGACCATGTGCCCTCCACCGAGCGCGGATCCTCGCACCACTGTGCGTATTTTTCTTCTAATAAATCTGAATTGAGGCGCGCCGAAACCGTAGAGTTCATGGGAATGCTTGTGTGGCGGGCTGTTTGGAGAGGCGAAAAACGATCTCTCCGGCAACGCGCGGGGAGTTTGTTAAAGGGCGAGAGGGCTTGCGTCAACCTTCGCCGCCTGAAAATATCCCCCCGCCCCTGCCCCGATGATCGAAGTCAACAACCTCTCCAAACGCTACGGACGCCATCTGGCCGTCCGCGATGTCTCCTTTTCTGTAGCGAAGGGGGAGATCATTGGTTTCCTCGGACCGAACGGCGCGGGCAAGACCACCACCCTGCGGATGCTCACCGGCTACCTGCCACCCTCGTCCGGCTCCGCCACCGTCGCCGGATTCGATATCTTCCGCCAGTCCATCGAGGCGCGGAAACGCATCGGCTACATGCCGGAGAACGTCCCGCTCTATGATGACATGCGCGTCCGCGAATACCTGTCCTTCCGCGCCCGCATCAAGGGACTTTCCAACGGCGACGCCCGCCGCCGCGTCTCCCACGTGATCGACACCTGCGGCCTTGAGGCAGTCCGGCGGAAAATGATCAAAACCCTCTCGAAAGGCTTCCGCCAGCGCGTAGGCCTCGCGGACGCCCTCGTCCACCAGCCGGACTTGCTGATCCTCGACGAGCCGACGAACGGCCTCGACCCCATCCAGATCCGCCAGATCCGGGAGCTCATCAAGCACCTCGCCATCAACCACACCGTATTGATCTCCACCCATATCCTTTCCGAGGTGGAAATGATCGCCAGCCGGGTGATCATCATCGACGGCGGGAAAATCAAGGCCGCCGACACCCCACAGAACCTGATTTCCAAAATGCGCGCCGCCGGCCGCGTGCAGGTTGAGCTGCAAGCTCCGGCGGATGTTGCTACGCCCCTTCTCGCCGAGCTGCCGTATGTGAAAAAGGTATCCTCCGAGGAGATGGAGGATGGCTGGATCCGTTTCATGGTCTGGGCCGATTCCGGCACCGACACCCGTGAATCCCTCTACGCCATCGCAGCCCACCATCACTGGCCGCTTCGTTGCCTCTTCCGCCATGAAGCCACGCTCGAGGACGTGTTCGTGGAGCTGACGCGAAAGGATTAATCGACCACCCCCCCGTTCCGGTATCACGCGCTGATATGCCCAGTTTTGATCCTTTGCCGCTTTGCGGGTTGTAAGTTCCTATCCCGGTCCGTGAAGGTCCATTCCTGCGTTGTCCTTCACTCACGTATGTTCATCATGCCTCCTCTTCGGAAACGGCAGCATGCCTGGTAAATCGGTAAGTTTCTTCCGGATTTCCTGCCCGCCGCAGATTGCATGCGGGAGTGGTAAAATCCTGACGGCAGGCTTGCCAAGTGGACGGGGAAATACCTAACGTCGTGAGGGATGCCAAAACGCTTCGCGCAACTGGAATTTCGATTCCCCGCATGGCTGCGGTCGACGAGTGTTGTCTCGCAAAAGCCCGTCCGGAGCGCGCCGGATTCCCTCCATGATTCCGGCATGACCGCCTGGTGCCAAGAGCAGGCGCTCTCATTCGGTTTGCTCGAGTTGGCGAAAAAAGTCCAAGTCACGTGGAACCCGCGCATGCGCACCACCGCCGGCCGCGCCTGGTGGCCTTCGCGTGGCATCGAGATGAATCCGAAGCTCAAGGATTTTTCCGATGCGGATGTCTGGCGGACGCTGAAGCACGAGTTCGCCCATCTCCTCGCCTACGAGCGCTGCGGGCGGCGGCACATCGACCCACACGGCCCGGAGTGGCGTGCCGCGTGCGCGGAACTTGGCATCCCCGACGAGCAACCCTACCATTCGCTCCCCCTCAAATCCCGGAAGATGAAACGCAAATACACGTATGCATGCCCTTCCTGCCTGACGGTCATCGCACGTGTCCGCCCGTTCCGCCGCGCTGTCGCCTGTTACACCTGCTGCCGGAAATTCAACGGCGGCCTTTATCACGACCGCTTCCGCCTGATCCGGAACGATGTCTGAAACGTGACGCCGTTTCCGCAGACAAATACGCTATCGGTGTCGCTATTTCTTGCGAGAACCCGAATCACGCATACCCTACGGCCATGACAGAAATAACCGCAACCCCGACATACATCGCCTCCTTCTACGGCTTCTCTCCTACCTACATCATCATTTTCGTGGCCACCGCCCTCGCGAGCTGGATCGTCTCCAGCACGCTGAAACGCCGTTTCCACGAATACTCACAGATTCCTATCCAATTCACCGGAGCCCAGATCGCGGAGACGATGCTTCGCGAAAACGGCATCACGGACGTAAAGGTGATCCACACCCCCGGAAAACTCACCGATCACTACGACCCGACCAACAAGACAGTGAACCTGAGTGAGGAGGTATATGCCATGAACAGCATCGCCGCCGCCGCCGTTGCCGCCCACGAGTGCGGCCACGCCATCCAGCATGCGAAGTCGTATGCATGGCTCACGATGCGCTCGAAGATGGTGCCCGCCGTGCAGTTCGCTGGGAATACGCTGAACATCTTCCTCATCGCCAGCATCGTAGGTGCGGGGATTTTCAATACGCCCGCCCTGCTTTACGTCTGGGTAGCGCTGTTTGCCATCACCACGCTTTTCGCTTTCGTGACGCTGCCGGTAGAGTTCGATGCCAGTCGCCGCGCCCTTGTCTGGCTGGAAGGCTCGCGGGTTTCCTCGTCCATGGATCATGACAAAGCGAAAAACGCGCTCTACTGGGCCGCCATGACTTATGTGGTAGCTGCCATCGGCTCGCTCGCCACCTTGCTCTACTACGTATCCATGCTTTTCGAACGCAGGGATTGATCGGCCTCAGCGGAACCACGACGGCTCGTTGCCGGACTTCCATTTGATGCTGCAACCGCTGCTTGGGACGCCCTTATGCGGGGCTTTCCCGGCGAGCATTGCACCGGCCGCATGGCGGAGGTCGTCGCCCGTCGCTTTCTCACCTGAGCTTGGACGTGCGCCATCGAACTGCCCAGCGTAAGAGAGGCGGCCTTCCGCGTTGAAAAGGAAAAAGTCTGGTGTGCAGGCCGCGCCGTAGGATTTCGCGACCGTCTGGGACTCATCAATCAGGTAGGGAAAATCCCACCTGTATTCCTGGGCGAAATTCCTCATCGGCAGGGGGCCGTCCTGGGGAAAGTTCACGAGATCATTCGAATTGATCACGACTGTGTTTACGCCCTTTACGGAAATTTCCCGCGCCATCTCGCCGAGTTCCTTGGCGAGATGGATCACGAAGGGGCAGTGGTTGCAGGCGAAAACTACCAAGGTGCCTTCCTTGCCCGCCACAGCCTGCAAGGAATGTTTATTTCCCCATGCGTCAGGAAGCTCGAAGGGCGGCGCGTTCTCACCAACTCTTAACTCATGTGTCGAAAATGCCAGTGCCATGGCGGATGGTTAAATGGGATCACCCGGCGCGCAACCGAACTCTTTAGTGTTTAAAGTTTAGGGTTTAGGGTTTACCGGAGAGCGTGCTCAGCGCCGAAGAGAAAGCCCGCTACTCCCGCCACCTCCTGATCCCGGAGATCGGTGAGGCCGGGCAACTGCGCCTGAAAAACGCTTCCGTTCTGCTCATCGGAGCGGGTGGACTCGGCTCGCCCGCCGCGCTTTACCTTGCCGCCGCCGGCGTGGGTCGGCTCGGTTTACTCGATCCCGACACGGTGGATTCCTCGAACCTCCAGCGCCAACTCCTCCACTCCGACGCCACCGTCGGTATGGCGAAAACGGAATCCGCTGCCGCGCGTTTGCGGGAGACGAATCCTCACATCGCGCTCGATCTCCACCCTGTCCGCTTCACTCCGGAAAACGCCCTCTCCATCGCGGAGAACTACGATATCATCCTCGACGGCTCCGACAATTTCCCCACCCGCTTCCTCGCCAACGACACGGCTTTTTTCCTGAAAAAACCGCTGGTCTATGGGGCGATCCACCGCTTCGACGGGCAGATGACCGTCTTCGCCCCCCACCTCGGCGGGCCGTGCTACCGCTGCCTGCTGCCGGAAATCCCCGCGCCCGGCTCCGCCCCATCCTGCGCGGAGGCGGGCGTGCTCGGCGTCCTGCCCGGCATCATCGGCTCCCTGCAGGCGCTGGAGGCGATCAAGCTCCTCCTCGGCATCGGCGATCCGCCGCTGGGGAAAATCCTGATCTACGATGCCCTTCGTACTTCCTTCCGATCCCTGAAACTGCCGCACGATCCCGCTTGCCGCCTCTGCGGGAAAAATCCCACGATCACTTCCGTTTCCAATCCAGAAACCCACGCAAATCCCTCCTGCGAAATCCAAGACCCCGCCATGCAAACCATCACCCCCGCCGAACTCAAAGCCCGCCTCGACTCCGGGAACCTCAACGCCCTCCTCATCGATGTCCGCGAAAAGGAGGAATGGGAGATCGACCACATCCCGCAAGCCAAGCTGATCCCGCTCCAGACCATCCCCGCCCATGCGGACGCCTTGCCGAAGGATTCCGAGATCATCATTCACTGCAAGGCCGGCATGCGCTCCGCCCGCGCCTGCGAATACCTCATATCACTCGGTTTCGAGAACGTAACCAACGCCACCGGCGGCATGGATGCGTTCCGGAAGCTTTGATGATAAGCAAGCAGGCTCTTCGCTAAGCATCCAGCTCTCCGCCGATCTCAAGCTGAGCCACGGTCTGCAGATCTTTTGGCCTGCCCATCGCTTTTTTCGCCACAATCAGGGCTTCCCGGGATAGAAAGCGAATCACAAATTCGCCGAAATCCGCTAGTACGCTGCGCGCCCTGCATTGGTGAAAGTTTCCCAAACCTTTGATGTCTCCTAGGCAGTCTAAAACCCCGGCGTTGGTGTCCAGGTAGATGTTTTTCCATCCCCCTTTTGCTGCCATAACCTCGTCGAAAGATTGGGGAGGGATTTTATACCGGAATGTAGGGGAGAATTCGGAAAGCGCCTTCGCCAGCTTGTCGAGATTCTCAGTGTCAAGATTTACAACCACATCACAGTCATAAGTGGCCAGTGCACTGCCATGAAAGTTTGCCGCTATGCCACCTACGACGACGAACTCGACATCTTCCTCCGCGAGTTTTCGAAGAATTTTGAGAAAATTAGTGTCCATTTCTAAAGCGTCTTCCCACCTCCATTACACGCAGCAGTGCGGCAGCTGTCTCTTGGGCATGCTCAATTCTCTGCCTAGGACTCATGTCAAGAATCCGCTTTATCAGCCCGACATCAATCCCTTCCCGCTCCGCCAAGTCGGCGGCGTAAGGGCTGAGCTGAAAGCCTTGGCATTCGACCGTTTCCATGTTTGCGAGATTACACATCGGCTCCCGGCATTCCAGCCCCGAGTTCATGGAAAAAACGCCCGCAGCGCCTCGACCACGCCGTATCCGCGGGCGGCGCGGGTGATCAGCCCGCCCCGGGCGGCGACGGTTTCCCGGATCGCACCCACGGCGTTGGCGGGGCAGGCAGCATAGCCCGAATGGGCGGCGGAAAGCATCTCGATGTCGTTGTGGCTATCACCGGCGGCGAAGGTCTGCGCGGTTCCGAGGCCGTGCAGCCGCGCGACCTCCGTCAAAGTACTGCCTTTCTGGTAGTTCCGGTGGCCAAAGCGCAGGTAGATCGAGTTACGTTGCCAACCGAGCTCTGGCACCTCCGCCATCATGGGCGCGATGTGAGCGACGATCCATTCCATCTCCTCCTCGGTGCGCGAGATCAACCCGGCGGGCTCGCCATCCATCTCGATGTATTGCGCGCCGGTGTGCTCCTCGACCTCATGGCGGATTTTTTTCAGCACCTTGCGGCAGTTTTTGAAGAGTTTGTGGATATCCTTCTCGCAACGCTTGTTCCAATCCGTATGCGGCAGGAAGCGTCCGAAGTCGTTCGGGAAATGGATCTCGCGCTCGCGGGCGACCACCCAATCCGGTAGGAAAGGAAACCGGCTTTCGATCAGACCTTCCACGACATGCGGCATCGAGCGGCCAGTATTGATGCCCCACACCGCGCCCCGCGTTTCGCGCAGGCGGCGGATCTCCTCGAAAAACTCGCCCGGCACCGGCGGAGTCCCGGCGGGATCATGCAGTGTCCCGTCGAAATCGAAGGAAAGGATCAGGTTCGGCTGCGGGCAGGCGTCGAGGGTTCTCACGCCGCGAGGCTAGCGCATCTAGGACGATGGGCAAGGATCGTGGCGGCGCGCCATTGCCAAAGTTAGGCAGGGCGGATGAAATCCGCCGCCACGTTCCTGAAACTCGGCCGCACCGGCACCCCGTGTTTCGCGAAGTGCTCCTTCGCCTCCGCGACGGTGTGCATCCCGAAGTGGAAGATCGAGGCAGCGAGCACGGCGTCGGCTTTGCCTTTTTCTAACACTTCCACCATGTGGTCGAGGTTACCCGCGCCGCCGGAGGCGATGACCGGGATGCCGATCGCGGAGGAAATCGCGGCGGTCAGTTCGCAATCATAGCCGGCCTGGGTGCCGTCCGCGTCCATCGAGGTGAGCAAAATTTCACCCGCGCCCCGGCGCCAGACCTCCTTCGCCCACTCGACGGCGTCAAGGCCGACGGGTGTCCGTCCGCCATGCGTATAGACGCCCCATTTTCCGGGAGCCTCGCGTTTTGCATCGATGGCGACGACGATGCACTGGCTGCCAAAAGCCTTCGCGCCCGCATCCACGAGACCCGGGTTGTTGACTGCCGAGGTGTTGATCCCGACCTTATCTGCGCCCGCTTGGAGCATGGTGTGCATGTTTTCCACCGAGCGGATGCCACCGCCTACGGTGAGCGGGATGAAACATTTTTCCGCCGTGCGCCGGACGACATCGACCATTGTCTCGCGGGCGTCGGACGAGGCGGTGATGTCTAGGAAAACGAGTTCGTCCGCTTGTTGCTCGTTGTAAGCGACGGCGCACTCGACGGGATCTCCCGCGTCGATGAGATCCACGAAATTGACGCCTTTGACGACACGACCGTTGGTGACATCAAGGCAGGGGATGATTCGTTTGGCGAGCACGGGCGAAACTTCAAATTTTAAACCCCAAACTTCAATGAAGAAACGGATTCCGGGGTTGTTTTCGGTAGCGGTCGGGGATACATGTTCCGCATGTCAGCTGCTGAAAAACGATTTCCAATCGGTGAGCAATACCTCGCATGGGAGCGGGAGGCCGATTTCAAAAGCGAGTATCTGCGCGGTGAAATTTATGCGATGTCGGGTGCTTCGCTGGAGCATAATACTATCGCCTCAAATCTGAACGGTGCGCTTTGGAACCAGTTTAAAGACCGGCCCTGCCGGGTTCTCGGTTCGGACATGAGGGTTCAGGTTGAGGAAGCGGATGCTTATTTTTACCCGGATCTATCAGGGTTGTGCGGCGGGTTTGATTTCCACGACGAGCGCAAGGACACCTATAAGAACCCTCAGTTTGTGATCGAGATCCTCTCCGCCAGCACGGAATCTTATGACCGCGGGAAAAAGTTCTTTCATTACCAGACCTTGCCTAGTTTGCGGGAGTATGTGTTGGTTTCGCAGGGAGAGGCGGCGGTGGAGATTTACCGGAAGGAGGGGGATCGCTGGATCTATCAGCTACTCACTGGCGCCGGCGCGGAACTCAGGCTGGAGTCGGTGGACTGCACGGTGCCGCTTTCCGAAATTTACCGCAATGTGACTTTTACCGCCGAAATGCCGGCATAGACTACGGCTTGATACAAAAAAACGGCGACCCATTGCGGGACGCCGTTTTTTGAGAGGAACGGAACATTTCCGTTCGGTGGCTTAGCCGACCTTGGGCTTGCCGACGCGGCGGACCGCTCCGAAACGTTTTTGGAACTTGTCGATGCGGCCTTCGGTATCGACGAACTGTTTCTGTCCGGTGAAGAACGGGTGGGAATCCGACGTGATGCCGGCGGAGATGATGGAATGCTCGACGCCGTCGATGACTTCCTTCTTCTCAGAGGACTTGGTCGATTTCGTGACGAAGCGTGCGCCCGTGGTCATGTCAACGAAGACGACGGGATTGTATTGGGGATGAAGTTCCTTTTTCATGGGAGTTTGGTAGTTGCCACACGTTCCAACGCGCGGGGCGGGGAAATTGGCGGAAATCGGTGGGGTGTCAAGTTTTTAGGATGTTTACTTGCTAGCGCCGTAACTGCTGCTCGATCCGCTCGATCCTTTCCCGCAGGCCGGGTTGCTTTTCCAACTCCGAGACGACCTTCTTGCAGGCGTGGATCACCGTGCCGTGGTCGCGCCCGCCGAAGGACTCGCCGATCTCGACGAGGGAGTTGTGGGTGAGGCTGCGGCTCAGATACATGGCGATCTGGCGGGGAAAGGCGATGCTGGCCGGGCGGCGGCGCGAGATCATGTCGGCGAGGCGCAAGTCAAAGGTTTCCGCGACGGCGCGCTGGATGCCATCGATGGTCACCTGGCGGCTGGCCTCTTCCTGGATGAAATCCCGCAGCAGGTGCTCGACCTTCTGCACGGACACACTCTCACCGGCGAGCGAGGCGAAGGTGGCCACGCGGACGAGCGCGCCCTCAAGACGCCGAACATTCGAGCGGATTTTCTCGGCGAGGAATAACAACACGGATTCGTCGATGGAGACTTTCCACTCCGCCGTTTTTTTCCGGAGGATGGCGATGCGGGTCTCGATCTGCGGCGGCTGCAGCTCGACGGCGAGCCCACACTCGAAGCGGGAGATGAGGCGCGGCTCGATGCTCTTGATCTCGCAGGCGGGGCGGTCGCTGGTGAGGACGACCTGGTTGCGGCCGTCGAGGAGGGTGTTGAAGGTGTGGAAAAACTCCTCCTGCGAGCGCTCCTTGCCGGCGAGGAACTGGACGTCGTCTATGAGCAGCACGTCGGAGCTGCGGTAGCGGCGGCGGAACTTCTCGATCTCGCCTTTGCGGATCGCCTCGATGAACTCGTTGGTGAATTTCTCGCAGGTGAGGTAGATCACGCGACAGTCAGGGCGGCGGCGCAAAATCTCGCGGCCGATGGCGTGCATGAGGTGGGTTTTCCCGAGGCCGGAACCGCCGTGGATGAAAAGCGGATTATAGCCGACGCTGCGTTTCGTCGCCACCGCCTCGCACGCAGCGTGGGCGAACTGGCTGTTGCCACCGACTACGAAATTTTCGAACGTGTAACCGGGATTGAGTCCAGCCGCGGCGGCGCGCTTGTCGAGCATCTCGCCCGGCATTTCCTTGCGGACTTGCGGTGCGGCGGCGGAAAAATCGTCGATGGATGCTTCGCCCGTCCCGGAGTTTTCGGCGACCAAGATGTTGATCTTGTGCAGCCCCTCGGTAGCCTGGCTAGCTGCGTAGAGAAGCTCGGGCAGGTAGTTCGTCTCGATCCAGACCTGGTGGATTTCGCCGGGAACGATCACTGCTCCCTGGCCATTGGAGGCTCCGCCCCAAGTAGCGGCTCCGAACCATCTTTGGAACGCATCACCACCGATGGACTTGCGCAGGGTCTCCGCGATTTTCCCCCAATCACCCTCATCATGGATCGAGCCGTGCGCTGGGTCTTGCGGCTCTTCTGCGACGGGGACGCTCTCCCCGAATTCCATCGATGGTTGTTTCATGGCTTTTAAAAAAATTCCGTTTCGGCTCCCCCCATGGGCGCACCACACGGAACGGTTCGTGAAGATGGACAATGATTTCACACGCCGGAATTTTTTTTAGAGCGCATCTAACAGTTGTGACTTTTCCGCCGCATTCCACAAGCGTTCCACGGGATGTTTTTTTTAAAACTTGACCGCGATTTTGATTCGCTTTTCCGAAACAGTTCCACCGTCTATCAGGCATTAACCGCATAAGCCTTTGAACATAAGCGGGTAGGAATGTGGCGTTCCCGTCACTTCGCCGTAGTGGTCAGTTTTCCACCGAAAGGCAGGCATGCCCCGAGGAAAGAGTCACCGCACCTTTGAACGTATAAACCAAGGGAAAGCGATCTCAGCGCCCGTAAACATTAGACCCGAGTCTCTTAATCGGCCATCCGAGGTTTGCTCTTAAAACAAAGCGCCACGGCCACGGTCGCCAGCGTGCCCGCCATGATGCGCCACGTGAACTTGATGACCGGCATCCATTCGAAATTTTTGTAGAGTTCTTCGCCGGTGAGCATTTTCCAGACATCGTTGGGCAGGTTGCTGAGGAAGGCTACCACGAGGATGCCGACGATCATCGCGATGATGTTCCCGCGCTCGCTGCCGCGGTTTTTCGTGAATAGCGCGACGATGAAAATGCCCAGCAGCGAGCCGTAGGTGTAGCCGAAGCTGCCGAGAATGATGGGGATGATGGTGAGCCCCGGGTTGTGTGCCTTCACGAAAGCGGTGGCGAGGCCAACGAGGATCAGGATGAGCGCGAACGCGACGGTGCTGATCCGGATGATGCGCACCCGGGCATGCCCGTCCTGCGGCGTGCGGAACCAGCGGAAATGGAAATCCCGCGAATAGCTCGTCGCCAGGGAGTTCAGCGCCGTGCCCAGCGAGCCCATGGTGGTGGCAAGCACACCGGCGATGACGAGCCCGCGCAAACCGCCCGGCATGACGTCCACGACGAAGTAGGGGAAGATGGTGGTGGCATCCGGCTTGCCGTTGATCATCGGCAGGTTCGGGTCGCTCACGATGTGGCCGTAGTAAACGGACAGGAGAATGCCGATCATCAGTACCGCGTAGGTCACCGGGATGTCGGCGATGCCGGAAAGGATCGTCGCCACCGCACTCTGGCGGGTGTTCTTGGCGGTGAGCATGCGCTGCACCATGTCCTGATCCGTGCCGTGCGTGGCGAGCGTAACGAAGAGCGATCCGAGAAATGCCGCCCACAGGTTGTAGGAGCTTTCCAGCACGCTTTTCACCTCACCCCAGAAGCCTCCGTATCTCGCCACGAAATCCGTGGTGGGCGGCACATCGCCGCGCCATTTCCAGAGCAGTAGGTCGTTCGGCCGGTCGAGGTAGGCCTTCGCGCCCTCCCAGCCGCCGGGGATGTGGCCCAGCAGATACCAGACGGAGAAACCGAGCGCGGCGAACAGCACGGCGATCTGCAGCACATCCGTCCAGATCACCGCCTTGATGCCGCCAATGGCGGTGTATGCGGCGGTGAGCAGGGTGATGAGCAGCAGCGCACCTCCGGTGAGCCAGAATTGCTGCCACCTGTCCAGCGGCTCGCCGGGATTCAGGTGGTTCCAGATGACGATGAGCAGCAGTGTGGGCACCCACAGCCGCGCGCCGCTGGCCAGCGAGCGTGTGATGAGGAACACCACGCTGGCGAAACGCCGGGTGCGCGGACCGAAGCGGATTTCAAGGAACTCGTAGATGCTCACCACGTTGTGCTTGTAGAAAGCCGGCACGAACACCGCGCTGACTACTATGCGCGCCAGCAGGTAGCCGATCATCAGCTGGGCGTAGAGGAAATTCCGCTGCTCGAAGCCCTCGCCCGGCGATCCGAAAAAAGTGCCCGCGCTGATCTCCGATGCGAGGATCGAGGCTAGCACCGCCCACCACGGGATCGTGCGCCCGCCGAGCGAGTAATCCGAGACATCCCTGTTCCTGCGGCTGAAATACACGCCGATCGCGATGATGATCCCGAAATACAGCCCGATGATGACGAGATCCATTGCCAGTGCGGTCATGTCGGGAAACTTAAGGAGCGCGCAAAACGATCCAAGCCTTAAGTTTCCCCGCACATTTCGCTTCCCGCCTCATACCAGAATCGGCAAATTCCACGCATGCCGGAAATCCCCAAACTCGTTCGTGACGATCCCTGGCTCGAGCCCCAGACCGAGGCGATCCACCGCCGCACCCGCCGCTTCCAGGAGGCGCTTGCGGAGATCCGCGCGAAGTCCGGTTCCCTCGCCGCCTACGCCCGCGGCCACAAATACAGCGGCATCCATTTCAACGCCGCCGCTAACGAGTGGACCGTCCGCGAATGGGCGCCCGAGGCGCAGGCCGTCGCACTCATCGGCGATTTCAACGGCTGGAACCGCGAGTCCCATGCGCTATCGAAAAAGGACGGCGGCGTGTGGGAGCTGAAACTCCCGCCCGGCACCCTCGCTCATGGACAGAAGGTAAAACTCCAAATCCATGGCGCCGATGGCTCCCGCCGCGACAGGCTCCCCGCCACCATCACCCGCGCCGTGCAGGATCCCGTTTCGCATGATTACTCCGGCCAGATCTGGAGCCCGCCGGAACCTTACGTTTGGAAACACATGTTCGACCCCTCGGTGGTCACCGCCCCTTTTATCTACGAGAGCCACACCGGTATGGCGGGCGAGGAACCGTGCGTGCATACCTACCGTGAGTTCGCCGACGAAGTCCTGCCGCGCGTCGCAAAGGCCGGCTACAACACCGTCCAGCTCATGGCCGTGCAGGAGCATCCCTACTACGGCTCCTTCGGTTACCACGTGTCTTCCTTTTTCGCCGCCTGCTCGCGTTTCGGCACGCCGGAGGATCTGAAATACCTCGTGGACACCGCGCACGGCATGGGCATCGCCGTGATACTCGACATCGTTCACTCCCACGCCGTGAAAAATATGGCGGAGGGGCTCAACGACTTCGATGGCTCCGGCCACCAATACTTCCACGCGGGCGGAAAAGGCGACCATCCGCAGTGGGACTCGAAATGCTTCGACTACGCGCGCCCGGAGGTGCGGCAGTTCTTGCTCTCTAATGTCCGCTTCTGGCTGGAGGAATATCGCTTCGACGGCTTCCGCTTCGATGGCATCACCTCGATGCTCTACCACTCCCACGGCAACCGCGCCTTCGGCTCCTACGACGATTACTTCGGCCCCGATGCAGACGAGGACGCCATCCTTTACCTGAAACTTGCCAACGAGCTCATTTCGGAAATCAAGCCCGGCGCGATCGTTGTCGCCGAGGACATGTCCGGCATGCCCGGCCTGTGCCGCCCGAACGCGGAGGGCGGCGTTGGTTTCACCCACCGCCTCGCCATGGGCATCCCGGATCATTGGATCAAGCTCCTCAAGCACAAGCGCGACGAGGACTGGAGCCTCGATGAACTCTGGGGCGTCCTCACCAACCGCCGCCACGGCGAGGCTACCATCGCCTACGCGGAAAGCCACGATCAGGCACTCGTCGGCGACAAGACCCTCGCCTTCTGGCTCATGGACAAAGAGATGTATTGGCACATGGCCGCCGAGGACAAGCACCCGATCATCGAGCGCGGCATCGCCCTCCACAAGGTTATCCGCCTCCTGACATTGGCTTTCGGCGGCGAGGGCTGGCTCAGCTTCATGGGCAATGAGTTCGGCCACCCCGAGTGGCTCGATTTCCCCCGCGAGGGCAACGGCTGGTCCTATCATTACTGCCGCCGCCAGTGGTCGCTGTTAGATAATCCGAACCTGAAATACCAATGGCTCGCCGAGTGGGACCGCGATCTCGTGAACCTCGCCAAGGAGCGCAAACTCCTCCAATCCCCGCCCGCCCAGCTCCTCCACGTGGATCACGAAAACCAGATCCTCATCGCCGAGCGTGCGAACCTGATTTTCGTCATCAACCTCTCCCCGACAAAATCCCACTTCGGATACGCCGCGCATCCTTTTCGCAAGGAAACCCACCAGCTCCTCCTCGATTCCGACGCCGCGAAATATGGCGGCCACGCCCGCATCGATGCCGCCGCCGAATACCCCATCGATGAGCATGGGGTCATGAAAATCTACACCACCTCGCGGACGTGCCTTGTTTATGGAGAAGGGATTTGAAATCCCTTTCACAACCAGAGCAAACGAATGAGAAGACCGATCCTCAGCAAAGGGATTGCAAATCCCTTCTCCATACCAAGAAGGGATTTGAATTCCCATTCACAACCAGTGTAATCGAATGAGAAGTCCGAATCTCAGTAAGGCGATCAAGGCGCGGGAATGATCGCCCAGCCCCTCACACATACATCTTCTCATAATACTCCGCCGCCATGCGATCGGAGTCGAAAAAGGGGACGACGTCATTCATGGAGTTGAAGACGATGCGCGCCCAGTCGTCGGGCTTGCCGTAGTAGAGGGGCAGGATTTCCCCGCGGAGCTTGGCGTAAAATCCGAGCATGTCCTGCCTGTCGCGCTCTTCGGGATCGAGGTTCGGATCGGGCGTGGGGATGATGAAGCTGTTCTCACTATCTTTCGCGAACTCGCAGATCCAGCCGTCGTAGGTGGAGAGGTTCACCGATCCGTTCATCGCGGCGGTCATGCCGGAGGTGCCGGAGGCCTCGCGGGTGACGACCGGGTTGTTCAGCCACACATCGGATCCGTTCTTCAGGAAACGGGATAGCTCCAGTTCATATCCGGTGAGGACGGTGGCGTTCGGGTAGTCCTTGGTGAGGCGGATGAGGGAGTCAAAGGTTTCGATCGCGGAGTAATCGAAGGGATAGGGTTTCCCGGCCCAGATCATTTGCACGGGATGCTTGTTGTCGTTGAGCATTTCCCGGAACAGGCGGATGTCGCGGGTAATGAGATCCGGGCGCTTGTAACCGGCGAAGCGCCGCGCCCAGACGATGGTGAGGACGTTGGGATCGAACAGCTTGCCCGTTTGGTCGGCGACGACGCGGAACAGCCTTTCCTTGAGTTCGCGCTTGCGGTGGCGGAGTGTGCTGATGTCGTTTTCCGTGCGTGCGTTTTCCAACCCGTGATCCGCCCAGTATTTCTTGTTCTGGGCGTTGGTGATGTGGGTGATCTCGCAGATGTCCGGCTCGTGGCTCCACATCCTGCGGGAAACTTCACCGTGGAGCTTCGAGACACCGTTCGCCCTTTTAGCAAGCCTCAGCGCCGCAAGGGAGTGGTTGAACTCCTCGCCCTGGATGCCGGTGATGTCGCGCACCTCCTCCTCTGGCACATCGCTGAAAAACGTGAAGTTCCGGAGCAGGCTGAAATCGGTCTTCTCGTTTCCCGCCTCCTCCGGGGTGTGGGTGGTGAAGACCAGCCGTTTCCTCACCTCCTCCGCGCTGCCATGCTTCTTATAAAGATGGAACGCCGCTGAGAGGCCGTGTGCTTCGTTGAGGTGCCAGATCTCGGGATCGACGCCGAGTTCATCGAGCAGCTTCGCCCCACCCGAGCCGAGGATGATGTATTGAGCGATGCGGCGTAACGGGTCGTTGTCGTAGAGGCGGTGCGTGATCGCACGGGAGAGGGCGTCGTTTTCCTCGATGTCGGTGGTCAGGAAAAACATCGGCACGGTCCCGAAGATATCGCCGGGGAGGAAAACGGCTTTCACCCAAACCGGATGTCCGTGGACGGGTACTGTAAAACGGATGCCCGTGTCCTGGAGGAAGGAATAGGTATTTTTCCGGAACTGCACCGCGAGCTCGCCGTCCTCGCCGCGCACCTGGTTGTAGTATCCGTATGTCCAGAGAATGCCGATGCCGGTGAGGTTCTGGCGCAGATCAGCGGCGGAGCGCATGTGGGAACCCGCCAGGAAACCGAGGCCGCCCGAATAGATCTTGAAGCTCTGGTCGATGGCGAACTCGCAGGAGAAATAGGCCGCGCTCGTCGAGAACTTCGGATCGATCTCGTAGCGAGGGGCGAATGGGGCGGGAAGAAACGATTTTATGGACATGGGGGGAGTCTTTGGAAAAGCGGAGACCACGGAGTCTTCAGTCCTTGCTCCGCAATGCGTATTCCATACCAACTTTCAGGAAAGCGAAGGAACCCCGACGGCGATATCGCTCTCGGCGGAGTAATCGACCCCATCCAGCCCGAAGCCGAACAGTTTCAGGAAACCTTTCTGGTATCCCTCATAATCGGCGAGTTCGGAAAGGTTCCCGGTGGCGACCTCTTCCCAGCGTTTACCGACGATGCTTTGGATCTCCGGGGACATTTCCCAATCGTCGATACGGATGCGCCCGGCCTCATCGGGTTGTGCGAGGCCGTTGCAAAGCCTTTTGCGCAGCATGCGATCCATCTGCTCGATCGTGTCCTCGTGGTTGCCCGCGTCCTTCATCGCCTTGTAGAGCAGGGAAATGTAGAGCGGCACCACCGGGATCGCGGAGCTGGCCTGCGTGACCAGCGCCTTGTTCACGGAAACCCACGCCTTGCCGGAAATGGCGGCCAGTTTCCCGTCGAGAGCCTTCTGCGCCCTTTCCAGATCTTCTTTCGCCTTGCCGATGGTTCCGTTCTTGTAGATCGGCCACGTGACCTCCGGGCCGATGTAGGAATACGCCACGGTCTTCACCTCCTCGGCCAGCACGCCGGCTTTCAGCAGGGCGTCGATCCACAGTTCCCAGTCCTCGCCGCCCATCACCTTCACCGTCTGGTCGATGTCGTCGCCCTCGGCGGGAGGGATGGTGACTTCCTCCACCGCGCCGGTGCCGGTGTTGAGGGTCTTGTTGGTGTAAACTTCGCCGATCGGTTTCAGGCAGGACTTGTAAACTTCGCCGGTTTTCGGATCCGTGCGGCGCGGGGAGGCGAGGCTGTAGATCACCAGATCCACTTGGCCGAGGTCTTCCTTTATGGCCGCGATCACCTCGGCCTTCACCTCGTCGGAAAAGGCATCGCCGTTGAAGGACCGCGCGTAAAGCCCCGCGGCCTTTGCCTCGCGCTCGAAGGCTACCGTGTTATACCAGCCGGCCGTTGCTGTCTTGTCCTCCGTGCCCGGTCTTTCGAAAAACACGCCCACCGTGGCCGCGTTGCAGCCGAATGCGGCCGCGATCCGTGAGGACAGGCCGTAGCCGGTCGATGAGCCGATCACGAGCACCTTCTTCGGCCCGCCGTGGATCGGGCCGCGCCCGTTCACCACCGCGATTTGCTCGGCGACGTGCTTCGCGCATCCTTCCGGATGGGCTGTGGTGCAAATAAATCCGCGGATTTTCGGTGAGACGATCATGATGCCGCTGAAACTATCTTCCACCACCCGCCGCGCAACCCCCAAAATCGCCGCGCTCCGAAGTCCCATGTCGGGTTCCTAAACTAGGGACGAGAAGAATTCGAACCACGGATGAACGCGGATAAACGCGGATGAAGAGAGAGTAATGAGCCTCTCATCTGTGCCCCAGCGCTTTCCTTAACCCCTCGAAATGCCCAAAAACGAATCTGCTACACCAGCTTATCCGCGTTCATCGGTGGTTCTCTTTCTCAATTGGGCAGGTTTTCTCCCTAGTGTAGGAATCCACTGTTCAACACCCATAAGGCTGATTTCGCCTGGGCATCAATAACTCAGCTTTCGAAATACGTGTACCCGCCGAGGCCGTCGCGGTAGAGATCCATGATTTCCTTGCGCTCCTTGGGCGAGATGCGGCCATCGTTGACGGCTTTTTCGGCGAAGTTGCGGAATTTCGAGACGAGTTCCTTGGGGTCGAACTCCACGTAGGTGAGCACGTCGGCCACGGTGTCGCCTTCGACCTCGTGGGTATAGACGGGCTTGCCTTTCTCAAGGTGGACGCCGACGACGTTGGTGTCGCCGAGGAGGTTGTGGAGGTCGCCGAGGGTTTCCTGGTAGGCGCCGACGAGGAAGACGCCGAGGTAATAGGGTTCGTCCGGCTTGAAATCGTGGAGATGGAGGACTTTCGCAACATCTTCCTTATCGATGAAGCGGTCGATCTTACCATCGCAGTCGCAGGTGATGTCGGCGATGACGGCGCGGTGCTTGGGACGTTCGCCGAGGCGGTGGATGGGCATGACAGGGAAAAGCTGGTCGATGGCCCAGGAGTCGGGGAGGGATTGGAACAGGGAGAAATTCCCGTAGTAGAAATCGGCGAGGCCGAGGGAGAGTTCGACGAGATCCTCGGGCACGTCGTCCATGTCGGAGATCATGTTCGAGATGCGGGTGAGGATGTGCCAATACCATGCCTCGGCGAGGCCGCGCTCGCGGAGAGTGGCGGCGCCGTAAATGAACATGGCGCGCACCTGGTCGCGGTAATAGACGGCGTCGTTGAGGGATTCCTGGAGGTTCTTGCGGCTCAGGGTCTTGTTGACGTGGAACAGGTTGGTGAGGTTCTGCGGGGCTTTTTCCGGCATCACCGGCTCCTTGTCGGTGGTCTGCGCGGAGGTCACGTCGAGGATGTTGAAAACGAGGACGGAGTAGTAGGAAACCACCGCGCGGCCGGACTCGGAGATGAGGTTCGGGTGTTTTACGCCGACCTTGTCGCACTGCTGGGCGATGACCTCGACGATGTCGGTGCAGTATTCCTGGATGGAGTAGTTGCAGGAGGAGGCGAAGTTCGTGTGGGAGCCGTCGTAGTCCACGGCCATGCCGCCGCCGATGTCGAGCACGCCCATCGGCGCGCCTTCCTTGACGAGATCGCAATACATGCGGACGGCCTCCGTCGCGCCCTCACGGATCGCGGCGATGTTCGGGATCTGGCTGCCTTGGTGGTAGTGGAGCATTTTCAGGCAAGGCAGGTGGCCGCTGGCCTTCAGGGAATCGACCACGTCAATCACCTGCGCGGCGTTGAGGCCGAACACGGATTTATCGCCCGCGGATTCCTGCCAGTGGCCGGAGCCTTTCGTGGAAAGGCGGATGCGGATGCCGAGGTTCGGCAGCACGCCGATGCGGCGGGAGCGCTCCAGGATGAGGTCGAGCTCGCTGGGCATTTCCAAAACCAGCATTACCTTGAGCCCCATTTTCTGGGAGTGGAGGGCGAGGTCGATGAACTCCTCGTCTTTGTAGCCGTTGCAGATGATGTAGGCCTCGGTGTCGTGCATGTGCGCGAGCGCGGCGATCAGCTCGGGCTTCGATCCGGCCTCAAGGCCGTAGTGGTATTTTTTCCCGAACTCGGCGATCTCCTCGATCACCTGGCGCTGCTGGTTCACCTTGATCGGATACACGCCGCGGTATTGGCCGGTGTATTTCGTAACCTTGATCGCCTCGCTGAAAGCCTCGTTGATCTCGGTGGTGCGGGAGTGCAGCAGGTCGCGGAAACGCAGCAGCACGGGCAGGTGCGTGCCGCGATCGCGCAGGCCATCGATCACATCGTGGAGGGAAACGTGGGCGTCGCCGTGCTTGTCAGCGAGCTTCACGGTCACGTGTCCGTCATCGTTCACGCCGAAAAATCCATGCCCCCATGTGTCCACGCCGTAGAGCTCCGACGATTTCTCGGGAGTCCAAGATGGGCGGGGCTTGGGCTTGGTAGGCTTGGCGGGAAGGGCTGCGGTAGGCGGAATCACGCGCGAAACTGGCACGCCGCGGCGGAAGTTTCAATGGGATTCAAGCACGTGATCAGGCGATAACGCTCGCGGAGGACGCAAGAAACCAAAGAGAAAGAATTAGCCACCGGCGGAAGAAGATGAAGTGGGCAGAGGTCACGAAGGAGGGAATGCCTGCTGCATCCCAGTTTCCCCATCCAACAGAATTCAGCGAATAAAAAAGCCAGGCTTTTCCAAAATCATAGAAAAGTTTCATATGTCGGAAAAAATCAGACAGGTTTCCGGTTGCGGCGCGTCTTTCCCAGCGAACCCGTTACTTTCATCCTTTCTCCATGAACAAACCCGAACTGGAAAGAATCTACGATGCCCATGCGTCGGGTTTGTTCCATTATCTGGTCACGTTCACGAAGAACGAGGCCGATGCGCGGGATCTTCTGCAGGAGCTTTTCATCAAGCTCGCCCGCGGAACGCCACAGGAGATAAAGAGCGAGAAAGCCTTTCTCTACCGGCTGGCGCACAACCTCGCGATCGACTGGATGCGGCGGCGCAAGACGCGCTGGGACAGCGAGGAGCGTCTGCTGAGGGAAGTAGAGGATGGATTACAAACATTACCCGATCCCGACGCGCTGGCTCTGGCACGTTGCTTCGCGCAGGCCATGAAATCACTGCCGGCCGAACAGCGCACGATCGTGCAGCTCAAGCTGTGGGATGGTCTCACCTTCGAGGAAATCGCAGAAGCACAGAAAATTCCGCTCAATACGGCGGCGAGCCGCTACCGCTACGGATTAGACAAACTCAGGACGCTGCTGCGTCCCATCTACGAGGAACTGCAATGAACGAAAACGATATTGAAAGCCAACTGTGCGCACTCACCCGCGCGTTGCATCGTCCGGATCCGACTCCCGCATGGAAGGCGGAAATCCTTTCCCGTGCGCTTCGGGAAGCGTCCGTGATTCCATTCAAGCGCAACCTTCCACCGCGCTGGCTGATGGGCGGCTGGGCGGCTGCATGGACGGCGATCATCGCCATGAATTTTTTCACGCCGCGCGACGGCGCATCAGATGACTGGGCGAACCGTTCGGAAAACCCATCGCCATCCATGGCCACGCCGTCGCGTGAAGACCTGTCTGCGCTCATGACTTTCAATCAACGACAATACCAATACCTCAACCTCGAACTCCCATGATGAACATACTCAAACGTTGCTGGCAAAACCGCTGGACCCGCCGCTTTGCCTGGTCGGCGATCTCGCTCGTCACCTTGTATCTGTTGCTTTGCGCCTGGCTTAACTGGAGTTGGGGGCGACAATGGACCGAGACCGCCCAGATGTTGGAAGCGGAGGGCGAAACACTCGATTTCCGCACGTTGGCCGCTGATCCGGTTCCGGATGCGGAGAATTTCTGTGCGATTCCCCTGCTGAAAGACCTGAGTCTCGTGGTGGACAACGATTCCACCAAGGGTGGGCCTGCCGCGAGACGAGAGAGGCTAGGAGCAATCAAGCTTCCTTACGACCAAGGCGGCAAACAACGCTCCTTATTCCCGAATGTGGCACTTGGAAAAGCCGTCGATCTGAAAGCCTGGGCCGACTTTTTGCGCGAGGATGGCACGCTGCCTATGCCTGCGGATTCTGGAAACGCCGCGCGGGATCTTCTCGCCGGGTTGTCGAAATATGACCCTATCGTGCAAGAACTCACCGCCGGCCTCAAGCGTCCGCATGCCAGGTGGACGCCGGAGTGGAAGACCCGCGAGCTTCCTGAGTTGCTAAATGGTATCGTGCTGCCACACCTCATGTTGAGCATAGACCTAAGCAAAACCCTCACTCTTCGCTCCGCAGCGGCCGCGCGTGCGGGCGAGCCGAACCGGGCACATGAGGAGGTCTTGGTCATGACACGCATCGCTCATGCGAACATGAACGATGCATTCCTCATCGTGCTGTCTGTTGGAGCGCTGAATACGAAAATGATTGCCAGCAGCACCTGGGACTTGTGCGATTCCCAATCGGGGACGGCTCAGGATTTCGCCAGACTGGAGTCCGCTCTAACGGCACTCGATTTCCATCGCGCCGCCCTCCATGGGTTTCGCACGGAAATGGTGGTCAATGTGAACACGATGCAATACATGGAGCGAAATCCTAACGATGCCCCTAACGTGCTGTTCTGCAGTGTCGAAAACCCACAGACTAACGTCATTCTCACATTCATTGCGATGCGCTCTCTTCCGCGGGGGTTTTATGATGCGAACGCCTCTGTACTAGCCGAAGGCGAATTCAAACACTTCATCAAGCCGCTGAGGGATTACGGGTGGAAGGAAGCGCTTAAAGCATCGGTTGAGTATGAAAATTGGCAGATGGAAATGGAAAACAGGTTCTGGTCACATCCCCACTACTTCATGGCTTCAAATCTCATCGGCAGTTATACTTCCGTGATCCGGAACTCGATCTACACCCAGTCCCTCGCGAATCAAGCCGTCATCGCCTGCGCGCTGGAAAGACACCGGATTGAAAACGGTTCCTATCCCGATTCACTCGATCCGCTGAAGCTCACGGATGGCAAACCCTTGCCGCTCGATGTAATGAGCGACAAGCCGATGGGCTACCGCAAGACACCAGAAGGGAAATACGCGCTCTGGTGTGTCGGTTTCGATCGGAAAGACGATGGCGGCAAACGCACTCTCGACCAAACACAACCGGAGAGAACCAAGTTTAGCGACGAGAATTATTCCGGCGACTGGGTGTGGGATTTCCCAAGCTCGAAGTAGCGGCCGACAATCACTGACGAATCGCGGGGGATCAAGTTTTCATCCGCCCATGGCACTGCCCTTGCGATACGATGCGGTCAGAGCGGTTTACCACGTGATCGCGCGTGGTGATGGAGGTTTGAGAACGATAAGAACCGCTTGTGCTGGCTGTGCCTGTTGGAGCGGGCCTGCGAGCGTATTGGCTGGCGGGTGCATGCCTGGGTTCTCATGGACAACCATTTTTATCTCCTGCTAGGTAATGAATGGCCTGTCCCGAACGGTATATGGAGAAGGGATTTTCAATCCCTTTACGGAGGATCGGTCTTTTCATTTATCTGCTCGGGTTGTGAAAGTGATTACAAATCCCTTCTCCATAGCTCGAAGACGCCTGCTGGCATGGAAATGTAGTTTCTCGTCCATTTCAAATTACTCGGGTGTCGCATTTTAACATTTAGCTCCTGTTTGATCGGTCATGATCGGGTTAGCAGTCCTAGCAAATCCCGCAGCGCGGTTTTGACTGAGGTCATTTGGGGAAGTTCGACAGGACGGAGTGTCGAACAGGGCTTTCATGGTTCAGGATTCACCGAGTTCGCGCGCCCTTGCCTCGCGTTGGGTTTCTAGGAAATCGCCGGTATCCCAGATTCCCGACGGAACCTCGCTGGAACGTACCAGCAGTCCCTCGGAGAACTCCACTTTCGTATCGCCGGCGAGCCAATCGAGCCGGGCGCCTGGAGCTTTGATTTCCTTTCCGGGGACGGATCGGGGTAGAGGATGGGATACCATGCGCTCATCACGGCGGCGCGGGCGATGAGGCAATGGTGGAGAACGTGGGGATCGATGCGCCCGCCGGAGTCGCGGTAGGCGGTGAGGATGGCATCGGCGGTTCGGTGGTCGTTTTCGAGAATCCGGGCGTTCCAGATGATGGAGGCGAGATCAGCCTTGCAGGTCGGTGTAGGCGCTTTCGCCGTGGTCGGTCTGGTCGAGGCCGTTTTCCTCGCTGCGCTCATCGACACGAAGTCCGACGGTGACCTTGGCGATGCCAAAGGCGATGGCGGCGGCGACTCCGCTCCACACGATGGTGATCAGGACAGAAACCGTTTGCCCCCAGACCTGTGCGCCCATGCTGATGGTGTCGTTGTAAGCACCCGCGCCGCCGAGGCTCTCGAAGCAGAACACGCCGGTGAGGATGGCTCCCACGATGCCACCGATGCCGTGCACGCCGAAGACATCGAGCGAGTCGTCGTAGCCGAACTTGCGCTTCATCTTGATCGCGAAGACATAGCAAAGCAGGGCGGAAACCGCGCCGATGCAGAGCGCGCCGGGAATGCCGGCGGTGCCGGAGGCAGGGGTGATGGCGACCAGGCCCGCCACCGCACCCGTGGCGGCTCCCACCGCTGTGACGACTCCGGTGAGCATTTTTTCAATGATCATCCACACCACAACCGCGGTGGCACAGGCGACCTGGGTGACCAGCATCGCCATGCCTGCCGTGCCATTTGCGGCGCACGCGGAACCGGCGTTGAAACCGAACCAGCCGACCCACAGCAGCGACGCGCCGATGATGACCAGCGGCACGTTGTGCGGGGTGAGTTGCACTTTGCCGTAGCCCTTGCGTGGGCCGACCATGAGGCAGCCGACGAGGCCTGCCATCGCCGCATTGATGTGGACGACCGTGCCGCCCGCGAAATCAAGGACATGGAACTTGTGGAAGAAGCCTTCGTTGATGTTCCAGGCCATGTGCCAGATCGGCAGGTAGGAAATGGTGAACCAGATGATGCTGAATACCATCACGGCGGAGAATTTGATGCGTTCCGCGAAGGCGCCGATAATGAGCGCAGGGGTGATGATCGCGAAGGTCATCTGGAAAAACACGAAAATCGTCTCCGGGTAGCCGCCCGCATCGCTGTCCGCCGTGACGCCTTTGAGGAAAAGCTTGGAAGCGCCGCCGATGAACGGGTTGTTGTCCGTGGTGGCGAAGGAGTAGCCGTAGATGACCCACAGCAGGCTCATCACACCGGCCATCGCGAGGCACTGGACGAGGATGGACAGCGTGTTTTTCGTGCGGACAAGGCCGCCGTAAAACAGCGCGAGGCCGGGCAAAGTCATCAGCAGCACCAGCACGGTGGAGATGAACATGAAGGCGGTGGTGCCGGTATCAAAGCCGGGAGGTGCCTCCTCCTGGGCGAAAATGGGCAGTGTGGTGGCGGCGAGGACAGCGGCGACGGCGATCCAGCGTTTGGGTGATGACATGGGGTTCATAATGGCTTGGGTTCGTGTATGAATTGAATTCATTTGAATGCGTTTGAAGCATGAATTGTGCCGCTATCTTGCTAAATTTCCGCTTTTTTGCACGATTCTTCGAGAATTCGGCTTTGCCCGGGGGCTTCCGCCGGTAATAGCTCCGGGCATGAATTTCACATCGGACAACTGGTCGGGCGTCCACCCGGTGATCGCCGAGAACCTGACCCGCCATGCGTCCGGGATGGCGCGCGCATACGGGCAGAGCGAATTGGACAAGCGGATCGAGGCGAAGTTCAGCGAGCTGTTCGAGCGCGAGGTCGCGGTGTTTTTCGTGGGCACCGGGACGGCGGCGAATTCGCTGGCGCTGGCGGCGGTGAACCGGCCCGGCGGGGTGGCCTTTTGCCACAGCGAGGCACACATCGTGAAGGACGAGTGCGGCGCCCCCGAGTGGTTCACGGGCGGCTCGCGCCTGCAGTCTGTTCCGGGAAAGGCCGGGAAAATCGACCCTATGAAACTGGTCCGCGAGCTTCGCAAATTCCGGCCGGATTTCATCCATGCGGGGCAGCCGATGGCCGTCTCGATCACGCAGGCGACCGAGGTGGGGACGGTGTACCAACCCGGCGAGATCGATGCGATTTCCGAGATCTGCCGCAGCAAGGGAATCCCGCTGCACATGGATGGTGCGCGCTTCGCCAACGCGCTCGCCGGACTCGGCATCAGCCCGGCGGAAATGACATGGAGGCGGGGGGTCGATGTGCTTTCCTTCGGCGGTACGAAAAACGGCTGCTGGTGCGCGGAGGCGATGGTGTTCTTCGATCCCTCGGCAGCGAAAGACCTTCCCTACATCCGCAAACGCGCGGCGCAGCTTTTTTCCAAAACCCGCTTCATCGCCGCGCAGTTCGAGGCGTATCTGGAGGGTGACCTCTGGCTGGAACTCGCGCGATCCGCCAACGCGAAGGCCGCTTCCTTGTCGGAGATCCTGCGCGCCAATCCGCGTTGCCGGCTCGCTTGGGAAACGGAGGCGAACGAGGTTTTTGTCATCATCGACGAGGCGCTCGCGGACGAATGGATTGCGAAGGGGCTGGGCTGCTATAAGTGGCCGGCTCCGGAAGATGTCGTCGATTCCCTTGCGGATAACGAGATCGTCCTGCGGCTCGTCACCAGCTTCGCCACCGGCGACGGGGAAGTCCGGCGCTTTGCGGAATTGGTGAGGGATTTGCCTGCGGGAGATTCCGGGTCGAATTAGAACCTATTTGGCGGCATTCACGATCTGCGGATCACCGGGACGTTGGAAAGCTTGGAAATCCCGGTAGTTCAGGGTGTGGAACTCCACCGCACCGGCTTTCCTTGCAGCGAACAGATGCAGATAATCATAGATTGCCCCTCCCCGTATGCCTCGCGATTCCGATTCGCTGTAAGCTTTCAGCAGATCGGTGGTTGTCAGGGAAATGATTTGAAGCAACGGCACGATTTGGATTTTCAAAACCCCAGCCGCTTGGCTTGCAGGAACCCTGAATCCCATTTTTCCGCCTGTAAGGCAGCTGAATGTTTCCGACAGGATGTGTGAGAAAGAGATGCAGCCCCCTGCGTTGACAAGATCACGGCACGGCCCGTGATGCGCTCCTTCCTTGTTAAGGGCATCCACCAGGATCGAAGAATCAATTGCGATCTTCATTTCGAGTCCTTGCGGTAATCGGGGGTTGATCGTTCGTCACGTGAATCCCTATCCGTCTTGATGATGTCCACAACCTGCCGGGCGCTGAGCTTTCGTCCACCGCTGAAAACGGGAAACCCTTTTTCCATGATCATGGGAACTTCGTCGGATTCCGGTGAAGCCTCGATTTTTCCGCCCTGCACCTCAAGACGCAGACGGCTGCCCTCTTGTAGGCCAAGGCTGCTCCTGATGGCTTTGGGAACCACCAAGCGACCAGATTTGCCAAGTGTTATGGTAATGCTCATGGCATTAATAATGCCATTTCATCCGCCACCCGGCAAACCCTATTTCTCTTCCCCATCCGCGATGGCCTGTAGTTCTTCCCAGCGGGCGTAGAGGGCGGCGGTGGCGGCGCGGGCGGCTTCGAGTTTCCTCATTTCAGCGGGGAGTTGTTCGTAGTTGCTGACTTGGAACTCGGGGTCGTTCATGCGCGTTTCGATGGTCGCGACCTCGTCCTCGGCGGCGAAGATGCGGTCTTCGATGGTATCGAGTTCGGCGCGCTCCTTTTGGGAAATTTTGCGGGGTTTTTCCGTAGTTTTCGCCTGGGGTTTCAGGGCTTTGTAGGCCTTGGCCTGGTCTTTTAGCGCGGATTCGCGCTGCTGGCGTTTTTCCAGGTAGTAGGAATAATTTCCCGGCGTGACATGCAATCCGCCGTCCTCGAAGGCGATGACCTGGTCGCAGATACGGTCGAGGAAATAGCGGTCGTGGGAAACGACGAGGATGCTGCCCCCGAAGGCGGAGAGGGCTTCCTCAAGCATGCGGAGAGAGGGCAGGTCGAGGTCGTTGGTGGGCTCGTCGAGGACGATGAGATTGCCGCCGGTCTTTAAAACTTTCGCCAGCATCAGGCGGGCGCGTTCGCCGCCGGAGAGGAGATCGACGCGTTCGTTGATGCGCTCGTTGTTGAACAGGAAGCGGCGGAGGTAGGCGCGCGCGCCGAGGGTTTCGTTACCGAACTGGACTTTCTCGTTGCCGTCGGAAATTTCATCCAACAGCGAGCCGGTGCCGTCGAGCTGCATGCGGGTCTGGTCGATGTAATTGATCTTCACGCGTTTCCCGAGGACGGCGGAACCTTCGGTGGGCGTGAGCTGGCCGAGGCAGAGCTTGAGCAAGGTGGTTTTGCCGACGCCATTTTTGCCGACGATGCCGGTGCAGGTGCCGGGGCGGATCGAGAGATCGAGGTGGCGGAAAAGCCAGCGCGGATGCTTCTCGGTGCCGACGTTGACGCCTGCTTTTTCCAGCTCGATGACGATGTTTCCGAGATCGGTGGCGGGCGGCAGGAGCAGATCCATCTCGCGTTCCTCGGGCGGGCCTTCCTGGCTTTCGATTTCGTAGAAGGCGTCGAGGCGGCTCTGTTGTTTCGTGCCGCGGGCTTTGACACCGGCGCGCACCCATTCGAGTTCGGATTTGAGGAACTTCTGGCGTTTTTGTTCCGATTGCTCGGCGATCTGCTGACGGATCGCCTTGCTTTCGAGGTAGGCGGTGTAGTTGCCGGGGTGGGAGAAGGCGCGGCCGCCGTCGATCTCGATGATGCGGGTGGCGATCACATCGAGGAAATATCGGTCGTGCGTGACGAAGATGACGGCACCGGGGAAATTTTTCAGGACGTCCTCTAGCCAGCGGATGGATTCGGCGTCGAGGTGGTTGGTCGGCTCATCTAACAGAAGCAGATCCGGCTGGCAGGCGAGCGCGCGGCAGAGGGCGACGCGGCGTTTTTCCCCGCCAGAAAGCGGGCCGGTGGGCGCATCGAGCGGCGGTGTGCCGAGGGCGTTGGAAAGCGAAAGGATGCGGGAGTCGAGGTTCCAGCCGTCGGCGTGGTCGATGAGTTCGAGGAAATCGTGGAGTTCGGTCTCGGTGCCGTCGCCGTTCTCGTAGCGGCGGATCGCCTCGACGATGTCCGCGGCGCCGGCGGCGATGTTTTCGTGGACGGAGAGATCGGGATCGAGCTCGAACTCCTGGGGCAGGTATCCGGTGCGAATGCCGCGGCGGAGCGAGAGTTCCCCGGAATCCGCCTTGGACTCGCCGGTGAGGATTTTCAGCAAGGAGGTTTTCCCACAGCCGTTGCGCCCGACAAGGCCGACTTTTTCCCCGGCAGCGACGGCAAGGGTGACGCCGTCGAGGAGGTTCTGGTAGGAGTAGGCGAGGCGGATCTCGTTGGCGGAGAGGAGGGTGGACACGGCGGGAAACTTTAAATTCTAAATTTTAAACCTTAAGGAAGACAGGTTTGTCGCACGCGGATGGATGGGATTGAACCGGAAGGGAAGGGGAAAACGGTGGTGGCGGTGCTTTTCGGAGAATCGGCAGGTTTTGTAACGGAGGTCGCGGAGCTGGAAATCCATGGATTTTCAACACGCCCTGTTTCCGCCACATGGTCGCCGGCTCGCCACATTTCCAGGGCTTCAGATGACGTGCTCCATACCCGGCTCGGGGATGATGACTTCGGAACCCGGCAGGCGTCTTTCGAACTCCCCCTTGAACCACGCCATCGCGCCGGCATCGCCGTGGACGAGGAAAATTTTCTTTGGTTTCACGCGCACCGCATAGTCGGCGATGGCATCCCGCGTGGAGTGACCGGAGAAATCGAAGACGCGCACCTCGCAGTTCAGCGGCACGGGCGGGTAAGCGGGATCGAGCAACACCTTGTCGCCGGGCTGCGCCGCGCGGATGCGTCCGCCGGGGGTTTCCGAATCCGCGTAGCCTACGAAAAACAGGCCGTGCTTCTTGTTTTCCAACACACCCTGCCGGGCGAAGTTATTGGAGACGGTTTTTTCCGACATCATGCCGCTGGAGAGGGCGTAGATGCAGCCGTTGTGGAAAGGGATGGGGCCGACGCGGCGCTTGTTCCCGCCCGCCAGCTCCATGTCGGAGAGAAACTTGAAACCGCGGCGGTTGCGGCGGCTCACATCGCTGAACTTGTCGTAGATCGTGGTCATCTTGGTGCTCAGCCCGCCGATGTAGATGGGAATTTTCATGTCCACCAAACCCTCCTCCTTGAAGCGCTGCAGCATCGCCAGCACCTCTTGGGTCTTGCCCATCGCGAACACCGGCACCAGCGCCGAACCGCCGCGCTTCAGCACTCCATGGATTGCCGCCGCAAAGGCGTTCTCCTCCTCGCGCCGCGAATAATCCGCCCGCCGCGCCTGCTCGCCGCGCGTGGTCTCCACGATCAGCGCGTCCACCTCGCCTTCGGGAAACACCGCGCCTTTCTGGATCGTGCTGTCCTCAAAATTCACATCCCCCGTGTAGAAAACCTTTTTCCCCTCCGCTTCAAACATCACTCCCACGGATCCCATGATGTGACCCGCATCGAAAAACTCGGCGGTCACCTCGCCTTTCAGATCCACCGGGAACTTGCGTCCCACCTTCATGGTCTCGAGGCGGCTCTTCATTCGGTCGAGGTCGCCATGGCGGAAAAACGGATATTCCGTGATGCCCAGCTCGATGCGTTTGGATTCCATCACGTTCACCGAGTTGTGCAGCATCGCGAGGGTCAGCTCAGCGGCCTCCGGGGAAATGAAGATCCTCGCGTTTTGCTGCCGCTCGGCGAGCACCGGCAAGGTTCCGACGTGGTCGAGGTGCGAGTGGGTCACGAAAATCGCCTCCGCCGTATCGTCGCCGATCAGCTCGTAGCGCGGCTGCGCCTCCAGCCCCTCCTCCTTCGGGTGCATCCCGGCATCGAGCACCATTCTGGTTCCTCCGACCTCCAGCGAATACGAATTCGCCCCGATCCCCACATCCCTGCACAAGCTTTTAAAAACAATCACGTCGGCGGAGACTCCGCGATCCACAGCGGTGTGTCAACCCGCGCGCCGCCCCATGGTCTTTTCGAATCCAATCAGCCGATTTCCATCGGGAGAGCTTTTTTCTAGTTAATTGTTTCCTAGACGCGGTCCCACGTGCGCAGCAAATCAGAAGGCGTCTCACAGTACAAGTGATCTTTGCGTCACAATACTAGGGAATCACGGCGGCTTGAACCACGCCGGACCCTGGATCCGGTAATGGACAAACACTCACAGACATCACCCCATTTTCCCCCGAAGCCACGCGGAACGCTTTTCTTGGTAAGGCCAAGGATCTGACCAAGTCTGAGTTCGGTGGGACCGAAGGCTATTCGCAAATGACCGGCAACGTCGTATGGAGCGACGAGCTACAGGAAGGTTACATGACCCTGACAAACCTCCCTGCGAACGATCCGGCCTCGAAACAATACCAGCTTTGGATCGTTGATCCCGATCGAGATGAGAAACCTGTCGATGGCGGGGTTTTCGACATCCCGGCCCATGCAACCACTGCTGTAATCCCGATAAGGAACCCTCTCGCAGTCACCGATCCCAAGGCCTTCGTGATCACACTTGAGCAACCCGGTGGCGTGGTTGTATCCAAACAGGAAATCGTCGTTGCACTGGCCAAAACGTCCTAATCCGTCTATCTCACCACCCTCGCGCCGCCGCCGGAGATCTGCTTCTCCACTTCCTTGCGGGTCGCCATCGAGGTATCGCCGGGCGTGGTGGATGCCAAAGCACCGTGAGCCGCGCCGTATTCCACGGCCATCTGCGCGTCATTGAACTCCAGGAAACCGAACTGCACGCCGGATGCAAAGGAATCACCGCCTCCCACACGATCGAGAATTTCCAGGTCATCGTATTTCCGCGACTCGTGGAATTTCCCGTCGTGCCAGAGGATCGCCGACCAATCGTTGATCGTCGCGGTTTTCACACCGCGCAGGGTGGTCGCCGCTACCTTGAAGTTCGGGAACTCTTTGACCGCCGTCTCGATCATCGCTTTGAAGGCGTCGAGCTCGATGTTCGAGATGTTATGATCCACACCCTCGACCTCGAAACCGAGCGACGCGGTGAAATCCTCCTCGTTGCCAATCATCACATCCACGTATTTCGCGATCTCGCGGTTCACCTTCCGCGCCTTGTCGAGGCCGCCGATCGTTTTCCAGAGCGACGGGCGGTAGTTCAGGTCATAGGAAACGATGGTGCCGTATCTGTTCGCCGCCTTCACCGCCTCCACAGTGAGCTCCGCCGTGCTCTCGGAGAGCGCCGCGTAGATCCCGCCGGTATGGAACCAGCGCACGCCGAGTTTCCCGAAAATATGATCCCAATCCACGTCACCCGGCTTGAGTTGCGAGGCTGCCGTGTTGCCGCGATCCGGATTTCCCACCGCCCCGCGGATGCCAAATCCGCGCTCCGTGAAATTCAGCCCGTTGCGCACCGAGCGCCCGATCCCGTCGTCCCCGCGCCATTGGATGAAATCCGTCGCGACCCCGCCCTGCATGATGAAATCCTCAATGAGGTGGCCCACCTCGTTGTCCACGAAAGCCGTCACCACCGCCGTCTTGTAACCGAAGCATTTCCGCAAACCGCGCGAGGTGTTGTATTCGCCGCCGCCCTCCCAGGCCGCGAACTGGCGCGCGGTGCGAATCCGCCCCTCGCCGGGATCGAGGCGCAGCATCACCTCGCCGAGCGAGATCTGGTCAAAGGCACAATCGAATTTCGGTTTGATGGTCAAAGGCATGACGCAGGAATTCAAAGACCCGTGAGCTTGTATGTAAAGAGGTTTGAAAACGGCGAATCACTCAAGCATAAATTCCTTGACATAACGAAATAAATCGTCACGTTATTTTTCGTCACGATGAACTCCGCCCCCTCCTTTTTCCGCGCCCTTGGCGATGAGACCCGCTGGCGCATTGTCCGGCTCGTGATGGATCGCGCTCTCTGCGTCTGCGAACTTGCGGACATCCTGGGCATGCCGCAGTCCTCCGTTTCCAGCCACGTGCAGATCATCCGCAAGGCCGGGCTGCTGGAGAGCGAGCGCTGCGGGAAATGGACTTATTTCCGCATCCACACAAAGCACCACCCCCTACTTACCCGCCTCATTGAATCCTTCCCGAACAGTCCCGAACACAAGACCGACCTGAAAAAAGCGAAAGCTCGCCTCAAGGATCGCGAAAACAGCTGCTGCCCGGGCCCCTTCAAACTCGCCGAACCTACATCATGCAACTCAAGGAACTAAAATCCCTCCTCGCCGGAAATGCCGAACGCCATTTCCGCATCCGCCTGCCGGACGGCGATGCGATCCCGCTTTCCTTCCACGTCACGGAGGTCGGCCATGTCCGCAAGACTTTCCTCGATTGCGGCGGCACGCGGCGCGAAACCGAAACCTGCCAGCTCCAAGTCTGGGTCGGCGAGGATTACGACCACCGCATCGAGACCGGGAAAATGGCGGGCATCCTCGAAAAGGGCAAAGCCGTCATCCCCGATGATTCCGTCCCCGTGGAGATCGAATACGAGGATCGCTTGATTTCCCAATACACGATCACCGGCCACGAGATCACCGGCGACGCGGTTATCCTCGCCCTCGCCCACAAGCACGCCGAATGCCTCGCTCCGGAACTCTGCGGACTGCCTTCGATCAACCGCCTCCCCGCCCTCGGCGGGAAATCCTCCTGCTGCGCCCCCGGCCAAACCTGCTGAAATGATGAAGAATCGGTTTTTCGCGGAATTGCTCGGCACCTTCATCCTCGTTTTCGCGGGGACTGGAGCGATGGTCGTGAACGAAATCACCGGCGGTGTGATCGGCCATGTCGGCGTGGCTCTGACCTTCGGATTGGTCGTGGCGGCGATGATCTACACCTTCGGCGATGTCAGCGGCGCGCATCTCAATCCCGCCGTATCCATAGGCTTCGCGGTGGCCGGGCGTTTTCCCGCCGCAGATCTGCCCGCCTACCTGAGCGCCCAGATGCTCGGCGCGCTCAGTGCCAGCGGCTCGCTGAAACTCCTCTTCCCGGATTCGTGGAGGCTCGGAATGACACTTCCGGCAGACACTGCAGCGCAGAGTTTTTTCCTGGAGATCATCCTCACAGCCATCCTCATGCTTACCATTCTCAGTGTCTCGCACGGCGCGAAGGAGAAAGGCATCACCGCCGCGATCGCGATCGGCTCCGTGGTGGGGCTCGAAGCAATGTTCGCGGGGCCGATCAGCGGCGCATCGATGAACCCCGCCCGTTCGCTCGGCCCCGCGCTCGTCAGCGGCCATTTCGATCACATCTGGCTCTACCCCTTCGCCACCATCATCGGCGCGATCGTCGCTATTCCCCTTTTCAAAATAACCCGCAAACCGGAATCCACCCCATGAAACCACCCGCCATCCTCATCCTCTGCACCGGCAACTCCTGCCGCTCCCATCTCGCCGAGGCGATCCTGCGCCGCGCGCTCGGCGACGGATTCCGCGTCGAAAGCGCCGGCTCGAACCCCGCCGGATACGTCCACCCGCTCGCGATCCGCGCGCTGGAGGAGATCGGCATCGACACCACCGGCCACCACTCGAAGCACATGAACGATTTCCTCGAAGACCAGGTGGAAACCGTCATAACCGTCTGCGGCAACGCCGACCAAGCCTGCCCGATGTTCCCCGGCCAGATGAACCGCCACCACTGGCCCTTCGACGATCCAGCTCATGCCACCGGCACAGAAGAAGAGCAGTTCGCCGTCTTCCGCCGGGTGCGGGATGAGATCGCGAAAGTCTTTGGAGCCTATGCGGCGGGGAGGCTGGATGGTCGGAAGGGATGAATGACCTTGGACTGCTACAGCCTGCTGTAGCTTTCGGCCATGCAGCCTTGCTGCGAGCCGGACGGCATTAGCACGTATTTCGCCCGATCCACGCCGCTGACAGCCCAGCCTTCGCTGAAGCTACGGCGGGCAGGCAGGCTGTCTCGCGGAAAGCGGCAGCAGGCTGCCGCGGTCCATGGAGGCTACGCCTCGATTTTTGCCATCATCGCCGCCTTGATTTCTTCCAGCTTCCCACGATCCGGTGCTGCGCCCCGTGCCTGATCGGGCTTGCCGCCGCCTTTACCGCCGGCGAGGGCGGCTAGGTCGCGGAGGAGGTCGCCGGCTTTGAGGCCGGAGGCCAAGGCATCCGCGCCACAGTGGACGGCGAGGTGGAGTTTCTCGCCGTCATCGACGATGAGCAAAGCCGGGCCGGCGAAATTCTTTTTCTTCAGGCCGTTCTGGAGTTCCTGGAGCAGGGATGCATCGGACTCGAAAGAGACGACGATGGGATCGCCCTTCGCGATGAGTTCGGCGAGCGCCTCGTCGGCGAGGGCGGCGGCTTGAGAGGACTGGATTTTCTTGATCCGTTTCTCGGCCTCGATGGCTGCCTCCTTGGTTTCCTCAAGGGTGCGCATGCCGTGGGAATAGGTCGCGTTGAGTTCGGCGATGTCCGCGCGTTCAACAAGCATCGCGCCCATGATGTGCGGGAATTCATTTACATTCACCGGTGTCTCGCCGAGTTCGGCGAGCTTCGCGTTCGCGGCCTTGAGCTTCTCGGTGGCGGCCTTGAGATCGTGATCCCATTTCTCTACGTTCTCACGAATCAGCGACCACGCGGCATCGCCGCAAGCCGCCTCGATGCGGCGCACGCCGGAAGCGATCGCTCCTTCACTCTTGATCTTGAAAAGGCCGATCTCCGAGGTGTTGCGGACGTGGGTGCCGCCGCAAAGTTCCATGGAAGGACCGTTGAGCTGGTTTGCCTGCCCGCCGATTTGAACAACGCGGACGGTGTCGCCATATTTGTCGCCGAAGAACTGCATGATGTCGGTGCGGTGCTTGATGTCGGCGTGTTTCACTTCTGTCCATGAAACGGTCAGACCCTGCTTAATCGCTCCGTTCACCATCTCCTCCATCTCGGCCAGTTGCTCTGGTGTGACAGCGGCGCTGTTGAAATCGAAACGCAGGCGATACTCATCCACCGAGGAACCCTGTTGCGCGGCGTCCTTGGAAACAACCTCGTGCAGCGCCCAGTGGAGAAGGTGCGTGGCGGTGTGGTGGGCTTCGATGGGGCGGCGGCGGCTTTTATCCAAAGTTAAGATGACTTTGTCGCCGACAGAGATTGATGATTGATGATCCGACTTCGCCGAGGCTACGACGGACAGGTTGTTGATTTCGGATTGTTGAATGACGAGGGCGCGGGCTTTGCCGATTTGTTGGACGCCGGTGATGGGGATGCTGTTGAGTGTTCCCGTGTCGCCGGATTGGCCGCCCATCTCGGCGTAGAAAACGGTTTTATCAGTGATGACGAAAAGCGCGTCTTCCTGCGGATGGATTTCCAGGACGGTGGCTTCGCATTCGTCGGATTCGAAGCCGAGGAATTCGGTGACGGCTTCGGTGGAGATATCGAGCGCGCGGACGATGGAGGATTTCTGCGCGGCGCGGGAGCGTTCTTGTTGCTGCTCCATGAGTTCTTCGAAACGAGGCATGTCTACCGTAAGTCCGCGTTCGGCACAGAGGAGTTCTGTGAGGTCGATGGGGAAACCGAAGGTGTCGTAGAGTTCGAAGGCGTTCTCGCCAGAGAACGGGGAGCACACGCGCCCTCGCGTGTCGCAGGAGACGCCCACGTCTCCTGCATGGCCCGCGTCACGAACAAACTCCCTACACCATGTCCAAGCGTAATCATCCGCTTGCGGGACGAGCTTTTCCACGACCGGATTGAAAATGACGTAATCATATTTCTCCCTGAGATCCGATTCACTGCGGATCAACCGGTCAAACCATTCCTTCTCCCATAGATGCTTGATCTTGTCGTTCTGAAGTTCCTGCCTGCGGGTCTTGAGGATCTTGTGGGAAGTGACGGATTTGATCGGCTGGAGGATTTCCGTGAGGGTGAAAAACACCGGCTTTGAATCCGCATCGTAGGATTTCACCTGAGGTTCGATCAGAAGGTGGACATGATCCGGCATGACGCAGGCGGCGTAGAGATGAATCTGGCCGAGCTTGCGGGCGTGGAGGATGGAATCGAGAACGATGCTGCGCTCGGCATCGCTGAGGATGTCTCGATCCAAGGTGGTGAATGTGATCATGTATTTCCCCCAAGGTCTCTCGAAATGGGGGAGGTTTCGGCGTGAATAGTTGGGTTCGGAGGCTTTTGGTGGATTCGGGCCAGCATGAGGCGAGGGCGCCTCCTGCGACACGCGAGGGCGCGTGTGCTCCCCGACCGCTTCTTCGAATCGCTTCAACCCCCGATCCAATGTCTGGTTGAAGCTCGCCTCCTCGTTTGCCAGCGTCTGCTCGATCACCGCCTGTCGACTTTTTAGTTCCGGAAACACTCCGCCCATTTCCTCCACGAGCGTCGGCACCAGGGCGGCGAAAAACGGCTTTTCTCCCGAGAATCCGAGCTGGCGACCATATCGAACAGCACGCCGCAGAATCCTCCGCAGCACGTAATTCCTCCCATTATTCCCCGGCATGATGCCATCTGCGATGGAGAAGCTGAGCGTCCGCAAGTGATCCGCGATCACGCGGAAGGCGATGGCGGTTTTCATCTCCTCGGTGAAGGCGGAGCGGTCGGCGCCGAGTTCCGGGTAGATGTTCACATAGGTCTGGCCGCTGAGTTCCTCTAGCTTGCGGAAGATGGGGGTGAAGACGTCGGTGGCGTAGTTGCTCGGCTTGATCGAGAAATCGGTAAAGCCTTTTGTGCCCTGGATGATCGAGCAGGCGCGCTCGAAGCCCATCCCGGTATCGACGTGTTTCGCGGGCAGCTCGCGGAAGGAGCCGTCGGCCTCGGCGTTGTATTGGATGAAGACGAGGTTCCAGATCTCGATGCAGAGGTCGGAGTCGTTGTTGACAAGGTTGCGTCCGGTGACGGGATTGCCCTCGGGCGTGAGATCGACGTGGAGTTCGGAGCACGGGCCGCAGGGACCGGTTTCGCCCATCATCCAGAAGTTGTCCTTCACGTTGCCGTGCACGATCTGGATTTCCGGATCACAGCCCGCCGCGCGGAACAGTTCCGCCCAGATGTCATAGGCTTCCTGGTCGAAATTTCCGGGATCGCCCTCCTTCGGCGCGTAAACCGAGGCATAGAGCCGGTGCGCGGGCAGCCCCCAGCGCCCGACGACGAGCTCCCACGCCCACGAGATCGCCTCCTTCTTGAAATAGTTCCCGAACGACCAGTTCCCCAGCATCTCGAACATGGTGTGGTGGTAGGTGTCGTAGCCGACATCCTCGAGGTCATTGTGCTTGCCGCCCGCGCGGATGCATTTCTGGGTGTCTGCCGCGCGCGGCGGATCGTAAGGGGCTTTCTCGACGCCGAGGAAATACGGCACGAAGGGGTTCATCCCCGCGTTCGTGAAAAGCAGGCCGGGCGACTGCGGCAGCAGCGAGGCGGAGGGCACGATGGTGTGCTGTTTCTCACGGAAAAAATCGAGGAAGCTTTGGCGGATCTCGGAGGCTGTCATGGGCGGGGCGGGAAATTGGCCAAAGTGGCGGAAACTTGAAACCCTAAACTTTCTGGGAAGGAACCGCGATTTCGAAATCGCGACCTGCCCGGCGAAGCACCTTCCGGTTGCAGACGCGATTTCGAAATCGCGGTTCCCTTCAGGAGTGGCACGCTTCGCGCTTCAATACAGGCATTCCCGTGGTTAGCGGATGGGCTGCGGCGGATTCATGCTCTCCTTCGGGGGTGCTGTGTCCGCCGCAGCGATTCCCGCCTACCCATCTACTTGAAGAAAATTGAACCGCAGATGGACGCAAATGGACGCAGATAAGAAAAATTTGTAAGCGACCTCGTCGCAAAGAGCCTGCTGCCTACGTAATTCTGAACGCTCTTCTCTTCCATCTGCGTGAATCTGCGTCCATCTGCGGTTCGATTTCTTGATTTTACGGTATTGATATCCCGGATGTAGCGCAGCGATCCCACCCCTTCTTTCTCTTGCCGCCGCTGGGCTGCTGTGTTTTCCTCCGCGTCCCCGGCAGCGGGAGAAAATCATATGGCGAACAAGGATGTTACGGACCCGGTGCGGATGGAGAAGATCGTCTCCCTTTGCAAACGCAGAGGCTTCATTTTCCAAGCAGGAGAACTCTACGGAGGTCTCAACGGCTGCTGGGACTACGGCCCGCTCGGCGCCGAACTGAAACGCAACCTCAAGGACTATTGGTGGCGCAAGACCGTGCAGGAGCGCGACGACGTGCTCGGCATGGACGGTGCGATTTTGACGATGGAAGCGGTGCTGCAATCCTCTGGCCATATCGGCGGTTTCAGCGATCCGATGGTCGATTGTAAGACCTGCAAGGGTCGCTTCCGCGCGGACAACCTCGACACTTACGAATGCAAGGAGAAGCCGAGCGTTTGTCCCGGAGCATCTCCGAAATGCGAACTCACCGAGCCGCGTGAGTTCAATCTGATGCTCCAGACGAACTTTGGAGCCACCGGCGAGCAGATTGCCTACCTCCGCCCGGAGACCGCGCAGTCGATCTTCTGCCAATACAAGAACATCCTCGATTCAAACCGCGTGAAGCTGCCCTTCGGTATCGCGCAGGTCGGCAAATCGTTCCGCAACGAGATCAACCCGCGCAATTTCACCTTCCGCTCCCGCGAGTTCGAGCAGATGGAGATCGAGTATTTCTGCCGCCCGGAAGACGGCATGCGCCTCACCGATGAGTGGCTGGAAACCCGCCTTTGCTTCTACGAGGAAATCGGTATCCCGCGCGCCAAGCTCCACATCCTTGACGTGCCGGACGGCGACCGCGCGTTTTATTCGAAGAAAACCTACGACATCGAATACGAGTTTCCCTTCGGCATTCAGGAGTTGGAAGGCGTCGCTTACCGCACAGATTACGACCTCGGCGTCCACGCGAAGGGCTCCGGCCGACCGCTGGAATACTTCGACGAGGAAACCAAGGAACGTTTCCTGCCTCACGTCGTTGAGCCCTCCGCCGGCTGCGACCGCACCGTGCTCGCGCTGATCTGCGAGGCCTTCGACGAGGAGGAACTCGGCACCGACGGCAAGAGCGATATGCGCACGGTCATGCGCTTCATGCCCTCCATGGCACCGATCAAGGTCGCCATTTTCCCGCTCCTGAAAAAGAACGAGGAACAAGTCCGTATCTGCCGCGAGATCCAGAAATCGCTCCAGCCTTGGATGAACGTATTCTACGACGACAGCGGAGCCGTCGGCCGCCGCTACCGCCGCCAGGACGAGATCGGCACGCCGTTCTGCGTGACCGTCGATTTCGAAACCCTCGGCGAGGAAACCCCTGATCTAAAAGGCACCGTCACCCTCCGCCACCGCGATTCCATGGAGCAGGAGCGCCTGCCGGTCGTGGATCTGCTGCCGTGGCTTTTGGCGCGGGTGAGGTAAATTGAATTGCCGACTTTATCCCTGTAGGCTAGGTTTCAAACATGATTGGAAAGGAAGAAATCCGCAAGCTCCCGATGCAAGAGAAGCTCGCTCTATTAGAAGCAGTTTGGGCAGAAATCTCTCCGGAGGCCGACGAACTTGAAATGCCACAGTGGCATAAGGATCTTCTCGATGACAGGGAGTTAGCCCTGCGTGAAGGGCGCACCGAAGTCTTGGATTGGGAGGATGCAAAACGGCAGATACGTGCGGCAACCAGATGAAGGTGCATATTCTGAGGGAAGCGAAAGACGATCTCATCGAAGGATTTTCTTTCTACGAGACATAGGAACAGGGAGCGGGTGACTATTTCCTAACTAACCTTGAATCCGATATCGAGAGCCTCGCCCTTCTCGGTGGCATACACTCCAAGCCCCATGGAAAGTTCCACCGTTGCTTGTCAAAACTCTTCCCGTTCTCAATTTACTACAGCCTATCCGGTGAAGACGTTTTAATCCGTGCCGTGGTCGACTGCCGCAGAAAACCTGCTTGGATCCGCTCTAAAATCAGGAAACTGGAGAAAAATGATGCATCAGCTTCTCCCGATGACGAAACAATTTGAAGTTGCAAGACTCCCCTTCCGCATGCATCCAAGGGGCGGGAAACCACTTTACAGACATGGCCGACAAGGAAGATAAGAACGAAGAGAACGTAGGCGGCAAATTCTACGTGGACAGCCAGTGCATCGACTGCGATCTCTGCCGTGAGACCGCGCCGAGCAACTTCACCCGCGCGGACGACGAGGGTTACTCTTTCGTTTTCAAACAGCCGGAGAATGCCGAGGAGGAAGCCCAGTGCCGCGAGGCGATGGAGGGCTGCCCGGTCGAGGCCATCGGCGAAGACGGAGACGCCTAATGGCCATGGCCGCGCCACGGAGACAGAAACCGACGCGGCGCGAGGTCATCCACGAGGAATTGGTCGGTGAGTGGCTCGGCTGCGCAAAACCGCTGAACCCTAACAAGAACGTCTCAACCGCCGGGGATTGGGTGGATGCGATTCTCCGAATGCAGTTTTTCGCCGACAGCCTCGACGAGGAGGAGGTCAAAAAAGCGTGGAAGGAGATCGCCGGGGATTTCATCGGGGCGAACACCGAGCCGCTCTCGGCCAAGGAAGGCAACCTGATCCTCCGCGTCACCCAGCCCGCCATGCGTTTTCACCTGGAACAAATGAAACCCGATCTGCTCCGTCGGATCCGCGAACGCTTCGGCGAGGATAAAATCAAATCCGTTAGATTCACGTTGGGATGATGAATCGTGAGAAATTTTCACCGCAGAGCTGCAAAACCATGTGAGCACCAGCGAGCCATTCACTCCCGCGTAGCCAGTATGTTTGGACAGAAGAATGAAGTCAAAGATCGCAAAGCAACGCGGAGAAGATCAAATTTAGGATTTAAAATTTAGAGCTTAGAATTTTCCACCCATGTTCAAGAACCTGATATTCGACTGGTCCGGCACGCTCGTGGACGACATGGGGCCGGTGATCGAGGCGACGAACGCCGTGCTCGGGAAATACGGCATCGCACCCTACGACCGCGAGGGCTTCCGGCGCGGCTTCCGGCTGCCTTACCGTGAGTTCTACGCGGAGATTCTGCCGGGCGTTTCCCTCGAGGAGCTGGAGTCGCATTTCCGTCCGGCCTTCGATGCGGCGGTCAGCCCGGTCACTGTCCTACCCCACGCGCGGGAGAAGCTGGAATGGGCGCACGCGCGCGGGATGCGGATGTTCGTGCTCACCTCAATGGATGCCGATGCGTTCCTGCGGCAGCTCCATGAGTTCACTATGGAAGATTTCTTCGAGAAAACCTACGCGGGAGTCCTCGATAAAAGGGAGCTGATCGATTTCATCATCGAGACCCACGCGCTGGATCGGGAGGAGACCGCGTTCGTCGGCGATATGACGCATGACATCGAGACCGCGCGGCACGGCGGCATCTCCTCCATCGCGGTGCTGACCGGATACCATCACGCAGAGGTTCTTGCGGCGGTCAGGCCGGACATCACGGTGCCGGATCTCGGCGTGCTGGTGAAAATGATGGAGAAACGCAAGGCTGAGCGCCCCATCGCAACCGTCGGCGCCTTGATTCACGATGGGCACGGAAAAGTGCTGATGATCCGCACCCACAAGTGGAGCGACCTCTGGGGCATCCCCGGCGGCAAGATCGAGCGCGGCGAAACCTGCGAGGACGCCCTGATACGCGAGATCCGCGAAGAGACCGCATTGGAAGTTTCCGATATCCGATTCGTGATGGTGCAGGAATCCATCTTCTCGCCGTCCTTCATCCGCCCGGAGCATTTCATCTTGCTCAACTACCTCGCCAAGACCGACTCCCGCGATGTCACCCTCAACGACGAGGCCGAGGAATTCCGCTGGGTGACCATCGAGGAAGCGTTCGCCTTGGAATTGAACCTTGCGACGATCCAGCTTCTCAACCGCGTGATGGAAGACAAGCTGCTGTCATGAATACAGATGACGAAATCGAAATCCGCCGCCTTGCCGTGCAAACCCACATCGGCGTGCCGGATGAGGAACGTGCAAATCTGCAGACGCTCTGGATCTCGGTGAAGATGCGGCCTTCACTGGGGTTCCACGGTCTATGTGACGATGTGAGAAACACCGTGGATTATTACGAGGTATCCCGGCGCCTCACGGAACTGGCCGCCAAAAGGCCGAGACATCTCATAGAGACGCTCGCCACAGAGATCGCAGATACACTGCTTTGTTTTTACCCGATCGCATTCGTTGAGATCACGGTAGAAAAGAGGATCATTCCGGAAACAGAATATGTAGCCGTGAAAATCAAACGCAGCTCACCACTTGGTGCCATCTAGTTCGGAATGCAACGGGCACCATACGCACGTGAAACTAGTTCCGCGAAGACGACCAGGATACATCATTATAGCTGGTGCCCCCAATGAACCAGTCATCCGAGAGAACGCGGGAGATTTCGAACTGCATCCGCCCGTTCGTCTTTTCTCCGATAAGAACCTCAATGGTCGCCCTGTGAACATCCTGCTCTTTGGCCATGATCCTTTCCATGGCCTGGTCTTGGACAGAACCCCGCGCCACGTATCCGAAAAGGATCTCTCCCACATCCGGGGAAATAAGCGCGTAGCATTTCCATGCATCTTCCATATACCTCTCGCCGTTGTAATAGTTGTCAGGCGAGACGAAAACACGAACTGACGCAGAATCGCACTTGCGTTCTAGAATATGATCCCAACCCGGACTGGCGTGTCTCACGTAAGAATCCATATCGATGCGCCATCGGCCGTCCCGATAAAAGAGCTGTCCGAGCCGGTTGGATTCCTGATTGCCGGTTTTTGAAGAGATTATAACTTCCCTCGCAACTCCTCCCGCTATCGCCTTTTCCCCCAAGTATTCGACACCATGAGGCTGACCATCCTTCGCTTGTATGCGCTCACACAGCTCAATGGCTTCCTGGGGAGTGTCTGCCGAGTCTCCGAGGATAAAGAAATTTTCCACCTGCGCAACGTCCCGATTCTGGAGCGCCTTATGAACCAAATCGATCGTATCCTCAACGCTCAGAATTTCGTTGAAACCGACTACAGGGGATTTGCTCGACGAGTCCGCACTCCACACCCCCTGTTTTTCGTGGGAAAGGGCGACTGAGGAATCGCGACCGGCTGGCGTAGCAGCCACCGCCATGGATTGACGGCGGAGGCCAAGAAAAAGCGCGCTTGAGAGCACTATCAGCGCAACCAACATGATCGCGACGGTCTGAATTCTTTTGGGTAAATCCATTTCCTGAACCGCGTGGGATTGCGAATCGAGCCTACCCGCTCGCCTGATTTTTGGTAGGGGCAATCGCGACTCTCTCAGTAGGGTTTTGGCCATGAATTTTTTTTAGGGCAAGCCAGCAAGGAATACAAATTACGCAATAGCCACGATATCGTCACACACACCATAATCCCGGTTACGAAAGCCAACAGAGCTTGAAATCTTCCTATCATAGAGCATCCATCAATTTGCATGCGCAGAATCATTCGCGACCGCTTCCAGTTCGCTCAAATCAAAAAAAACATTAGGAATCTCAATGATTGTGACGAATTCGTCACTTATCTAACCTTCCAAAAATCAGCGCGCCGCATGGAGTGGTCACCCTCTGCGGTGCGTCTTTACGCCCATCAATTCGCGATATTCCAATGCCACTTCATGCTTCAGTCTCCGACACGCTTCGCCCGCTCTACGAGCTGGTTTGTTTTTGCGTAGCCTTGTCTGCCTGCAGTTCTCCGATTTGCGCGCAGCCCGCTGAAAATCCCTCATTTTACATCCAGGAATACCGCGTCAAAGGCGTGAGCAAGATCAGCTCGCTTGAGGTGGAGGAGGCCGTCTATCCCTATCTCGGCCCGGGACGCACGGCAGACGACGTGGAACGCGCCCGCCTTGCCTTGGAGAAAACATTCCACGACAAAGGCTACCAGACCGTCTCCGTGCTTATCCCGCAGCAGGATCCACGCTACGGGGTCATAAGCCTAGAAGTGGTTGAGGGAGTGGTCGGTCGTTTACGGGTAAACAATTCTAGGTGGTTTCTGCCAAGCAGGATCAGGGCGGCAGCCCCTTCCATGGCTGAGGGTAATGTTCCGAACATGAACGATGTCCAACGCCAGATCCTCGCCCTCAACCGGCTATCCGACAGACGTGTCACCCCCGAACTCAAACCCGGGGTTTCGCCCGGCACTTTCGACATCGACCTGAATGTAGAAGACGAATTTCCCCTTCACGGATCTGTAGAGCTGAACAACAGATACAGCCCGGATACATCGGAGCTGCGGCTCAACGCGGCCATCTCCTACTCGAACCTCTTTCAACTCGGCCACACGATGGGACTAAGCGGCCAGGTCGCACCTCTCGATACCGAGGATACCCTCGTTTATTCAGGCTACTATCTCGCCCGAACTTCCGAGGCTGTCAGCCTGCTTTTATCCGCCACCCGGCAAGACAGCGATGTCTCCACCTTGGGCGGCGGCTCGGTGGTCGGCCGCGGCAACATCCTCAGCCTCCGTGCCCTGTTCGACATGCCCTCCGCCGATGGGTTTTTCCAATCCTTCAGCATCGGTCTTGACCGAAAGGATTTCGGTGAGGATCTGAAGGTGGGTGGGGCGGGCATTTCCTCTCCCATCGAATATTACCCCCTCAGCGTGAATTATGCCGCCACTTGGCTCCACGAAAAGACTGCTTTCACGGAGGCCAATGCCTCGCTCACCTACGGACTTCGCGGACTCGGCAGCAACCAATCTGACTACAGCGCGAAACGCTTCGGATCCAACGGTTCCTTCGTCATCCTGAAATCCGACGTTTCCCACACCCGCGATCTCAGGAACGGCTCCCAGATGTTCGGAAAAATCCAAGCCCAGCTTGCCGACAAGCCGCTGATCAACACCGAACAATTCAGCGGAGGCGGCCTATCAACGGCTCGCGGCTACCTTGAAAGCACGGCGCTTGGTGACAACGCCCTCTTTGCCACCGCCGAATACCGCACCCCTTCCCTTTTCGGAAAAGCGGATGCGAAGGATGCTGAAAACGACAGCCCCGACGAATGGCGCTTCCATGCCTTCGTCGATGCAGGAGCCCTCTCCATCTACGACGCCCTTCCCGGCCAGACCACGACCAGCTTTCTAGTTTCCACAGGGGTCGGCACCCGCATCCGCTACCGGAATCACTTCAATTCCTCCTTGGATCTGGCGATCCCCCTGAATGAAATCCCTCCCGTCGAGCAAGGCGACGTTCGCGTCACCTTCAGGAGCTGGCTCGACTTCTGAAAAACACAAGAATCACTCCCATACATACACCATGATCCGCAGCATCGCAGCAGCCCTTATTGCCACCCTTATCCCCCTCGGCGCAGAAACCGCCCCGAAGGGTTGGTGGAATCCCGCATGGACGCAACGCCAGGCACTCACCATCGACGCCGGTGCCGCCGGCCTCTCGGAGGACATCGCCGACACCACCGTCCTCGTCCGTCTCCACGACGGGAACTTCCAGTTCGCAAACGCAGCACAAGGCGGAGCCGACCTGCGTTTCGTTTCGAAGGACGGCAAGACAGTGTTTCCCCACCACATCGAGCGCTTCGACAACCTCATCAACGAAGGCTTCGTATGGGTGAAGTTACCCACCGTGAAGGCGGGCGAAAAAACCACGCTGTATCTCTATTACGGCGGCAGCGAAGGCACCGGAGCCACCACCGCAACCGATTCCTACGATGAAAATACGGCCCTTGCGCTCCAGTTCGGACAAGCCGGTGCAAATTTTCAGGATGGTACCAAAAACGCCAACTCGTCCTCTAACCCCGGAGTGACCGCAGACGCAGGTATCATCGGCAGCGGCCTCCGCCTCCTCGACACCCCCCTCCTGATCCCGGCTTCGCCATCCTTGGATTGGAAGTCTGGCCAGGAACTCACCTGGTCCGCATGGATTCGCCCCGCAACCCTCCAGGACAATGCCGTGATTTTCTCGAAATCCTCGGGTGGCAGCTCTTTCCGCCTGTTGCTCAACCAGGGCGTCCCCATCATCCAGATCGGCAGCTCAGTCAGCCCGGCAGGAGAAGCCCTCGCACCCGCCGCCTGGACCCATGTCGCCTTCACCGCAGCCGACGGCAAAATCCAGCTCTACATCAACGGATTGCCTACCACATCACTTGCGGCTTCACTGCCCGAACTCTCCGCAGAGACCGTGCTCGGCGGCCTTGCAGCCGGCATACCCGATACGGGCACCACCAAATACAACGGCGAACTCGACTCCCTCATCATTTCCAACACCGCCCGCCCGTCGGATTGGATCAAGCTCGCTGCTGTCTCGCAAGGCACCTCCGATATCGCCCCAAAAGCCCTCTTTCTCTCCGAAGTCGAGGCTGCCGGTGGGAAAGGGGATTCACACGGCGGCGGAGCGATGGAACACATCGCCCTCTTCGGTGACATCGCCGGAAACATGATGTTCGACGGCTGGATCGCGATCGGCGTCTGTGTCCTCATGATCATCGTGGGCTGGACGATCGCTTTCCAGAAATTCAATTACCTGAACAAGAGCCAGAAAGCCACCGAACTCTTCAAGCAGAAATGGAAAGCCGTTTCCAAGGATCTAACAGCCATAGATCACGAGGACGAGGCCAGCATCGCTACCTTCGGCGGCAGCGCAGACGCCCGCGCCCAGTCGATCATCAAACACTCGCCCCTCTACCACATCTACCACATCGGCTCGGAGGAAATCTCCAACCGTCTCGCGCCGGGCAAAAACCAACAGGCCGGCCTATCCCGCCGCTCCATCATCGCCATCCGCGCTGCCCTCGATGGCGGCCTTGTTCATGAGACCCACAAGCTGACTAATGGCCTCATTTACCTGACCATCTCCATCGCGGGCGGCCCCTACATTGGGCTGCTTGGGACCGTCGTCGGCGTGATGATCACTTTCGCCATCATCGCCAAGTCCGGTGAGGTGGACGTCAATTCCATCGCCCCCGGCATTGCCTCCGCGCTGCTTGCCACCGTCGCTGGACTCATCGTCGCCATCCCCGCCCTTTTCATCTATTCCTACCTGAACAGCCGCATCAAGGAAACAACCAGCGACATGCAGGTTTTCATCGATGAGTTTGTCGCGAAAATGGCCGAGTTCTACCCGCCTGTCGGCAAACCCCTTACCCGCTCGCAGCTCCGCGATCAGTCAGATAAACCCGAATAAACCGATCCCATGGCCTCCGCAGAAAGCAATTACGACGACATCAACGTCACCCCCATGGTGGATCTTTACCTGGTCCTCCTCCTCATCTTCATCATCATGACCACCGCAGGTGTCCAGGGTGTGAAGGTGGATCTCCCGCGCGCCAGCAAATCCAGCGTCGCAGACCTGGGTGCGCCGAAGATGCAGGCCATCACCATCAGCAACGAAGGTAAGATCGCCCTCAACACCATGCCCGTCACCCTAGCCGAGCTGGAAAGCAAGCTCGCCGCCATCAAGGCCGCCACCCCCGACGTCCCCGTCGTCGTCCGCGGTGACCGCGCCACCCAATACCAGGGCATCATGGATGTCCTCGATGTCCTTGGCCGGCTCCAGATCGACAAGATCGGTCTCGCCACACAGCCCGCGAAATAACCTCCCCCAGCCATGTCCGCAGAGGAAGAATACGATTACGAAAAGGAAGGCCGCACCAAGCGCCGCCTGATCGGTGGCTCCGTAGCCCTTCTTCTCATCGGCGGCATCACCTATTTCATCGCATTTGCCGACCACACGCCCTCCGCGCCCAAGCCGAAGCAAGCCGCTGTCGTTGAGGTCTTCATCCCGCCGCCGCCTCCTCCCCCGCCGCCACCGCCACCGCCGCCACAAAACGAACCTCCGCCTCCGCCCGAGGAAGAGGCAATGGTCGAGCAGGAAGCCGTGCAGGAAGAGGAAGCGCCGCCCGAGGACGCTCCCGCCGAGGATCCCGGCCCCGATCTGAGCACCGGTCTTGTGGGCGATGGCCCCAGCGGATTCGGTCTCACCACCGGGGGCGGCAACGGCAAAGGCCGTGGAACGCTCGGCAGCAAAGGCGGTGGCAGCAGATACGGCTGGTACGCGGCAAAGGTGCAAAACACCATCTCGTCCGCTCTCCGCAACAACACAACCACCCGCACCGCCGCTTTCACCCTCAACGTCAAGATCTGGGCGGATCGCTCCGGTCGTGTCACGCGCGCCCAGCTCATCGGCTCCACCGGGCGCTCCGACATCGACGAGATCATCCGCAACCAGATCCTGGTCGGCCTCCAGCTCACGGACGCACCGCCCGCTGACATGCCCATGCCCATCAACCTCCGCATCACGGCTCGCAAGCCTTGACTCACATAAGTAATTTCCCCACCTCCCACCCATGCCCGCTCCACGCAAACTCATCGCCCTTTTCTTCTGCCTCGCCGCAAGCGCCACCGCTTACTCGCAGGAGGAAGCCGCCGGCGAGCTCAAGCTCGTAACCCCGGACGAAGCACCGCCCCAGCCTGAGGTGCCTATCGACCAGATCACCGATCCGTCCGCCGTAATTCCGCTCCCCGACGGTATCCCCGTCCAGGCGGAGCCGGGAGTCCTCCCCGCCGGCCCGAGCCAGAATGCCACCGTAAATCTCATCGCCGCCCTGGTGAAAAAAGGCATCCTTACGCAGGCCGAAGCCGTGGCCCTGATCCAGCAGGCCGAACTCGATGCCGCCAACGCCCAGGCACAGGCCGCCGCAGCCATGGCGCCCCCGCTCGATCCTGACGGCCAGCGTGTCACTTACATTCCGGAAATCGTGAAACGCCAGATGCGCGACCAGATCCAGCAGGAACTCATGGCCCAGGCCCGCGAGGAAAAATGGGGGCAAAACCAGGCCCCTGACTGGACTTCCCGTATCATCCCCTTCGGCGATTTCCGCCTGCGCTCGGAAAGCATCTTTTTCAACGACGGCAACAACAACCTCGGGGAGTTCACGAATTTCAACGCCATCAATACCGGCTCACCCTTCGACGCTTCAATCACAAACCCGTTCTTCGCCCCCAAACACAACGTCGATCAGGATCGCCACCGCCCGCGCATCCGGCTCCGCGCCGGTGCGGAAATCATGCTGGGCGAGGGCTTCAGCGGCGGCGTCCGCCTTGCCACAGGCGAATCGGATTCCCCCGTATCCCCGAACCAAAGCCTCGGCGGCGGCGGCGGCAATTTCTCAAAATACCAGATCTGGCTCGACCGCGCTTTCCTCGCCTACGACGCGGGTCCAGGTGACGGCCAGGAACTCGTGTTCATGGGCGGCCGTTTCGACAACCCTTTCCTCTCCTCCGAAGTGCAGTTCGACGACGATCTCGGCTTCGACGGCCTCGCCGCCCGCGCCAAGGTAAGGATCAACGACACCACGAATTTCTTCGGAACCATCGGCGCTTTCCCGGTCTTCAACACCGCCCTGAACTTCGCGTCCAACAATCCCTCAAAATTCGAATCGGACGACAAATACCTCTACGGAGGCCAGATCGGAATCGATTGGAAAATCGACGAAGACTGGTCCGCGAAACTCGCCGTCGGCTACTACGACTACAAAAACATCGAAGGGCGCCTTTCGACTCCCTTCGTCCCCCTCAGCTCCTCGGACGCCGGAGACACGGATGCCACACGCCCCGGCTTCGCACAGCGCGGCAACACCTATTTCCCCATCCGCAACATCACCCCCACGGCGGCCAACAACTTCGGAACCATCAACCAGTTCCAATATTACGGCCTCGCGACCCCGTTCCGCACGCTGACGGTCACGGGCAAGGTCGATTATGAAGGTTTCGATCCCATCATGATTTCCGCGCTCGCCGAGGTTGTCAAAAACGTCGCCTTCGACCAATCCGCCCTCAATGCCAACGCCATCAACAACCGCGGACCGGACCCCGATGGGGCCGGCCCGCTCCTCGGCAATTACGATGGCGGCGACATGGCATGGTATCTCGGCTTCAAGCTGGGCAAGCCCAAGCTCGAAAACTGGGGCGACTGGGTCGTGAACCTCGGATACCGCTACGTCGAGAGCGACGCTGTCGTCGATGGGTTCGCGGAGTCGGATTTCGGCGGCGGCGGCACCAATGTCAAAGGCATCCACCTCGGCGGCACCTTCGCCCTCACACCCCATGTGAATGCCGGCATACGCTGGCTCTCTTCCGATGAAATCGCAGGCGCACCCCTCAAGTCGGACACTCTCCAGATCGACCTCAACGCGAAATTCTAACGTTCCCACCATGAAACTCTCCCTTATCCTCCTCACCCTTGCCCTCGCACCCTCCGCCTTTGCCCAGGAGGCATCCCCCGAGGAAGCGAAGCTGCGCGAGCAACTCAAGGCCACCGCGCTCCTGCTCCGCGCGGCGGAAACCGAAAAGGCCAACGCGCTCGCCACCTTTGCTGCGGAGCAAACCAAAACCGCCGCGCTCCAGAAGGAGATCGACGGTCTTAACGCAAAGCTCACCACCGAGAACAAGCGCGCCTCCGAGGACAAGCTCGCCTCCGAGGCGGCGATCGCGAAGCTCAACGACACGCTCATCAGCCGCGAGAACCGCCTCAAGGAATACTCCGACGCTTTGGAGAAAATGAAATACGCCTATAATCAGGTAGCGACCACCGCAACGAAAAAGGAAGCCGAGCGGGCAGCCCTTTTCACCGAGAACCTCTCACTGAAGAACACCATCGCGGACCGGGAGCGGAAAAACCTGAAATTGTATAAAACGTCACTTGAGATTTTGGAGCGCTATGAGAATTATGCGCTGGGAAAAGCCCTTTCCGCGCGTGAACCCTTCATCCAGAAGACCCGTGTAACCGTCGAAAACCAGGTTCAGGACTACAAGGGAGCGATCATCGACAACCGCATTTCCGCCCAACCGAAATAGACGTGCCCATGCTGGCGAAATCCCTAACCATCTCGCTATTCCTCGCGGCATCAGTCACAGCAGCCGAGATCGTCGGCAAAATTGCGGACATCGAGCTGACCACCGAAGATGCAAAAGCCTTGGTGAGCACCCTCGGCGAAAGCGCTGAGGCACACACGGATCTCAACCCCGAGGCGCTTGACCGGTTTGTGCGCGCCCTGCTGGTTCAGCGCCTCGTCCTCCGTGAGGCGGAAGCGGCGAAACACGGGGATTCCCCCGCCGTCGCCGCACAGATCCTCCGCGCCCAACAGGCGGCTCTTGCCGAAAGCTACCTCCAATCCGTCTCCTCCCCCCAGGCAAACTATCCCTCCGAGACGGAACTCTCCGAAGCCTACGAGAACAACAAGGCCGCTTTCCTCGTGCCGAAATCATGGCATCTCGCACAGATTTTCATTTCATCGCCCACCGGATCGAAGGACGAGGAAACGGAAAATCGCCTCGAATCCGTCCTCAAGCAGCTCGCCGAACCGAATGCGGATTTCGCCTCCATTGCGCGTGTCTCCAGCGACGACCGCAGTTCCTCCCCCAACGGCGGCGATCTGGGCTGGCTCCAGGAAAACATGATCCAGCCCGCCATCCGGGAGGCGCTTCCTTCCCTCAAGCTCAATGGCATTTCCAAACCCATACGCCTCGATGACGGCTACCACATCATCCGCCTCATCGATGCGAAAGAGGCCAGCACCCCGACGGTGGATCAGATCAGGCCGCAGCTAAAAGCCCGCCTCCGTGCGCAGAAGGCGCAGCAGAACCGGCAGGAATGGCTCACCGCGCTGCTGGAAAAGAATCCTCCCGCCATCAACGGCATCGAGCTTTTGAAACTTAAGGAAACCTCTCCCGACAAACCCACGCCATGAAGCCCAGGTTCCATTTTCATAAAGCAACCAAGCACCTCGCCTTCCATATCTCCGTCGGCGCACCCGTAGTCCTTGGCTTCGCCATCAGCATATCCGGCCTCGGCATCTCACATGCCGATCCTTTCCTCGGCGGTGGCGGCGGCGGATCATCCTCACCCTCCGCCCCCGCCGCTTCCACCACCACCGGTGTCACGACCCCGGCCGATACCTCTCAGGCCCGCGCCAACGCGCAGGATACGCTCATCCGCACCACCAACGCCATCGCCGCCGTCCGCGCCATGCAGGACGCCGCCCGCGCCGCTGCGGTATCCGGCCCAGACCACCTCGCGCCCGGCCTGCCCACCGTCACCAACGGTCTCGGCGCCGGCGGCCTTCAGGTCGCACCGGGAGTGGGAACCGATCCCACCCAATGGCAAGGCGCGGAACTGCCCACCCAGACAACAAGCGTCCAGGGCCTCGTCAATGTCGGCGTCCGCCAGACCGCCCAGCAAGCCCTGCTCCAATGGCAGACTTTCAACGTCGGCAAGGAAACCACGATCACCTTCGACCAATCCGCCGCCGGAGCCAACGCCAACCAGTGGATCGCTTTCAACCGCGTCACCGACCCCACCGGCAACCCCTCCCAGATCCTCGGACAGATCAAAGCCCAGGGCCAGGTTTACGTCATCAATCCGAACGGGGTCATCTTCGGCGGATCCAGCCAGGTGAATGTAAACACCCTCACCATCTCCTCCCTGCCGATCAACACCAACCTGATCGAGCGCGGCCTCCTCAACAACCCCGACGCCCAGTTCCTTTTTTCCGGGCTGAGCTTGCCTTCCGGTATCAATGGAACCCCATCCTTCACTCCCACCCCACCGCCCGCGTCCACCGGAATCTACGGAGATGTCACCATCCAGGCAGGTGCGAAAATCGCCACCCCGGTCTCTGCGGATGGCAACGGCGGTCGCGTCCTCCTTGTTGGCCCGAACGTATCAAATGCAGGCTCCATACTCACTCCAAACGGCCAGACCATCCTCGCCGCCGGCCTCCAAGTAGGCCTCACCGCCCACAACGCCGCAGATCCCTCCCTTCGTGGCCTTGATGCCTATGTCGGCCAAGTGGGTTCCTACGGTGGAACCGGCGTCAACTCCGGCCTCATCTCCGCCCCGCGGGGAGCGATCACCATCGCAGGGAAAAACCTTTCCAACACCGGCGCGCTGACCGCCAGCACCTCCGTTTCCCTCAACGGCCGCATCGACCTGCTGGCTCACCATGGAGCCACTTCCAACCCCTCCACCGGCACCTCCGGAAACAACACTCCCTTTCTCAACCGCAGCTCCGGCACCATCACCCTCGGCAATGGCTCCGCCATCGAGATTCTGCCGGAATACGCTAGCACTGAAACCGTCATCGGCACGCAACTCGCCCTGAGATCCCAGATCAACATGGAGGGACTCGCCATCCACCTCGGCAAGAACTCCACCCTCCTGTCCCCGAACGCCCTCGTCCGAATCGCTGCAGGAGAGTGGTTCTTCCAAGACGGCGTTTCGCCGGTCTCAACTTTCATCCAGTCCGCGGGACAGGTTTATCTTGATGAAAACTCGGTAGTGAACGTAGCGGGCTCCATTGATGTCGCCGTTTCCGTCGCCCAGAATATCATCGAGGTCGATCTTCGTGGCTCGGAACTGGCCAACTCGCCGCTACAGCGAAATGGTCCGCTTCGTGGCGAAACCGTCATGGTCGATGTCAGGGACGCCGGCATATACCAATCCTCCATGTGGATCGGCACCCCCCTGGCGGACGTCGCGGGCTTCGCCAACCTAATTCAGCGCGGCGTCGGCCAACTCACAACCGCAGGGGGCAGCGTCACCATTTCCGCAGGACAATCCACAGTGATCCAAACCGGAGCGAAAGTGGATGTTTCGGGCGGCTCCATCGCCTACCAACCAGCCACTGTCAGCACCACACGCCTGATCTCGGCAGGTGGCAACGTGGTCGACATCGCCGATGCCCTCCCGGACGTCGTCTATGAAGGCATCTACGACGGCGCATTCGACGCATCCAACAATAAATTCGGCACCACCGAAATCTATACCTCACAGCTTGTCCCCGGCAGCGCGAGGATTGAGGAAGGCTACCTCCAAGGCGCTGCCGGAGGCGCACTCGCCATCACCACCCCAGCCGCGGCACTCGATGGCACACTCCTCGGCAACACTTTCACAGGCAACTTCCAGCGCAGCACCCCGCCAGCGGCAAGCAGCCTGGCGCTAAACTTTACATCCATCGACCGCAGTATTGCCAGCCTGCCAATTTTCGCGCCGACCCCCCCTGCCATCACTTTTCATTCCCAGAACCCTCTGGCACCCGCCGATGCCTTTACGACAGACATCAATGGCAGCCCCGCGCAGCTTCGGAATGATCGACTCGAGGACATCTACCTGAGCCCTGAACTCCTTACCACAAGCGGTTTCACCAACCTCACCCTCAACAATCCCGACGGTTCCATCACCATCCCGGAAACAACCACGCTCAGCACATTCAACCGAGGCAACCTAAGGTTTACCGGATCCAACCTCACGGTGAATGGATCGATCATCGCCCCCAGCGCCACGCTTTCCTTTTTTGCCCCGAATCTATCCCTGTCCCAGCTTACTACCATCGCCAATTCGGCCTTATCCTCCACACCCATAGCCAACCCAAACAAGGGCGTCTTCAGCCTCGGCGCGACGGCCACGATCAACATATCGGGCTCCCTCATCGACGACCGCCTCACCAGCCCTTCCTCGGGCTCCCTCGCTCTTCCCCTTAACGGAGGCTCCCTTACGATCAACGCCTTCGACGCCATCCTCAATACCGGCGGCACCATCGATGTCTCTGGCGGCGCCCGCGCCGATGCCCGCGCCCGCATTTCCTACGGCAACGCCGGTTCCATCACCCTCTCGGCAGGGCGCGATCTCTCCGAAAGCGCTGTCCTTGGCGGGAATCTCCGGCTTGGCGCCACCCTCAGGGGATTTTCCGCCACGAACGGCGGCACCATCAGCCTTTCGGCACCCGCCTTCCAAATCGGCGGCAACAGTTCCAACGACCAGGTCACCCGCTTTGATCCCTCCTTCTTCTCACAGGGCGGCTTCTCCGCCTTCTCCCTCTCCGGCATCGGTATCGCCACACCGGATAACAACATCTTCATCCCCGGGATCCTGGTTTCGGAAAACACCGCGATCAGCCCAATCGTCCAGAACCGCCTCGCACTGGCAGCCAACGACCAACCCTTCTCCTTTCAGGAACCCGTTACCCAACAGGAAGGCCTGCGCCCCACCTCTTCCCTCAGATTCTCCGCCACGGGAGCGACCAGCCGGTTCACTTCCAGCATCCTCGCCCGCGGCGAGATCATCCTTGCAGCAGGTTCATCCATCGAGACCGACGCCAAAGGCTCCGTCTCCTTGAATGGTCAGACCACCACTGTCCTCGGCTCGATCAAAACGCCCGGAGGTTCGATATCGATCACCGGCGCGACATCTTTTCCAGCGATCTCGGATCCACCGCTCTTCACCACGGTCCTCATCGGCTCCGGCAGCGTATTGGATGCATCGGGGAAAACGGTGCTACTCCCGGATCCTATGGGTCTTCGTGTCGGCGAATTCCTCGGTGGCGGCACCATCTCCGTTTCGGGAAACATTCTCGCTCACCAGGGTGCGCTCATAAGCGCGAACGGAGCTTCAGGCGTTCTCGATCTGATCCCAGCCGCCTCATCGCTCTCCCCATCCTCCCTGGCCTCTTTAAACGGACGCAATACCGTTCCCGTAACCATCCAAACAAACGGAGGTTCCATCAGCCTCACCGGCCAATCATTTCTCCATAGCGATGCAACCCTGACGGCCAGTTCCGGCGGAGCCTCCGCGAATGGCGGAAACCTCAGCATCTCCTCCTCACGATTTATCCCCCCCAACAGTGGTTCCTCATCCGCCGACATCAACCTCATCCTGACACAGAACGGGCCTGTTACCTCTTCCTCGAACCCCGAAACCACCGGCACCACTCCGCTTGATGAAAACGGGAACCAGGTCGTTGGTTTCGGTCGCATCGCAGTGGATTCCTTCGGGCAAGGCGGTTTCCACTCACTGAACCTGGGCGGAAACATCCGCTTCGACGGGGATGTGAGCCTCAACATGCCCGGCACCATCCGGCTTGCCACAGGAGGTGTCATCGAAACCGGCGGAAATCTCATCCTCAATGCCGCACATCTTTACGCCGGGCAAAGCTTCCTGCCCCCGTCCCTACCGGGCCAAGTCATAAATTACTTCACCGCCAACATTCCCGGCATCGGCCAAACCCCAATCGGCCTGCTCCCGACCACGGGTAACGGAAATGTCACCCTCAACGCTAACCTGATCGACATCGGCACCCTCTCGCTCCATAACATCGGCACCGCCAGCTTCAACGCCCCTCTGGGGGACATTCGCGGCAACGGAACCCTCCAGGCCGCAGCAAACCTCAGCTTCAACGCCGGCCAGATCCATCCCACCACCGGCTCCGCCTTCAATGTTTTTTCCTATGGTAACACCACCATCTCCTTCTCGGATGCGGCGGCGCGCCCGCTTCCCTTTTCTGCAGGCGGCACCCTAAACGTTCACGCCTCCACTATCGCACAAAACGGCACCCTCCGCGCCCCGATCGGCAGCATTAACCTCGGTTGGAACGGCACGGGAACCGCTCCGCGGAACCCTGTCGTAGGCAACCTCGCCGCAACCCCTGTCACAACCACCCTCACCCTCGGCTCTGGCAGCATCACCTCCACCTCCGCACTCGATCCTTTCACCGGAAAAGCCTCACTAATCCCTTACGGAATCAGCTTTGATGGCAACTCATGGCTCGATCCTTCCGGCCTTGATATCACTATCATCGGCCCGGAGGACAAGGACGTCAAACTTGCCGCACTGAACCTCGCCACCAGCGAGGGTTCCGTCATCGACATTTCCGGCGGCGGTGATCTTTTGGCCTACCGTTTCGTCTCAGGAAACGGCGGTCGCACCGACCTCCTCGCCTCCGACACGATTTTCGCGGTAGTTCCCGGCTACGGGTTCGATTATGCACCCTACGCACCGTTCAATCCCCAGGCTCAGACCCTCCAGGGACAACCCGGATACACGAACAACAACCTCCGCGCCGGCGACCAAATCACCCTCGCAGACGGATCCGGCCTGCCTGCGGGCACCTACACCCTGCTGCCCGCGCGCTACGCGCTGCTCCCCGGCTCTTTCCTTGTCTCACCGCGCTCAGGCACACCCACCACCTCCCTGCAGCAGCCCGACGGCTCCTCCATAGTCACCGGCTACCGGTCCAACAACCTCGACCCTTCGCGCAGCGGCCCCACCACCATTGCCAACTTTGAAGTCGCTCCCTCGGAAACATTCCGCCAGCGCGCGGAATACCAGGAACTCACCGCCAACAAATTTTTCTCCGATGTCGCTTCCTCCCGCAACATCCCCGTTCCGCGCCTCCCCTCGGACGCCGGCATCCTTTCATTCACCGCTTCCACCGGATTCTCACTCGCAGGCAACGTCACCGCCTCCAGGCTCACCACGGTGCGCGGAGCCCTCATCGATATCAACAGTCCCGTTGACATACTGATCAACACCACAGGCACCGGCGGCACCCCTGGTACCCTTACCCTCTCTTCCTCGCTCCTAAACAGCTTCGGCGCCGATTCGCTCCTTATCGGCGGCATCCGCACCCAAAGCCAAGGCTCCATCACCGTCAGCACCTCCACCGGGAACCTCACCCTCGATAACGAAGACGCCCCGCTGCTCGGCAACGACATCATCCTCACCGCCCGTGAAAACCTCACAATCGGAGGGGACTCAGCCATAATTGCCAGCGGAACCCGCCCCATAGGTTCCATCACCCTCGGCACCGCGTCCGTGGCCGGCAGTGGAAACGGCGCTCTCGTCCGTGTCTCGTCTTCGGCTCAGGACACCGTCAATCGCTTCGGCGTCACCCCCGGCGGCCTCGCCAACCTCACCACCCGATCCGGCGCCACCCTGAACGGAGCATCCGTGATCCTCGACTCGACCACCGCCACCTCCCTCGACCCCACCACCGTTCTCCTCGGCAGTTCTATCACCCTTAGCTCCGGCGAACTATCCATCGCCCTCGAAAACCCCGGCACCATCAACCCCACCACCGGCCTGGTTCTCGGAGGATCAGCCTTGGATACGATTCTCTCCAACACCAGCGCGCTAACCCTCCGTAGCTACTCCAACCTCAACCTCTACGGCACCGGGCGAATCGGCTCGCCCGACTTCCAAAACCTCACTCTCCAAACCGCCAACCTCCGCGGCATCAATCAGGCTTCCGGCGCAGTCACCTTCACGGCCCGTAACATCTCTCTCGAAAACCCCGTCGCCCCTTCCTCCACATCTCCCACCATCCCCAACGACGGCACTCTCACCTTCGATTCGGGGAATCTGAATCTATCGGGCGGGGACACCTCGATCTCGGGCTTCTCCCTCGTTTCCCTCAACGCCGCCAATCGCATACTCACCTCCTCAGCGGGTTCCCTCAGTGTCTCCGCCGATCTATTGCTCAGCACCCCCTCCCTCACAGGACTGCAAGCTTCCAGGTATTCTATCGATTCGCAGGGAAGCCTCGCTTACAATTCCCCATCCGTCACCACCTCTTTCGAAGGCGGCCTTGGCGCCGACCTCTCGCTCACGGGCTCTTCCGTCAACATTTCGGGTAACATTGCCCTGCCTAGCGGACGCCTTGGAATCACAACCACCGGCGAACTCCTGATTTCAGGATCGCTCGACCTCTCCGGCATCTCCCGACAGTTCTCGGACGTCTCCCGCCAAACCTCCGGAGGCACCATCAATCTCACTTCGGACAACGCATCCATCCGCATCCTGGAAACCGCCACCATCAATCTCTCGGCACCCGCAGCCGGCGGCAATGCGGGCCAGCTCAATGTCGCCACTCCCAACGGCTCCCTCGAAATCCTCGGAAACATCACCGCCGCCGCCGGTTCCACCGGCACCACCGGCCGGTTCACACTCGACACGTCCTCCCTGCCTTCGCTTGCCGCTCTCGACAATACCCTGAACATCGGCTCTTTCACCCATCTCCGCGACTACCGCGTCCGTTCCGGGGATGTCCTCATCGACTCCTCCGCCATCTCGTCCACCTACCGTCTCGCCGCCGACCAGGGAAACATTACGCTTTCCGGCGTCATCAACGCCTCAGGGAACCGCGGCGGCACGGTTGACCTCAAGGCTCACGGCTCCCTCACAACCCTGAGCGGCTCCACACTGAATGCCTCCGCCCAAACCTTCGACGCGGCGGGCAAAGGCGGCTCCATTACCCTCGAAGCCGGAACAGCCAGAAACGGACAGGTCCTCACGGGAGCCACCCTCGACCTACGGACGGGTTCCGCCATCAATCTCGCCGTCGCCGAAAACACCCCCACCTCCGCTTCACTTGGCAAATTCACTGGCACCCTTCACCTCCGCGCCCCGCGCAATGCCGCCAACAACGACCTCCAGATCGCCTCAATCGGCTCCACCATCACCGGCTCCTCCGCCACGCTCGTCGAAGGCTACAAACTCCATGACCTGACCGGCACCGGCACCCTCAGCACCACCCTCCTCAGCACCATCCGCAGCGAGGCCACCTCCTACCTCTCCGCCACCAATCACAACGCCATCCTATCCCGCCTCACCGCCACCGATCCGGGCCTCGACCTCATCCTCGCCCCCGGGGTGGAAATCATCAACCGCAGCGGCGATCTAACCCTTGGCTCCACTTCCTCAAACACCTCCGCAGATTGGAATCTCTCCACCCTCCGCTTCGGCCCCCGTTCGGCTCCCGGTGTCCTTACACTCCGCTCCGCTGAAAACATCACCCTCTTCAATGCCATCTCCGACGGCTTCAACGGCGGCACCTCTCTCTGGCTCGCCCCTCTAATGGCGAACAACGCCCTCCTCCCCGCCAACTCCCAGTCCTGGTCCTACCGCTTTACTGCCGGAGCGGATTTCGCCGCCTCCTCCTTCCGAGAGGTTGTCGACCTAGGCTCGCTCAGTTCGGAAAAAGGAAACCTTCAGCTCGGCAAAAACGCGGGCGCCGCCACCGTCACCGGCGGTGCGAACGCCTTGACCTCGTCCATCATTGGAAACAATTTCCAGGTTATCCGCACCGGCTCCGGTGACATCGACATCAACACGGCCCGCTCACTTCAGCTTCTCAACATCTTTTCCTCGATCTACACTGCGGGCACCCAGGTCGCCGCCCCCAACCAGGTGCTCAACCCCGGTGATTTCATCACCCCCATCCTCAGCCTTTCAGTTCCCCCGTCACAAGGTAACCTGGGAGTCGCCCAGCAGGTTTATCCCGCCCAGTACAGCATGGCGGGCGGTGACATCACCATCAACGCCGGCTTCAACACCGAGCGCAAGACACGCAACAACTCCGGCCTTATCAACGACTCTTCGCGCCAGCTCCCGAACAACTGGCTCAACCGCCGCGGCCACATCGGCACCGATGGCGATTTCGGTGCCGTCACAATCGGAACACCACCGCGCCAGTTCACTGATCCCGCCGCCTCCACATCCTGGTGGGTCGATTTTTCCAACTTCTTCATGTCCTTGGGCGCGCTTGGCGGCGGCAACATCACACTCACAGCCGGCAATGACATCATCAACACCGACGCCGTCATCCCCACCAACGCACGGGCTCCCATCGGCACACCCGATGCCGCGACAATCCTCGAACTCGGCGGAGGAGACCTGATTGTCAACGCAGGCCGGAACATCGATGCCGGCGTCTATTACGTCGAGCGCGGCGAGGGCACCCTTTCAGCCGGTTTCGAGATCACGACCAACTCCACCCGCTCCCCGTCCTTCGGGATCATCTCCAACCTGAACAACCCGTCCGCATCCACCTTGGATCCCCTGACATGGCTGCCCACCACCCTGTTCCTCGGAAAATCCTCGTTCGATGTTTCCGCGTCGGGAGACATACTGCTTGGGCCCGCAGTCAACTCATTCCTGCTCCCGCAAGGCCTTAATAACAAATTCTGGTACAAGAACTACTTCTCCACCATCGCTCCGGACAGCTCCGTCACCGTCACCTCCAGCGGTGGTGATGTCACCCTGCGAAACTCAAACGTGCTGCCGAACGCGACAACTGCGCGCCCGATCCTGGCGAACTGGCTGGAAACCCAGAACCTCCTCACCCTCAGCAATAACTCATCCGCGTTCTCGCAGCCGTGGCTGCGCCTCACGGAAACGAACATCCAGGGTTTCACGCCTCTCCTCAACCTCACCGCGCCGTCCCTCTTCGCCACTTCACTATCCGGAAACCTGAACCTCGCAGGGAGCCTCACCCTGTTCCCTTCTTCCACGGGGCAGCTGGAACTCATCGCGTCCCAAGGCATCAACGCCCTCTCTCCTGTCGGCGTTTCAAACAACATCATCGCGGGGCAAAGAACCACGGTGTGGACCGCCTCCACCATCAACCTCTCGGATGCCGACCCAGACAACGTCGCATCCCCTGCTCGGCCCCTTTCGAACTTCGGGCTGTTTGGGGGCGGCGTTTCCAACAACAACACGACCCAGCAAGGCGCACTGCAGTCCATCACCCGCCTCTTCGTCGAGTCGGGCTCCATCACAGGTTCAAACGCGGTATCATCGGTGAAACAGGAGCGTCACGACGCGGGTCTGCTCCATCGAAACGATACCGAACCCGTCCGCATCTATTCGGGTGATGGTGATATCTCGGGACTCAACCTTTTCTCACCCAAGTTCACCCGCATCCTGTCCGGCGCGGCGCTCACCGACATCGCCTTCTACATCCAGAACCTGGCCTCCGAAAACCTGTCCATCGTTTCCGCCGTGGGCAGCATCGTCGCATCGGATCTCGGCAGCCCTCTTCGCAACCTTGCAAACGCATCGGGCAATGCCCTCGCCTCCGGCGAACTGGTCAACGCAGGCGACATCCAGATTTCCGGCCCGGGAGCGCTACAGATCATTGCCGGGGGGGACATTGACCTCGGTGTCGGTTCCGCCCGCCTTGACGGCACAAGCTCGGGCTTCACTTCGATAGGAAGCCTGCGCAACCCGTTTCTTGGTGCCGAGGGCGCTGACATAATCCTGATGGCCGGCCTTGGCCCGGACGGAATCAACGCACCGCACTGGAATGATTTCATCCAGTCCTACGTCACCACCGAAGAAGGGCTGGATCTCATCGAGGAAATCAGCCCTGGAACCGACTTCTCTTCTCTCACGGAAAGCGACCAGCGCCTGCTCGCCACCGAAATCTTCTTCCGCCTTCTCCGTGACACGGGACGCGACTACAACAACCCCGAGTCCGATGGCTTCGGCAACTACGAACTCGGCATGGCCGCCATTGAATCGCTCTTCGGCGAGCCCGAAGTATCCGGCGAGCCCGTAGAATCCGCATGGGATGGCGAAATCCTGGCCCGCGGCCGCGACATCCGCACCCGCTCAGGCGGCGATATCCGCCTGCTTGCCCCGGGCGGCGGCCTCACCCTCGCCAACACCACCATCGGCAATCCCCTGACGCCTCCGGGCATCATCACGGAAGCCGGCGGCTCCATCAGCATTTTCACCGACCAAAGCGTCGATATTGGCATCGGTCGTATCTTCACCCTCCGCGGAGGAGACGCTGTCATCTGGTCCACCAACGGTGATATCGCCGCCGGCTCTTCCTCCCGTACTGTCCAGACCGCGCCTCCAACCCGCGTCGTCATCGATCCCCAGAGCGCCTCTGTCCAGACGGACCTCGCCGGTCTTGCCACCGGCGGCGGCATCGGAGTGCTCGCGACCGTCGAAGGTGTCGAGCCGGGCGATGTCGATCTCATCGCCCCCTCCGGCATCATCGACGCCGGGGACGCCGGCATCCGCGTCTCCGGAAACATCAACCTCGCCGCCATCCAGGTGGTAAACTCCGCCAACATTTCCGCTGGCGGCACCAGCACCGGCGTTGGCGTATCCGTCGCCGCCCCGGCTATCAGCACGCCCGCCCCGCCCACCACGGGGAACTCTGCATCCGAGGATGCCAAGACCGCCGCTGAGGAAGCCGCCAAGCGGGAGGAGGAAATCGAAACCGAAGCCCCTCTCTCCGTGTTCAGCGTCACAGTCATCGGTTACGGTGGCGGTGCTGCGGACGAGGAGGAAGAGGATGAGGGGAACGAAGAAGATGAAGAGCCGGAAGAGGAAAATCCATAACATAGCTACATCGCAGTCATGACCAAACCGGCACAACTCGCGTGTTTTTTCATCTCCTGCCTCTCGGCGGTTTCCTTGGCGCAGGAGATCGCGCCCGAAAACCCGCAGGACACCGTTTACCGGGAAAGCCTTGCGGCCCTGAAGGGAACGCCAGACAGCACGGAAATTGAGAATGCCCTCGCCGCGCTCGCGGAAAACGCCTCCAAGGGGCATCCGGCCTCCGAACTATGGCTTGGCCAGGTCTTTTACCAGGGCAGCAAGGTGATCCCAAAAGACCACAAGCGGGCATTCCCCTTCATCAAGGCCGCCGCCTTGCGGAACGATCCGTGGGCCATGAACGCTTTCGCGACCATGCAAGAGTACGGGCAGGGGACGGAACGGGACGCCGGCATGGCTCTGAACTGGTACCGGCTGGCGGCCACCAGCGGCCACCCCAGGGCCATGGCCAATCTTGGCAGGATTCTCATCTCGCGCCCCGCCAACAGCCGGGATCACATCGAGGGCTGCGCCTGGCTTTATCTTTCCAGGGAACTCAAGGATGGCGTCGGCTCGCGGACTTTGGAGCAGATCGAAGCGGGTATCCCCGCCGGAAATGCACGTAAGATCCAGGATCTTCTCAACGAACTCAGGGTGCGAATCCAAACAACGAATCCTGTCCAGCACGGTGCAACCGAAGAGTGACGGTAATGTAACGCCGTCCATCTTGTCAGAAATCGCTCCGGGTCGGAAAGTCTCGCCCGTCGGAGCCAAAATCCGTCACCACTAACAACAAAAAATTAAAAAAATGAAAAAAACGATTAAGAATTATTGTCTCAGTTCCGCCGTGGCGCTTTGCCTTGCAGGCAACGCATCCGCAGCATGGTCATTCGCCGATGGCGACATGATGCTCGGTTTCCGCGCGGAAGCAGGTACGGGTTTCCAACGGGACCTCATGTTCAACCTCGGAAGCAGCGTCAGCATTCGTGATGGCGTGATCACAGGCCTCCGCGGCAACATCAACGACGATCTGGTGGCTACCTACGGATCCAACTGGTTCTCCCGCACGGATCTCACCTTCGGTGCAATCGCCAACAGATCAACCGTCAGCCCGACCGCATCAGCCGGGTTCACTGTAGGTCAGGCGGATCCAACACGGATCGCTTACATCACCCGCACGGCCGCCACTCCAGGGGCGGCGGCGGATCATCCCACCGTCACGGGCAACTCATTGGGTAGCGCTCTCACTGGCGTTACCACCCTTGAGGGTATCCTTGCGACCCTTACTGAAACCGGAAACGGAGATGGGGCCGCCATTTTCGCCCGCACCGACGCCCAGACGCAATGGGATCAAGCGAGCTGGAGCGTCCGCGTTCCCGCCTCAGGATCCAGCTTCACAAGCCTCTCGAACATCGGCACAGCCTTCGGAGCCGGCGGCGAAGTGCGTTATGCGGACATCCAACGCCTCGGCGGATCCACCTCAACCATCGCTTACACGAACTCCACGATCACAACACTTGCGATCGACAACCTCGGTAACATTTCCCTCGTCCCCGAGCCAAGCAGCCTGACCCTCGCCGGTCTCGCCGCCCTTGCCCTGGTGACACGCCGCCGCCGCTAATCTCTCCATAAACCCAACCGACAATCGAACTAACCACAAAACAAAACTAGATTATGAAACTTAACAAATACATCGCATTCGGCGCACTCTTCGCCGGTCTCGTGTCCTTCGCCCAAGGACAGGTCGTCGTGAACATCACCGGAGCCACCGCGTTCCGTGATGCCGCCCACAACACCATCGTCGCCCTGATGCAGGAAAATGCAGGCACAGCGCTCCGCGCCCGCGCCGACATCACCTTGCCAGGCGGAACCTCGGCATCGAACCTCCGCATCTACAAGGGAACCATCGATGGCGTTGAATACATCATCCGCGCCACTTTCAGCGGTTCCACCCAGGGCATCCTCGACCTGGCCGACCAGAACGCGATCCACTTCCTCAAGACGGACACAGCTGTTGCGAACAACAACAATTCCTCGGCTCTCGTGCTGAACACCAATACCGAAACTGTGGCACCTGACATGGCCTTCTCGGATGTGGACAAGCTCCTTTCGGCCCGTCCCAATGCCAACCTCGGCGGCGGCCCTGTCGGCGTGGTTCCATTCATGTTCGTCGGCGGCGTGAACATCCCATCCGGTGTCACCAACATGACCGACCAGATCCACAACACCCTTTGGAGTCTCGGGTCGATTCCCGCCTCGATGATGAGCGGTGTGGCCGGCGATGCCACCACTCTGCTTTACGCAACTGGCCGCAACAACGGTTCCGGTACGCGCGCTTCGATCCTTTCGGAAACACGATACGGATCCTTCAACAGCGTGGTTCAGTACAACGGCGCTCTGACCGGATCAGACGGTTCCGGCACCGTCGGCACACCCACCCTGTTCCTCTCCTCGGGAAATCCCGACCCCAACGGCGGACACACCTCCAATTCGACCGTCAAGAGCATGGTGACACGCACCCCCCCCGCAAACACCGTGTTCGTCACCTACCTGACCGTTTCCGATGCATTGACAGCAACGGGTTACAATGCCACCACCGGGCTTTCCTCCGGCGGCCAAGGTGCGAAGGCTCTCACCTACAACGGTGTGCGCTACTCCCCTGACAATGTAAACAGCGGTGCATACACCCTGTGGGGCGCCCAGCAGCTCTACATCAAGGATGCAGCTTCCCAAGAAATTAACGATTTCTTCACAGATCTCGAAACCGGCCTCCAGAACCCAACCTACCTTGGCACTGCCGGTCTTCCGACTTCCGGCCTTGCGGTTGAGCGCACAGGCGGCGACGGCGGCACCATCCTCCCCCTTGAGTGATCTGAAACTCAGTTGTATCTGAAATCCAGGGTGCCGGTATGGAAACATGCCGGCACCCATTTTCACCTTATCCGCCGATCATGACGCTTACCCACAAACTGCTGATGGCATTTTTTGCGATAGGTATCGTGTGTTTTCTCGGCACGAAAATCCCCCTCTCCACGCGTGATGCTCTCATGCCCGCTGCCCACGACGGCCAGGCAGAAGATCCGCATCATGATACGGCAGGTTCCGCCCGCCATCCGGCCCAGCCGCAAAATGCATCCACCGACCCTTCCATGGCTGGTGGCTCCATCCCTCACCAAACCAAGTCGAATCAACGCCAGCGTGCGAACTCGGATAAGCCGAATTCCGCCAATGACGAGAATCTCGCCGATTCCTCCCGGGTGTCGCCCGTCCGGAATTCCCGGAAGATTCCCCTCCCTCTTTCCCACCCCCTCGAAGTTCCGACGCCTCCCGCCTCCCTGGTATGGATCGACGGAATGTCACCCGAACAGGATTCCGCCATCCAGCGGCTCGCCGAGGAATTCAAGAAAAACCTGCCGGAGCCTACGGAGCTATCCTCTTCCGAAGAATACGCCCGAGCGTACCAGGATGAAGCCAGGATCAACGACATCCGGTTCCAAACCCGTTACGGAGACCAGCTCTGGATGCGCCATCACACCGCGTCGCATCACCTGAATACGGGAAAATCCCCGGGAAAATGAAAGGGAATGTGAATTTTTCCTCCAGCCGCAAATTCAAGATTGACAGTAATCCGCCATTCAAATCATCCAACGCCCATGAACATGAACAAAAAACTGTTTTCCATTGCCCTTCTCGGACTGTTTTCCCCTGCCTCACCGCTGAACGCCGAGGATTTCGCATTCACCAAAAATGATCTGCTGCTCGCGGTGCGCGCGACGGGCGGCTCAGGCACGACCACGAACATCTACTTCAACCTCGGGTCAACCATGAGTTTCCGCGATGGCACCAATCCCACCAACCTCGGGAACATCGACGCGGATCTGAGAGCCGAGTTCGATGACAACTGGTTCACCCGGACAGATCTCCGCTTTGGCGTGGCCGGTAACCGCTCGGCGCTCACCGACACCATTGATCCGCCAAACACCTCAATCGGCGAGGATTCGGGACGTGTTTGGTACATAGGACGTCCCGCAGCGTCTCCGGGAGCCGCCGTGCTGCGCCCGTCAATGACGGGGAATTCGCTTTCCTTCGCCGCGACAAACTATTCCGGTTTGAAGCGGATCTTCCTTGAACCGCAGACATTCCTTGAAGCCCCCCTCCAGAAGACCGCCTCCGGCGCTGCCATCTTGAAACAAAGCGAGCAGTCCACCCGCTGGCAAACAAGCTGGTCTCAGCTGGTCCCCGCATCAGACGCTTCCACTGCATTCACACAGTTCACCGGCGGTGTGCAGGCCACTTTCGGCCAGAGCGGCAGCCAGGTGGTGCTCGATGTGCATCGCATGGTTGGCGGACAAAGGGGCACTTACGTGACCTCGATCGTCATCGGCAGCGATGGTTCGATCCGTGCCCTTGAACCCGGCACCGCTTCCACGCCCTTCGACACATGGGTCGCCACCTTCCCGGAACTGGTGAATTCCACCAACCCTGCCGACCGCTCCCCGACCGGCGACTTCGACAAGGACGGCAGGAACAATACCAACGAGTTCGCTTTCGGCGGCAGCCCCGTCTCCGCCTCCGACAACGGCCAGGAGCAGATCCGCACCGTGGATGCGAATTCCGACACCCTCAGGGATTACACCCTTACGGTGGAAGTCCGGAGCGGTGCAAACTTCACCGCTTCCGGCAACAAGCTGACCGCCACGGTCGATGGGATCACCTACACCATCGAGGGATCGCTGGATCTCGTCACCTTCGAAAGCCCGGTCAGCGAGGTGACGCCAACCCTCGGCACCGGCTCCCCCAAGACCGGCTACGTCTTCAAGACCTTCCGCCTGAACGCTGCCAACGGCCTCACAGGCAAGGGCTTCATCCGGGCGGGAGCCTCTGTGAACGCCAGCTGAACCGATTCCGGCTTCGCCGGACAAATCCGGTGAAGCGGGGATGAACTACTGCCGCTAGCCTTGGCTTTTCCGGTCGGATTTCACCGACCCTTGGGTTTCAGGGTATCCTCATCCACCGGGGTCGCCTTCGGGGGCGGCTCCTCCCCCTCGTTGTCCTGGGTCTCGCCGAGGTTGCTCTTAATCAGGAACCAGATCCCGGTTGCCAGAAGGAGACAGAGGATCTTTGCGATCCAGTTTTTCGACGGTTTCAGTTTCATTCGGATTGAGGTTCGGGCTTGAGAAAAAGATCGCGGAGAGCCGTTCGCGGAATTGCTTTTCGGTGAGGTTGCGCTCCAGCCTGCCGTTCTCGCAGATGGAGATGCCGCCCGTTTCCTCGCTGACGACGATCGCCATCGCGTCGGTTCGCTCGGTGAGGCCGATGGCGGCGCGGTGGCGCAAGCCGGTGGATCGATCCTGCATTTCCTTTTCCGTGACGGGAAAAACGCAGGCGGCGCCGGCCACGCGGTCGTCCGCGATGATCATGCCGCCGTCGTGGAGGGGGGATTTCGGGAAGAAGACGCTCATCGCCAGCTCGGGGGTGAACTGCGCGTCGAGCACGACACCCGTCTCGAGCTGCTCCTTGAGGGAGATGTCCCGCTGGATCGCGAAGATGGCGCCTATGCGCTTTTTGGAAAGCATGACCACGGCATCCGCGAGGCGCTCCACGAAGGCGAGGCGGCGTTTGCTGGAGAAGGAGAAGATGCGGCTGCCGCCCAGGCGGGCGAGGCCGTTGCGCAGCTCCGGCTGGAAAATGACAAGCAGCGCGAAAGCGAGCACGGCGGCCGAACGGGTGATGATCCAGCCGATCACCATGAAATCGAAAAGCTCCGTGATGAGCGCGAGCGCGACGAGGATGAAGCCGAGCCCGACAAGAATCTGCGCACCGCGTGTGGCACGGAACGCCTTGTAGAGCTGATAGATACAGAAGGCCAACACGAGGATCTCGATCGCATCCCTCCAATGTTGTTCGATAAACGTCCACATGTCTGAAAGGAAACCTAATGGCAGGTGGGGTTCCTGTCACTTGGAAACGTGATCCGTCTGGAGCTTCTTGGGTATTTAAGATTCAACCGCGAATGAACACGAATTTTCACGAATGAAAGCAAGGGAATGCGCAGTTATGATTTTCTCTTCATACGCAGCCGTTGGCGCAAGGTTCCGATACTAGAGCCTCGTAAACGGTTTTTTAAGGATACTTGCGGAGGCAGAAATCTTGGGGAGCACACGCGCCCTCGCGTGTTGTCTTTGGCGCCCCGCCGAAGACCCGCCGTCCATGCCATTCCACGCGGTTCCCGACGAGGGCGTCGGAAACAACACGCGAGGGCGCGTGTGCTCCCCGTGGCGTTCATTCGCGGTTCCTCTTTGTGAATGATTTCCTGCCGGAATGCGTCTTGCCGTGCGGGTGATGCTGGCTTTTAGTCGCCGCATGCACGACGAAATCAAACTTTCCCGCGAGGTCACTGCCGTCCAGATCCCGAGCGGCGACTCCATGACGCTTCCGGCCGGCACACCCGTTTTCATCACGCAGCGGCTCGGCGGCACCTACACGGTCGCGACCTCGCAGGGGCTCGCCCGCATTTCCTCACAGGATGCCGACGCGCTGGGGGTGGATGCCGAGGAGGAAAAGCAAAAGCACGCCGAGGCCGTGCGGCTCAAGGACGCGCCGCTTGAGGAGCAGGTCTGGGCCCAGCTGAAAGGCGTTTACGATCCGGAAATCCCAGTGGACATCGTCAACCTCGGCCTTGTCTATGACTGCATGATCGAGCAGGTCGGAGAGCGCAAGGTCGTGCAGGTGAAGATGACCCTCACTGCGCCAGGCTGCGGCATGGGGCCGGTGATCGCCGCCGACGCCCAGGCGAAGATCATGACCATCGACGGCATCGACGGAGCGAATGTGGAACTCGTATGGGATCCGGCGTGGAACCAGGACATGATCACCGAGGAAGGGAAGATGAAGCTCGGGATGGTTTGAAGAGATTGGAGATTGGAGATTGATGATTGATTATTGGATATTGGTCTCTGGTCTCTGGTCTCTGGTCTCTGGTCTCTGGTCTCTGGTCTCTGGTCTCTGGCTTCTTCTATCGCTTGGCTTGCGTGCCGTCGATGTAGGCGATGATGGCAGGGATGGCTTGGCCCAGAACATTCGCGACGTCCTCGTAAGCGCGCTGGCCCATGCCGATGGGATCCGGCACATCGGCGGCGAGGCCTTTTCCCGGTAGATCGACGAATTCGCAGGCGAGGTAATACTTCTCGGAGTATTCGGGGAAAAGGTCTTCGAGCACTGCGAGATGGCCGGCGGTCATCGCGAAAACATGGGTGGCTTCCTTAAGCAGCTCGTCGGAAACCGACTGGCTGGCGAAGCCGTCCAGCGGCGCTTTCATCCTGTCGCACACCGCCTTTGTCTCGCGGCTGCAAGGCGTGCCTTTCGATGCGGCTACACCGGCCGATTTCACCGAGTAATCTCCCCTGCCCTCCAACGCCTTTCTGAAGATCGCCTCCGCCATCGGGCTGCGGCAGGTGTTGCCGGTGCAGACGAAGAGAACCCTTTTGGTGGCTGACATGGGAGCGATAGGATGGGTGAACAGGGGTGGGCAGTCAAATGAAAGGCGGAATCCGCTTGAGTGGTGAATCTGCAGGGCAACCAAGCTAGGGAGAAGTCGTGGCAAAATCGGGGATGAAGATTTTTGAACCGCCAAGGAAGAGAAGTTCGCCAAGGAGGAGTTGTTTTTTGAATTCTTCACTTTCCTTACTTGGCGTTCTTGGCGGTTCAAAAACTCTCAGCTGTCAGGATTTTTCTGATTGTCTCCATAGTGTTGAAGTTTAGGCAGGGCGATCAAGCCAGGGAGCAAGCCGTTGAATGATCCGCTAAGCCTGGAAATACAGGGCTGCCCGTGCGGGGGCTTTTGAGTGCGCGCGATCATTCGCCACTTTTGTTCACCAGCGGGCCGTTTTGCCGGGGTGCCGCGAACTTTCCGAACCAAAGCCGTGTCCCGCCTAAGGATACAAAAGCGGTGATTCTCCCCGCACTCAAAAGGCACCGCCTGCCATAACCGAGCCGATCCCTAACTTGATCGCCCTGAAGTTTAGGCGTTTTTTGGGGTTGGCGGCTCCTTTGGAAAAAACTATCCGTTGTCGGTGGAATCAGGAATTAAAGCGGAAGGATTAGGCGGGATGATCGACGCCTTCCTACGGCACCTTGCGACCGAGCGGGGGCTCTCGGACGCCTACCAGCTCTCGGTTTCACAAACGTTGGTGAGCTTGGCTGGCTGGCTGGTGGAACGCCGGATTTTGCCAGAGGAGACCGGAACCGAGGAGCTTGCGGCTTTCCTTTCCACCCGAAAAGAAGAGGGACTTTGCGCCTCATCCATCCGGCTCGCGACGGTTCACCTCCGGATTTTTTACCGTTGGCTCGCCGCCACGGGACAAGCCGCAATGGATCCCGCCGAGCCGCTGGCGACATCGAAAGAGGAGAAAAAGCTGCCCGATACCCTCAGCGCGCGCCACATGGAGGCGCTGTTGGGAAGCATTCTTACCGAAGAAAAGCTGGGACGGCGCGACAAGGCGATCATTGAGCTGTTTTACTCGGCGGGGCTGAGGCTCGCCGAGCTTTGCGCCGCGCGGCTGGAATGGATGGATGGCGAAGAGGGGTTTCTCCGGGTCATCGGAAAAGGCAAGAAAACGCGTCTCGTAAGGGTCGGCACGAAAGCGCTTGAAGCGATCGCCGACTACCTGGCGAACGAGCGACCGAAACTCGTGGGGAGGAAAACATCGTCGCACATCTTCATCGGGGTGCGGGGCGTGCCGCTTACGCCGGAGAGGGTGCGGCAGATCGTGAGGCGTCGCGCGGAGATGGCCGGCGTTCCGGTTTCCGTCCACCCCCACATGCTGCGGCATTCGTTCGCCACGCACCTGCTGGAAGGTGGCGCGGATCTACGCGTGATCCAGGAACTGCTGGGCCACGCGGACATCGCGACCACCCAGATCTACACCCACGTCAGCTCCAAGGGGCTGAAGGATGCGCACCGGAAATTTCACCCGCGCGGGTGAGGTTCACTCCGCACCTTGCACAGGGAGCTCCGGTTTTCCTTCGGTGCCATAGGGCTTGATCTCAAGGACTTTCGCCTTCGGGGCGACGGGCTTCTCTTCGGCTTTCGCGGGCTCCTCGACAGCGGGAGCTTGCGGCTCCTCTTCGGTTTTGATCGCCTGATAAAGCAGGTTGTAATTGTGCCGCAGGGCCGAGGGGAACGAAACCCGCCCGGCCTCGACGATTTTCTCCCGGAGCATTTTCGCAGAAACATCCGCGATCAGATCCGTCCCGATCTGCACCGCGCGATCCGTGCCCGCGAGTTTCTGTCCCGCTTCCGTTCCGCCGCGTATCACATCGCTGGTGACGGATCGCCCCTGGATGGCGATGCTTGATTGTGCGGAAACCACTTTCCCCTGCTTGTCCACCGTGATCTCGAGCATGGCGTGGTCGTCGGAGGAGAGCCAGCCGCGGACATGGTCGATGCGGAGGGAGATGAAAAGCCCGCCTTCGGGAGTCGGCGTGATTTCCGGGCGGTAGGTGCGGTAATTCGCGCCCGAGAGCGGATACTCGGCAACCTTGCCAGTCCGCTCTTTCCAGCCGCCGAGGCTTTCGCCCAGTTTCTCCTCATCCACGGAAACACCCGCGCCCAGGGGCACCGTCAGGGCAAACAGGACGGATAGGAATAAATGCTTGCGGTTCATGGCGGGAGTGCTCGGTTGCGTCCTGATACGGAAAAGTGCGGGGATTTATTCAGGTTTGCCGCCGCCAAGGAAGCGATCGGCGACGGCGGCGGCCTTGGCCTTGTGCTCGTCCTTGATGTGCGTTGCCACGGTGGCGACCGCGCCGAGGATCACGCTCCAGTCATCCGTGAAACCCGCTCCGAGGATGGCATCGGGGATGAAGTCCAAGGGAAAGATCAGGTAGCCTAGCGCACCTACGATCACGCTTTTCGCCCAAGCCGGCGTTTCGGGATCGTTGAGGCAGTGGAACAGGGTCATCGCCAGGATGATCAGCTTGCGCCCGCCCCGGTTCGCGAGTTTGCGCAGGACGTGCCAGAGACCCGAAAGCGAGAACGCGTCGGGCATGTGGCTCGTGATTCCTGCAATGACGTTTCCCGGTAGGCGCATGGGCTGCCGCATGATATCCGTCCCCTCCGATAAATCAACCTGCGATCCCATCGTGCCGCGCCTCCGAATTCGCGTGCCGTTTCCTGCCGGGTTTGCTAGCCCTTGCCCATGGCACAACGAGTCAAGGCGGTCGCATCGATCACGGTGGAGAAATTTTTCGAATCCTACGCGGAGCCTCTGAAGCTCAGCCTGCTTGGCGAGCGGGTCGGATTCGACCGCCTGATCAGCGAGCCCGCCGTGAACCGCCCCGGTCTCGCGCTCGCCGGGTTCTTCTCCTATTTCGCGAAAAAGCGCGTGCAGGTGCTCGGCAACCTGGAGATGGCCTACCTGCGGAAACTCCCCGAGCAGATGCGCATCGACCGCTTCCGCCGGATGTGCGAGCGCGACATCCCCTGCATCATCGTCTCCCGAGGCGCGACGCTCGGTCCCGAGCTGATGGCCGTCGCCAAGGAACACTCGATCCCCGTTTTCGGCACCTCGCAGGTCACCATGAAATTCCTCAACGCCGCTACGATCAGCCTCGAGAACGAGTTCGCTCCGACGGTGACGATCCACGGCTGCATGGTCGATATGCGCGGGATCGGGGTGCTCATCGTCGGCAAAAGCGGCTCGGGGAAATCGGAAACCGCGATCGGCCTGCTGGAACGGGGCGGCTCGCTGGTGGCGGATGACATGGTGCGGGTGAAACACGTCGGCGGCGAGCTGATCGCCACCGCGCCCGATCTCTCGCGCGGCTACATGGAGATCCGCGGCATCGGCATCATCAACGTCGCCAACCTCTACGGCCTCGCCTCCATCCGCCCGGACAAGCGCCTTGATCTCGTCGTCACCCTCAAGCCCGCCACCGACCTCAACGAGGTGGACAGGCTCGGCCTCGAATCGAAAACCTACGAGCTGCTAGGCCAGGATGTCGCGCATGTCGAGATCCCGGTCGGCCCCGGGCGCGACACCGCCCGCATGGTCGCCATCGCCGCCCTCGACCAGCAGCTCCGCCGCCTCGGCTACAACATGGCCGACGAGTTTAACCAGAAACTCCTGAGCCACATGTCCGCAGGGAAGCGGACGCTGTAATACTCACCGCAGGGAGTTTTCGAATGAGTTGGTTACGACCATCCAAACCTGTATTTCATCCTACCTGTCAGCCCGGCGAAGCCTCATCTACTAGGTGACGGTTGAAGTCCATCGCGCCGTGGAGGATACGGATGACCTGGAGTGTCTGCCCTTTGACGGAGAAAAAATCACGTGCTTCTCGTGGCGAGTCGAGCAGCAGCCTTTCGCCAAGTCATTCCTCAGTCGGCAGGATTTCGGACTGGACTGAATCTCGGCGAGTTTCGACCAAAGACCTTTCAGATAGCGATCTTCCTGTTCCTCGCCCCAAGTCCGAAGGGTGTAGTTGGAAATATCCTGCAGATCGCGAATCGCCGATGGCGAGAGGATGAGTTTCATTGCTTGCGTCTGGCCAGATCGAGAAATTCACTTTCGCTGGCGATGATCGTGCCTTCTCCCCGCTGGAGTTCTTCACAGCCCGTGTTTACTGCGGCGAGCAGGTGAATGCGATCTTCGATTTCCCTCCAACTGGCATCTTCAGGAAGACCCTTGATGGTTTCCATGGCAATTTCCTTAGTGGACATGTTTGAAGGCTAGGATGAATCACTCACGGGTTCAAGGGCGCAAAAACCGGGATTGCGTTTCTTCCCACTCCCCCATTCGTTCCACGATCGGTATTGAAATCATTTCTCCCTTCTTTGGAACAGGGTATCCTCGTGCTGCTGCGATTTTTGGTTCTTCCCCTTGATGTCCCAATACGAGAATACCTTCAGTTTTCATTGTTGCGCGGGCATCCCGGGCACGCTTCATGGAATCCTTTTGCTGCGCAATCGTTTCGATGGCGACGCGGGGAATAATCCTACCCTGAACTAGGCGGAAGAGTTCGTTGATTCGCGCCTGACCGCTTTTGCGATGACTGAAGATCTTTTCTCGAATCCCGGGATCTAGGCTAGCGAGAAAGTTGAGTGGCAGTTGACCGGCGTCAACCAGCCAGTGAATCGACTTTTTCCCCACAGCGCTTAGCGAACTCTTTTTATCGCGATTCTCACCAATCCTCAGAACCGAGGGAGTTGCCCGGATGACGCCAATCCAGAACTTCGAACGCAGGTCATCGATTCTTACCAGAAGACAGAGTTCCCCAACCGCCTCTTTGGGAATCATCCAATCCTTCAGCACCGTGCATTTGATATCCACCTCGGTGTCGGCAACACGGAAATCTAGCTTGTTTCCCTTGGTTAGTTCGAAGTCGAACTTGAAGAGGATCTCCACCTTTGTGCCAATGTAGGTTTTCTCGGTCTTCTCCAGCGAGTTGACCGACCATCTTCCGGTTCTCATTCCATCGATTACCTCATCCAATGCCCGTCTCAGCGTGTGCGCCGCCTGCGCTTCAAATCCATTGATCTGAAGGAAAAACTCCACCACATGGGCGAGTCCGGAATCGTGTTGAATGGGGTCGGTGGCCTCGGACATATAAAAAGTGATCAGGAAACCCGTAGTTTCGAGCCTGTTTTTACGGTGATTGCTTCCTTTATACGGAGCGCGACGGCGGTAGCCACCGGCGGTGGAAACGCATTTCCAATTTGCCGATAGGCGGCGGTTTTACCTCCGGCGAATTGCCAGTCGTCCGGGAAGCCTTGGATTCTGGCAGCCATGCGCAGAGTAAGCCTTGGCATCTCGTCGAAGCCTTTGGGCGGCGCGTCGTTGGCTAATGAGATTCCATTCACACCCAGACTGGCCCAGGCTTTCCGGGCGCGAGTCGGGCCGAGGTCGGCTCCGCCATGCTTTTTGGAACCGCCGACGAGAGTGGGTGCGATTTCATTGGCGTTTGCAGCCCATTCAAATGCTCCTTCCCACCCGTTCGCCGCCATAAGATCGACAAGTGTTGCTCCTACGGTTTTGGCGCAAACACCGTCGGTCAAGGGCATCGGCGGGTAAAAGTTCGATGTGAGATCCTTGCGGATGGCGACGATCACAACACGCGGACGAAGCTGGGGCACTCCGAAGTCCGATGCGTTTAGGAGATGCCAACTCGCTTCATAGCCCATACCTTTGAGTTCCTTTTTGAGGCACATCCGGTAATCGGTGAAAACGGCATCGAGAAAGCCCCGCACATTCTCAAGCATCACGGCTTTCGGTCTGCATTCCTCCACTAGGCGCAGAGCTTCCGGAAACAGATCGCGCTCATCTTCTGATCCGAGTTGCTTACCGGCCTTGGAGAAAGGGGGACAGGGTACTCCACCTGCTAGTAGATCCACGCCTTTGAATTCCTTGGCTGAAAAGCCCCGGACATCACCCTCAACGATATTCCAGTTAGGACGATTCAGGCGAAGGGTTGCACATGCGTGACGATCATATTCGACATGTGCCAGCGCCTCAAAACCCGCCCGCTCCAACCCAATCGCCTGCCCACCCGCGCCTGAGCAAATTTCAATGCAGGTAAGAGCTGAGGATAACTTGCTGGATGTAGACGGCTTGCTCATAGGTTCTTTTGAACAGCATTCGTGCCTAGTGTCAAACTTGAAATGCTTGGGGAAAGAGTGGGGAGGAATTTCGGAAATCCAAGGAAGGAATTCCCGCCGCCGTAAGATAGAGGCCTTTGCTGTGACCACCTCACCGCAGGGAAATTTCCCTCAGGCTGGCCACGACCCAATCCGCTTCCGCCGCCACGAGTTGGTCCGCGGAAAATTGTCCGGTCGCGACTGCAAGGCATTTCGCGCCGACGGCGTGGGCGCAGGCGATGTCCTTGGGCGTATCGCCAATGACTAGGGTGCGTTCCGGGTCGTAGGCTTGGCCGGTGTGGGCGAGAGCGCGTTCCAGAGCGATGCGGCCGAGAAGGTTCCTGTCCGCCCGATCCGATCCGTAGGCGCCGAAGGCGAAATGATGATCGAGGCGGTAATGGCGGAGCTTAATCCAGGCACCTTGCATCGTGTTTCCCGTCAGCAGCGCGGGCTTCGCATGCGGCGCTCCGGCGATGTCCTGGAGGAGCTCGACCACGCCATCGAGCACCCTACCTTCCGCCGGATTTGATGACAGGCTGGCCTCAAGATGGATGTGATATGTTTCGAAAAACCGATGCGTCCGCTCGGCGCAGGGTGCCGTGCTGAAATGAGTGTGGAGGTTTTCCAAAATCCCAAGATCAGTGGAGCCCGCGAGATCGAGCGGCGGGCCTTCGTTTCCGAAAACCTCGATGGCTGTTTTCCGCAGCGCGGCCATTCCTTTGCCGCCCGTATCGATGAGAGTGCCGTCGATGTCGAAAAGCAGGAGCAGGGGAGCGGCATCGCTCCGCAGTCTGTCGTTGAGATCGCGGATATTTCCCGGCATCACTCAGCGGGTTTCGCTTCCGCCACTTCAGATACCTCTGCGGATATCTCTTCGTCGGCCGCTTCGGGTTCGTCATCGATGATGATGGAGGAGGATTCGTCTTCGTCGTCGTCGATTTCCTCTTCCTCTTCTTCCTCGTCGGGTTCGTCCTCCTCCATGAGTTCGCCGTGGAAGAGATGGAAGTGACGCTTGCGCTGGTGGGCGGGCAGCGGCGAAAGGATCATCGCGACGGCGCGACCGCTGAGACGAGGCGGTTGATCGACGTTGGCCATGGTCTTGAGGTCTTCAATGATGCGTTTCAGCATCACGAAGCCGAGTTCCTTGTGGGCATTTTCACGTCCCTTGAACTGGAGGACGAAGCGCACCTTGTGGTTGCCTTCGAGGAAGGTTTCCGCGCGGCCGAGCTTGATGTTGTAGTCGTGCTGGCCGGTGCCGACCCGGAACTTCACCTCTTTCATCCGCGTGGATGACTTGGACTTACCCTTCTTGAGCTTCGCTTGGGTGTATTTGTATTTCCCGTAATCGATGATTTTGCACACCGGCGGATCCGCCTGGCCGGCGATCTCCACGAGATCCAGCCCCACGGACTGCGCCTTGGCGAGAGCCTCGCGCGATGACATCACGCCGAGCTGCTCCCCGTTCGCGTTTACGACACGCACTTTCGGTGCGCGGATCCGGTCGTTGATCCGTGTCATGTCACGGAAACGGCCCCTGTTGTTGTTTTTCTGCGGCTTGGCTATGGCTTTATCCTTTGTGTGTTAGAGGGTGACGTCCGGAAACAAGTGGCGGCGATTGTGCCGCGCGGATCCGGTCCATCGGGAGAATACTGGAAAGCATGGAACGGCAAGTCATGGAAAAGAGACGAGGAACCCGCACCGGAAAAATGAACCGGTGGTGATGGGGGCGGGCTTGCGTTCCGTGGAAATCATAGGCTTGTGCCTCATCGCCTTGTGACGGGCGCGGGCTGCTTTACTGGGATCAGATAAACGATCCAGCCACATCCGCGCAAGGATGAAATTTTCCGCGCTTTCCGCAGATCAGATAAGAAAAAACAACCGCAGATGGACGCAGATTCACGCAGATGGAAGAGGCTGAGACTGGAGAAAAACATCTTGTGGCGAAGTTTGTGGCTCAAGTCGGGAAAAATCAGTGCCTATCCATGATTTCCCATTCACGTCGATCTGCGTCCATCTGCGGTTCATTCCTTCTTTCTCAAAATCCTCCACGATTACCGCAGAGGACTTCAAAATCAGATCCGCGTTTTCCTTAAACGCAAGGCATTCAGGATCACCGAGACGGAGGAGAAACTCATCGCCGCGCCCGCGATCATGGGGCTTAGGAGAATTCCGAAAAACGGATAGAGCACACCGGCGGCGATCCAGAATTTTCGCGTCAGTGCCCTGATCTCCTCGTCTTCTCCGTCGTCCGTGAGCAAGGGATTCCTTTCCAACGCCATTCCACACTTCGAGCAAACGCCTGGTCTGTCGGACTCCATGCCGGGACACATCGGTCAGAAATACTTCGCGTCCACCGGCGACTTCATCTCAGCAACGGCGTGGCAGTCGCAGCAGGATTTCATTTCGTGTGATTCTGACATCGGCAACCCGCGCAAGCCTAAGCGGACGAAACCCAAAAGCAACCTTGCCTCCCCTACCCTCTCCGTCGAACATGGGCGCGTCACCAACCCACACTCCTTTCTCCCATGAAATTCGGAATCATCGGCGCCGGCATGATCGGCCACTTCCACGCGAAAGCCATCACTGCCATGACCGGCGGAGAACTGCACTCGGTCTTCGATCTACGCGGCGAGGCCGCGGAGAAACTCGCAGCGGAATACGGCGGCAAGGCCTACTCGGATATCGATGAATTCCTCGCTGATCCCGAGTTGGAAATCGTCACCATCGGCACGCCTTCCGGCGCGCACCTCGATCCCGCGCTCGCCGCTTTGAACGCGGGTAAGCACGTGATCTGCGAGAAGCCCCTGGAGATCACCACCGAGCGCATCGACCAGCTCATCGAGGCCGCTGCGAAAAACGGCAAGACCCTTTCCGCCGTGCTGAACCGCCGTTTCCACCCCGGCATGGACGCCTTCAAGAAAGCCGCCGTCGAAGGCCGTTTCGGAAAACTCACCTCCGCCTCCGCCTACGTGAAATGGTATCGCGATCAGGCTTACTACGACTCCGCCGGATGGCGCGGCACGTGGGCGCTCGATGGCGGCGGCGCGCTGATGAACCAATCCGTGCACACGGTGGATGCCCTTCTCTACCTCGCCGGCCCTGCGAAAGCGGTCACCGCCGTCACGGCCTGCCAGGCGCACGAGCGCATCGAGGTCGAGGACAGCATCGTCGCCACGGTGGAGTTCGCGAATGGCGCGCTCGGCGTGATCGAGTGCTCCACCTGCACCTGGTCGAAGGCAGGGCACCCCGCTCGCGTGCAGCTCGCCGGAACCGACGGCTCCGTTTTCCTCGCCGACGAATCGTTCGAGATGTGGGACTTCCGCGAGGAGAAACCCGAGGACGCGGTCATCCAATCCACTCTGATGAAAGGCCAGGAAGCCGGTCTCGGCGCGAACGACCCGACGGCGATCAACTTCTACCAGCACCAGCGCAACTTCGAGGAAGTCGTGCAGGCGATCCAGGAAGGCCGCCCATGCAAGACCCACGCCGCCGAAGCCCGCAAGGCCGTCGCCCTCATTCGCGCGATCTACGAGTCCGCGCAGAACGGCGGGAAAAAAGTGTATCTGTGAGCGCACTCATTTCCATCCTTTGCAACATCTCTGACAAACGCTACTTTTCTCTCATGAAAACGACTACTGTTGAAGAACGCCTCACCCGTATTGAGCGCGAATTCGATAATTTGAAGCACGAGGTTCTTGGTCTAAAGCCGCATGTCAAGGAATGGCGAAACACGGTGGGCGCGATCCCCGGTGACGAGCTCTCCCGCCATGCCGAGAAACTAGGCCGCGATTGGCGCGATCAGGCTAACAAGGACTGACGCACGTGCTCGTTCTGGATACCAATCACGTCAGCGAACTGACCTACCGCACCGCTGCGGGTTTGCGCTTGATTCAGAAACTCGACGTCACGAACGAGGATGCTGCCGTTACTGCCATTAACGTCGAAGAGTCATTGCGAGGTTGGCTCGCGGAAATCCGGCGGCGGACAGATCCTCGAACCCAAATCGCCGCGTATCAGCGCCTCATTAGGCAGGTGGAGGTGTTCGCATCCTGGCTAGTGCTTCCTTGGGATGAAGATGCCGCTGACCACTTTGATTCCTTGAAATCGCTCCGCCAACAGGTCGGTACGCAGGATTTGAAAATCGCCTGTATCTGCCTCGCCCACGATGCCACTCTTCTCACCCGCAACCTAGCCGACTTCAAGCCCATACCGGGCTTGAGAGTAGAGAACTGGCTGGATTGAATGCATGATCACTTTTGGTGAAATGCAAAATGACCCGACACGTGTGTTATCACTTCCAAACCGGCAACCCATTTACCGGATTGAGTTCCTTGGGAGGCTCGATGGAGAACGATTTCGCGCTACCCACCCGGTAAGGCCCGTAGGCGATGGGGATCACGGTTAGAAGCAGGGCCGGCTCTTCGTCGGCCACTGTTTTGGCGACGTGCACGACGGCGGCACAGTTCGGATTCTTATTTACCTCCAGCACATCGCCCGCGCTGAAGCGGTCGGCGGCATCGATGTCCTCCGTGGGGAAAATGTATTCGATGACCACGGGGAAACCGACCGGCTGGGTGAAGTCATCCGCGCGCACCATCGCCTGTGCGCGGATCGCAAAACCGGGGTAAAGGAAAGAGCTCTTGTCGAGCTTGCGGACATCGGTCACCTGGTATTCGCCCTCGACGTAGGTGAGCAGCAGGTTTTTGCCGAAGTTGCGCATGTAGTTGCGCAGCAGCAGGGAGTTAAGGCGCTCGCGTTTCGAGTCGTCGAGGCCGAAGTATTTCCCGTAAAGCTCGCTGGCCGAGAGGGCGTTGCCGTTCGGCACGTCGAGAACCGTGTAGCGGCTCAACTCCGGCAGGCGGCCTAGTTTTTTCAGGAGTTCATAATTCCTAGGCACCTCGGGATTGCCAAAGACGTTCAAGCAGACGAACCAGCTCACGAGGGCGAAACATAGCGCCAGGGTGTTCGCGAGGAACCACCAGAAGTAGGCGGGCCTGCGCGGCACATCCTCCTCCTCCTCCTTTTTTTTCCGCTTGTTCGAAGCCGAGATCATCAGGCCGGGCCTCCCCCACCGCAAATCTCGCCATCCTCTGCACTGGAACCTTCCGGCGCATCTTCCGGCTCGAAGGATGTCCCGCATCCGCACGAACGGCGAGCCTTCGGATTGTGGATTTTGAAACCGGCATCAGTCAGGTCGTCGGAAAAATCCACCTCGCAGCCGCGCAGCTTGTCGAGGCTGTCCGCCGCGACGATCACCCGTGCCGTGCCCAACTCGACGATCTCATCGCCCGCCTCCGGCTCCGCCACTTTCATCTCATACTGCCAGCCCGCGCAGCCGCCCTTGCTCACCCCGAGCCGCAAGCCCGCCGTCGCCGAGGCCGCCTTGCTTTCCAGCAGCGCCCCGAGCTCCGCCCTTGCCTTTTCCGTAATCAGAATGCTATCCACGCCCGCAAAATATCCCGGATGCCGGGAGTTGAAACACTAAACTTGCATCAAGCAACCCGCGGGACGGATATCCAGGCCAGCGGAGAGATTTTTAGGATCCGGTCCGCAAGGGTTTCATGCTCCGGCAACCATTCCTTGCTAACCTTTCAGCGAGACCAGCTCATCGGTATGGATGGTCTGGCGGGCGCGGTAGAGCGCGACGATGATCGCGAGCCCTACCGCCACCTCGGCGGCCGCGACGGTGATCACGAAGAAGACGAGCATCTGGCCGCTGGAATCGGGAAGGCCGTTTTCGGCGGCGTTGAAACGGGAGAAGGCTACCAGCGTAAGGTTCGCGGCGGAGAGCATCAGCTCAAGGCACATGAACACGATGATGATGTTGCGGCGCAGCACCACACCTGCCAATCCGATGGAAAACAGGAGGCCGGAGACGAGGAGGTAATCGTTTAGCGAAGCCATAAACTTTAAATTTTAAATCCTAAGGAAGAGGTTAGTCGTTGGCGGCGGATTTGCGGGAAAGGGTGACTACGCCAACGGTGGAGACGAGGAGTAGCACACCGAGGATTTGGAGCGGGAGGTTGTATTGCGTAAAAAGCGTATGGCCGATGATGTGGACGTCGGGGAGGCTACCCGACTCCAGGGCGGTGGAAATTTTCGTAGGGACTTTTTCATCACCCTGACCACCCATGTAGCCTTCGGCGGCGGCAGCTAGAACTGCCTTGTCCAAGGGTGGCGCGGTTTGGTTCGGCAGCTTGTGGGAAAGCACGCCGACGAGCTGGATGAAAAAGACGGCCACCAGAACCAGCCCCGCGGCGAGCGGCGCGAGGCTATCTGAGCGGCGTTTCTCGTCCTTGAGGTCGAGCAGCATGATGATGAAGAGGAACAGCACCATGATCGCGCCGGAATAGACGAGGATCTGGATCACTCCGACGAAGAAAGCGGAGAGTCCGATGAACAGCGCGGCGAGGCCGACGAAGGATGTCACCATCGCGAGCGCGCTGGAAACCGGATTGCGGAAGGCGATGACCGCCACCGCGCCGATGAGCATGATGGTGGCGAAGAGCCAGAAGAGGTAGGAGGGCATGAAACTTTAAATTCTAAATTTTAAACTCTAAGGAAGATCACTTCAGCTCATTCCACTTGTTCACGAGGCCGACGCGGACTCCGCCGATTTCGTAGAGCTTTTTCTTGTTGTGAACCATGTCTTGGCGGGTGGTTCCGGTGATGAGGTAGTCCTTGCGGAGATAGATCGCCTGCTCGGGGCAGACTTCCTCGCACATGCCGCAGTAGATGCAGCGGATCATGTCGATGTCGAACTCCAGCGGACGCTTCTCGACCTTGGCCCACTGGTCGTCGGAGGGAATTTCCGAAGGGGTGATCTTGATCGCCTTGGGCGGGCAGATGAACTCGCAGAGCTGGCAGGAAACGCAACGTTCGCGGCCTTGCTCGTCGGTGACGAGGGTTGGCGCGCCGCGGTAGTATTCCGGCATGTGGGAGTCCCAACGCTGCTCGGGAAACTGCATGGTCACGCCCAGCCCGGATGACGCGAGCCCTTCCGCGCCGTAGGATTTCCCACGCAGCGATTTCACCGCGTGCTTCATGGTCAGGAAAAACCCTTTGATGAGAGCGCCGAAGTAGATCTTCTCGCCGGCGTCGAGTTTCGGGCGTGTGAGCTTGATGGTGGGCATGGAGAATTGGATATTGGGGATTGGATATTGGATATTGGGGAATTATCCTATCAGCCGCTGGTGGTTTCAGGAGTTGTGGCGGCGAGTTGGCGGAGCTTTTCGAGATTGAGCGCACCGCCGCCGCGGAGGTGGAAGGTGGTGACAGCATCGCGAAGCATTCGATAAAGTGCGGGGTCGGTGATGGCAAGGTCGGTGGGAACCTCTTTCGTGGCGAACTCCACAGCAAGGGCGACATGCGCCCAACGCCGCTCTCTTAACGCTCTCGCCACCCCATAAGGCTGGGTGAGGAGGTGTTGCGCGGTGATTTCCTGATGTCGCGTCATTCGGTTAATGGGTGATTTCCAGATAAACGAGATTCTCTTCCGCCACACTTCGAGCTGCTTTGGGGAATGATTCGACGACCTCCTTGATTTTCTGACGATCCGGCTGGTGGGCTTTTAGAAGATAGAGGATATCCTGAATGTCCTTGTCAGCGGCTCGTGTCAGCTTCGAGGCAATGATGTTCTCGATGGGCGGTCGGTGTAGTTCGAGACGACCCATCCGATCCATGAGAACCGGTTCAAAATCCCCGATTTGCACGATGCCGGGTTCTACGATTTGCAGATAGGGATCGTCGGGTTCGATACTTTCCTTAGGATTGAAAACGACCCCGGCTGCCGCCGCCGCTGATTTCAGCTCCAGGCTATCGTATGAACTGGCAGGCTTCCAAACATCGAGATCCCGAGAAGTCCGACCCGGCATGTTCCCCAGCAGACACGCCGCCGAGCCGATGAGGCAGAGTTTCACGGGCGGGCCTTCCTTTCCGAGGGCGGTGGCCATCGTCTCCAAGGCACGCATCCAGCGTTCCTTGTCGTAGGCGGGCATTTCGGAATCGGGAGGCATGGGAGTAAACGCTGAAATACTGAAACGCTGAAATGGGTTAGGCGCGGAGGATCTTGGCGGGTGGTTCGGAGATTTTGGCGACCCAGATGACGGCGGCGGTGACGACGATCAGGAGGATAAAGCCGATGATGATGATGGCGGCGGTGAGTTCCGGGGCGGCGATGATGAGAGCGGCGAGGAAGACATTGATGAGGGCGGCCTCGAAGAAGATCACCCAGCCGAGTTTCATGAGTTGGTCGTAGCGGAAGCGCGGCACCGTCCAGCGGACGAGGATGAAGAAGAGGATGAAGGCGAGCAGCTTGGTAAGGAAGATGCCCATGTGGATGAAGCCGCCGATCTGGAAATCGCCGATGGAGAAATTCGCGATCGCCGCGTCGAGCCCGAAGCCCGCTGACCAACCGCCTAGGAACAGGGTGATGATGAGTGCGGAACCGATCACCATCGCCGCGTATTCGCCCATGAAGAACATTGCGAATTTCATCGAGGAATACTCGGTGTGGTAGCCGCCGACGAGTTCCGTTTCGCACTCGGGGAGGTCGAAGGGCATGCGGTTCGTTTCCGCAAAAATGGAGATCGTGAAGATCAGGAACGCGATGAAGGCGGGGATCCAGAACAGGGCGGTCTGAAGGTCGGGCAGCGAGAGTTTCCCATCTGTCCAGAACGGCAGGAGCAGCCAGCCGTTGTCAGCCTGGTGTTGGACGATCTGGTTGAGGTTGAGGGTGCCGAAATAGAGCAGCACCGGGATGATGGAGAGGCCGAGGCAGATTTCGTAGGAAATCATCTGGGCGGTGGAGCGGACGCCGCCGATGAAAGGGAACTTCGAGTTCGAGGACCAACCCGCGAGCGTGATGCCGTAAACCGTCAGCGAGGAGATCGCGAACACGAACAGCGGCCCGACATCGATGTCGGCGATGACGAGTTTCTCCGTGCGGCCGAACAGCGTGACATCCGGGCCGAAGGGAACCACGCAAACCGTGATCAGCGCGGGGACGACCGTCAGCGCCGGCGCGAGCCAGTAGAAGGCCTTGCGGACATGGTCGGGCGTGAAATCCTCTTTCAGGAACAGCTTCAAGCCGTCCGCGATGGGCTGGATCAGGCCGAAGAAATGGAAATCTTTTTTGAAACCAACCAGCGTCAGCGGGATGCCGACCCGGTTCGGCCCCACCCGATCCTGGATGATCGCGGAGAAGCGGCGCTCGAAATAGACCGAGAGCGGCACCAGCGGCAGCACCACGAGGAAAGTGAAGAATACGATCTTGGTGACGATGATCGCGAGGTCGATGATTATTTCCGGCATAGGTGGGAGACTCGGTAGGTTGCTGGGGAAAAGGCTTCAGTTAGAAGTTATTCGTTAGAAGTTATTGGTGCGGCACGTGGCGGCGGATTTCATCCGCCATGCCATATCAGTTTGGCTGGGCGGATGAAATCCGCCGCCACGTTTCTGACATTTCCTATCCATTGATAATCCCCGCGGCCTTGCGGGCTGTTTCGTTTTTTAGGAGCGGAATTTCGTAGCCGGTTGCGGTGATGACGGTTCCCTGGTGGCCGATCTTGGAAAGGGTGAGTCCGTTGAATTCGGTGACGCTGGAGGCGATATCCTTGAAGACGTCCTCGATGAGGTTCTGCGAACCGGCGGCGAGGTCGCGGAGGATTTCCCAATCGTCGCGAACCTGAGCGGGCAGCTCGATGGCGCGGTTGAGGCGCTGGAGGCGGCCGGAAAGATTGACCATGGAGCCGCGTTTCTCGGCAAAGGCGGCACCGGGGAGGATGACGTGGCTGGCATTCGCGGTCGGGCCGGCGAGGAGCTGGATGGCGGCGATGAACTCCGGTTTCGCGAGATCTTCGGTGGTGAAGCCGGCCTCGGCGGTGAGATCTTCGCCGAGCACGAGTAGGGCTTTTACAGTACCGCTGCGGACACCCTCGCGGATGGATGCGAGCGGAGCGGATGGATTTTCGGAACCCCAGATCAGCTTCGCGCCGGTGGTGTTTGGGTTGCGGTCGGCGGCGATGAGTAGGCCGTCATTTTCGCCTTCGCGCGGGACGGTGGAGAAGGCTGCTGTGCCGATTTTTCCAGCGAGAGCGCGGACGAGGAACAGCTCCTCGTTGGTCATGCGGGCGGAAGCGATGATCGCGATCTCGGACGGCGCGTATTTGGAAAAGGCGGCGATGGTTTTCGTGAGCGCTTCCGGCCATGACGCGGCTCGGTGGGTTCCATTTTCCTTGATCAGCGGCTCGGTGAGGCGGGTTTCGCCATCGATGTAATGGAAATTGAGACGGTGTGAATCCGGCATCCAGTTCGAGTTCACGGCGTCGTTCTGACGCGGGGTGATGCGGTGGATCGTATTGCCGCGAGTGTGGATCGTGATGTTGCAGCCTGTGCCGCAGTTCACATCAATGGATGGCGTTTCCTTGAGGAACCACACGCGCATCTGGAAACGGAAATCGTTCGAGGTGAGCGCACCGACGGGACAGATGTCGGCGGTGTTGAGGGAATAATTGTTATCCAGCAGCTTCCCGGGGTGGACGGTCAGTGTGGTGTGCGTACCGCGCTGGGTGAAGCCGAGCACGGGATCGCCCGCGACCTCGTCCATGAAACGGATGCAGCGCGAACACATGATGCAGCGCTCGTCGTCGAGCCGGATGCGCGGGCCGATATCGACGTTCTTCGGCTTTTTCACCTTCATGTCCACGAAGCGCGAAACACCGCGACCGTAGCCGACGGATTGCTCTTGGAGTCGGCACTCGCCGGCCTGATCGCAGATTGGGCAATCGAGTGGATGATTGATCAGCAAAAACTCCATGACGCCCTCGCGGCATTTCTCGACGAGCTCGCCGGTGGTGCGGATGCCCATGTTTTCGGCGACCGTGTTCGCGCAGGAAATCGCGGGGCGCGGCATCCAGCCGATGGGTTCGTAGCCGTTCTCATCGCGGGTCGGTTCCTGGCCGGGCGCGGGGCGTGGCGGCATGCCCATCTGCACCATACACATGCGGCAATTTCCGGGGACGGAAAGCTTCGGATGGTAGCAATAATACGGCACATCCCGTTTCACCGAGCGGCAGGCCTCGATCATGCGGGTGCCTTTGGGGAACTGGTGCCAAACTCCGTCGATCTGGACATTCACCATGCCTTTTTCGGCGGCGATGTCCTTGGGAAGTTTCGCTTCGGCGGTGGCCATGGGGGAGTCGCTCATGTCTGGCAATAAATCGGCGGATTCGCGGTTCGGAGGAACCGCGCGGACTATGTGCGCCCTGCCATGGAGCCGCAAGCGTGCTTTGTGAATTTTTTCACAAGCAGTGGATCACCTAAAATTCTCCCGGTGGCGGGATCGTTCGATCATTTTCAGTGCGATCTTTGAAAGACCGTATGAGCTGTTTACCTATTTAAAAACCTGAAAAGACCTATCTTTCTGGTTATGCCCTTTCCTAATCTTGTCCACTCGGTGGCCTGCCGCAGCCGCCCGCCCGAAGAGGCTGCCAAGCTCCAGGGCCGTGCGGGCGAGGTCGCGGCACCCATCCTGACCACCTCCCTCCGCTACACCTACTCGCTGGAATTTGAAAAGAGCCTCACTCTCCGCGACATCGACAAGGAGCAGAATCAGCGCGCCCAGCAGGAATTCTTTCAGGAATAAAGGAAGTAGGCACGCTCCCCTGGTCTCAAGACGCCGGGACGCGGCAACGAGCTCCGTTCGTTTTTGGGGTCAACACCCCATTGTCTGTATGCCTCGTTACCAGCCATAGTCCTAAGCATGGACACAGATGATCTGGAGCCGGTGAACGAATGGTGCCAACCAAAGCCATTGGGGCGCATGCGCGAGCGCAGCGGCGGGACACTTTACCCACAATCGAAGTCGCCGGTCACCGCGCGTCCGCCAGGATGGGGGCGGACGCGCAACGAATTCGGACGTCCGGAACCCTACGGCTTCAGCGTGGAAAACCTGCCAGTGACAGGGGAGGTAGAGTCTTAATGAGATTAGGTCGCTCGCCGACGAAGAAGCGGGTTGGAACGCGCGGCGGAAACGCCTAAGCTTGGCCCCGTGAGGAAAGACCGACTTGATGCGCTGCTGTTCAACCGCGGGATGTGCGAATCCCGCGAGCAGGGGAAACGCCTCGTGCTCGCGGGCGAGGTGAAAGTCGATGGGCACGTGGTGGACAAGCCCGCGGAGAAATTCGGCGAGGATGCGGTGGTGGAGATTCGGGAAAAGCCGAGGTTCGTAGGGCGCGGCGGGCTGAAGCTGGAGGGCGCCTTGGAGCATTTTGGCATCGATGTCAGCGGCTGGGTCTGCCTGGATGTGGGGGCATCGACGGGCGGTTTCACCGACTGCCTGCTGCAACGCGGCGCGGCGAAAGTCCACGCTGTCGATGTCGGGACGAACCAGCTTGTCTGGAAACTGCGCAGCGACCCGCGCGTGGTTTCACGTGAAAAATTCAACGCCCGCCACATGGAGGTAGCCGATCTCGGGGAAAAAGTGCGGTTGGCGGTGATGGATCTTTCGTTCATTTCCCTGACCAAGGTGCTGCCCGCCGTATTCGGCGTGCTCGCGGAAGGCGGCGAGGTCGTTTGCCTGATCAAGCCCCAGTTTGAGCTCGAGCGGGAGGATGTGGGGAAAGGCGGAATCGTCCGGGAAGAGCAACTGCGGGAACGTGCTGTGGAGAAAATCCGGCGCTTCGTGACGGAAGATCACGGGCGTAAGTGGATGGGCGTCATCCCCGCCAGCATTGCCGGGACAGACGGGAATCAAGAGTTCCTCGCTCGGATCGGGTGATTTTTTCCGGAAATTTTCTGAAATGATCCGAATAAAATTCGCTGGCGCGACTCTACCTTTCGATTACGATTCCTTCGGGAATTAACCCAGCAAACCAAACAACTAAAAAACAGACCATGAAACTACTACTCACTGCGTTCTGCGCAGCCATGATTACCGCTCCACTCGCCTTCGCAGACAAGTGCGACAAGAAGAAGTGCGACAAGGAGGAAGCCGCTGAGGAATCCACCCTCGTTGCCGAAAAGTGCAAGAAGAAGTGCGACAAGGAGGAAGCCGCTGAGGAATCCACCCTCGTTGCCGAAAAGTGCAAGAAGAAGTGCGACAAGGAGGAAGCCGCTGAGGAATCCACCCTCGCCCATTGCGGCAAGTGCGGCAAAGGCGACAAGCACGAGAAGGAAGAGGAAGAGAAGAAAGAAGGCGGTCAGCTCGCCGAAAAGTGCAAGAAGAAGTGCGATAAGGAGGAAGCCGCTGAGGAATCCACCCTCGCCTAATTTTCGGATCCATCCCAATTTAAAAAACCACCGGGCAACCCCCGGTGGTTTTTTCGTATCATGATCAATGATTGAGGGCGGTTCCAAAAAAAATGCTTGCCCGTCGCTTACGACTTTTGCTGCCATGCGATGCATCCCTTGGGGGGTGTTACCGATGATTTCCACTCTCATAAAGTCCCTGCGGATTATCCGATGTCTCGCGTGCGCCCTGTTTCCTCTGCTGGTTGTTTCCTGCGAACTGATGAAGCCCGCTCCGCCGAAAAAGGCGGAAATCGTGATGTATGAGTGGGAGGATACGGGTGCAGGTGAACCGTTGAAAATCCGCATCGATCTCAAAAAGCAGAAGGCGGAATACCTTCGTGGTGAAAGGCAGATCGGATGGTCGCTGGTATCCACCGGACGTGAGGGACATGCCACCCCGCCGGGTCATTACAAGATCACGGAGAAAATGCCGCTGAAGGTCTCGAACCGCTACGGATGGATCGCCGATGCGGAAGGAAAAGTGGCCGTGCCGAGCGCGAAGCCGAGCACACCTGTGCCACCCGGGCATGAGTATCGGGGCGCAAAGATGCATCACTGGATGCGGATCACAACCTATGGCATCGGCCTTCATGCCGGGGAAATCGCCAAGCCCGGCACGCCGCTTTCCCATGGCTGCATCCGCTTGCCGAAGGACTTTGTTGCCAAACTTTATGAGGTGGCGCAGGTCGGAACGCCGGTTCAGATTGTCCGTGGCGGGTAGATCCGTTGCCAGATAGGCAAGTGAAGAGCCATTCTTATCTGCCGACTCCGGGAATCATCTTTGGCAAAACGGTCTAGCGCTAACTCTGTGTCTCGCCGATTGCCGACGGTGTCGGTAGAGCTGGATTTATAGTCCACTCGTCGATCAGACGATATGCCACGGCAAGCATTGTCGGGCCGAGGAACAGGCCCACCAACCCGAAGGCGAGCGCGCCGCCGATGACACCGCAGAAAATCAGCACGAAGGGCATTTTGGTTTCCTGGCTGATGATCAGGGGCCTGACTACGTTATCGACGCTACTGATCCCCAGAAGTCCCCAGAGTGCCATGAAAACTCCCCAACCTGGCTGATCTTGGGCGAAGAGCCACAGCGTCGCTGGGATCCAGACGATGGGTGGGCCGAAGGGGAGGATTACAGCCAGAAAAAACGTCACCACTCCAAGAAAGACCGCGCCCGGCACGCCAGCGATAGATAAACCTATGACCGCAATGACCGACTGGATGAGTGCCGTCCCGAGAACCCCGTAAACCACACCGCGAACCGTATCACCCGCGATTTTGAGCAGGTGTTTACCACGTGCACCAGCCAAACGCTCGACCCCTACCTTGAGCCGGTCCGAGAGGGCGGTCTCGTTCCTCAGGAAGAAGAACGCGAGAAAGGCGCTGAGGATCACCTGAGTCACGCCTTGTCCCACCGCCAGTCCGGCGGTTACCAAGGCCTTTTGAGCCACACCCAAGGATCTGCCCAGTAACGCCACCAGCTTTTCAGACATTTCCTTTGCCTCCTCTGCTTTTGCATCGGCGAGTGCATCCGCATTCACATTGTCAATGGGCGGGCCATCCTTGGCTTCTACCGCCAACTTGCCATTCGGTACGCTATGCTTGCCTGCCGTTGAGGCTTTTTCCAGATCCTCTATCCAGCGATTCCGGTCATCGCTGAACTCTGTCCAATACGCGGAGATCTCTTCGCCGATGACCGGCAATTCAACGATCCACTCCGGAGTTTTTTGGGGGGCTGTGAGGAACCAATTCTTGGTGGCTGCTGCAAAAGCCCTGCCGTCCTCTACGAGCCTCAGGCCGATGAGCAGCACGGGGCCTGCGAGTATGAGGGTCAAGGTCAGGGTGACAAAACATGCCGCGAGTGTGCGCGATCCACGGAACCACAACGTGAACCGGCGTTGCAATGGATAGAGCGAATAGGCCAGGATCACCGCCCACATGAGGGAGGAAAGGAATGGCTTGAGCACCACCACGCAGCCGATGAGGAGGAGCAGCAAGGCGATACCGCCGAGCCACGGCTCCACTTTGAAACGATTCTGCCTTGCCGCCTCCTGCATATTGTTGCCAGACCCTATGCATTACGCGGCGATCAAGAAACAAAAAAGCGGATCGGAATGGATCTTGCCCCAAGCCTTCGCGGGAAAAGGTGCGATGGATAACAAAAAGCCCCGGCTTTTCAGGGCCGGGGCTTATGATGAAAAGATACAACGGCGACCGTAGATCGCCGCCACGGTCACTTCTTCAGCACCTTCAGCTTGGAGACTCCGTAAACCGCGTCATCGCCGAGCTCTTCCTCGATGCGGAGGAGCTGGTTGTATTTCGCAATCCTGTCCGAGCGGGACATGGAGCCGGTCTTGATCTGGCCACAGTTTGTAGCGACCGCGAGGTCGGCGATGGTGCTGTCCTCGGTCTCGCCGGAGCGGTGCGAGAGGACGGCGGTGTAGGCGTTTTCCTTGGCGAGCTCGACGGCATCAAACGTCTCGGTGAGAGAGCCGATCTGGTTCACTTTCACGAGGATCGAGTTCGCTACGCCGAGGTCGATGCCCTTCTGGAGGAACTTGGAGTTGGTGACGAAAAGGTCGTCGCCGACGAGCTGGGTGGTCTTGCCGAGCTTCTCGGTGATGATTTTCCAACCGGCCCAGTCGTTCTCGTCGCAGCCATCCTCGATCGAGATGATCGGGTATTTTTTCTGGAGCTTTGCGTAGTAGGCAACGAGCTCCTCGGCGGACTTGACGGATTTGTCGGACTTCTTGAAGACGTATTTTTTCTTCTTCTTGTCGAAGAACTCGGAGGCGGCGACATCAAGCGCAATGGCGATGTCCTCACCGACCTTGTAACCGGCTTTCTCGATGGCCTTGCAGATCGTGGCGAGTGCGTCGTCCGCATCTTTCAGCACAGGGGCGAAACCGCCTTCATCGCCGACGGCGGTGGAGAGGCCGCGGTCGTGCAGGACTTTCTTGAGGGAGTGGAACACCTCCGCGCCGTAGCGCAGGCCTTCGCGGAAGGTCGGTGCGCCGATGGGCATGATCATGAATTCCTGGAAGTCGATGGGGGCATCGGAATGGGCGCCGCCGTTGATAATGTTCATCATCGGGACGGGGAGCACCTTCGCGTTCGGGCCGCCGAGGTATTTGTAGAGCGGCACGCCGAGCTGGTTGGCGGCGGCCTTGGCGACGGCGAGGGAAACGCCGAGAACAGCGTTCGCGCCGAGCTTCTTCTTGTTCGGGGTTCCGTCGAGCTCGATCATCGTGGCGTCGATGGCTGCCTGCTCCGTGGCATCGAAGCCGAGGAGTTCGGCGGCGATGGTTTCGTTCACGGCCTCGACGGCCTTGAGCACGCCTTTTCCGAGATAGCGGTTTTTGTCGCCGTCGCGAAGCTCGTGGGCTTCGTGCTCGCCGGTGGATGCGCCGGAAGGAACGGCCGCGCGGCCCATTGCTCCGCCTTCGAGGTAAACGTCAACCTCGACGGTTGGGTTTCCGCGTGAGTCGATGACCTCGCGGCCCCTGATTTCTACGATGGTGGTAAGATCCATGATGTTAAGTTTCTGATTTCGGGAAAGAGCTCCCTCACGCGTGATAAGCGGAGATCGACTGGATCGTCAACGTCCGCATTTGCTCCGTTTCCACATCGCGAACCTTTGCGTCATCGCCGATGGAGAGTCCCATCAGCGCCTTGCCGACCTCGGAAAGGTAGGAGACTTCCTTTTTATCGGGATCGGAATCCCAAGCGCCGAGCACGGTGATCGTCTGCTCCACGCCGTTTTCATCGGTGAGGACGACGACGGTGCCGATGTTGACCGTTTTGGTATCGGCTCCCTTGAAATCGGTGCCGCGTGCGAGGGCGATCTCACGCTCCAGCGCAGCGCGGCGGTGGGCGAGGAATTTCTCCATGTCCTTGGCAGACTTGTATTCGAAGTTCTCGCGGAGGTCGCCATAGGAGCGGGCAATTTTCACATCCTGGAGGTTCTGCGGGATTTTTTCGCGGATGAGTTCCTCGAGTTCCTTCTTTTTCTTGTCGAGGGAATCCCATGAAACAAGCAGCGGCTCCTCGCGTTTGGCGGCGTTCTGGCCGGAGACGAGTTCCACCGTTTCCGGGCGCACCTTGATGATGCGGGCCATGAGGGATTTTTTCTCAAGGTCTCCGAAGACCGGGCAATCGAGTAGGCGGCGGGCGAAGTTGCGCGCCTCATTGAGATCCATGCCTTCCACGAGATTGGAAAGCAGAGCCTTGTCCTCGGTAAGCAGGGTCTGGAGACGGGAGGTTTTCCTGGGGCCGTCGGAAAGATGGTCGTTTTCGAGGAGGTTGAGGATGGAGGCTCCGACGTCCGCGCCGAACACCAATTCCGAAGCGCCGCTGCGCTCGCGGCAAACCCAGATGAGGGCATCCGGGCCGAGGGCGCGCCGGGCGAGGGCGGAGCCGAGATGATCGGTAAGGGCAGACATGCCGTTGTTTTCCCCGAGGATACGGGCGATCTCTGTCACACCGCGCGCGCCGACCTTGTCGAACACCGTGACGATTTTCGAAATCCATGCATCGCCGAAAGCAGTGCCGAAGGCCTCATAGACGGCGCGTTGGCGGGTGGAGGGGAGGTTGACGAGTTCCTCGGCGATCTTGCCGAGATCGGAGCCGGCGATGAGGTCGCTGAGGCGGACGGCGCCGGGATCGAGCTCCAGCGCCTTGCTGCCGCAGATCACCTCATCGCGCGCGGCGATGAGCTGCATCGCCTGGCCGAGTTGGACGCGGGCGGCCTTTTTCGCGCCGTCGTCGATGTCCATGATGAGCTGCTTGAGGGCTGCGGTATCCTGTTCGAACGCGCCGATGTCCGCCGCGATGGCTTCCAGCGCCTTGATCATGCCTTTGATGTCCTTCGCAGCCTCGAAATCCGCAAGGAGCGCCTGCGCTGGGGTGATGCCGGAATCGCGGAGCACGATGGGTTCGGTGCGTTTCGTCGGCACGACCGCCTTGCGGCTTTCCTTGACGGCCTTTTTCGTGGCGTCCCACCACTTCTTGTAATCCTTCTCTGGGATCACCGTGCCGCTTACCAGGGCCTCGATCGCCTCGCCGGTGATCATGCCGCCGTGGCTTTGGAGAATGTGCACAATGAGCGCGACCGAATCGACCTTCGCGAGCTTCCGCAGCTCCTCGATTTGCTCTATTTTTACCGCGCGGAAGTCGTCCGGCGCGATCCATTCCGTTTTTTGCATCGCGAACTGGAGATCCATCTCCTGGCCGCTGGATCGCTCGAAATCGACCGTGATTTTCTTGCTGCCAAAGTCCCAGTCGATGATTTTCCCGGCTCCGAAGGACTTGTGGAGGCAGAAGTTCCCTGGTGAGAGCTGATTAAGACGTTCCCCCACAGGCTTCGGTATCTTACCGGCCTCCACCAACTTCGCGACATCAGGATGCATGTGGATAGCTTGGAAAGGTGCATCCGGAAACGCAAGCCTAGTGGTGACAAATCATTTGTGGCGGCGGATTGCATCCGCCATGCCTTTCAAAAGCAATGATTCGTGACTCGGCATGGCGGATGCAATCCGCCGCCACGTTCAAACCAGCCTCGCCGCCAGCAGCTCGCGTTGGAAGATAAGTTCTTTCGGCAGGTGGTCGTAGAGGTCGATGAAGAGTTCGCCCTGGGAGACGAGTTCGGCGCGCCATTCCGCGCGGTCGAATTTCATGACCGCCTCGAAATCCGCCTCCTTGAAGTCCTCGAGTCCGTCGGTATTGAAATCGGCGAAGTCCGGAGTCCAGCCGATGCGGGTCTCATGCCCGGCGGCAGCGCCCTTGCAGCGGTTCACGATCCATTCGAGCACGCGCATGTTCTCGCAGAAGCCCGGCCACATGAATTTCCCCTCGGGGGTCTTGCGGAACCAGTTCACGTGGAAGAAGCGCGGCAGGTGGGTGAGATAGCGCTGCATCTCCAGCCAGTGGCCGAAATACGCGCCCATGTTGTAGCCGCAGAACGGCAGCATCGCCATCGGGTCGCGGCGCACCTTTCCGATCGTCCCGGCGGCGGCGGCGGTCATTTCCGAGCCCATCGTCGCGCCGACATAGACGCCGTGGCTCCAGTTGAAAGCCTGATATACTAGAGGCATAGTAGTTGCCCGGCGGCCGCCGAAAATAATGCCTTCGATGGGCACGCCGTTGGGGTTCTGCCACTCGGGGTCGATGGTCGGGCACTGGTGGGCGGGGGCGGTGAAACGGGAGTTCGCGTGCGAGGAGGGGCGGCCGCAGCCGGGCGTCCAGTCCTGGCCCGTCCAGTCGATGAGGTGGGCGGGCGCGTCCTCGGTGAGACCTTCCCACCAGACATCGCCGTCGTCGGTGAGCGCGACGTTGGTGAAAATCGCGTTCGCCGTCATCGACTCCATGGCGATGCGGTTCGATTCCCAGTTCGTGCCGGGGGCGACGCCGAAGAATCCCGTTTCCGGGTTGATGGCATGGAGTCTGCCGTCTTGGTGCGGCCAGATCCATGCGATGTCATCGCCGACGATGGATGTCTTCCAGCCCAGATCCGCATAGGGCTTCGGCGGCTCCAGCATGGCGAGGTTGGTTTTTCCGCAGGCGGAGGGGAAAGCAGCGGTGAGGTAGGTGGTGGTGCCGTCCGGCGCGTGCATTCCGAGGATGAGCATGTGCTCCGCCATCCAGCAGTGCTCGCGGGCGATGTTCGACGCGATGCGCAGCGCGAGGCATTTTTTTCCCAGCAAGGCGTTCCCACCGTATCCGGAGCCGTAGGACATGATCTCGCGAGCATCCACGAAATGGGAGATGTATTTGTCGTCGTTGCAGGGCCACGGGACATCGGTTTCACCTGCAGAAAGGGGCGCGCCGACGGAGTGGAGGCATTTGATGTATTGGCCATGGCCATCGCGTTTTTTCGGAACCGCTCCGGAGATTTCGTCCTCAAGGCGTTTCAGGATTTTCGCGCCCATGTGCGCCATGATGCGCATGTTCACCACCACGTAGGCGCTATCGGTGAGCTGCACGCCGATCTTTGCGAGCGGCGAGTCCAGCGGCCCCATGCAGAAGGGGATTACATACATCACGCGGCCTTTCATCGAGCCGGTGAATTTTTCGGTGAGTAGTTTTCTCATTTCCGTGGGATCCGCCCATTTGTTGGTGGGGCCGGCTTCGTCTGGGCGTTTGGTGCAGATGAAAGTGCGCTCCTCGACGCGGGCGACATCCGAGGTGGTGGAGCGGGCGAGGAAAGAGTTCGGGCGTTTCTCCGGGTTCAGGCGGGTGAAGGTGCCGTTGTCGCAGAGGAGTTGGGTCAGGCGCTCCCATTCCTCCTGCGAGCCGTCGCACCATTCCACGCGGTTGGGCTGGCAGAGAGCCGCCGTCTCTTCCACCCATGTTTGCAAGGCTTCGTAAGTTGTTCCTTTTGTTTTCATCACGGCACCATTCAAGCGGATCGGATGCCAAGCGGCAAGGATACCCGGCAGGATCGCGGGATATGCGGTGATTTGGCGGATTGGTGCGCCCTAAGGGGAGGGGGGAAAGGAACCGCGATTTCGAAATCGCGACCAGCCCGGCGAGCCTTCTGTCCTTTCCGCTTCCGTTGCAGACGCGATTTCGAAATCGCGGTTCCCTTCTTTTTGCACCTTGCGGGATTCCGGATTCTCAAGTAGTAGGAATCCATGAAAACGACGATTGATATTCCCGAAAAGGCGTTGGCGGATGCCATGCGCTATACGGGAGCGAAGACGAAACGCGAGGCGGTGGTGAAGGCCCTAGAAGAATTTAACCGACTGCGAATGGTCGAAAATTTGATCGCCAGCTTCGGCACCTGGGACATTGCGACAAATGACGAGATCGAAGCGGGTGACCTTGAGGAGATCGCCGAAAAGAGCGACAAGCACACCACAGGCACCTTTGATTAGCGATGAAAGAGCTCGTTTTGGTCGATAGTTCGGTTTGGATCCAGGCGACGCGCAAAGGGGGAGATCCCGTCATCGCCGCCGAACTCGGCGAATTGTTAGTTTCAGGCATGGCAGCGATGACCGAGCCCGTGTGGCTGGAAATGTATCAGGGAATCAGAGGTAAGAAGGAGGAGGAGAGGCTGGAGGAATCGAGAAGATCCTGCACATGGCTTGCCTTCGACAAAGCCTGCTGGGTAGAGGCTGCCGCAACTGCGCGCGCTTGTCTGCGCGCCGGGGTAAACGTGCCGTTCGGAGATATCATGATCTTCGCCTGCGCGGTGCGCTACGGCGTCGAACTACGGGAACAGGATCGCCATTTCGCGATGATCCGCAGGGCGATGAAACGCTGAGGCGCTACCCTAGCAATTCCAGGAAATGCCGGTGCACTTCTTGGTTCGGGACGATGCCGGAGAAACGCTCCGCCTGCGGGCCGATGGCCGAGATCATCGTTGGATCCGAGGTGTGCGAGGTGCCCGTCCAGCCGATGCCGGTGTGATTTCCCGTCATTTGGCCGAGAAGTCCGTGGGGGTTGTCGAGTTGCTCACTCCATTCCGAAACCTGGCCCGTTGCGATGCTGGCGTAAAGTTCCGCGATTTCCTTGGGTTTCAGCGAAATACCGAGCTTTCCCCGAATCATCGCCGCTAAACGCTCCGGCGTATTTTCCGGTGAACGTCCCCAATCCTCGAACAGCTTTTCGTAGGAACATGTCATCTTCGCGATTTTCCCAAAGGCCTTGTTCGAGTCCTCGTAATTTTTCCCGGTGCCGTTGAGACCCGGGTTCGCGTTGCCGTGATCACTGGTGACGATCACGAGGATGTCATCCCGCCCGGCGGTCAGTTCCAGCACTTTCGCCAGTGCGTCGTCGAATGCGAGCTGATCCCAGAGCAGACCCGCGATGTCGTTGGCGTGCGCGCCGTGGTCGATGCGCCCGCCCTCGATCTGGAGCAGGAATTTCTCGGGATGGCCGAGCAGGTTTTTCAGCGCCACCTCCGACATCTCCGCGAGCTTGGGGATACTCTTCATCAGCTCGGGGTTATTGAGCCGATCCACTTCGAAAGGGATGTGGCTGCCGCTGAAAAGACCGAGCACCTTATCGGATTTCGATTTCAGCAAGGCATCGCGGTCTTCGATCAGCTCGTAACCGGCCTTTGTGTAAGGCGTGAGGGCGTCGCGGGAATCGATCCGTTTTTCCGCTGAGAAAAAATTCTTCCCGCCGCCCATCAGGAGATCGACCACGCCGAAGTATTGCGGCGCGATGAGGTGCTCGTCATCGCGGTTTCCCGTCACGGCGGCGAAACCGGCGGGTGTGGCGTGGGTGATCGTCGCGGTGGTGACGAGTCCGGTGCGGCGGCCCAGTTTTTTCAGGTGGCGGAGGATGGGCGTGGATTCGGTGCCATCGGGGCGGATGTTGACCATGCCGTTGTTGATTTTCACCCCCCCGCCCCATGCCGAGGATGCGGCGGAGGAATCGGTGACGTAGGAATCTGCAGAACTGTTCTCCATGAACCCGCGCGCGGAAACCGGATCGTTGATCAGTTCCCACCAGCGCGTTCCTTTTTTCCGCTCGATTTGGGAGAAATTCTCGGCCATGGTCAGCACCCCATTGCTCATGCCGTCGGAAACCATGAACACGATGCCGCGCACCTCGCCTATTCCGCCCGTCGCCGGCGCCTTTGTACAGCCGCCCAGCAAGGTCGCCGCGCCGCCCAAGCCGCCCAGCTTCATCCAGTCCCGCCTGCCGATTTTCGTATCGCTCATTTCCCGAAACTAGCCGTCCCGGAATGATAGGCAAGCCGCCTGGAACACACTGCCGGGACATTTCTGTCACGGAACCTGACCTTAAAATCATGATTTTTTAACTTCGCCGCTCCGTGACTGCACCGAACAACATCGAATCCTAACAGCGAACGGGATGGTTTTTAACGGGACAGCTGCGTGCATATAGCCCATGCTTGCGACGTGACGGAAGCCGGAGAGGAAACGACCAAGACCCCCAACCTGCGTCAGGATCTGACAATCCTGATGAAGGTGCGGCTGAATTTCTTCGTGCTGGTCACGGCGCTGTTCGGATATCTGTTGGCGCGGAAAGGGATGCCGATGGAGTGGGCGACCCTGTTCCACACGCTGATCGGCACGGCGGCGGCGGCGTTCGGCTCGGCGGCCTTCAACCAACTAATGGAGATCGATCTCGACGCCGTTATGAAACGGACGGCAGACAGGCCGCTGCCTTCGCGGCGGATGAATCCGGTCACGGCGTTCGCCGTCGGGTGGGTGCTCTCGGCGGTCGGCATCATTCATCTAGCGGTGATGGTGAACGGCCCGGCGGCCTATCTCACGGCGGCGACGGTTGCGATCTACGTTTTCATCTACACTCCGATGAAGCGGATGAGTTCGATGAACACCTTGGTCGGAGCCATACCCGGGGCGATCCCGCCGATGATCGGATGGGTTGGCGGCGGGGGCGGGATTTTCGCGCCCGAGGCGTGGTTCCTTTTCGGTATCCTGTTTTTCTGGCAGCTCCCGCACTTCGTCGCAATCAACTGGCTATGCCGGGCGGAATACGAGGATGCCGGTTACAAGATGTGGTCGAACGGGGATCTCAGCGGTAAAAAAAGCGGGGTGCTCTGCGCGGTGTTTTCGCTGGTGCTGGCGGTGTTCTCGCTGCTGCCGGGGATCTGGGGTTTTACCAGCGTGCTTTGGCTTGTCGGCGGCCCGCTCTTCGGGCTGGCGATCATGGCGCTGGCGTTCCGTTTCATCGTGGATGGCGAGAGGAAATCCTGCCGCGTGCTGTTTTTCTCCACGCTGCTTTACCTGCCCGCTGCGCTCGCGTTGCTATTGATCGCATGGCGGAGGTGAAATGCCGCGGCCTAGGCGCTGCGATTAAAGATATGATGAGAAATCACGGCGCACGTTATCTCTGCGTGGCTCCCGCTCGGATTGTGATCTTGGTCTTGATTCCCGGCGAATCGGGGCAAGAATCGCTTCGGAAACATGAAATACATTCTCTTACTCGGCGCCTCGCTGCTGCTCGCCTCCTGCTTCAATAGCTCTCCGCCCGGATCGGATTACATGGCCGGCGTGGGTCCCGTTCATCGCCCCACCTCGGGTGGCCCGCACCATCCAGCTCCCGCCATCCCCGACGACGTTTCCTACTGGGACGGCGACGGCGTTTCCGGCAGTCCTCTGATCAAGATCAACCGCCGCGAGCAGAAAGCATACTTTTACAAATCCGGCGTGCTGGTCGGCGTTTCACGCATCTCCTCCGGCAAGGAGGACACGGGAACCCGGGCGGGAGCATTCAAGGTCTCCCAGAAGAGCAAGGATCACAAATCCTCGCTCTACGGCGTGATCAAGGACAAGGCCACGGGCGAGACCGTCAATGACAACGCCGATGCGCGAGTGGACAAACCGGGCCCCGGGCAGGTCTTCTACAATGCCCCGATGCCGAATTTCATGCGCTTCGACGGCGGTATCGGAATGCACACCGGATACCTTCCCGGCTACGCGGCTTCGCACGGCTGTGTCCGCATGCCCCACCACATGTCGGAGAAATTTTTCGACAACGTGGAGATCGGTACGCCGGTGATCGTCGAGTGAGGCCGATTTTCATTCCCGACCGCGAGACCCTATCTCACACAACCGGGCATCAAAAGGGAATCGTCTTGGCGGACTGACGCGGATCTCCGTGATGCATGGGGAGTTCGGATTGAGCAACAGCACGTTTTCCTCTGGAATCACGGCGCTTGGCAGCCGCAACCCTACATTGGAACGGTTTCGTAGCCATTCCTCACCGAAGCTTCTGGCGGCAAGGGATTTCGGCTGGATATCCCAAGCAGCGGGCAAATCCGCAGATACCGGCGTTTCGATCAATGATTCTGGCACTTCCACCTCGACCAATGACCAGTTCAGTCGGATCACATCCATCCGCGAATGGACAAGGATTTCAAGCGCAGCCAGCGCCCGTGACTCGGCGAGATACACGGCAGACAAACCCGGCGGATTCCAACGCCCGCCGAACAGCCGCGAACCCTCGCCGCTGAGCGCATCGACGGCATGGTGGGTCTCGCAGATACGGAAAAAAAGGGGCATTGCTCAGGAGAAAACGCCATGTTCGATCCGCCCCACAAGCGCCTCCACCTCGCGCGCGCCAATCTCGGTGTCCGCGTAGTCCAAGGGCGTCTCCCCGTTGAAAGCAAAAGCAGGGGAATTCAGCCACTCTGCGGCCGCCTTGCGCGATTGGAAGAATTCCGTGACACGATTGAGTATCCGGGCGTAACGCACCAAACGATCCGATTCGGAACGATCCAAATGGCCGCTTTTTTTCCGGCGATGCAGGGTGGCGCGGGACATGCCGAGCAATCCTCCGAGCCGCTCCTCCGTGATACCGATCATTTCCCGAAAGGCATGGAACTCAATGAAATCCAGCCCGTTCCGCACTTTCTCCACCATGTAGGCGGCTTCGGGTTCGCGGAGGACACTGCTGCTCTCCTCGCTCTCTTCCGCACGCGCCAGCATGGCTTTCATTTCCTCGCTTGCTTTCGCTTTGTATTTCATTTGCGACAATCTATCCCTTCATTCGGATCATCACAAGCATTTTCCCCAAAAAAAGCCAGCCGATCTCTCGGCTGGCTTCGAGGAATTATCGATGTGCGTTACGATCAATAGCGGTAGTGATCCGCCTTGAACGGGCCTTCCGGCGTGATGCCGATGTAGTCCGCCTGGTCTTTGGTAAGAACCGTAAGTTTCGCGCCGATCTTGGCGAGGTGGAGTCGGGCGACTTCCTCGTCGAGGTGCTTTGGTAGCACGGTTACTTGGCCGGGCTTGTAGCTGTCGCGGTTTTCCCAAAGGTCGATCTGGGCGAGCGTCTGGTTCGTGAAGCTGTTCGACATCACGAAGGACGGGTGGCCCGTTCCACAGCCGAGGTTCACGAGGCGGCCTTCGGCGAGCATGTAGATGCTGTTGCCGGTCGGGAACGTGTATTTGTCCACCTGGGGCTTGATGTTCAGCTTCACAACGCCCGGAGCCTTGTTGAGCTTGTCCATCTGGATTTCGTTGTCGAAGTGGCCGATATTGCAGACGATGGCCTGGTCTTTCATCTTCGACATGTGGTCAAAGGTGATGATGTCCTTGTTGCCCGTGGTGGTGACGTAGATATCGCCCCAGCCGAGGGTGTCCTCGATGGGCAGCACGCGGAAACCTTCCATCGCCGCCTGCAGCGCGCAGATCGGGTCGATTTCGGTGACGACCACCTGGGCACCTGCGCCGCGCAGTGCCTGCGCGCAGCCTTTGCCCACATCGCCGTATCCGCAGACGACGCCGACCTTGCCGGAAATCATCACGTCGGTGGCGCGCTTGATGCCGTCGAGCAGCGATTCGCGGCAGCCGTATAGGTTGTCGAACTTCGATTTCGTGACGGAGTCGTTCACGTTGATGGCGGGAACCAGCAGGGTGCCGGCCTTCGCCATCTGGTAGAGGCGGTGCACACCGGTCGTCGTTTCCTCGGAAACGCCTTTCCAGTCCTTCACCATCGTGTGGAAAATGCCGGGCTGCTTGACCTTGATGTCCTTGAGGAGATCTTTAATGACCTGCTCTTCCTCGCTCTCGCCGGGGCTTTCGATCCAGTTGGAGCCGTTCTCCATTTCGTAACCCTTGTGGATGAGTAGGGTGGCGTCGCCGCCGTCATCGACGATGAGTTGCGGGCCGAGACCGTCCTTGTTGACGAGCGCTTTCCATGTGCACCACCAATATTCCTCCAGCGTCTCGCCCTTCCAGGCGAACACCGGAATTTCCTTCGCAGCCATGGCAGCAGCGGCGTGATCTTGGGTGGAGAAAATGTTGCAGGAAACCCAGCGCACTTCCGCTCCGAGATCCGCAAGGGTCTCGATGAGTACCGCGGTCTGGATCGTCATGTGCAGCGAGCCCATGACGCGCACGCCTTGGAGCGGCTTGGTCTTGCCGTATTTTTCCCGTGTCGCCATCAAACCGGGCATCTCGTGCTCGGCGATGTCGATTTCCTTGCGGCCGAAATCGGCGAGGCCGATGTCCCTAACTTTGTAATCTGTGAAGCTCATTGTTTTTGTATTGGAGGTTGGTGGTGGTTTGGTTGGTTTAGATGATATTGGGCTTGAGACGCAAGACTTTGAGACACAAGACACAAGAGTTAGAAGAGGACGCTTAGGAGTTTTGGGATGATACCGGTCGGGAGGAGGCGGCGGCGCAGGCCTTCTAGCATGGCACCGATTTCCTTGGCTTCTTGGATAAGCGGAGTTGCTTTTTCTGTGTCGAAAATCCCTGCCCTTATCCCAATGTAGAGCTGCGTCCTGAGTTCGCCCGCCGACCCTTTCGAGATGGCGAGATAACGTCGGAACTCCCGGTTACTATCTCGTTCCGCTCCCTCGGCGATGTTCGATGGTACGGAAATGCAGCTCCGTGCCATCTGATCCCGCAGCGCGAATAGCCGAATAGGATCAATCAGCTCAAGGACGGAAACGGCAAGTCGCGACGAACGCTTCCATACCTCCAGATCCTCAAAATTATGCTGTTCCGCACCCATCCTCTTATCTTCTGTCTTGCAGTCTTGTGTCTTGTGTCTTGTGTCTTGTGTCTTGTGTCTTGTGTCTTGTGTCTTGTGTCTTGTGTCTTGTGTCTTGTGTCTTGTGTCTTGTGTCTTGTGTCTTTTGGCTTCAGCCATGCGCCTTTTTCAGCGCGGCGGCCTTGTCCGTTTTCTCCCACGTCAGATCCGCGTCGTCCTTGCCGAAGTGGCCGTAGTTCGTGGTCTTGGAGTAGAACGGGCGCAGCAGCTTGAGCTGGCTGACGATGTCTGCGGGCTTGAAGGAGAAAACCTTGAGAACGGCGGCGAGCACCTTGGCGTCATCGCCGGTGCCGAAGGTGTCGATGTGGACGGAGAGCGGCTGCGGGTGGCCGATCGCATAGGCGAACTGCACCTCGCACTTCGAGGCGAGGCCGGCGGCGACCACGTTTTTCGCAACCCAGCGACCCATGTAGGCGGCGGAGCGATCGACCTTCGACGGGTCTTTTCCGGAGAAAGCACCGCCACCGTGGCGGCCCATGCCGCCGTAGGTATCGACGATGATCTTGCGTCCGGTCAGGCCGCTGTCGCCCTGCGGGCCGCCGACGACGAATTTCCCAGTCGGGTTGATGAGGTATTCGGTGTCCTTGGTGAGGAGGTTTTTCGGGAGGACTTTCTTGATTACCTGCTCGATGCAGAATTTCTCGATCACCGCGTGGCTGACGTCCGCGGCGTGTTGGGTGGAGATGACGACGTTGACGATGCGGGTCGGCTTGCCGTTGGTGTATTCGACGGCTACCTGGGACTTCGCGTCGGGGCGCAGCCACTTGGCGAGTTTGCCGGCCTTGCGGATGCGCGTGAGCTCGCGGCCGAGGCGGTGCGCGAACATGATCGGCGCGGGCATTAGCTCCGGCGTCTCGTCGCAGGCGTAGCCGAACATGATGCCCTGGTCACCGGCGCCTTGCTCGGCGTGCTTTTTCCCATCCGCCTTCTTGGCATCCACGCCTTGCGCGATGTCGGGGGATTGAGTGGTCAGGTAGTTGTTGATGAAAATGCTGTCGGCGTGGAATACGTCGTCGCTGTTCACGTAACCGATGCCGCGCACCGCGTCGCGGATCACTTTTTCGATATTGATGACCGAGCCGATCGGCTTCTGGCCGATTTTCGGGATCGTGATCTCGCCGCCGACGACGACGATATTGCTTTTCACGAAGGTCTCGCAAGCCACGCGGCTTTTTGGGTCCACTGTGAGGCAGGCGTCGAGGATGGCGTCGGAGATGGTGTCCGCGACCTTGTCAGGATGGCCTTCGCCAACGGATTCTGAAGAGAAGATGTAGTTACTCATTGCTGTTCGTTTTGGTGTTCGTTTTTTCGTATCGTCAAATCGTGATGCGTTGATGTATGCTTCCGCCCATGCCGTCAACCATCAAATCCCTGAAACTGCTTTCCGACCCCACCCGGCTTCGGATCCTGTCCCTGCTGGCGCAGGACTCGCTCTCGGTCGCGGAGCTTCAGGAAATCCTCGGTATGGGCCAGAGCCGCATCTCCACCCAGCTTTCCCAACTGAAGGCCACAGGTCTTGCCACCGATGAGCGCAGCGGGAAAAACAACGTCTATTCCGCCTCGATGCCGCCGGAACTCTCCGCCATCGCCAAGCGGGCGGCGGAGGAGATTCCCGAGATCGCCGCTGACAATCTCGCGCTCCGCCACATCCTTTCCAAACGCAAGGACTATGCCCGCGCTTACTTCGACGAGCTCGCCGGGCGTTTCGGAAAGGACTACGTCCCCGGCCGCTCATGGAAAGCCCTCGCCGAAGCCCTGCTGAAAGCCATGAACTACCGCCACGTCGCCGATCTTGGCGCGGGCGAGGGCACGCTTTCCCAGCTCCTCGCCCAGCGTGCGGAAAAAGTCATCGCCATCGACCTCTCACCAAAAATGGTCGATTACGCCCAGAAACTCGCCGTCTCGAACGGCCTCGCGAACCTCGAATTCCGCATCGGCGATATCGAGGATCCGCCCATTGCTGACAGCTCCATCGACCTCGCCATTCTCAGCCAAGCACTCCACCACGCGGAAAATCCACAGCGCGCCATCGACTCCGCCCACCGCATTCTCCGCCCTGGTGGACGCCTTATTGTCCTTGATCTGCTTCAGCATAATTTCTCCGAAGCCCGCGAACTTTACGCGGACCGCTGGTTGGGTTTTTCCGAAAGCCAGATCGCCTCCATGTTGAAAAAAGCGGGCTTCACCGGCATCGAGACGGTCATTGCCGACAAGGAGGAAACGCATCCGAAATTCCAGACAATGCTCGCCGTCGGCAGCCGCTGACTTCTGCTTTGCCATTTACCACCACCTACCTAAAGTCACCCCAACATGATCCGCCAAGCGTTCACCCTGTTTCTATCTCTTGTTACTCTCCCGCTCGCCGCCGCCGCCGAGAATGGATCTTCATCGCTCTACCGCTCCGTGCTACGCATCGAGGTTGCCACGCAGATCCCGGATTATGCGACGCCTTGGAATTCCGGCCGTTTTAGCGGCGGCATCGGCACCGGTTTCCTGATCGGGAAAAACCGCATCCTTACCAACGCCCACGTCGTCTCGAACCAGCAGCGCATCCTCATCACCGTCCACGGCTCGCCGGAAAAACACCCTGCCAAGGTCGAGTTCATCGCCCACGATTGCGATCTCGCGCTCCTTTCCTTTGAGGACGATTCGGATTTCGCCGACTTCCCGCATTTCAGCATCGGCGAGATGCCCCAACTCGAGTCCCAGGTCACCGTCATCGGCTATCCCGTTGGCGGCGAGCGCCTCTCCGTCACCAAGGGCATCGTCTCCCGTATTGATTTCCAGCCCTACTCCCACAGCCGCGCCGACTCCCACCTCGTCGTGCAGATCGACGCTGCCATCAACCCCGGCAACTCCGGTGGTCCCGTGCTCCAGGACGGCAAGGTCGTCGGCGTCGCCTTCCAAGGTCTAACCGCGGCCGACAACACCGGCTACATCATCCCCACCCCCGTGGTGAAGCGTTTCCTAAAGGACACCGCGGACGGCTCCTACGACAAGTATGCGGATCTCGGCATCAACGAATTCCCCCTCCACAACCTCGCCATGCGCAAAGCCCTCGGCCTCCCCGACGATGGCCTTGGCGTGCTCATCACCAACACCGTCCCCACCAGCTCTGTCGATGGCATTCTGGAGAACGGCGACATCCTCATTTCCCTCGATGGCAACCCCGTCGACTCCGACGGACAGGTGCTTATCGACGGTGAAAGGGTGAACCTCAACGAGATCATTGAGCGCAAGTTCTCGGGCGACAAGGTGGCCGTCCGCTACCTGCGGGACGGCTCGTGGAACGACGTCGAGGTCACCCTCAAGCCCCTCCCTCCCTCCCGCATGTATGCCGTGCAATACGAGAAAAAGCCGCGCTACATCGTCTTTGCGGGCCTCGTTTTCCAGCCCCTCGACACGAATCTCTTCGCCACTGCCAAGTTCAACGATGTCACTGTCCGGCGCCTCTACTCGGACTACGTTTCGAAAGGGATTTTCCAGGAGAAAAAGGATGTCGTCATGCTCACCCGCATCACGCCCGATCCGGTGACCTCCCAGATCGGAGATTTTACCGGCCTCGCCGTTCACAAGATCAATGGCACCGCCGTCCGCGATCTCGCCCACGCCCACGAGCTGCTCTACGGCGAGAAGCCGCCCGAGTTCCATGTCATCGAGCTCCACGGCGCGCAACGCCCCGTCATCATCCCCTCGGAAAAAGTCGAAGAGGCCAACGCCCGCGTGCAGGCCAACTACGGCATCGCAAAACTCGCAAACCTGAAAGATTGAACGTAGCGGAAGCACCTCTTCCTTAAGGTTTAAAATTTAAAGTTTAGAGTTTTGCCTCGCGTCGCCATCGCCCTCGGCTCCAATCTCGGCGATCGTGCCGCGAATCTCGCCGCCGCCACCGCCGCGCTGCGAAAGCTTGCCATACCCGGCGAGCCCTTCCTCACCGCCTCCCTCCACGACACCGCGCCGCAGGATTGCCCGCCGGATTCCCCCCGATTCCTCAACACCGTCATCGACCTCGACTACCCCGGCTCCGACCCGCTCGCCCTCCTCGCGGAAACCCAGGCCATCGAGCGCGCCCTTGGTCGCGAACCCAACCCCACACGCAACGCCCCCCGCGTCATCGATATCGACATCCTCCTCTTCGGCGAAATTTCCCTAAAACACCCCGCCTTGGAGCTGCCCCACCCCCGCATCGCCGGGCGCCCCTTCGTCCTCCTCCCCCTCCGTGAGATCAGGGAATATAAAATTCCCGCCGGATCATGATTGAAAGGGTGGACAAATTCCTTCCGCCGTCTTGAATCCTTTTGCAGCCATCAAGGCGACAACACCCAACACACCCTTCCAATGAAAATCTCCAAGAACAAATTCGCCAACGAAGAAGTGGTCCTCGATTTCCACGAATACGAAGGCTGTGAATTCGCCAACTGCCGCTTCGTCATCCTAGGCCACGGCCCTTTCGCCCTCAACCAATGCGAGATCACCAACTGCGAATTCAGTTTCGCCGGCCCGGCCGCCAGCACGCTGCAGACATTGGCCACGCTCTATCACATCAACGATCAAGGCAAGAATCTGATCGAAGGCACCTTCGAGCAGATCCGCAACGCCGGCGCCAACAAGCCTGCCTGAGGCCTGCGGAAATCCAGTTGCGGTGAAAAACCTCTTCCTTGAAATCCTGCCCGCCGTAGCCTGTGGCGAAGGTGGCTTGAGTTTTAAATTTTGAGGTTTAAAGGTTGCGCATGACCTACCTACTCATTGGCGGTAACTCCGGCATCGGCCTCGCCACGGCCAAACTCCTCCAGTCCCAGGGCCATGAAATCCTCGCCGCCTCCCGCAGCGGCGATCACCTCACCGCCCTCGGTATTCCCGTTCAGCCCTTCGACGCGCTTGATCCGCAGCCCCTCGTCCTCCCTGAGACGCTTGACGGCCTCATCTACTTCCCCGGCACGATCACGCTCAAGCCCTTCCACCGCCTCACTCCGGAGGATTTCTTAAACGACTACCGCGTCAACTGCCTAGGAGCCGTCCACGCCATCCAACAGGCGCTCCCTGCCCTGAAAAAAGCGCCCACCGCCGCCATCGTGCTTTTCTCCACGATCGCCGTCGCCCAGGGCATGGCCTTCCACGCTTCCATCGCCGCCGCGAAAGCTGCCGTCGAAGGCCTCACGAAATCCCTCGCCGCCGAGCTCGCACCGAAGATTCGCGTCAACGCCATCGCGCCCTCCCTCACCGCCACCCCCCTCGCCTCCATGCTGTTGGGAAATGATGCGAAACGCGAAGCTGCTGCAAAACGCCACCCCCTCCAAACCGTCGGCGATCCCGCCCACATCGCCCAACTTGCCGCTTTTCTGCTCTCCGAAGCCTCCTCCTTCATCACCGGCCAAACCCTCCGCCCCGACGGCGGGCTCTCCTCCGTCCGGACGTTTTGATAAAAGTGATGGAATCGGGATGCTGTGAAGCATCAAGAGGAGCGTGTGCTCCCTAACGCGTTCCTCTCCGCCAATCCTGCAACGCCAGCCCAAGGTAATCCGCGGTGTCCGAAGCCGTCACCGGACTACCGTTTTCCGAAAGGGAAATCTCCGCCGCCCGCCCGCACAGCCATGCGCCTAGCGCTGCGGCATCGAAAATTTCCATGCCACCCGCGAGCAACGCACCGAGGAGGCCGGAGAGTAGGTCGCCCTGGCCGCCGTTGGACATGGCGGGGGTGCCTGTGGAATTATGGCGCGGCGCCTGAGCATCCCTTGCGATGAGTGTGCGCGCCCCTTTCAGGAGCAGGGTGGCCGCCGTTCCGGAAACGAAGGCCCGTGCCGCTTCCTCACGCGGCATTTCCGATAATTCGGGAGCCAGTCGCGCGAACTCACCGGGATGCGGGGTGAGGAGATGCAGCGGACCGGGCTGGATGTCTCGCTCAGCGAGGGTGGTGAGCGCGTCGGCATCGATCACTGTAGGGACGCGGGCGTGGGCGATGAGTTCCGCGAGGCCAACGGCGTAGGCGGCATCCATTTCCCCGAGGCCGGGGCCGACGACGACCGCATCGCATGGCAAGGAGAGGAGCGAAGAAGGATCGTCGCAGGGCGAGAGCATGGCTTCCAGCGGCAGGCGGGAGCGGATCGCCTCGCAGGCGGCGGAGGGCGCGTAAAGGGTCACGAGCCCAGCACCCCCGCGGATCGCGCCGAGGGAGGAAAGTAAGGCCGCACCCGTGAAGCGCGGTGAACCGGCGATGATGGCCACGCGCCCTGCCATGCCCTTGTGGAAATCGAAGGAGCGCAGACTTTTCCCGAAATCCATCGTCTGCGGCGAGATGAGTTCCCTTTCTCCCGCGCCCTCCGCCTCCAGCCCGGCGACTGGCACCAGATGCAGCGTGCCCGTCGCGATCGCCGCCTTGCCGAGCAGTAGCCCGCGCTTCGCGGCACCGATCATAAAGGTCGCATCCGCCGTGACGGCTCCGGGAAAAATTTCACCGCTATCGGGATCGACGCCGGTCGGGTTATCGACCGCCGCCACTACCGCTCCCTGGGTATGGCGGAGGATTTCCATTTCCCGGATGAGATCCGCGATGGCTCCGCGCGGCGCCCCTTTCGCGCCGATGCCGAGCAAGCCATCTAACAGAAGCAACGCCCCCGGCTCCGCATGCACGCTTTCCACCAACGCGAGACCCCGGAGCTGCTCCTTCGTAAGCGCCGCCCATTCCTCCACCGGATACGCCGCGCGGACGGAAACGCGCCAGCCGAACGATTCTTCGAGAACTCGAAGCGCGATGAGCGCATCACCCGCATTGTGGCCTTTCCCCACGAACGCCACCGCCGTCCCCGCCTCAGGAAACGCCCGCCCCAACGCGTTTCCCAAAGCCTCTCCCGCCATCGACATCAGCTCGGACTCCGTCACCCCGGCATCCATCGCTTTCCTCTCGATCCCCCTCATCTCCGCCACGGATACCGTTGCCATGGATGGATGTTAGACCATTGATACGGGCGCATCCAGCGGGGAATGCGGTCGTAAAATTTCAAATCCAGCCTGTATGCTGACGCGGGTGAATGGCTTTCATACACGCGATTTGTCTCATAAGCGCCGCAGGATTTGCTCTTTCGTGCCGCAGAATTTGACGGGCATGGGTCAAGGTGTAGTTTCAGTGTGGGCAAGACTCTGCCCATACCACCCCCTAACCAGATGAAAACACATACCGAAGACCGCAAAATGAATGACCTAATCAGCCGCGTGGGAGAAGATGTCTCCCAACTGAAAAGCGATATCCGCTCACTTTTCACTCACACCGGACGCCACGCCCTGCCGGACAGCGCTAGGGAACTCCGCGAGCACGCCCGCCAACGTCTGATGGCTGGCGGCACATACCTCCGCCAGCATCCAGGGCAATCCTCCATCGGCCTCCTCGGCGGACTGCTGATCCTCGGAGCCGTCGGCGCGGGGGTCTACTACCTTTGCAAAAGCGATTGCTGCGGAGGGGGAAAGGGATTCATCGACGGGGAAGGGTAATCCTATCTTCCTTAAAATTTGAAATTTGAAATTTGAAATTTCAACATAACCTCGCCGCGTGGTAGAGAAAAGTGACCTGCGCGCCGTGCTTCAATACATCCCCCAATTCCGGGGGAAGGTTTTCTGCGTTTTGATCGAGGCCGGACTGCTGCCCGAGCCGGCGGTCGCGGAAACCTTGCTCGATCTCGCGGTGCTGGAGGATCTCGGCGTGAAGCTGGTGCTCGGCGTCCTCGGCGGGGATCTCAAGGATCTTTACGACTGGACATTGGAGTGCGAGATCATGGCCGCCCGCGTCACGCTCCCCATCTCCGATCCACTCGCCGCGCAGGAGGTGAAGGATATCCTCGGGCGCGGGCAATCGGCGATCATCGACGCTTCGGGTATCGGCCCGCTCGATGATGTGGTGGTTGATTTCGCGAAGCTGGTGGGTGTTTCCAAGGTCATCGCGCTTTTGGAAGAAAGCATTCTGGTAAACGGCCAGCCCGCCCACGCCATCCGCGCGGCTGATGTCCCTGCCGTTTTGGAAAAGGAACATGTCGAAGGCCGCGATCTCCTGCTCGCCGCTGCCGAGGCTTGCCGCCGCGGTATCCCCCGCGTCCACGTTCTCAACGGCCGCCAGCAGGGCGTGCTAGTGGACGAGCTTTTCTCCAACGAAGGCGTCGGCACCATGATCCACGCCGACAGTTACCGTATGATCCGGGAACTGAGCGAGGAAGATATCCCGGAGCTTCTCGGCATGATCGGCCGCGTCGTACGCCGCACGAAACTTGTCGCCCGCAACTACGAGGACATCGTCTCGAAACTCTCCGACTACCGCGTGATGAGCATCGATGACAACGTCGTCGGCTGCGTCGCATTGCACGGATATCCCGGTGAACATTGCGCGGAGGTCGCGTGCCTTTATGTGAAACAGGCGCATGAGGGGCGAGGCTATGGAGCGGAACTGGTCGCCCACGCCGAGGAAATCGCCCGCGTCAAAGGCATTCCCCGCGTGTTCGCCCTTACAAATCGCGCCGCGGATTTCTTCTGCCGCGCGGGCTACGCCCAGGCAGATGTTTCCGCCCTCCCCGCGAAACGCCGCGCCCAGTTCGAGGCCAGCGGCAGGGACTCACTAGTGTTCGAGAAAATTTTCTAAAATATCCAATCTCCAATAATCAATTTTCAATATAGTATGTCCATCGCTTTCAAAGAATGGCAGGTGATCTGCGACGCGCTCGCCTCCGGCCGGCAATCCATCCTGCTCCGCAAGGGCGGCATCCATGAGGGGCGCGAGGGTTTCAGCTTCGCCCACAAATCGTTCCACCTTTTCCCCACGAAATTCCACGCCCAGGCGGATCACGTCCGCGAGGGGCATTTCACCCCGGAAAAGGAATGGCAGGTCGGCGACCGGTTCGAGATCACCCACCATGCGGAGGCGCTTTTCGCGGTGACACTCACGGATTGGGCGCAGGTCGAGGCACTCCAGCCCTACCATATCTATACAGAGCAAACCCTGCGGGAGCGTTTCGACTGGGAGGGGAAAGGCATGGCCTCGGGCAGCATTCACCTCGCGCTCGTCCGCGTATCGGCGCTCAAGCCGCCGCTGGAACTCATCTATGACAACCGCTTGGGCGGATGCCGGTCGTGGGTCGAGATCCCGGACGACGACCCGGATCGTCTTGAAAACGCCGAGAACGTGCTCGGGCAGGATCGGTTTTCCACCCTTTTTGAGCGGATTTCAGGGATCGTGGGGCTTGATGTAAGTCACTAATGATCCATCTGATGCAATTTCTATTTCGGAGATATTAACCGTTTGGTAGTTTTTTGGGTTGCGGCACCTTTTTTACGCGCCTAAACAACTGAGTCTTTTGCAAATGATACATCTCCGCGAGAAGGCCTCCTCGCGGAAACTCAACCCGCATCCAAAACACGATTTAACACATGAGATTATCCTACCTTTTCGCCTTGGCCGCCGCGCTTCCCTTCTTTGTAAGCTGTGGCTCAGACCTCAAAATTGTTTCAGGCGGTATCCATTCGCCCGGATCGACCGTCAAAGATTTCAAGGTCACGCCACCCTCCTCCGCGCTCATCGCCTCTGCCGCCGGCAAGCCGAAAGATAAGCACTCGATGCCAGTTTATCCCTTCAGCGAGCGTCACCGCGTGGTCCGCACCACCGCCTACACCTGCTCGGAGTGTGATCACATCCAATATGGCAGCAAGAACGCCACCGGCACTGCGCTCCGCTACTCGGATCGCGTCCGCAGCGCCGCCGCCGATTGGTCATTCTATCCCGTCGGCACCGTTTTCCGCGTGAAAGGCATGAACCAGCTTTATGTTGTCGATGATTACGGCTCCGCCCTTACCGGCACCGGCACCATCGACATGTATCAGCCCAGCAAGGACCTGATGAACAAGTGGGGACGCCGCAACGTCGAGATCAGCGTGGTGCAGTGGGGTTCCTTCAAGCGCAGTGCGGAGATCCTCAGCCAGCGCACGAAGTTCAATCATTGCCGCCAGATGCTCACCAACATCACCCGCCAGCGTCCGGATCTGGGCTCGGTCGCCGCCCGCTAAGCGGAAATTTTCCGCCTCACTGCACGGGAGCCGTAAGCCTCGCCGCCCGGCACGCCGCCCGGAAGAGGAACGGTTTTTCGGTGAATTCCTCCACCTTCACCATGGTGGATCCCAAGAAATCCTTCTCCAGCATTGCGCATACCGACGCGATGAATTTCCTATCGGAAACGAAGGCGGTGATCTCGAAATTCAGGCGGAACGAGCGGTTGTCGAGGTTCGCCGTGCCGATCGCCGCCAGCCGACGATCGATGAGCATGACCTTCTGGTGCAGGAAGCCGCGATGATAGCGGAAAAGTTTCACGCCGTAGGGTATGGATTGCTCGTAGTAGGTGAAAGCGGACAGCCAAACGAGGAGGTGATCCGCCTTATCCGGTAAAAGGATGCGGACATCCACCCCGCGCAGCGCGGCGAGCTGGAGCGCCGTCAGCACCCCTTCGTCGGGGACGAAATACGGGCTGGTGATCCACAGTTTTTCCCGCGCCGTATTCGCGGCCTCCGCCACCAGAAGCTGCCATGAATCCACCGGATCCGCCGGGCCGGTGGGGATGATCGCGGCGGTCTGGTTTGCGGGCATGGCCTCCTGCTTCCATGAAAGCTCCGGCACCCGGTCGCACGCCCAGAACCAATCCTCTATGAAAACCAGCTGCACCGAATCGACCGCCGGCCCCTTGATCAACAGGTGCGTATCCCGCCAATCCCCGAATTTCTTATCCCTGCCCAGATACTCGTCGCCCACATTCAGCCCGCCGATGAAGGCCATTTCCCCGTCGATCACGACGATCTTGCGGTGGTTCCTGAAATTCAGCTGGAGCCGCGACCACCAATGCCGGTTCGCGCCGAACGATTCGCACTCCGCCCCCGCGTCCTGCAGTTCGCCGAGGAAAGTGGAGGAAAGCTTGTGCGAGCCGATCTCATCGAAAAGGAAAAACACCTTCACGCCCGCCCGCGCTTTGTCGATCAGTGCCCGCTGGAATTTTCCGCCCACCTTGTCGTTTTTCACGATGAAAAAGTTCACGCAGATGTAGTGCTTGGCGGCGGCGATCTCCTCAAACAGCCGCCTGAAGGTCTCTTGTCCGTCGATCAGCAGCTCCAGATCGTTGCCGCGGGTGAAAGGCAAGCCCCCCAATTCCTCGGCGGCGCGCTCGAATACATCCTCAGCGGGCAGATCCACCGCATAGCCGCGCAACCGTTCATACATGTCGGCCGCCAGCCTGCGCATTTCCACATCGTTGCCGCGCCGTGCCCGCACGTATCCTGAGAATTTGGTTCGCCCCAGCAGCCAATAGAGCGGGATCGCGAAAAACGGCACAGAGATCAACGAGATCACCCATGCGATCGCGCCCTGCGATGTCCTGACATGCATCAGAGCATGGAGGATATGCGCGAAACCGAGAAGATAGAACGCCACCAAAGCCCCAAGCCCGAGCCACGTCGAAGTCACGATGTCGTATCCAAACATGCGCTGAGCTTATGCGCTCAATCATGATGAACAATCACGTTTCGTCCCAGTTTTCGAGCGCGAGACCTTCCACGCGGGAGAACTCGCGGAGATTGCCGGAGACAAGGGTGAGTTCGTGCTCCAGCGCGTGGCCAGCGATCAGGGTGTCGAGCGGGCCAATGGGGGTGCCTTTTGCGGCGAGAGATTCGCGGACTTCGGCGGAGCAAACGGAAGAGGAACAGGTGAAAGGTAAGATGGAGAGCTCAATCACAAAATCCTCCAAGGTTTTCAGATGGCGATCTTTCGTAACTCCCGCGTGCAAAGCCCCGTAATAGAGTTCGTGGTAGGTAACTGCGGAGATGTAGACTGTTCCCGGATCCAATTCCGCATATCTGCTAATATGTGGTTGGCGGGCTCGCAGGATATGGACGCAAGTGTCAGAATCGAGTAGAAACATTACCAGATAATTTCACGGTGTTCGCCTTGTGGGTGGCGGATGAAAACCGTATCTGCCGCATTTGCTATGATTCTCTCTATATATCCTTCGGGCCAGCCGTTTTTTTCCGGAACCGGGGTGAGGATCAGCGATGCCCCGCGGCGCTCGATCTCGACGTTTTTCGCGTCGAAGCGGAACTCCTTGGGAATCCTGACGGCTAGCGAGCCTCCGGATTTGAATGAGGTGGTTTTCATTTATGTAGATACGTATCTCCATTTTGGTGGGGCGTCAAGAAGCTCGCTTTATCCATCATCATATCGTGATTTGATGATTTGAAACTTGATCACAGGGCTCCAGGCGGTAATTTCCCGGCATGGCACAGGAGGATTTCACGGCGGAAATGGAGAAGGAGCTGGGGCAGCGGATCATGGTGCTGGACGGCGCGATGGGCACGACGATACGGACATACGGCTTGGATGAGTCGGCGGCGCGCGGGGAGAGGTTTGCAAAAAACGAGAAGGATCTCCTGAACAACGGCGACATCCTCTCGATCACCCAGCCCCAGGTGATCGCGGACATCCACAAGCGCTTTTACGAGGCCGGTTCCGATATCTGTGAGACAAACACTTTCTCGGCCACCGGGATCGCGCAGAGCGAGTTTTTCGTGGAGGATCCACGTGAAAAAGGCGGGCGCAAGGATCCGGAGTTTTTCCAGAAGATCCTGGAAAACGATTTCCTCAACGAGCTGGCGTGGGAAATGAACGTAAAAGGCTCCCAGCTCGCCCGGAAAATGGCGGATGATGTGGGGACGGATACCGGCGTGAAACGCTACGTCGCCGGTGCAATCGGGCCGCTCACTGTTTCCCTTAGCAATTCGCCGGACGCGGAGGACGCCTCGTTCCGGGTGGTGACTTTCGATCAGGTTTTGGAGGCCTATCGGATGCAGGTGCGTGGATTGATCGAGGGCGGCTGCGACATCCTGATGATCGAGACGATCTTCGATTCGCTCAACGCCAAGGCCGCTGCGGTGGCGGTGCAGGATGTTTTCGATGAACGGAAAATCCATCTGCCGGTGATCATCTCGGCGGCGGTCGGGCTGGGCGGGGAAACGATGATTTCCGCACAAAAAGTCGAGGCGCTGTGGAATGCTTTCATGCACACCAAGCCGCTGGCGATCGGGTTGAACTGCTCGCTCGGCCCGGATCTGATGCGGCCGTTCCTGGAGGAACTTTCCGAGGTGGCGGGGACTTATGTTTCCGCCTACCCGAACGCCGGCCTACCGAATCCACTCGCTCCCACCGGCTTCGATCTGGAGCCTCCGCACATGAAGGAATTCATGCGTGATTTCGCGCAAAGCGGCCTGATCAACTTCGCCGGCGGTTGCTGCGGCAACACCCCGGAACACGTCCGCGCCATCGCGGAAGGGGTAAGAGGAGTGGCTCCGAGGAAGGTGCCTGGATGATATGGAATTTTGACCACAGAGACACAGAGGACACGGAGGACTTATTATGGAACTTGATGAATTGAACAAACTTTCAGGTATAGTTGTGGATGCGGCTATGGAGGTTCACAGGGAAATGGGGCCGGGTCTTTTTGAAAAAATCTATGAGGAATCTTTGGAACGCGAACTCAAGGCCCGTGGGCTTTCCGTAGAGAGGCAGTTGGCGGTTTATGTAAGCTACAAAGGCGAGCCGATCAGTGAAGAGGCCTATCGGATCGACCTTTTTGTTGAAGGTGAAATTATCGTTGAGCTGAAAGCTGTTACCGCGTTGCTTCCCGTCCACCACGCGCAGCTGATGAGCTACATGCGCTTGAAAAAGAAACGTGTCGGTCTCCTCATCAATTTTTTCGTTCCCCTCCTGAAGGAAGGAATCAGCCGTAAAATCATCGACTATCCCGAATCAAGACCTCTGTGATCTCCGTGTCTCCGTGGTCAAAAATTTCTTATCATGCAACATATCAAACCAGCTCTCAGGCTCTCCGGGACGGAGGCTTACAACCACGATGAAGCAAAGGGCTTCCTGATGATCGGGGAACGGACGAACGTGGCGGGCTCGCCGCAGTTCGCGAAACTCGTGCGCGCCGGTGATCTGGAGGCGGCGGTCGAGGTCGCCCGCCAGCAAGTCGCGAATGGCGCGAACGTGATCGATATCTGCTTCGACGACGGCCTCATCGACGGCAAGGCGATGATGGCGAAATACCTCGACCTGCTCCAGGGCGAGCCGGACGTCGCGAGGGTGCCGATCATGGTGGATTCCTCGAAATGGGAGATCCTTGAGGAGGGCTTGAAGCATCTCCAAGGGAAGGGGATCGTGAACTCGATCTCTCTGAAAGAAGGCGAGGAGATTTTCAAGACGAACGCGAAACACATCATGAAATACGGCGCGGCCGTGGTGGTGATGGCGTTCGATGAGAAGGGCCAGGCGGCAACCTACGATGAGAAGATCCGCATCTGCGAGCGGGCTTACCGTATCCTTGTTGATGAGGTCGGCTTCAATCCCAACGACATCATTTTCGATCCCAATATCCTGACGGTCGCTACCGGGATCGAGGAACACAACAACTACGCCCTCGACTTCATCAACGCCACGCGATGGATCAAGGAGCACTTGCCGGGTGCGAAAATCTCGGGAGGCGTTTCCAATATTTCCTTCTCTTTCCGCGGCAATAACAAGGTGCGCGAGGCGATGCATTCCGCATTCCTCTACCACGCAACCCAGGCAGGGATGGACATGGGCATCGTCAACGCGGGTATGCTGGAGGTTTACGACGAGATCCCGAAAGACCTGTTAGAGTGCGTGGAGGACGTGCTGCTCAACCGCCGCGAAGACTCGACGGAACGCCTGTTGGATCTGGCGGAAAGCTACAAAGGCATCGGCGGTAAGAAGATCGAGGAAGACCTTTCGTGGCGAGAAGACAGCGTGGAGAAACGTCTGGAGCACGCGTTGCTGAAAGGCATCGACCGCTTCATCGATGAGGACACCGAAGAGGCGCGCCAGAAATACGGCAGGCCGCTGAAAGTGATCGAAGGGCCGCTGATGGATGGCATGGGCGTGGTCGGCGATCTGTTTGGCGCGGGAAAAATGTTCCTGCCGCAGGTGGTAAAATCCGCCCGCGTGATGAAGAAGGCGGTGGCATGGCTTTTCCCTTACATGGAAGCCGAGAAAGCGGAAAACCTCGCCGGCGATATCGAGGCGATCCAGCAAAAGAACCCCGGCATGTCCTTCGACGAGGCTTTGAAAGTGGCGGAACGCGGCAACTCGGCGGGACGTTTCCTGATCGCGACCGTCAAAGGTGACGTTCACGACATCGGCAAGAATATCGTTGGCGTGGTGCTCTCCTGCAACGGCTTCGAGGTCACCGATATGGGCGTGATGGTTTCCTGTGATAAGATTTTGGATAAGGCCATCGAACTCGGTGCGGACGTGATCGGGCTTTCGGGCCTCATCACGCCATCGCTCGATGAAATGGTGCATGTCGCGAAGGAAATGGAGCGCCGCGGTTTCACGGTTCCACTTTTGATCGGCGGTGCTACAACTTCCGCCGCGCACACGGCGATCAAGATCGCGGAGCATTACTCAGGGCCGGTCGTGCATGTGAACGATGCCTCGCGCTCTGTGCCGGTTACGACCTCGCTGCTTTCCAAAGACGGTCGCGATGAATTTGTCCGGGAACTCCGCGAGAAACAGCGGATCGCACGGGAAAACTTCCTTGGCGGGCCGAAGAAGGAAACCATCTCTCTCGCGGAAGCCCGCGCGGCGGCTCCGAAATACGATTGGGATTCCTACAGCCCGCCGGTGCCTTCGTTCACGGGCACGCAGGTCATCGAACCCGAGATTTCCGAACTGTTAGAATACATCGACTGGACCCCGTTTTTCCACGCCTGGGAACTGCGCGGTGTGTGGGATCGTGAGAAGATGGTGCTGAAAACGAAAAACGAAGGCGGCGCAGCAGAGGCGAAAAAACTCCACGCCGAGGCGCTCGTTTATCTTGAGAAACTGGTCGCGGAAAACCGTCTCCGCGCGCGCGGGATCTATGGATTTTTCCCGGCGAACTCGGATGGCGATGACATCGCCGTTTTCAACGAAGACGGAACCGAACGCACGAAATTCCACACCCTACGCCAACAGCTCAAGAAGACCTCCGGAAAGCCGAACGTCGCGCTGGCGGATTGGGTGAAACCCGGAGCAGGGGATCGTGGGGGCGATCTTCGGTCGCCCTCCGATCCCCGCATGACCAGAAACACCTCCGGCAGTCTCCCCCATTGGTTCAAGGAAGGAGCTACCTACGCGGTAACCTTCCGTCTTGCCGATTCGATCCCCCGATCCGCATTGGAAGAATACAGCCGTGAAAAACGGATGCTGGAGGAAATCGAACAAAAAGCCGAGAAGGAGGGAGAGGAAACCACCGTCAGGGATGCGCGCGCCAAAATCGAATCGCTGTATTCCGAGAGGATGGAGGCGGCTCTCGAAGCCGGACACGGCGAGTGCCACTTGCGCAGGCCGGAGATCGCAGCGATCGTGCGGGATGCCATTTTTCGCTTCGAAGGCGAGAGGTTCGAACTCGGGGCCTGGTGTGTGATGCCGAACCATGTGCATCTTTTGATCAAGCCGCTGGAGAGCCATTCATTGTCTGAAATCCTCCAGGGGATGAAGTCGTTTTCCGCGAAGGAGTCGAACAAGCTTCTGGGTAGGGAAGGGGCGTTTTGGCAGAAGGAGTCTTATGATCATATCATCCGGGACAGGGAGGATTATGCTTTTCAGAAGAGATATATTTTGAGGAATCCTGAGGTGGCCGGGTTGGCGGGTTGGGAGTTTGTGGGTGAGGGCGGTGGCGGGGGGCGACCGAAGATCGCCCCCACGTCCGCCACGGATCACATCGGCGGCTTCGTCGTCGGTATCCACGGGGCGGACGAGTATGCGAAGGAGCTCGATGCCGAGAACGATCCCTACGGCTCGATCATGGTGAAGGCCATCGCCGACCGGTTGGCGGAGGCGTTCGCGGAAATGCTGCACCACAAGGCTCGCATTCAGTGGGGATACGAGGCGGAAGGCGAGTTGACCAAAGATGCGCTGATCCATGAAAACTACCAAGGCATCCGCCCCGCTCCTGGCTATCCGGCGCAGCCTGATCACACCGAGAAGCCCATTCTTTTCGATCTCTTGGGCGCCACCGACGCCACGGGAGTTTATCTCACGGAAAGCTGCGCAATGCATCCGGGGGCGGCGGTCTGCGGGCTGTATTTCTCACATCCGGAAAGCCACTACTTCGCGCTTTCCGAACTGCAGAAAGACCAGATCGATGACTACGCGGCGCGGAAGGGAATGAGCGTGCAGGAAGTTGAGAAGTGGCTCGGGCCGTGGCTCGGATATTAATGGAGAGCCGTGCCTGTGGCCGGCTTCCCTAGCATTGCGTAGAAGCCGGCCACAGGCACGGCTCTCCAATTCTCAGAAACTCCTCAATCTCGCAAGCGTCCGCTCTTTCCCCAATATCACAAAAACATCCCCGAGATCCGGGCCGTGGGCGCGGCCGGAAAGGGCGACTCGTACGGGGAACATGAGTTGCCCGGGTTTCGCCCCGTTCGCCTGGGCGACGCTGGCGATGGCTTCCTTGGCAATGTCCGCCGACCAATCGGTGAGCGTGGCCATGTGGTCGGCGAGCATGGGGAGAAAAGCGGAGTTCGGATTGCCTTTGGCTTTTGCGACGGCTTCCGCATCCTGCGCGGCGGTGTCGGTGATGAGGAAATCGATGGCGGCGGGCACTTCCGTTAGGAGCCGGACTTTCTCTTTCACCGCCGCGATCACGGCGGCGTAGTTTTCGGTGATTGGGAGCTTCTCCGCTTCGACGAACGGCTTCGCCAAATCCGCAAACTTCTCTGTGGAGATTTTCGCGATGTGCTGCTGGTTGACCCATTTGCATTTCTCGATATCGAAACGGCCGGGTGCGCGGTTGATCGCCTCCAGCGAGAAACGGTCGATGAGTTCTGTTAGAGTGAAAATTTCCTCATCGGATTTCGACGACCAGCCGAGCAGGGCGATGAAATTCACGACTGCTTCGGAGAGAAAGCCCTGGCGCGGATAATCACCGACGGCAGCTCCGGCGTCTCGTTTCGACATCTTCGATCCGTCGGGATTGAGGATGAGCGGGATGTGGGCGTATTGCGGCGGTTGCGAGCCGAGGGCTTCAATGAGCTGGAGGTGTTTTGGCGTGTTCATCAGGTGGTCCTCGCCGCGGATCACGTGGGTTATCTTCATCTCAAGGTCATCGACGACGTTGACGAAATGGAACACGTAGGAGCCGTCGCTGCGTTTCACGACCATGTCGGGCGTGTTCGATTCATCGCGGTAGTCGATGGTAACCTCGCCGCAGACGAGGTCGTGCATGGTGATCGGTTTGCGGTCGAAGCGGAAACGGGTTGCATCGCCATCCTTGTAAAGTCGGTCGGCGGCGAGGAGTTTTTCGAAATAGGCGTCGTAGATGGGTTTCCTTTGGGACTGGTAATATGAAGAGGAGGAAGACGGCGACCGAAGATCGCCGCCACTGTCCGGGCCTTCATCCCAATCGAGGCCGAGCCAGGACATGCCGTCGAAAATGGCCTGGCGGGCTTCCTCGGTGTTGCGGGCGGCATCGGTATCCTCGATGCGGAGGATGAATTGTCCGCCGTGTTTCCGGGCGTAGAGCCAGTTGAACAACGCGGTGCGGGCACCGCCGACGTGGAGGTAGCCGGTGGGGGAGGGGGCGAAGCGGGTGCGGACGGGCATAAATTCTAAACTTTAAATTTTAAACTCTAAGGAAGACTAGCCTTGCAGGCTTCTCAATGCGCCGCGGATGAGGGCTTCGGCGGAGGCGGCGGGGTCTTGGTCGAGGATCGCGCGGACGGCCTTGCGGGAATCGACCTGCTTGTAGCCGAGCGCGATGAGGGCGAGTTCGGCATCGGCGGCTTGCGAGGAAACCTGGCCGGAGGCGGCGTCCTGCCAGGTGTCGGTGACGCCGACCTTGTCCTTGAGCTCGAGGATGATGCGCTCGGCGGTTTTTTTGCCGACCCCTTTGGATTTGGAAAGGAGCGTGACATCGCCCGCCACGACGGCGGACTTGAACATCGCCACCGGCATCCCGCTGAGAATCGCGATCGCGATGGCGGGGCCGATGCCGGATACGCGGTCGATGAGCAGCAGGAAAACGTCGCGCTCCTCCTCGGTGGCGAATCCGTAGAGCGTCTGGGCGTTTTCCCGGATGTGGAGATGGGTGCGGAGATCAACGGGGGCGCCCTCTGTCGGGTGGAGCTTGTCGTAGGTGGAAATGGGGATGATCGCCTCGTAGCCCACACCATGGCAGTCCACGATGAGCCGGTTCGGAAAGGCCTCGATGATGTTTCCTCTGAGTCTAGCGATCACAGGTGAGATTTCGGGGGAAATGCGCTCGGTGGCAAGAGGTAAGCTTGCTTTCAGTTATCAGATTTCGGAAGCCAGAGGGCAACAATGAGCGCGATCCCGGGTGAAAGATTTCTAACATTCGAAGTTTCCAGACAGAAAGTGAGCCATTAGAATCGTCGAGATGGTTGATGGGGAAGAGGAAATCATAGTCTGTTATTCGTGCGGTGCGCCGATGAATGTCGCGTTGCATCCGCCTTATTCCCGCGTGGTTTGCCCATCCTGCCAGATCGAGAATCGGGTGAAAAAGCAGTTCGGCCCCTACGTCCTGAACAGGCGGTACGCGATCGGCGGCATGAGTTCCGTTTTCATCGCGACGGATAGCACCCTCGACCGTGAGGTGGCGCTGAAAATCCTGAGCGAGGAGTTTTCCAGAGACGAGAAGCGAATCTCTGCCTTCGAGAATGAGGCCCGGCTTACGGCCTCTTTCAGCCACCCGAACGTGGTGAGCGTTTTTACGACCGGCAAGGCCTTCGGGAGACTCTACATCGCGATGGAGTTTGTGCCCGGCGGCCATTTCGAGCATCACATCCGGGAGCGGGGGCGCATTCCGGAAATGGAAGCCCTGCCGCTCGCGATCCAGGTGGCGGAGGGGCTCAAGGGCGCGCAGGCGGCCGGCCTAATCCACCGTGACGTAAAGCCCGGCAACATCCTGCTTGATGCCGAAGGCAACGCGAAGCTCGTGGATTTCGGCCTCGCGCTGGTGACGCAAGCGGGGAAGGCCAAGGCCGAGGAAATCTGGGCGACTCCATACTACGTCCCACCCGAGGCGATAGAGGGTGGAGTCGAAGATTTCCGTGCCGATATCTACGCCTTCGGGGCCACCTTTTACCATGCGCTGGCCGGCAAGCCGCCCTGCAACGAGGAGTCCATGTCCTCCGATGTTCTGAGAGAGGCGAAGAGACGAATCGTGCCCTTGAAAAAAGCGGCTCCCGACCTAAGCGAGGAGACATGTGCGGTGATTGACCGTGCGATGGCCTTTGATCCGGTCAACCGTTTCTCCAGCTACGACGAAATGATCGGCGCGCTCCACACATCGCTGAAAATCGCGAACGGCGAGTTGGTGAAGGATCTGGAGGGGATAACAAATTCCCAGCGACGCCTGGAGTTGCGAAAGAAAAAGCAGCAGAACACCTTCCTTGCTGCCGCTGCGGCCGTGCTGCTCGTCGCGGCTGTCGCAGGCGTTGTGCTGGTGAAATCTTCAGAGCCTCCTCCACCCAAGCCGAAATCGACCGTGATCGCGGTTGAAGCCACGCCAGATCAGGGCGAGCAAGCGGCACATCGTATCGCGGAGAAATACCGGGCGGCTCGTGCTGCCTTGGAGCGCGGCGAGCTCAGGGTTGCGGAGGCCCATTTCGCTGCGCTGCTTGCGGATGTAGCGGTGCAGGAGCCGACACGGACTTGGGCCGGGCTGGAGGCGGTGGTTGCCGCGATGATGGACGGCAGGATGAACGACGCCCGCAAGCATGCCTCCGCGGCAGGGGAGCATATCAAGGGTGCGCATACGGCGGGCGAATCGGCATTCCAGACGGCGGTGCGCCCGATCCTGGAGAAGCTATGGGATCCCGCCTTCGTTAAACAAAATGATGTGCTTCTTGGCTCGAAGGGTAGCGAGGTTCACATGGCCTCGCTCATCGCGGGTCTGAAAAACTGGGAACAGGGTGGTTTTGACCAGGCGCTTCCTTTTCTGCGGGCATTCTCCACCGAACCATCGCTCACGAAGGACAATGTGCTGGCGTGGTATCAAAAGGCAGTGAAGGGTTATCTCAGGGATTACGAAAGGATGAAATCAGACTCCCTTCACTCTGATCCGAAAACCCCGGAATCGTGCCGCGAGGCCATCGCGGAACTGAATGAGACTCTCACGCTCCTTGAGACCAAGGGACGCGCCCGTTTCAATATCCGCGCCCGCCAGCTCGATCTCGCGAAGTGGGAACGCACCCTTTCCAACCCGCAGCTATCCAGCGATAACGCGGCTTCCACCTCACAGGACGGCGAAAAATTACTGAGGAACATCGAATTCTTTGCCAAGGGCTACCGCTTCTCTGAGATCATCAAGAAATTGGACGAGTTCAAGGATGACCCGCCTGGATGCAAACGCGCCTCCCTGATGGTGGTTTCGCAGGCATCACTGAATTTACTCACGGAAATCGAAGCGGATCTCCTCAAGGGGCCTGTCAATCTGCCTCTGACACTCAAAGACGGAACGGCGATCGTTTCGCTGGTGGTCAAGGATGACGCTCTCTATAGCAAAGATCAGACCGGCAAGGTGCGGGAGATCCGTTGGATGGATCTCGCGCCCGACCAGATCATCAAGCTCAATGCCGAACTGTTGAAAAGACTCACCGCCGAGCCGGACCGAACGCGCCGCATGGAATCGGCGATCGCTCTGGAATGGCTCGCTGGCGATAGACAACGCGCCATCGCCGCCGCCGAGAGCCTCTCGAAAATGAGCGAATCCTTCAAAGTCCGCTGGGATGCCTTGTCGCCGGGCTTACCGAAGTAGTGCGTGCTTGATGTTTCCCCTGCGAGCGGGGATTTTTCCGGCCATGCAGTATCGCACCAAGCCGGAGGAAACCGAAAAAATGCCGGGCGGCATCCCGCACATCATCGGCAATGAGGCCGCCGAGCGCTTCTCGTTCTATGGCATGAAGGCGATCCTCGCCGTCTTCCTCAGCCAATACCTTTTCCTGATGGACGGCGCGTCCGGAAAACCGATGGACGAAGCGCGAGCCACCGGCCTGGTGCATCTTTTCAACGCCGCCTTCTACATCACTCCCATTATCGGAGCGATCCTCGCGGATGTGTTTTTCGGAAAATACAAGGTCATCATCGGGCTCTCGCTGGTCTATTGTGCGGGCCACGCCGCGCTGGCGATGATGGGGCACTTCGGCCACTCGGAAAAATGGATGATCGCCGGCCTCGTGATGATTGCGCTCGGTGCAGGCGGCATCAAACCCTGCGTTTCCGCCCACGTCGGCGACCAGTTCGGTGCCCTCAATTCCCGTCTGCTGCCGCGCATTTTCAACTGGTTCTACTTCTCCATCAATCTCGGCGCTTTCGCTTCCATGCTGCTCACGCCGTGGCTGCTGGAATGGTATGGCCCGCACTGGGCTTTCGGCGTGCCAGGTGTCTTGATGGCCATCGCCACTTTCGTTTTCTGGCTCGGCAGGAAACGCTTCGCCCACGTCCCGCCGGGCGGCATGGGTTTCCTGACCGAGGCGTTCGACCGCGAGGGCGTCTTCGCCATGCTGAAGCTATTGCCTGTTTATCTTTTCGTCGCGATGTTCTGGGCGCTCTTCGATCAGACCGGCTCGACCTGGATTTTTCAATCGCAGGACATGGATCGCAATTTCCTCGGCTTTCAGTGGCTGCCCTCGCAGATCCAATCGCTCAACTCGGTTTTCGTCCTCACGTTCATCCCGATCTTCAGCCTCATCATCTACCCTTGGGTGGAGAAATTCTTTCCGCTCAGCCCCCTGCGGAAAATGGGTGCGGGCTTCGTCCTGATGGCCGCGGCCTTCGTGCTGGTAAGCCTCATCCAAGTGGAGATCGACGCCGGAGGCAGGCCGAACATCGCATGGCAGATCGGCGCGTTCGCGCTTCTAACAGCGGCGGAGATTCTCGTTTCGATTGTCGCGCTGGAGTTCGCCTACACCCAGGCACCCAGGAAAATGAAGTCTTTCATCATGTGTTTTTACCTAGGTGCCGTGGCGGTGGGAAACATCTTCGTCTGGGGTGTGAACCAATACATCCAGATCCCCAGCGCCGCCGAGGAGCAGCTCGCCGAGCACATCGGCTCGCTGCCCGAGGATTGGCAGGGCGATCCCCGCACCATCGTCCTTCCCGGATACAACAAAAGCGATGTCGAAGGCGCATACATCTACCGCCTCGGTAAAGATGCGAAAGTCCCGCTGGAAGTCCCGGGTCAGAAAATTCTCGATCGCGCGGCGCAGACGATCATTTCCCACGCGGAAAAATCTGGCCGTTTCCCCGCTGAAAAAACCGGCACCGAACTCCTCTCCGGCATCAGGGATCATTGGGGCAGACCGCTCCGCTACCTCACCCTGAACTCCTCCACCGCCCGGGTCTGGAGCGCGGGCGGCGACGGCAAATGGAACACGAAATGGGATGTCGGCATCATCATCTCCAAGGCCGAGGCGGTGCCGAAAATGAAAGCCTCATGGCTCGATAGGTTCCGCCCCGAGGAACCCTGGCTGGCGGCGAGGAAACGCGAACTCGGCCTTTCCGCAACACGAGACGGGGGAGGGGAGACGTATTCTCAAACCACCTTCGCCGGCGGCCAGGTGCGCCTCCAGGGCGCGGCGTATTTCTGGTTCTTCAGCTCCCTCATGGGCGTCACCGCCATACTCTTCATCCCCTTCGCGATGATCTATCGTCCGAAAAACTACCTTCAGGATTCCTGATCCCTCACCGCGAAGACCTCGCCCTCGCTTTTCCCCACGATTACCGCCGCGCAGGTATCGCTGAACACGTTCACCGCCGTTCGGCTCATGTCGAGCAGCCGATCCACCGAAAGTAAGGCCACCACGGCTGTTTCCGCGTTCGGGATGCCTGAGTTTTTCAGGATCAGCAGGATCGCCACCAGGCTCGCCGAAGGAATACCGGCTACCCCCACGCTGGTCAGCAGCGCCGCGATCACGATGAAAAACTGCGCGCCCATCCCCAGCTCGATCCCCATCACCTGCGCCACGAAAATCACCGCCACGCACTCGTAGAGCGCCGTGCCGTCCATGTTCACCGTGGAGCCGAGCGGCAGCGTAAAACTGCTCACTCGCTTGGAAACGCCTGCGTTCTCCTGCACAGCGCGCATCGTTACCGGCAGCGTCGCTGAAGAAGAGGCGGTGGAAAACGCCATCAGTAGCGCCGGCCTCATCGCCTTGAAATGCGCGAGCGGACTGGTTTTCCCCAGATACTTCACCGCCATCGGTAGGATCACAAAGAGGTGGAAAGCGAGCGCGAACAGCACTGTGAAAAAGTATTTTCCGAGCTGCTTGAAAAGATCCGCCCCCGTCTCATACACCACCGGCAGGATCAGCGCATACACGCCGATCGGAGCGGTCGCCATGACCCACTTCGTTACCGTGATCATCGCCTCGTTCGCCGCTGCGAAAAAATCCCTGACACCGTCTCCCGTCTCGCCCGGCAGCTGCGTCACCGCGATGGCGAAGAGGATGCTGAATACGATCACGCCCAGCATCTGGCCGTTGTCGCTCGCTGCGCCGACCACGTTCTCCGGGATCATCGCCGTGAAAATACCCAGGAAATCCTTGCCTTCACGCCCGCCCGCCACCGCCACTTTTTCTTTCTCTGCGTCATCCGCCGCCGCGCTCTTCTCCTCGAAGGCCGCGCGTATCGCCTCGTTTGGAGCACCATCCACCAGGCCCGGCTTTACCGTGTTCACTGCTACTAGACCCACCGTAATTGCCACGAGGCTGGATGCCATGTAGAACGCGACCGTCTTCATCCCCAGCCGCCCGAAGCCCTCCACGCCCTTCATCCCCGTGATTCCGGAAACCACCGCCGTCACGATCAGCGGCACGATGATCATCTTCAACCCGCGCATGAAAAGATCGCCCACGAAACGGCATGCTTCCAATGCCCCGTTCACGAATTGCGCCGCATTCGATCCCGTCCCCGCACCCTGGAAAAGCCCCCGCAACGCAAGCGCTGTGAGTGTTGCCAGCACGAGTGCCCCCAAAATCTGCCAGTGACTTGCCAAACGCTTCATCCCCGAAACAACCCCATCACAGCCTGTTTGGGAAGCTTCCCCATCGTTTTCTTCACGCTCATTCTCCCATCCGTAAATTTTTATCCCAAGCTGGATATGCCTGTTTCATCGATTTGCCCAGCCATCTCAGGAGTTATTTCGGGTTTATTAACATTTTTTTTCAAATTTCTTTCGCCGCTCCGTTCTGGGCATTCCTATCATTTTTTTTTGACCCCCACGCCAACCGCCCAGATTCTGTTAGATCCCCGCAAGCTGCGGTTTTTCAATGGGCTTTACATTGTAAACTTACGACAGCACCACTACATGTAGTATTGTGAATAATTTGTGGATACCACATCTGCAAAATCGGATTGACCCGCGCCGATGTTTTCGTTCAGTCTAGCCGACGCTAAACACGACTTTAGCGCCACTTTTAGAACTAACAAAATCACCATTCCAAGCACACTACCATGTCCAGCAGCACCACCACAGTCACCCTCGGAGCCCGCACCTTCGTCCTCGACAAGGCCAAGGCCGAACTCGCCTACAACTCGAAAAAGGTCATCAACGGCAAGGAAACGATGTTCTTCAACATCCTCCCGCTCAAATACACCTGGGCCTACGACCTCTACAAGACGATGAAGAACAACCATTGGGAGCCGGAGGATATCTCGATGCAGAAGGACGTCGAGCAATGGCGTTCCAACGAGATCTCCGACGTCGAGCGCTGGATCATCAAGATGGGCATCGGCTACTTCTCCGCCGCCGAGGGCATCGTCGGTGACAACGTCCTTCACGTCGTCCGCGAGGTCGTCACCGCGCCCGAACTCAAGCTCGTCCTCGGCCGCCACGCTCACGAGGAAAATATCCACGCCGACAGCCTCGTTTACATGATCTCTTCCCTCGGCATCAACCCGCACGAGTGTGAGGCCATGTTTGAGGACGTCCCCACCATCACCGCGAAAAACAACTTCGTCGTCTCCAACTCCCGCGCCCTCCGCCGCGACATCGACCTCACCGTCACCGCGAACAAACAAGCGCTCGCGAAAAACATCTTCATGTTCGGCCAGATCATGGAGGGCACCCAGTTCTACGGGCTCTTCGGCATGATCCTTTCCCTCTACCGCCAGAACAAGTTCCCCGGCATCGGCCAGATGTTCCGCTACACCCTCCGCGACGAGTCGAACCACATCGAGGTCTTCCGCAACCTCCTCATGGATCTCATCGACGAAAACCCCGACATCTGGACGGAAGACTTCCGCGAGGATCTCCGCTCCACCATGGCCGAGGGCATCGAACTCGAAAAAGCCTTCATCCGCGATTGCCTCCCGGTTTCCGGCCTCGGCCTGAACTCCACCGATTTCGAAACCTACATCGACTACATCGCCGACCGCCGCCTCACCTCCTGTGGCCTCGCCCCGCTCAACGAATCCGTCTCCAACCCCTTCCCATGGTTGGCGGAAATGATGGACATCAAGAAGGAACAGAACTTCTTCGAAGGCCGCGTCACCGAGTATCAGAAGGCGGCAGCGCTTTCCGCTGTCGACGATGATGATCTGTGACCGTGGCGGCGGATTTCATCCGCCCAGCCAAACCACTCCACGGCATGGCGGATGAAATCCGCCGCCACTTTCCACCAAATCAAAAAAAACACCGCCACCCTATCCATCATGTACCGTTCATTAAACCTCGCCGAAGACAACATCCTCAAGCAAGTCATCTCCGACCGCTTCGAACTCGCCTCCACCGACCGCCCCTACGACTGGCGCGGCACCATCCCGTTGGACAAGCGCACCCCGCACGCCGACATCATCGTCACCCGCGGCGACAAAGAAACCCAGTTCTCCCTTGAAGACGTAGCCGACGCCATCGGCGATTCCCTCGCCGATCTCCTCATAGCCCGCTCCGAGGACGAGAAATCGATTTTCTCCGACGTGAACCGGAACTTCGTCTCCCAGGTCGCGCACAATGTCGCCATTTCCCTCACGAAGTCTCTCGAAGCCGGCGGTCGCCTGCGCCTTTCCGAGGCCGATCTCTACCTGCTCATCGAGAAAGCCCTTCTCGAAAACGAAGCCTACGATGTCGCGAAATCCCTCGCCTTCCGCCGCTCGCTGGAGAAAACCGGCCACGTCGATATCGGCTCCGGCCCACACTCACTTCCCGTCCGCCTGATCCGCCGCAATGGCAACGTCGTGCCATGGTCGGAAACCAAGATCGAGATCGCCGTCCGCAAGGCCTTCCTCACCATCAAGGAAAACCCCGAGCCCGCCATCGACATCGCCAAGGCCGTCACCGAGCGCATCCGCCGCGGCGACCAATCCTTCGTCCACATCGAGGACGTCCAGGATATGGTGCAGGAGGAACTCATGCGCCAAGGCCACTTCAAGGCCGCCGAGCACTACATCCTCTACCGTGCCCAGCGCAACCTCCTCCGCCGCGAACTGGAAGGCGAATCCACCGAGGATCTCTCGCAGGACTCCATGATCGTCGTCACGCAGGACGACGGCACCTCCTCCTTCTGGGATGGCATGGAGCTGAAAAAGCGTATCGCCTACGCCTCCATCGGCCTTTCCCTGAACCTCCCCGAGGCCGACATCGAGCGCGAACTCCGCCGCTCCATCGGCTCGGAAATTTCCGCGAAAGACCTTAAAGCCACCATCATCCTGAACTCGAAAACCCTCATCGAGAAGGACGCGGATTTCGCGAAATTCGCCGCCCGCATCCTGCTCTCCTACATCTACGAGGAAGTCCTCGATTGGTCCATCTCCACCGATGGTGTGGACAAGCTCAAGCAAGCCCACAAGCAGGGCTTCAAGTCCTACCTGAAGCACGGCGTCGCCATCAAGCGCCTCCACCCCGAGCTGCTTGAGAAATACGACCTCGACAAGCTCGCCGCCGCCTTCGACCCCTCCGCCGACCTCGATTTCGACTACCTCGGCATCCAGACCCTCTACGACCGCTACCTCATCGTCGATAAAACCGGCGACAAGCCGCGCCGCATCGAGACCCCGCAGTTCTTCTGGATGCGTGTCGCCATGGGCTTGTTCAAGAAAGAGGAAACCAAGGCCGAGGAATGGGCCATCCGCCTCTACAACCTCTATAAAGGCCGCCGCTTCTGCTCCTCCACGCCCACCCTGTTTAACTCCGGCACGCTCCACTCCCAGCTCTCCTCCTGCTACCTCTACAAGGTGGACGACTCCATCGAGTCCATCATGCAGCGCGGCATCGCCGAGAACGCCTACCTCTCCAAGTGGGCCGGTGGCCTCGGCGGATCATGGACTGCCGTCCGCGGCACCGGTGGCTACATCCAGGGCACCAACGGCGAGTCCCAGGGCATCATCCCTTTTCTGAAACTCCACAACGACCAGCTCCTCGCCGTGAACCAGGGCGGGAAACGCAAGGGCTCCGGCTGCGCCTACCTCGAAACATGGCACAACGACATCGAGGACTTCCTCGAGCTCCGCAAAAACACCGGCGACGACCGCCGCCGCTGCCACGACATGAACACCGCCAACTGGGTGCCCGACCTCTTCATGAAACGCATGGAGGATCGCCAGAACTGGACCCTCTTCCGCGCCAACGAAACCCCCGACCTCCACGACCTCTACGGCAAAGCCTTCGAGCTGCGCTACGAGGAATACGAAGCCCAGGCCGCCGAGGGCAAGATCTGGTTCCGCCAAATCCCCGCCCTTGAGCTTTGGAAATCCATGCTGAAAATGCTCTTCGAGACCGGCCACCCGTGGATCACCTTTAAAGATCCCTGCAACGTCCGCTCCCCGCAGGATCATTGCGGCGTCATCCACTCCAGCAACCTCTGCACCGAGATCACGCTCAACACCTCCCACGAGGAAACCGCCGTCTGCAACCTCGGCTCCGTCGTCCTCGACTCCCACATCAATCCCGACGGAGCCATCGACCACGACATGCTCAAGGAAACGATCACCGTCGCCATCCGCGCTCTCGACAACGTCATCGACATCAACTTCTACCCCACTGAGGCCGCGAAAACCGCCAACTCCCGCCATCGCCCCATCGGCCTCGGCGTCATGGGTCTCCAGAACGCCCTCTACAAGCGCAACCTCTCCTTCGCCTCCGACGCCGCCGTCGAGTTCAACGACGAGATGATGGAGGCCATCGCCTACTACGCCTACAGCGCCTCCTCCGACCTCGCCGCCGAGGTTGGTACCTACTCCAGCTACAAGGGCTCCAAGTGGGATCGTGGCCTCCTCCCGCAAGACACCGTCGATCTCCTCCAGGAAGAGCGCGGCCGTAAGATCGATGTCCCGCGTGGCGGGAAAATGGACTGGTCCGTCGTCCGCGAGAAAATCGCCAAACACGGCATGAGGAACTCCAACGTCCTCGCCATCGCCCCCACCGCCACGATCTCCAACATCATGGGCACCACCCCCTGCATCGAGCCGAACTACAAGAACCTTTACGTGAAATCCAACCTCGGCGGCGATTTCACCATCCTCAATTCGGAACTCGTCAAGGATCTCAAGAAAGTGGGCCTCTGGTCCCCCGAAATGGTCGATCAGCTCAAGTACTTCGACGGCGAGCTCGACGCCATCGATGACATCCCGCAGGCCATCAAGGACAAGCACAAGACCGTCTTCGGCGTGGACTACACCTACATCATCGACGCCGCCGCCCGCCGCCAGAAGTGGATCGACCAAGCCCAGTCGGTGAACCTCTTCCTCGCCTCCCCGGACATGAAAACCCTCTCCCACATGTACCGCCGCGCCTGGGACAAGGGCCTCAAGACCACCTACTACCTCCGCACCCTCCAGGCCAACAACATCGAGAAATCCACCATCGACGTCAAAAAGGAACAGCGCGGCGTCATGGCCACCCAAACCGCCACCACCGCCGCCACCAACCTCGCCGCAGCAACTGCGAAACGGGAATTCACGGCCGAACAGAAAATGGCCTGCTCGATTGATGCGATGCTCAACGGCGGCGAATGCGAGGCCTGCCAATAAGGAGAAGGGGTTTCCAACCAAATGTGTTCGGCATCGTAACTGCTGGCTCTAACAGCCCTGTATGTGACGGAAATGCCACTTGTACTTTTTCCGCAGATGTGGAGAATCACCCGCGTTGAAGGAGCCGCGAGTCAAACCCGGA